>JAABUR0100005579.1_pt1 | contig 15969 bp, 13 predicted proteins | sample 5560091 | NCBI WGS metagenome assembly JAABUR01 (sample SAMN10711879, study PRJNA513375) | rock metagenome | isolation source: Antarctica rocks | place: Antarctica: Victoria Land, University Valley sud
CGGGGGGCAGTGGCGAGAGCCAACCATGCTGAGCAGCGACCACCCGGTCGGCTGGCAGCAGCGCCAGAGCGCCGCCTCCTGTGCCCTGCCCCAACAGCACAGTCAACGTCGGAGCGTCGACACTCACGAGGTCGGCCAGGCAGCGGGCGATCTCCCCAGCCAACCCGCGTTCCTCGGCCTCCACCGACAGTGCTGCTCCGGGGGTGTCGATAACGCTGACCAGCGGCAGACCTAGGTCAGCGGCGAGCCGCATCCCTCGACGCGCCTCTCGCAGGGCACCTGGCCCCATCGGGCGCTCCTTCGTCTGGCCTCGACGGTCTTGGCCGAGGAACACGCAAGGAGCGCCTCCGAACCGGGCCAGCGCGATCAGCAGACCCGGGTCTGCTTCGCCTTGACCTGTGCCGTTCAGCGGGAGCACGTCGGTGGCGGCATAACGCAGCAGTCGACGTACGCCGGGTCGATCAGCCCTGCGCGACCGGAGGATCGATTCCCACGCGTCGACGTCAGGGAGCGCCTCGTCGACCGACGCCCGGACAGGCTCGACGTCTCGACCGCGCGCGTCAAGCACCGTCAGCGCCCGCGCGACGATGTCGGCGATCTCCTCCGGGGGCACCACCGCATCAATCAGCCCGTGCGCGTACAGGTTCTCCGACGTCTGGACGCCGGACGGGAACGGCCGACCGTACAAGGCCTCATAGACCCGTGGTCCCAAGAACCCCACCAGCGCTTCGGGTTCGGCGACAGTGACGTGGCCGAGCGACCCCCATGACGCCATCACCCCGCCAGTGGTCGGGTGTCGCAGGTAGACCAGGTACGGCAGGCCAGCGGACTTGTGCTCGGTGATAGCTGCGGAGATCTTGACCATCTGCACGAACGCGACGGTGCCTTCCTGCATGCGGGTGCCGCCGGAGACGGGAGCAGCCAGCAGCGGCAGCCGTTCGGAGGTCGCTCGTTCGATCGCAAGGACCAGCCGCTCGGCGGCGTCCACCCCGATCGAGCCGGCCAGAAAGCCGAACTCGCAGGCGACCAGGGCAACCGGACGCCCGTGCAGCAGTCCTTCACCCGTGATGACTGACTCGTCAAGCCCGGTGCTCCGACGGGCGGCCGCTAGCTCTGCGGCGTACTGCGGCGCAACGGCGCGGGCTGGAGGCGGCACGTCCCAGCACCGGAAAGTGCCGTCGTCGAGGACGAGATCGATCAGCTCGGTCGCGGTGAGGCGTGTCGTCAACTGGCCGCTTCTCGGTCGGCGAGCCAGGCCGCCACCGACTCGTTGTGCTCGCCGAGTCGAGGCGGGGGCAGGTGTTGGGCACGCCCCCCGGCGTACGGCAGGTCATCGAAGCGCAGGGGTGGGCCGGGCAGCTCGATCGCGCCGGCTACGGGGTGGTCGACCTCGACGATGAGCCCCTGTGAGCGGGTCTGTTCCCAGCCGTACACGTCGTCGAGGGTGCGCACCTTGCCGGCGGGTACCCCTGCCCGCGCCAGACGGGTCAGCCAGTGCTCCGCCGACTCCTCAGCCAGAGCGGCTTCGATCAACGCGTTGAGCTCGTCACGGCGCAGCACCCGCTCCATGTTCGTCGCGAATCGCTCGTCGTAGGGGTCGAGCCCGACGACCGGTGCGAACTCACGCCAGAGTCCCTCGCTGCCACAGGCGACCTGAACCGGTGCGGTCGCGGTGTCGAAGAGTCCATACGGCGCGATCGACGGGTGGTAGTTGCCCATCGCCGCGGGCACCTGCTTGCCGACGGTCCACCGGGTGCCTTGGTAGGCATGAGTGCCGACGATTGCCGAGAGCAGACTGGTACGCACGACCCGGCCACGGCCTGTTGTCGTGCGCTCGTGCAACGCCGCCAGCACGCCATAGGCGGCGTACATGCCCGCTAGCAGATCACCCACCGGCAGGCCGACCTTGGTCGGCTCGTCCGGTGACGGCCCGGTCAGGCTCATCAACCCCGCCTCGCCCTGGGCGATCTGGTCATAGCCTGACCGCCCAGCCTCCGGGCCGTCGTGCCCGAAACCGGTGATCGAGCAGATCACCAGCGCGGGGTTGAGCGCGTGAAGGTCCTCGGTCGAAAAACTCAGCCGGTCGAGCACTCCGGGGCGGAAGTTCTCGAGCAGCACGTCGGCCTGCCGCACCAACCGGCGTAACAGGTCCTTGCCGTCGGTGCTCTTGAGGTCGGCGGTCACGGACTCCTTGTTGCGGTTGCAGCTCAAGAAGTAAGTCGACACCTGCTCGTCGGCCGACCCGACGAACGGGGGTCCCCAGCCCCGGCTGTCGTCCCCCGAGCCTGGGGCTTCGACCTTGATGACACGGGCGCCGAGATCGCCGAGCATCATCGCCGCATGCGGACCAGCAAGGGCGCGGGTCAAGTCGATGACGACGACGTCGCTCAGCAAGGTGGTCACGTCGGCGACTCTACGACCCAGGTAGCCGAGCAGGTCTGCTAGATTCGCTGCGCCGTCACCGACGGCTTCTAAGTCAATACTGCTCGCCTTCAGGGGAAGCCGGTCGAAGTCCGGCACTGTCCCGCAGCCGTAGCCGGTCTCTCGACCGGGAGTCGGAGTGCCTGTTGGTGAGTGAGCGGCTCCAAATCTGTCGAGGTCTGCAGGGTCGGAGTTCTGGACATCGTCCACGTGTGCCGTCGTGCAGGCATCCGTTCCTGGGACCGCTCACCGGAAGGCTTGACCGATGTCCGTACGTTTCCTTCGGCGTGTCGCAGTCGTGATCGCTTCGTCAGCCGCGCTGGCTACCGCGCTTCCCGCTGGCGCCGTCACCTCCTCCGCTGCGCCGTTGGTCCGCGCCCCCTCCCCGGCGCCCGACTTTCAGCTGCAGGCCACGCTTGCCGCCCGCTGGCAGGCCAGCCAGCTCAGCACCGGTCGGATCTACAACGATCAGTTCAAGTTCGATGACTGGGGCCTCACCATCGACACCGGCCTCATGCTGTCCGTAGCCGGCGCTCAGCCCGCTCGGTTGACTCGCCTCGAGCAGGAAGTGCGCCAGAACTATTACCGGGCCTACGCCGCAGGCGGCTCCGCGGCTGGCGCACTCGCCAAGACGCTCGTGTTTGCTGGTGTGGTGAGCGCCGACGTACAAACTTTCGGGAGTCGCAACGTCCGAGCGGAGGTTATCGGCCATGTGGAGGGCGACGATGCCGGCCCGGAGCAGGGCCGGATCAGTGACTCGGCGAAGAAGGACTACAGCAATGTGCTCACTCAGTCGTACGGCGTGATCGGACTGGCTGCTACGGGGAGGGCGCCGCAGCGGGTAGTGAACTACCTGCTCAGGCAACGGTGCCCGGCTGGCTACTTCAGACTGGCCGAGGTGATGGGTGAGACCTGCGGCCAAAGCGGCGACTCTCCAGATGTCGACGCAACGGCGCTCGCTTTGAAGGCGCTGCAAAGCGCCCGGCAGGATGGCGCCAGCGTCCCCCGGGAAACGATCAGCGAGACCGTTGGGTGGCTCGTCTCCCAGCAGTACAAGAGCGGCGCCTTCGGATCAGAGCAGCTAGGCCCGAACACCAACAGCACTGGGTTGGTCGCCAACGCTCTCGTGGGGACCGATCGGATGGAAGAGCGGCTGCGCGCCGCGGAGTATGTGGCACGGATGCAGATAGATGCTGCTAACAGCGCCGGAGGTCCCGCAAGCGGCGAGGTTGGCGCCATCGCCTATAACCGGGAGGCGCTTACCAGCGCATTGGCCAACGGCATTGGGAAGGCCGACCGAGACCAGTTCCGGCGAGCCACCGCGCAGGCTTACTACGCACTCGCAGCAGCGCCGCTGACGGAGACTGCCGGTTACTGCCCCACAGACTCTGGGGTGACCGTTGTCGTCGACTTCCGGAGCCTGGGTGGCGACGTCGACGTGCGGTGCGCAAGCGCACCGGTGACCACGGGGCTGAACGCGCTGCAGCGGGCTGGGTTCTCGGTTGACCTCGTGACGACCAGCGCGGAGGCCTTTGTCTGTCGCATTCAAGACGAGCCTCCAGCCCAGGAGGAGGATTGCCAGGGCACGCCGCCCCAGTCCGCGTATTGGAGCTACTGGAACGCTCCCAACGGCGGGACCTGGGAGTACAGCACTAGTGGGGCAGGCAGTCGTCAGGCCACAGCTGGCGGCTTCGAGGGCTGGTCGTTCTCGTCCTCCGAAGATCGTCCACCTGGCGTCGCTGCCACCCGGCCGGAGCCGACGACAACGCCGTCCTCCGCAACCGCATCATCGCCGGCGCAGGGCACTGCACGGCCGTCGAATGACTCACCCAGCAACCCAGGGCCTGACGACGACTCCGCCGCACCCTCGGCCGGGTCGGCCCTTCCGACGGTGCTCGGCGTGAGCCTCATTGCCCTGTTGGCCGCAGGGGCCGGGCTGATTGCGTGGCGACGGTCGCGCCGGGCGTGACGCTGACACGGCTGGCGGCTCGCCCGCTTCCGCGCGCGCTGCATCCCCTGGCCTGGTGGCTGTGGGCGCTCGGGCTCGCTGTCGCCGCGAGCCGGACGACCAACCCACTGCTGCTGGTCGCCATCGTCGGCGTAGCCGCCTGGGTGGTGTTCGCCCGCCGGGCCGACGCGCCGTGGGCAGCCGCCTTCGGGCTCTACCTGGTCGCGGCAACGGTCGTCGTGGTCGTACGGGTGGTCTTTCGGATCCTTTTCGCCGGCAACCAAGGTGCTGTGGTGCTGGTTCCGCTTCCTGAGCTCAGGTTGCCTGGCCAAGCCATCGGCCTCTCACTGTTCGGTGACGTCACCGCGGAGTCGCTGCTGGCAGGCGTTTACGACGGACTGCGCCTGGCGACGATGCTGGTCTGCGTGGGTGCGGCGAACGCTCTGGCCAACCCGCGTCGGCTGCTGCGCACGCTGCCCGCCGCTCTGCACGAGGTCAGCACCGCTGTCGTGGTGGCACTCTCGGTTTTCCCGCAGCTCGCCGAGAGCGTGGTGCGGGTACGCCGGGCTCGCCGGTTGCGACCGATCGACGGCGAGGGGCGGGTCGTAGCGATGCGCAGGGTTGTCATCCCGGTCCTCGAGGACGCGTTGGACCGCTCGCTCCTGCTCGCCTCCTCGATGGACTCGCGCGGCTACGGACGTCGAGGTGACCGCTCCGTACGGACCGGCCGGTTGACGGCGGGACTGCTTGTCGCCGGAGTGGGGGGGCTTTGTGTGGGGGTGTATGCGTTGCTGGACGGGACAGCTCCGCGCTACCTTGCTGCTCCCTTCGTGACAGCCGGCCTTGTCTGCGGCGTCGCGGGACTCCTATTGGCGGGGGCCAGCGTCCAGCGCTCCGCGTACCGGCCCGATCGCTGGCGTCCGGCGGAGTACCTCACCGCTGCTTCAGGTCTGCTGGCAGGGGCTGCGGTGTTCGCGACCTCGCGGGTCGACCCGGCAGACCTGAACCCGTCCCTGACGCCGCTGGCGTGGCCACAGCTGCCGTGGCTGCCAGTGCTGGGGATCGCGATCGGGTTACTCCCGTTGATCGCGTCGCCACGGCCTCCGTCCCCGGTCCCGCAAGAATCTGCCCCTCCACCCTCCCGTCTCCGCAAAGATCCGAGTATGGCGTCGTGACAGCAACGTCAGGCTCGGACCCTTTCGCCGCGGCTGAGGTGGCGACGGCGTGATCGAGTTCGAGGACTTCTCGTTCTGGTACCCGGGATCGTCGCAGCCGGCCGTGCGGTCGGTCGACGTGCACATCGACGAGGGCGAGCTGGCGCTGGTGGCCGGCCACACCGGCTCGGGCAAGTCGACGTTGTTGCGTTCGGTGAACGGCCTCGTCCCGCACTTCACCGGCGGGCACGTCGAAGGACGGGTGCTCGCCGGTGGGCGTGACCCGCGCGACCACCCACCCCGGGAGTTCGCCGACGTCGTGGGTGTCGTCGGACAGGACCCCGTGGCGGGGTTCGTGACTGACACGGTCGAGGAGGAGCTGGCCTACGGCATGGAGCAGCTCGCCATGCCACCGGCGGTGATGCGGCGGCGGGTCGAAGAGGTCCTCGACCTGATGGGCATAGCCCGGCTGCGACGACGGGCGCTGCGTACGCTGTCGGGCGGTGAGCAGCAACGGGTGGCGCTCGGTGCGGTCTTGACAAGCTCGCCAAGGATCTTGGTGCTCGACGAGCCCACCTCCGCACTGGACCCGGCAGCTGCCGAGGACGCGTTGAGCGCCGTGCTGCGGCTGGTGCACGACCTGGGGGTCACGGTGCTCGCGGCAGAACACCGACTCGAGCGGGTGGTCGAGTACGCCGACCGGCTGGTCGTCGTACACGAGCAGCGCGTGAGCGATGGCGACCCTGCCGAGCTCTTCCGCGATGCACCGCTGGCGCCGCCGGTCGTCGAGCTCGGCCGGTTGGCGGGTTGGGACCCGCTCCTGCTGTCGGTACGCGACGCCCGCCGCGCCGCGGGCCCGCTGCGACACCGCCTCGTCGACGTCGCGCCTGCTTGCCGACCGGTTGTCGCGGGCGACGCGCATGATGGGTTGCTGGCCCGTGGGGTGGTGGTGGCGTACGGCGACTTCGTGGCGGTTCGCGAGGTGAACCTGGCGGCGGCACCTGGAGAGGTGGTGGCGTTGATGGGGCGAAACGGGTCGGGCAAGTCGTCGCTGTTGGAGGCGCTGCAGGGGTCGGTGCGGCGCAGAACGGGGTCGGTGTCGGTCGCCGGGCGCGACCCCGCCGCTTTGTCGCGCACCGAGGCGGCGGCGAGCGTTGCTTTGGTGCCGCAGCAGGCGAGCGACCTGCTCTACTGCGACTCGGTGGCCGCTGAGTGTGCCGCGGCGGACCGCGCGACAAGGGCCGCGCCTGGCTCGGCCCGGTCGCTCTTCGAACGGCTGGTCGACTCGTCCGCGCTCGACGATCGGACCCATCCGCGCGACCTCTCCGACGGGCAGCGGCTGGCGCTGGCCCTTGCGGTGCAGCTGTCGCCCCGACCTCAGGTCCTGATGCTCGACGAGCCGACCCGCGGGCTCGACTACACAGCCAAGGCCCGGCTGACCAGGCACCTGATCGACCTGGCCGAGGAGGGGATGGCCGTGGTGGTCGCCACCCACGACGTGGAGTTCGTGGCGCGCACCGCCTCGCGGGTGGTCGTGCTCGCCGAGGGCGAGGTCGTCACCTCGGCGCCGACACAGGAGGCGCTGGCCGCGTCCCCCATCTTCGCTCCCCAGGTGGCCAAGGTGCTGTCGCCGTTGCCCTACCTCACCGTCGACCAGGTCGCCGCCGCGCTGGACACGCCTCCGGCAGCCGACGCAGGCGCCGAGCCGGACCGGTCGAGGGACCCGCAGCCCGGTGCAAGGCAGGACTGAGATGCCGACGACACCCACCTCGGCGACGGCCGAGATCGCGGCTTCAGTTCCTGCTTCAGCCGCGCCGGGGGACGTCTGCGCTGTGCGGATCGGCCTCCGTACCGCTGTCCTGCTCGTCCTGGCGTCGATCACCGGGCTCATCATGTTCTGCTGGCCACTGTTCGTGCGGGTGCCGGCAAGCTCCGTCGGGCACATCTCCGACGCACCCCTGCTGTTCGTGCTGGTCCTGCCGTTCCTGGTGGCGATCGTGCTTGCGTCGTTCGCCGACGGGGGCATGGACTCCAAGGCGCTGGCGATGCTTGGTGTGCTGTCTGCGGTCAACGCAGCCCTGCGACCACTGGGCGCTGGGATCGCCGGAATCGAGCTGGTCTTCTTCCTGCTCGTACTGGCCGGGCGGGTCTTCGGTCCGGGCTTCGGCTTCGTTCTTGGGTGTACCTCGCTGTTCGGATCGGGCCTGCTGACCGCGGGAGTAGGTCCTTGGCTGCCCTTCCAGATGCTCGCCGCCGCGTGGATAGGCCTCGGGTCTGGGCTGTTGCCGCGACGCGTGACCGGCAAGGCAGAGGTCGCGATGCTCGTCGCGTACGGCGTCGCGGCGGCGTACCTCTTCGGCTTCTTGATGAACCTGTGGTTCTGGCCCTACGCGATCGGGAGCGGCACCGACCTGTCGTTCGTACCTGGCGCGCCAGTCCTCGAGAACCTGCACCGCTTCGTCGTCTTCACCGTCACCACCTCGTCGCTCGGCTGGGACACCGGACGGGCCATCACCAACGCCGTCGCCATCGTCGTCCTCGGGCCAGCGGTGCTGGCCACCTTGCGCCGGGCCGCCCGCCGCGCCTCGTTCGGCGCCCGCCCCTCCTACCCGCCGACACGTCAGCAACGGCCCGATCTTGTCGGCGAGTCGGCCTCCCTTTGACGCCTCGACGGCTTCAGCGCGTGTCCAAGCCGCGTCGGTCGTCGATGCGCTTTGCCTTGCCCTGCGAGCGCTCGAGCGTCATCGGGTCGAGCACCTCCACCCCTATCGTCACCCCGACGACGTCCTTGATCTGGTCTCGTAGCCGCCCCGCGAGGTCGGCTCTGCTCGAGAGGCTGAGGTCGGCGGTCTGCGCCTCGACCCGCACGCTCAGCTCGTCCAGGCGGCCAGGCCGGGTGAGCACGCACACGTAGTGCGGCGCCAGCCCGGGAATCTTGAGAAGCTGCTCCTCGACCTGGGTGGGGAACACGTTGACACCACGCACGATCATCATGTCGTCGCTTCGACCGGTGACTCTCTGCATCCGCCGGTACGCCGGTCGAGCGGTGCCAGGCAGCAACCGGGTCAGGTCCCGGGTGCGATAGCGGATCACCGGCATCGCCTGCTTCGTCAAGGAGGTGAACACGAGCTCTCCCTCCTCGCCGTCAGGCAGCACGTCGCCGCTCCCCGGGTCGATCACCTCGGGATAGAAGTGGTCCTCCCAGATGTGCAGCCCGTCCTTGGTCTCTACGCACTCTTGGGCGACTCCTGGTCCCATCACCTCGCTGAGCCCGTAGATGTCGACAGCGTGCAGAGCGCAGCGCTCCTCGATCTCCCGTCGCATGTCGCCGGTCCACGGCTCCGCCCCGAAGATCCCGATCTCGAGCGACGAGGCCGCGGGGTCGGCACCCTGGCGCTGCATCTCGTCGACGATGGAGAGGAAGTACGACGGCGTGACCATGATGACGCGCGGGCGCAGGTCGTGAATGAGCTGCACCTGGCGCTCCGTCATGCCACCACTGACCGGGATCACCGTGCACCCGAGCCGTTCAGCGCCGTAGTGGGCGCCGAGTCCCCCGGTGAAGAGCCCGTATCCGTAAGCCACGTGGACAAGGTCGCCGGCTCGCCCGCCAGCCGCCCGGATCGAGCGCGCCACCAGGTCAGCCCAGTTGCCGATGTCGCTCGAGGTGTAGCCGACCACGGTCGGCTGACCCGTCGTACCGCTGGAGGCGTGCACGCGGGCGACCTGCTCCCGTGGCACGGCGAACATGCCGAACGGATATTGCTGCCTCAGGTCCGCCTTGGTGGTGAACGGGAACCGGCTCAAGTCATCGAGGCCCACCAGATCGCTCGGGTGCAACCCGATGGCGTCGAACGCTGCGGTGTAGTGGGCGACGTTGGTGTAGGCGTGGCTGAGCGTGGTGCGCAGGCGGTCGAGCTGTAGCGCCCTAAGCTCCTCGACGTCGAGGCGCTCGGAGTCGTCCCACAGCCCAGATGGTGTCGACAGTGGTCGCACGGGTCGCCTCCCTGGTCGATCGATAGGTCAGCCGGCGTCGACGTCGTCTTGGCCGACTTCTGGGCCGGCGACCCCTGCGTCGACGATGCAAGGACCGACGGTGCGGCTACGGCCCCGGAACTCGGCCACCACCCGACCCTCGCAGGTGACCCGCACGTCGTAGATGCCGTTGCGGCCGAACCGGTGGCGTTCGGTCGCCTCCGCGACCAGCACGTCGCCGTCCTTGGCGGGCGCCACGAAGACGATGTCGCAGGCCTGCGCGACGGTGCGCTCGTTGTAGGAGTTGCAGGCGAACGCGAAGGCTGAGTCGGCCAGCGCGAAGATGTAGCCGCCGTGCGCGGTGCCGTGCCCGTTGGTCATGGCACGGCGCACCGTCATCGCCACCGTGGCGCAGCCGGCGCCGACCTGCTCCAGGCGCATGCCGAGCTCACGGGACGCCTCGTCACCCTCCCACAGAGTCTCGGCGCAGCGACGGGCCAGCTCATCGGGGCTCACAGCGGCTTCTCCATCATCACCGTCTCGTGTCCGTCAGGCTGCCTGAGGCGACCGATCGGACGGTAGCCCCGATGGGCGTGGAAGGCGAGCGACTCCGGGTTCGGCGGCTCGGAGTTCACCTCGCAGACCATCCGGCCGTGCGCGGCGGCGTACGTCTCCAGCTCGTCGTACATCGCGGTGGCTATGCCACGCCGTCGCCAAGCTGAGCTGATAGCGATGCGATCGAGGTAGAGGAAGTCGGCGAAGCGCTCGTGATGCCAGCGGTAGTTGAGGGACTCGTACGTCGACTCCGGCGCATACGCCAACGCGAACCCCACCACCTGCGAGTCGACCTCGCAGACGACGGCATGTGCGGCGTCTCGACGGTGTACCTCCAGGTTGGCAGCGGCCAGCGGGCTGAGCGCCTTGACGGACTCCTCATTGAGCCCGAGCACGGCGTGGTAGTCGCTCTCGACCAGAGGGCGGATCTGCACGCCAGCACCTTCTCACGGAGGACGGTGACACAATGCAGACACCTCAGTTGCCGCCTCTCCTGCCTTGGAGCCAGCCATGTCGCATGCCGCCGACCTGTTCGCTCGTCACCGTCAGGTGCTCGATGAGGCGGTCACAGCGACTCGGTCTCGGGAGTACTACAGCGCGTTCCCCGAGTCGCCGAGCCCTCGCGTGTACGGCGAGTCGGCGGCCGCTGACGGTAAGGCGGCTTTCGAGGCCTGGCTCGGCAAGGACTTCCCCCTCACCACTCCGGGCGCTGAGGGCACCGTGGCGACCGAGAAGTCGCCGTACGGGCTTGCGTTGGAGGTGCGCTATCCGCGGTTGACCTCAGGCGGCGTGCCCGCACTCGTCGAAGCCGCTCGGGCCGGCATCTGGACCTGGCGGGACGCCGGCGTCGAGGCGCGGGTGGGAGTCGGCATTGAGGTGCTGAACCGGCTGCACCAGCGCATCTTCGAGTTGGCCAACGCGGTCATGCACACCTCCGGACAAGCCTTCGTGATGGCGTTCCAGGCCGGTGGGGCGCATGCGCTCGATCGGGCGCTGGAAGCGATCGCCTATGCGTACGCCGAGATGTCGCGGGTGCCGGCCACCGCGATCTGGGAGAAGCCAGGACGCGACGCGCCGGTGCGGATGGAGAAGACGTTCACCGTTGTGCCCCGAGGCGTGGCCCTGTCGATCGGCTGCAACACCTTCCCCACCTGGAACAGCTGGCCTGGCATCTTCGCCTCACTGGTGACCGGCAACCCGGTGGTGATCAAGCCCCACCCAGGCGCGGTGCTCCCGTTGGCGATCACCGTGCAGGTCTGCCAGGAGGTGCTGGCCGAGGCAGGTTTCGACCCCAACCTGGTGACGCTCGTCGCTGAAGACCCAGCCGACGGGATCGCCGCCGTGCTCGCGGTGCGTCCGGAGGTCAAGCTTGTCGACTTCACCGGCTCGAACGCCTTCGGGGAGTGGTTGGAGGAGCATGCCCGCCAGGCGGTTGTCTTCACCGAGAAGGCCGGTGTCAACTCGGTCGTCCTCGACTCCACCGACTCGTTCAAGGGCATGTGCTTCAATCTCGCGTTCTCGCTGGCTTTGTACTCCGGGCAGATGTGCACTGCGCCACAGAACATCTACCTGCCGGCTGACGGCGTCGACACCGACGAGGGGCGCAAGTCGGTCGAGGACGTGGTCGCCGGGCTCGCAAAGGCTTTCGACAAGCTGGTCGGCGACGACGCCCGTGCCGTCGAGCTGCTCGGCGGGGTGGTCAACGAGGGTGTGCTCGAGCGACTGTCCGCCGCTGAGTCCTCCGATGGGTCGGTGGCCATCGGTTCGCGTGAGGTGGCCCATCCGGCGTACGCCGACGCCGTGGTGCGCACGCCTACGGTCGTCGTGGTGGACGTCGCCGACTCGTCGACGTACGAGCACGAGTGCTTCGGCCCAGTGAGCTACCTCATCACCACCGAGTCGGTGCAGCAGGCCATCGAGGTGTTCCGGCACACCTCTCTCGACCATGGGGCGATGACAGCGTCGGTCTACAGCACCGATCCGCAGGTCGTCGAGCAGATGCGTGCCGCTGCGCTGGACGCCGGGGTGGCGCTCAGCGAGAACCTCACCGGTCAGGTCTATGTCAACCAGTCGGCGGCGTTCAGCGACTTCCACGGCACTGGTTCCAACCCGGCCGCCAACTCGACGTACACCGACGCCGCCTACGTCGCCAGCCGCTTTCGCTTCGTCCAGTCCCGCCGCCACCTTTGACACTCCCCCCGGATGGGTGTTTGTGCCGCACCGGGCGGCGTACGGCGAGTAGTTTTGGGACATAGAGACCCCGAAGGGAGCCTTGCGATGGGTATCGGACTCGGAATCGCGCTGATGGTGGTCGGCGCCGCACTCATGTGGGCAATCAAGCCCAACCTGGACTTCATCAACGACAATGCGCTAGGGCTGATCTTCATCATCGCCGGAGCCCTCGCCGTTGTCTTGTCGCTCGTGTTGAACACTCAGCGGCGCAAGAGTACGCATGTCGAGGAGCGTCGGTACGAGTAGGCGGGTGCGCACGAAGCATCAGACACCCGAAGTGGGCGGCCCGCCAGCCGTCGTCCACGGCGTTACTCGCACTCCGGGTGGTAGCGGTCTGACAAACTCAGGCGTATGCGAGTCTCCGCCAAGTCCGACTACGCCCTACGCGCGCTGATCGAGCTCGCCAACTGCGGCGGCGGCGCTCCCCTGTCGGCGGAGGAGATCGGCCGGCGCCAAGACATCCCGCACGGCTTTCTCCAGTCCATCTTGGCGGATCTACGCCGCGCGGAGGTTGTGTCGAGCGTGCGGGGGCAAAACGGAGGCTGGCGACTGGGCCGCGCCGCCAGCGAGGTGACGGTGGCCGACGTGATCCGTGCGGTAGACGGTCCGTTGGTAAGCGTCTACGGGTTGCGCCCGGAAGCCGTGACTTACAACGAGTCAGCCATGGTGTTGCAGCTGGTATGGGTCGCCACCCGCGCCAACCTGCGGGAGGTGTTCGAGCAGGTGACGGTGGAGATGCTGGTGGACGGTGCGCTCCCCCCCGCAGTACTCAAGCTCACCAAGGACGAGGACGCCTGGCGTTCCCACTAACACGCCCGGGCTCACTGAGGCTCGGCCGGCGGCGCAGACCGGCGGCGGCGCAGTCTCGGCCAGGCAGCCAAGGCGGCAGCTCCCAGCAGGCCCGATGCTGACAGCGCCAGCCCTCCGACGAAGCCGGGCGGCTGAAAGCTGACCACCAGCGTCCCCGGCTGAGCACCAGCTGGGAGGCGGACTTCGAGCAGCCCCACCGAGTCTCTGCCGACATCCACGGGTTCGCCCTCGAGTTCCGCCGTGTATCCGGGCCACCCGAGCCGGGCGAACACCAGCGTGCTCGGCGCGTCGCTCACTTCGCTGATCCTGATCACTTCCTCGGTCGGGCTGCCGGAGGCGTCGGTGACGGTGGTCCCCGGAGACGCCCAGCTGAGACGGCTGTTGGGCCACGGGTACGCCGAGTCGGGGTGCAGGACTACCACCTTGCTCGTCCTCTTGGACTCGTGCCACCCCGGCCGAGCGTGGATGGGAGCGACAATCGACCGGTCCAGCACGATGGTGTCGATCTTCATCAGCTCAGCCAGGTCGGGTTGTCCGACACTGGGGGACTTCCACAGGTGTCGGTAACCACGCTCGCACGCGGCGCCGTTGTATTCCATGCAAAGTCTCTTGGTGAAGTCCTCGAGCCCGACGCCTGCGTACGTGTTGACCGAGTCCACTCCCGCCGTGTGAAAGAGACTGCCCCCAAGGAAATTGCGCCAGGCCGACGGTCCGCGCGTGGTAGCTCGAAGGCGGACGGGTTCGAGGTCGGCGAACTGGATCGTGGTCCCGGTATAGCGGGAGGCAAACCGCTCCGACAGGGTCGGCACCGAGTGAGGGAAGTGCCATTGCCCGCTGCTGTAGTTCGCGGGGAACGCATGTACCTGTGTCAGCAAGACCAGCAGCGTCCCGAGCGTGGCGATACCGACGAGCGGCACGGGTCCATGCCGGTCGAGCACCCGGACGGCGTACACCAGTCCTGCAGTTAGCGCGATGAGAAGCACCAGGGCAGTCGCATGGGTGCCGAGAAGCTCCGGTCTCTGCGCCCAGGCCAGGAAGAAGCCGAACCCGACGAGCACCAGGCTGGCGGCGGTACGCGCCCTGCTGCGGTCAATCGAGAAGCCGGAGGTCATGGCGACGGCGAGGGCCACTGCGAGCGGAAGGTAGAGGTATTCGGTCAGCCGTAGCGGCCATCTGAACAGCCACAACACGGTCGGGCCAGTCGTCAGCAGCAAGTAGACACCAGCGACGACGACCAGGGCCAGATGTGGCCGCAGTCGAGACCGGATCGACGACCAGCGCAGCCACGGCAGCAGGGGCAGCACGAACCATGAGAAGTACACGGCGGGCACACTCATCTGTGTTGCGAAGACCTCGATGCCTGGCAGGAACGTCGGGCTGCTGAGCCCGAAGAGGTCTCCGAGGTTGGGGCTCAGGAAGCCAGTGCTTCGGACCCCCGCCAGGTCGCCCCGGTGAGCAAGAGGGGCCGTGGCGAGAAGCGGCCAGAACACCAGGGGGAGCACCGCTGCCACGCACAACGAGACCAGGACCAGTCGGCGCGCCGCGGCCAGATTGCGGTTCACGAGGAACTCGGCGAGCAGACCGACGCCCACGACGAACAGCCCGAGAACGCCGTACGGATTGCCCTGCGTCACCGTGAGCGCCCCCACCAGGAAGCCGACCACGGGGTTCAGCTGTCCACGGGCGACTCTGCGCAGGGCCCACCACGCGTACGGCACGTAGGTGAACGCGCTCAGTCCGGAGGCCCACGAGCCGGCCTCCCAGTACAGGGTGAAGCCGACGAACGGCGCAGCGACGGCGACGATCGAGGCGGCCCAACGGGCAGCGCCGTACTCCCGGCACAGCAGGTAGACGCCGAGCGCAAGCAGCGTGAGGAACTCGGTCTTGACTGCGGTGGCCGCCACCTCGAGGTTCGAACTCATCGAGACCGCGACCCAGTTGACCACGTTGAGGGGGTTGTAGACGCCGAACAACGCCTCGGCGGGGTAGTTGCCGCCGTGCCAGGAGGCGGGGTCGAGCAGCGGGGGCCAGTTCCCGGCGCGCACGAGCTCGCCTAGCCGGAACCACGTCGGCAGGTACTGCGAGTCACTGTCGCCACGCAGGTAGAAGGTGCTGCTGCCCAGAGCCGGGGGGATCAGCGCCAGCAGGGCGGTGAACAGGCAAACCGCCAGCGGCGGCGCCCAGCTGGCCCAACGCGGCTCAGCCGGCGCTGGGGCCACCTGCGGCTGCACCCGTTCTTCGTCGGTGGCCGCGAGGCTGGAGGTCACCAGGTCTCCTGTCGGCTGGGCGCTCTGCCTTCCGTGTGGTCTGGCCCGCTCGGGCCGCCGCCAGTCAGCACGAACTGTGCGACGAGGAACGTGATCGGGATCGCGACGACGGCCGCCGGGAGAGCGGCCCAGCGCTCGTCGAGGCCCAGCCGGTCGACCAGGAGGTAGAGCCCCGCAGTCGTGATGACGAAGTTGCTGAGGTTGGACAACGGGAACAGCAAGAAGCTGCCCCAGCTCGGCTTCACGTTGAACGTGAAGCGGCAGTTAAGGAAGTACGACCCGATCGTCGCCAGCAGAAACGCGACGACGTGAGCCACCAGGTACGGCAGCTGCAGGCGCAAGAGCAGATAGAGCCCGAAGTATGTACCGGTGTTGATGACGCCGACGATGCCGAACCGAGCAATCCTGCCGAGATTCACCCGGTGCTGCGGTTCTCGTCGTGGGCGGGGCCGAGGGCTGTCGTGACGGGTGTCGTGGCCTCGTCGCTGCTCTCCTTCACCAGGAAGTGCGGGCGGCCCTTCGTCTCGTAGTAGATGCGCCCGAGATACTCCCCGATGACGCCGAGCATGATCAGCTGGACGCCACCGAAGCCGAGGATCGCGCAGAT
>JAABUR0100005584.1_pt1 | contig 15956 bp, 16 predicted proteins | sample 5560091 | NCBI WGS metagenome assembly JAABUR01 (sample SAMN10711879, study PRJNA513375) | rock metagenome | isolation source: Antarctica rocks | place: Antarctica: Victoria Land, University Valley sud
ATAAAGCCTTCGCCGTACTTGTTCGTCGTGTTCTCAGGACTCGCGTCCCAGAAGTGGATGTGTTCATCCACCACGAAATACTTCTCGCCGTCTTTCTCGTACAAGATGTCTCCTTTCCCATCCCAATGGGTCTAAACAATAGCCGTAACGCAATCTCTAGCCTTCCCCTTTACCCGCGCTAGAAGTTGCAAATTCGTACTCGAAGAGCTTTTTAGAGCGTCCCCTAATGCCTCCTTGCCCCAGCGAGTGCCGGATTCTCTTTGTGGAAATTATAAGGTGAACTGTTTCTTGAGGCAAGAGTTGTCCGTGTTCTACAACACGACGCGAACGAGCGGCGCCGCAGCCGGTAAGAAGGCCGATGTAGCCGCCAGCGTCGCTCTTGGAGGCGCGTGTTGAATTAGATGGCTGCTGATCCTCCGGCGCTCGCTGATGACCGGCGTTCGAGCTCCTTGCGGACGGCGGGGGCGACCTCGGTTCCGAACAGCTCGATGGCGCGCATCACCTTCTCGTGCGGCATGGCGCCAACACTGATCTGGGCCATGAAGCGCTGGTTTTGGAAGAGTTCGTGCTCGAAGAGGATTTTCTCCGTCACCTCCTCCGGGCTGCCGACGAGGAGCGCGCCGCGCGGCGAGCGGCCCATCTCGAATTGCCCGCGGCCCATCGGCCCCCAGCCGCGCTCGCGGCCGATGCGGTTCATCATAGCGGCGTAAGTAGGGAAGTACTCGTCGCTTGCCTGTTGAGAAGTCTCTGCCACGTAGGCGTGCGAGTTGATACTGATCTGCATCCGCGCCGGATCGTGGCCGGCCTGGCTCGCGGCGTCGCGGTACAGATCGGCGATCGGCGCGAAACGTTCGGGCTGGCCGCCGATGATCGCGATAGCCAGCGGCAGACCGAGCAGCGCGGCGCGCACGACCGACTGAGGCGTCCCGCCGACGGCGATCCAGACCGGTAAAGGGTCCTGGACCGGGCGCGGGTACACGCCGGCGTCGTCGAGAGGCGCGCGGTGCCTGCCCGACCAGGTGACGCGTTCGGACTCGCGCAGCTTCAGCAGAAGATCGAGCTTCTCGGCGAACAACTCGTCGTAGTCGCTGAGGTCGTAGCCGAATAGCGGGAAAGACTCGATGAACGAGCCGCGGCCGGCCATGATCTCCGCCCGTCCGCCAGAGAGCAGGTCGAGCGTGGCGAAGTCCTGGAAGACGCGGACCGGGTCGTCTGAGCTCAACACCGTGACCGCACTGGTCAGACGGATGTCCTTCGTGCGCGTGGCGGCGGCCAGCGCCACGGCCGGCGACGAGACCGCGTAGTCGGGACGGTGGTGCTCACCAACGCCGAAGACATCGAGACCGACCTGGTCGGCCAGTTCGATCTCTTCAAGGAGGTTGTGCAGGCGCTGTGCGGGATCTATATCAGGTCCGACATCGGCAAAGGTGTAGAGGCCAAGTTCCATGGTGGATTCCTTTCGAGGTGCGTCCGGCGTGAGCGGCCGGCCGGGGACGGTTTACGCATCTGGCGGAGGCCGGAGATCCAATTGGTCGCCGCCTCCGCAAGCGTGGCTGATCTTGAGGCCCTCTAAGCCCCACGACATGTATATCATGAGCTTTCCGTATACGTGAGCGTGAGCTGGATCGTCGCGTGTACAGGAGGTATGGCCGGGAATGATGGAACCCGTATACTGGTGATCGTCAAGACCAAGAAAGGAGCCTGATAGTGACCGCTAGGTACATTCACACCTGCTACCGGATAGTGGACCCTGAGAAGAGCATCGACTTCTACGTCAACAAGCTGGGTATGAAGAAGGTCGGCGAGATGCACTTCGATACCGCCACCAACTATTTCTTCGCGATGGAGGCCGAGGCCTCGCAACCGATGCTGGAGCTCACCCACAACCACGGTCAGAGTGAGCCATACAACATGGGGGATGGCTACTCTCACGTAGCCTTCACGTTAGACGACCTGGAAGGAATGGTGGCGGACCTGGAACGATCCGGCGTCGAAGTAGCGCTGGCGCCGAAGACGATGACGGTCGAGGACCACGATTACCGCATAGCCTTCGTGGTCGACCCGGACGGTTACCGGGTGGAGTTGATCCAACGCGGCACGATGAAGGTGGGGGAGGTCATCCAGTAACCGCCGCAGGTCGACGACGCGGCCTCCAAGACGCCGGCAACAACGGAAAATCGCACAGAGATCGTCTGACGGTCTTTCGAGCCTGCGGTATAATTCCCGCCCGAAACAAGCCGACGTAGCTCAGCAGGTAGAGCAGCTCACTCGTAATGAGCAGGTCGTAGGTTCGAATCCTATCGTCGGCTCTCTCAAACCGGCTTATCTAAGCGGAATTCTCGGGACAGGGAAGAGCCCCGGATCATCTCCGGGGCTCTTTTTACATCACCTCTACATCACTGAGCGAACGAGAGTTAGTAGGTAGCGCCAGGTACAGCAGCGGGTAGGATGCAGTTGTTTTTCTCGGACTTCTCTCTAGAGTAGAGCCGCTTGAGCAGGAGTGTTACTTCCGGGCTTGCCGAGTAATAGATCTTCAATGTTGTTCGGCCACGTGATGGGCACTTGAGGGTTGCTCGGCCTTAGTTGGGCCAACTCTTGCTCGGCACGAGACAACAGGGCTCGGCGATCTACTCGGTGCAGCAAGGCTCTCAGGTCGATTCGTTGAAGTAGCTTCTTTGTGATTGGACGCTTTGAATCCCAAAATACCATCGAGTGTATGAGATCTTTACAAAGCGGACTATTGAGTAGAGTGCTCAGAACGGCCGCTTGTTCTGGCGATGTGCAAGGCACGAAATAGCAAGTGTCGTCTAACACAACTGGACGGCCGTTTCGTGGGCCTATAGCCCTAAATCTGGCTTCCTTATGAAAACCGGATATGGCGACCTTATATTCTGCGAATGTGTAGTCTCCAATACCGAACAAGGCAAACGGTGGTTTGCCACGATAAATAGACGATTTGCGATTCTCGAAGGTAGACCGATGTTCCGACAAATAGCGCCACAGTCGAGGGGCTGCGTGCTCCAAGTTTTTCGTATCTTCTCCTAAATGCTTTTGGTGAACGATTAGAGACCTAGGTATTTTGGCGCTTCCACGGAACAGATCTGAACTCTTAAGTAGAGGGTAGACGTACTCTGCTTCCGAGACAACCGGTTCTCCTAGCTTATTCTTGAAGTAATCTTTATCTCCAATAAGTTCAAGTACCGAAGCAGCATCGTGTTTCACTCCCTGTCGCCAGACCAAAGTGCAAATCCCGTCTGCAAATTGTGTTGCTAGGTATCTTTCTACATCTGAAACTAGTTTGCCATTGGCGATTCCCATAATCGAAAGCGGTTGTTCGGCTTCGAGGTCATCGTAAATGGCGACCTCATAGCTTTGTTTCTGTAAGGCAACGTCCACGCGGAATAAGCAGGCATCGACGGCTGCTCCGAACCATTTCTTTGCATCAATTCTCCATAAGGATGCGCCCGCTATGGGTAGTTGAGCATCGAAGCAATACTGTAGAACATTGCGAGCTACAGACGTTTTGCACAAGAGTGCTATTGTAGGGTTTTCCTCAATGAGATCAGTTATTAACCGTAGCCATATGTACTCTGCTATGTCGAAATTCGCTCTACCGGTCAGAGCTTCCAGCCCTTTAAGTTTCTTGAAGTTGGTTTTCTGCGGTAAGTTCTCGCTATCCAGAACGCCAAGACCCGCATTGGTAACCCACGGTGGGTTACCCACTACCAGCAACGGGGTCGCCTCTTTCCATCGCAAGTTTCCAAGATCTAGGGTAAAGATGTTTGCTTGCTCGATAGTAGATCTAATTTGGCTTGGGAGGATTCGTTTCCGAGCTTTCTGCACGTAAGAGTCTTGAAGTTCCAATGCGTAAATCTCAGAAGGCGGATTTGGCAAGTCCAGAAGCCCAACAACGAAGTTACCGATTCCGCATGTTGGCTCAAGAGCCCGTCCCCACGACTGCCCATTAGCAGTCAGACATTGCAACACCTTACTTACTAGAGCAGGTGGTGTCTGAAAGTCGCCGAGATCCTTACTCAAGGAGGCTGGTCACACCTTTTGTCTCACCTAGAGTAGCAAGCCCGATAACCCGTCCGTACTGCAATCTCCACTGTAAAGCGTTCGACACGGTAAGGTATCCGAGGTCTGGTGGATGCTGCAATATGCGTTCCGCGAGAACTTGGCGTCCTATCTCGTCCAATGGAAGGTTTCGTTCTTGCAAGAAAGCAACTACATCGTCTTGGTTACCATCGCGTCGCAGTATTTCCCTCAAACCACGGGTGGTTTGGTAATCTCCGGTGTGCTCACTCTCTACGAAAACTGCATGCTCAACGCTCAGCTTTGCCGTTCGTGTTTCGTTATCGTCTGTCTTTCGGTAAACCATGACCAGCAGATCGTATCCAAGGCCATACACCTTCTGTGTCGCATCCCGAAATGGACATGATGATTGAGGCTGCTTGATCGAAGTAACTTTGAGATCAACTTGTAGTTCGGGGAAGTCTATCCCACTTGCCGCGCTACCTGGAGTGTATGGAAAGAAACGCTTACCGATATATTCGTGGAATGAGCGTTCAACGTATGTGCCTACTGCTTTCCCATCTGTGACGCCGTACAGAGATGGTATAGGGTTCACGTTGAACGCTTCCACGAACCTTTTGGCTTCAGCCTGAAGCTGAGAAACCGTTAGCTCACTCAATCCTATCTCCCTGCACTAATATGAAGATCATGGCCCTCATCTTAACTGAATAGTGTAGAACGATTGTTGAGCACCGACACAGCTACCATCGACTCAGTTTTCTAGAGTTTTGCCCATACCGCCCCCTAAGGCTCGTCGGGGAGAATATCACTCATCGCGTCGGCGGTGCGCCGGGCCGAAGCGTCGTAGTGGTGAGTGTAGCGTTGCAGGGTGAACGCGGCCGTCGCGTGGCCTGCGAGCGCCTGGAGATCCCTTATCGGCTCGCCGCGTTGGGCGAGCAGGGACAGGCAGCTATGCCGGAGATCGTGAAAGCGGATAGCCGGGAGACCGGCCCGCACGAGCAGCGGCTTGTAGTGACGGTTCACGATGTTCTGCGCGTCAAGCGGGCCGCCCGTGAGGTTGGTGAACACGAGCCCGTTATCTTGCCACAGAGCGCCCGCCCGTAGCTTCTCCTCTAGCTGGCGCTTGCGGTGGCTCCTGAGAGCGCTGACGACCCTCTGAGGGAGTCCTACAGTGCGACGTGATGCATTCTTCGGCTCGGAGAATTCGAGGGTCCCGGACTTGTCTCCGTCGCGCCGGACGCGCTGCAACTGGCGGCTCACCCGGAGCGTGCCTTTGTCGGGGTCTATGTCCGACCATCGGAGCGCGAGCGCCTCGCCCTGCCGGGGTCCGGCCATTAAGCAGAGGACGTAGAGCGCCTCGAACCTGTCGCCCTTCGCGGCGTCGAGGAACGTCCGCGCCTGATTCGCGTCGAGGGGTTCTATCTCCTCTTGGCGCACCTTCGGCTTGTTGGCGTGGGCGGCCGGGTTGCGGGGGATGAGGTCTCCCCGGACGGCCTCCTCTAAAGCGGCGTGTAGGACGGCGTGTACCCGGCGAACGCTGGAAGGCGCGAGGCCTGTACCCTGTGGCTTTGCCCGGAGCAGATCGCCGTAGAGCCTATCGACGTGCGCTTTGCGGAGAGCTTCGAGCTTCACCCGCCCGATAGCCGGGACGATGTGAGACCGGACCTGCTGGCGGTGGGTTGCATAGGTACGGTGCGTCTTGCCCGGCTTCACCACGTCCTCCAGCCACCGGGTCAGGAACTCGCCCACGGTGACGCCCTTCGCGTCGAAGACGATACCGCGGGCCGCGTCGCCTCGGGCTTCGGCGAGCTTCTTCTCAACGTCTTTCTTGCGCCGACCGTAGATGTATTTCCTCTTGGGGCCGTCCGGCGTCTGGGCGGTGTACATCCCCTGAAAAAGTCCGTCCTTACGCTTCGTGATCCTGTCGCCCGTGCTAGGCATGATCTTCTCCTCCCTTCGATAGCTGTTGCAGCTTGATTAACTTCGCCTCAAGGCTCTCGGCCCGCCGGTCCCGGCCGACAGCCCGCAACCGCGCGATCTCCGCCGGCCACGCCCCTAGCGCCGCATCCGCGTTCTCGAACTCTCCGAGATGAACGTCTACGACGAACATGCTCCGCCGCTTGCCCGGCTCCCCGATCATCTCGTAATGCCCTAACTGGTAGGAAGGCGATCCCCGGCTGACGCTCTTGCGAATCTTGTACCTTCTCTCCATACCTGAATTATCGCATACTGTTATCAGTACGTCAATATATAGGGCGGTCTTCAACAACCGAGGCTATGGAGATGAGTCGAGTGGATTAGGGTATCTAATCACCGTTGAGGATCGGGCACACGTCCAGTACCATCATCCAACAAGGATCTCCCTTCCTCCATCCTCCCCGGCGGTCTTTGATTCTCCCGGCGCAACCTGATGCCTTCCAGGCTTGCGCGACCGGTCGCATGGGACCCTAGGGCCTTCAAAGAACGAATAACTACGGTACTTCGACATCCAGCTTTCCTCCAGAAAGATCGCCTTGAGAGGTGGTCAACTCGTATCTGAGTACGGCCCTGCCAGGCGAGTTGACTAGGACCGCTATCTGGTAGCTGACACCTTTTTGGTCACCGGGATGCAACGCGTGTGCCTCCGAGAAATACCGCTTCGGCTCAAGCTCGTAGAAGCCTTCCTGGTTCGGCTCTCCGGCCTCTGCTGAGTTCAGTCCGGGGAACGAAAACGGATGTAGGACACCTCCTCCGAGCCACAGCTTGAGGGAGTAGTCTCTGGCGGCCACCCTACCTTTGTTGACTACATTGAAGGTCAGCACCTTGTCCGGGAGAGGCCCATCGTACTCGCGCGCAGAGTAGTCTCTTATCGTGGCTGCGGGCATCGTCCGAGGGTCTATCGGAGCAACTTCGAAGTTGGAGCTTGGCGAGAAGTTCTCGTAAAAATTCTTCTTTTTCTCCTTCTCCTCTTCAAGGCGGCGTGCGTGTCTCTTCTTGGCCGCCTCATAGTTCGACAACTTGTCAACCCATTCCCGTCGTAACTCTACGGTCCCTTTGACCTCCTCGAAAGTGGTGGGATCCCCTAGCTTGGCGTTTGCCAGGAGCAGCAGAGGTCTGCGAGCATCCTGGTCCTCGGCAAGCTCCAGTTGCTTCTCGGAAACCCGTACTGCACGCCTAGAAGCGCGCCAAGCAAGGAACGCGAAGACAAGCCCCACCAAACCGATGATCACAGACGCCCACCCGGTATCCACGCCCCGAACAACCTCCCCTGCCACCAGGACCGCTTCTCTGGCTCCACACGGTCAACCCTTCCATGCCGGGAAGTCTACAGAAGCCCCGGCGTCTCCGGGTGAGAGCACGAAAAAGGGAGAGCCCGCCTGAAAGTCGGACGCTCCCCGGTCCACCTTCGCGGCGGTATCGGGGTACGGCTCTAGCTCGCGGGCCAGCTTGAGACGATTGCGGGTGGCATCTTCAGAGATTCCGTACAAGACTCAAACTCACGAATCAGCTTGAGGCGATTGCTTCTTCGACTATCTCTATCTCGGCCTCAGTCAGGCCGTAGAGTTCGTATACCAGCCGATCTATCTGGCGGTCGGTCGCGGCTATCTGGTGTTGGATGATAGTTTGCTCTCGCTCGATCCTCGCCCCCGCCAGATGCTCGTGCAACTCCAGCATCCTCTCCACCAACCCCACTATCCGGTCGTGCCGCGCCACGTCCTCCGGGTCGGAGAAGTCAATCCGTCTAATCGGCAATTTAGAGACACCGTTCCAGACGTATTCAAGAATGCCGTTGCTCTTAAGTTTGCCAATGAATTGGAAGCGAAAAGTTAGCAGTTTAGAGTTGAGTAAGCCCATCAAGTATCGAAGTTGCTCTGGCTGATCGTCGTCATACAGGACGGTCGTATCCGTGAGCCCTAGATACTTCTGCTGTTCATCGAGTGCGAAACGATTATGAGTTGCTAGATACGGGCAGTATAGCTTCGCCCGCCTCGCGTAGCCTTTGTGCAGGGGCCAAGTGTACCGCCACCATTCACAGTTGCCACGTTGGTAAGCAGCCCTTCCTTTGAGTTCTTCGTCGTGAGATTGCAGATGATTCCTGACACCTTCGGGAAGATCCCCGAAACGTCTTACATCCTCAAGATAGAGAAGGTACTGTTTGCTGTCGCGGATGTAATATCTACCGATATCCGAGTTCCGTGCCCGGACAAAATACTGACTTTCGGGCAAGTCCCACTCCGAAATCTGAGCGTAGTCTAGCTTCCCAAAGACGTTGTTTCGTCCAGTTTGCATGCCTTGCCCGATAACCAGCACACTATTCAAGGTTTCGCCGGAAGCATCGATTTTATTGAGTATGTGTTCCTCATCGCCACCAGCGAACGACCAGGATTGTGAGCCGAAGTTACCCTGCTCGACCGAAAAAACCTGAAAGAGATCAGAATGCGTTTTTTGGGCGGTAAGATCGGCTGGCATTAACTCTGCGCCACGCAACTGGAATACATCGGCCCCCTTGTCGGACAACGCTTTGTCCAGACTCAGTATCGTAGTTGTGATCCCTACACCTTCAAAGACGTAGAAGTTGCGGAAGTCTACAATCTCCCGAATGTTGGCGTGTTCGGACAACCACGCACGTAGCTTGTCTGCTTTGTAGGCTTCAAGAAATGCCCTAGACACAATAAATGTGACCTCGCTTTTGCTTATCTCGACCGCTTTCGCGAGGAAGTAGAAAAGTATGTCTGTCTTGTCGTTATAGACGTGCGAATATCTGCTCTTTATGTACCTTTGACGCACATCTCCTTTACCCCATGTGTCATCAATATTCAAGTAAGGCGGGTTGCCGATCACGGCGTCGAAGCCGGGGTTGTCGCCCTCGAAGACCTGCGGAAAGGCTTCTTTCCAGTCGAAGACGTTGATGCGGTAGTGATCCTCCTCGTCCAGGACGCTCATCTGCTCGTTATCGTAGAAGTCGGGTCCGATGAGGGAGTTGCCGCACTTTATGTTGTTGTCGAGGTCGGGCAGGGCGCGTTCGTGGAACATCCTTAGCTGCGTGGCGAGCGACGCCTCGGACTCGCCTTCGAGCACCTTGAGCAAGAGCGAGAGCTTCGTTACCTCGACGGCCTGCGGGTCGATGTCCACGCCGTGGATGTTGTTCAGCAGGATCCGCTTCTTCTCGTCTATGGTCAGGAGCCACTGTCCGCCCGGTCCCTGGTAGAGTTCCTTCGGGTGCTTCTCGGGACCGTCTTCCACGTAGCGGTCGCGGTGCCAGTCGAGGAGGTACTGGTACGACCCGATCAGGAACGACCCAGACCCGCACGCCGGGTCCACTATCTTCAGGCGGCTCGCCCCGCCGCGCGGGCCGGGGCGCTTGCCTTCGAGGAGCCTGCCGACGGTCTTCTCAACGATGTAGTCCACTATGTAGGTTGGGGTGTAGTAGACGCCGCCGGCCTTTCGGACCTCCGGCTTCTCCTCGATCACCGCCCTGTGCTCGTCTTCAAGACGGATCACTTTCCCCAAGAACTGCTCGTAGACCTGTCCCAGTACATCCACTGGCAAGACCGAGAACTCGTAGGGGCTGTCCGGGTAGTACAGGCCACGGATTATCTTCCTCAGCAGATCGTCGTCTAATCTGAGGGCCGGGGTGAGATTGTCTGGACTCCCTTCGCGGTTTCTTTCGGGGCGGAAGTGGAAGAGACCCGAGTTGTAGCGGTCGTCCGCCTCCTTAAAGAGCATCAGGAGTTGGTCATACACACCTTCGCCCTGAGTGGCCTTACGCAACCGGCCGTACTCCTCGACACCACGATCCTCGGCCATCCGCAGGAAGATGATGCGATCTATGGTCATCTGCACCGCGTAGTTAAGTTGGCGTTGGCTCAGGTTATTGTAGTGAGCAAAGTCGCGGGCCAAGTCCTCACGCCAAGACTCAATCTCTCTGAGGAACACATCGTCAACAGTCTGTGTACCCTTCTTCCGCTTCGCCGCCTCCGCATACTTGTCTAGCGAGCCGTTCAGCACGGCATCGCGGGAGAATGTCTCCTCGATCCTGTTCCAGCACTCTGGGTCCGTATATTTCTCGTAGGAGAAGAAGTCCAGCCGTGCGGTGGATGCAGGGTCGTTCTTGGCGGGCTCGAAGCGACAGTCGTAGACGGCAAGCTCTTCAAAGTCGGTGAGGATGCTCAGAGGGAGCTTGGCCGACCAAGCGTAGCGGCGAACCTGAAGCGCCGGGGAGATGTCGCTCTCTATGTTTACTGAGGGCTTCTTTGCTTCAAGAAAGAATTTGCGCTGCCCGCCAATGTAGAAACCGTAGTCTGGAGCTTTGGTGCCACCGCCTACCTTAATGTCGTCCTCATAAACAACGTCTCTGTAGGCTTCGGGCCGGCCCTGCTCGTTGTAAATATCCCACCCGAGAGCCTTCCCGAAGAGGGGATCTATGAAGTCGACTCGAAGCCGAGCTTCCTTAAATTTGCCACTCTTGTAGGCATCGATGTTCGAGTGGAAACGATCTACAAGCCTATGAACTATCTCAGGAACAGACATATTCTCCCCACGCTAGTACGGCCATTTCGACTAGGATAACGCAACCAAGCGGTTGTTGGCTTACCTGAGTGCTGTTAATCCCCTCTTTGTCTGCGACGTTACGTCGTCAATTCCTTCATACCAGCCCGCCATCCGGTAGGACTCTTGCGCCAGCGCCTGCGTTATCTGATCAGCTTCGCGCCAGTCCGTCACCGGCTCGGCGGTCCCGTTCTTCAGGGCTTGCTCGCGCTCCCGGACGATGCGTCGCACCGCGAGCCTCTGCCTCTCACGGTAGTTATCCACCCGCTGGCGGGCGGCGAGGACCGCCTGCTCGTCTACTCCCGGCGGCTAGTTGTGGTAGATGCCGTCCACGCTCGCTTAGGCCCGGCCAGTCGATTAGCGGCAGGACCGCTGATTTGTAACGTCCCTCGACGAACGGGAACACCCCTACCGCCCGGATCTCCGCCACACGGCGCTCGGCTTCTCCGGCGTCGGTTATGGGCTCAACACCCAGGAGAAGCGCGTGGCGGCGGTTCGTCGCGGCGTTGGAGACGGTACTGGCCGCCGCGTACCACGCCGCGTTGGAAGTCCAGATCGAAGGATCGTAGCCCGCTTCATTCAACTGCCGGCCCAGGCGGTCCAACGCGCGCCATAAATGGCACCGCGGGGCGCGGTAAGAATAACGAGACGCCTCCTCGCTGACCCGCGCCAGCATCACCTCTCGCAGTAGGTAGTAGCGAGGATCGTCCTCGACGGAGGGCTCCGTGCGACCGTCTTCCGTCGGATAGCCGTCCAGGCGCTCCAGAACTTCGTCGAGTTCCTCATCGCTGGCGTGGATCCACGCCTCGATCCTCGCCGCCGGCCACGGCCCGTTGACGGAGCCGGCCTCCCGGTATCGTTTGAGGGAGGCGCGAGCCTTGCGACGTACCATCTCCCGCGGCGTTTGAGGCTGTACATGTACATTCTTGGCCGCCGACGCCTCCTCGATCCTACGCCTCAGCCCCACTTGCGGCCCTCCTCCCGTTCGGCGCGGATCACGGCTTCGACCTCTCGGAGCCGCGCCTCCAATTCGTCGGCTTCTCGGACCCTGCGCTCTAACTCCAGGACGCTACGCAAGGCGTTGAGGCCCTGTATGCCGACCGCCGCCCGGCCCCGGTCCTGGGAGCCGTCGAGGACGGCGTCGATCACTTCGGAGATCCGGCGCTTGAGGTCCTTGATCTCGCGGCCTCCGGTGCTCGTGCCGGCCCGCGAAGCGTTCCGACGGCGCTTATCCGCATTAGCCGGATCGTGGTTCCAACACCACTCGTCACCCGGTCTAACGCTGGCCGTACAGCGGGTGCCACTCCGCTTTATGGCGCTGCATTGTGGCATTAACGCCCCACCTCCCCCCGGCCAGCGGCGTCGGCTCCGGCGGCTCCGCGACCGGTCGCCTGCATACCCTCAACCGTTGGTTTAGGGTTCCCGAAAATACTCATACGGGCCTCTCTATATGCATACTGACTTCGCTGACTTCCTGACTAACGGCCTTAGTCAGTTGGTCAGCATAGTCAGGTGAGAGTGTGTACTGGCCGCGTTGCGGGTTGTCTATCTGGCGGTCGATAACCATGTCCCGCAGCATCATCTTCGTGGCGCTCTCGCGCTTGCCCAACGCCTCGGCTATCTCCTTCGGCCTCATCGGTTCGCCGGACTTCTCAAGCAGTTCGACAATCGCCCGACGTTCCTCGGACATCCGGTATTCGTCCGCGCCGCCCGCAATGGCCCACGCCGCGACGTTCGCATCCCACTTGAGCGCTAATTCAGCCGGGTTCTCGATGTCCCGGCCTTCGACGTACAGGAACGCATCGGCGCGTCCACGCTCGCGGGTTAGGACGAGCGCTCCGTCTACGCCGCCGGTCAATCCGTTGGAGCCGGAGATCGCTTCGAGAGGGTCGTCCGCTGGCATTTGTCGGAGGTGCGTGACTACCAAGATCGCGACGCCGTGCGCCGCTGCTACCGGTAGCAGCGGCTCCAGGGCTCCGTAGTCTTCCGCGTAAGCATTACGTCCCGTTTGTCGTGGCCGCACCTTTTGCAGCGTGTCGATTACAACCAGCCGGGCGTTCGGGTGATTCGTCAACCATCCGTCCAACGCCTCCGTGCCGCTGTCGTCTAACCGAGACCACTCGGTAGCGAGGTGTAGATCGTCAGGCGCGGGCTCGTCTCCAAGCATTTTCTTGAGCCTACGCTGCAAACGACGCTCGTTGTCTTCCAGCGCCAAATACAAAACCGCACCTTGCTCCACTGGCTTTGTGCCGAGTGCCACGCCGCCGCGAGCAACCGCGATACCCAAGCCGTAAGCAAGCCACGATTTTCCCATCTTGGGTTTGCCGCCGAACAAGATTACACCCTCTGGCAAAATGTCCGGTACTACCCACCGAACCGGCGGAAGCTCCAGCGCCATCAAATCGGAAGCGCTGAACGTCGCCGGAGACAGGCTCTGACGACCGTTTGCGTGACCGTTGCGCCTTGTTACCGTCGTCGGCTTCGGTTGAGACGGGATCACTACGCCCCGGTCTCGTTCGGGCTCCGCCGTTCCACACGAGCAGACCGGAGCGCCTTCGGGCTTGTGCGCAATGTTGAGATGTCCGCCGCAACTATCGCACAGAACTACCGGGCCGAAGCAGTCCGAAAATGTCGCGGTCTCGGTGGTCGGAGCCTCCATGAACTACGGCCTCTGCCGCATCCATTTTTCCAGCGTGTCTATGTGGAAGCGTGTCAGTCGCCCGGACCCTGACGCCTCCAACTCGCCCGACTTAACCGCCCTGTGCAGAGTCCACCGCGAAACCCCGCAATAGTGCGCGGCCTCGTCGTAAGACAGGTATGCTTTTTCAACCGTCTGCTGCACGTTCACTCCTTTCAACTTAGCCTATCTAGGCTGAGAATAGCCCGACGCGATATAATTTGCTCATCGAAGCCGTAACGGAGCCGTGACGATTTTGCCGATAGATAAAAAACATCTCGAAAGAAGCGCCGCGAGAGCCGTAACGAAAGGTCGGCGCGCTACGGTATGGCCGGTCTTCAAGAGCTACTCGGTCGAATACCACGGCCCGGAACGGAGTCCCGTGGTGGTCGCGCCGGAGCCGGTCTTCGACTTCCGTCCGGTTCGAGACGATAGAGGCCGTCCGGTTTTGAACGAAGGGAGCCCGGTCCAAGCCTTCCGGGACGTGGATTTTGGCATCCGCGAAAGCTACGCGCCACTGCAAGAGCCCGGCATCGTACTCAAGCTCGCGGCGCTCGGAGACGACCTCAATAACCCGGCGTCGTTGGCTAGGAAAGAAACGCATCCACTCGCGGAGATGCTTTCCTTCGTGCGCTCATACGGCGTGCTAGGCGTCGGAGACCCCACGGGACGCCGCGAAAGTCTCATGGAATTCACGGTTGCGACCCGTGGCATCTCTCGATGCTTGCGGCTGTACGAGGCCGCGAGCGCGAACGGCGGCGACGGAGATGAGGATCGGCTACTCCGGCTGTACCGGGATACGACCGTTCGAGGTTGCTCCCGTCTCCGGGAGCAAGCCTTCGATGAGGTCTCGGAGACGGTCGCCTCGCACCTCGAAACTCGCGCGTATCCGAACCTCTACCGTCTCCGAGACATGGCCGGTCGTACCGTGGGCTTCGAGCGCGGAGATGGGTTTAGGGATTTACTTGGCGCTGCATACCTGTCCCTCGACTACTTGATCCGCGACCCGGCGGCAAGGCGCTGCGAAGTCTGCGCCGCATTCATGGATAGCGCGAAGTACGCCACCGCCCGGCATTGCGGCGACGCTTGCAAGCAAAAGGCTTACCGCGAGCGCCAGAAACGCGCCCGGTAGTACATCAATCTACATCAATCTACATCACCTTTACATCACCTAGAGGATTTAGCGGGGTGTAGCCTGCTGTAGCGGTATGAGCAAATCGGCTTACCTAAGGGGTTTTTGCCGCGTCCCGCTACACCCAGAAACACTCAGATTATCACTCGTAATGAGCAGGTCAGCGGTTCGAGTCCGCTCGTCGGCTCTCTCAATTCGGCTTATCTATCGGGAATCCTTGTCGATACTGTAACCTATGGACTGTCGATGGAAACATTCTGACACCACTTTGACACCACTGGCGCCGGTTAGGGCGTCCCCCAGCTGTTCCTGCATAGGTTCCCAACTTGTCTCGTACAGTTGTTCCTGCTGTGCCGTATGTATCCGCATGAAGAAGTAGTTGCGGATAAGGTCCGCTTGTGAGAGCGGTCTACCCTTAGCGTTCAAACTCTCAAATATCAGATGGGGATTGTCGTCCTGGTGTAGCACGATGCTCACCAGCATGAGGTTACTGACAATTACCTTTTTCAAAGTCTCAAAGTCGGGAGCTTGCTGAGAGCGCAGTTTCCTTCTGAAGAACGTAGCAGCCTTAGATATTCTGGTGTCTTGTACAGTACCGCTATTGGTCAACACTTGTAGAAATGCTTCCCGATCTGCCTGAGTAGGCAGCAGCTTCCATATCTCGTCACCCTTTTTGAATCGGTTCGTTAATAGGGCTTCTTCTATCTCCTGAGCCAGCGTACTGTCAGGTATACGTTTGGCTTCATCGCGTAGAAGGGCAAGGAGAATGAAGATAGTGGTAAGTCGCTGTTGACCATCTATAAGAAGGAATTTAGAGACACCCTGGGGTACGGAGTCTGTTGGCATAGTGACGATCGACCCAATAAAATGGTCGCGAGGCTGTTCTTCTTCGGTCAAAGCGGTGACATCTTCCCAAAGTGTACCCCACTGCTTGTCATCCCAACTGTAGGCGCGCTGGAAGAGCGGTACCACATACTGTTTAGTACCTTCGATGACAGGCTGCAGATTAGTTTCTGATGCTTTCATCTGATCCTCCACGGCAAAGGTTTACTATCTCTAGACGCTTTTACTTTGCGTATTCTAGACTGATAGTGACCTTGCACGCTATGCGAGTTGTAGTCGACGCATATATCGGACGTGTTGCTTAACTGCAAGCACAACAAAGCGCGCAGATATAGTAACAAGACAGTACGCGGAGGTTCACGCCTCAGTTCAGTTGACGACAATTTGACGACAAACCCGGTCTCGACAACGGCGAACAGCGACGCGCATTCGTGACTCACAATCCGTTTATTTATGCGGTTTCTGTGTGACAGTGAGCAATGGTGAGCACAACGAACCTTACCCGTAATTAGCTAGTCGGTGATTCTCTTAGATTCCGATAGATAAGCTAAATACTTTGAATAGAGAATGTCGTCACTGCAACAACAAATGGTTGGGACTTCTCTCTTACGGACACTACCGTTAGGGAACTCTGGCGCGAAAACGTTTCACCGCTTTGAGAAATGAAGTACCCACACCACCGTACCGGTTTGTTCGGTAGTCCAAAAGAGGAGATCAGACCCCACAGAGCAGGCGGAGGGC
>JAABUR0100005586.1_pt1 | contig 15946 bp, 10 predicted proteins | sample 5560091 | NCBI WGS metagenome assembly JAABUR01 (sample SAMN10711879, study PRJNA513375) | rock metagenome | isolation source: Antarctica rocks | place: Antarctica: Victoria Land, University Valley sud
TGTCCGGACAAGATCCGAGATACTCAAGTGTTATGGCCGAGGTCGATGGGCCAGGACCTGCAGGATTTATCCATGAAGCGGTGGTACCACAGCCTCCGCCAGAATGGGAACCATATGGCTACCCCCTTGCTCACGCTATTTGCTTGGTGACCGCATATTCCGAAGGAGAGGAAGGTCTTCGTACTACACTCGATTCTATAGCAACCACCGAGTATCCCAACAGCCACAAGACAATCTTGGTGATTTGTGACGGCATGGTTAAAGGTCATGGGGAAGAGTTTACCACCCCTGAAATTGCACTTGGCATGATGGGAGACCATGCAATCCTGCCTGACGAAGTCCAAGCTTTCTCGTACGTTGCAGTGGCTAGTGGTTCGAAAAGACATAATATGGCGAAGATCTATGCTGGGTTCTACGACTATGGAGAGAGCTCAGTTATCCCAGCGGAAAAGCAACAACGAGTACCGATGATGGTAATTGTCAAGTGCGGAACTCCTGATGAAGCCAAGAAGAGCAAACCCGGCAATCGTGGGAAAAGAGATAGTCAAATTATACTGATGTCTTTCCTGCAGAAGGTCATGTTCGATGAGCGTATGACTGAATTGGAGTTTGAAATATTCAATGGACTTTGGAGGATTACTGGTATCTCACCAGACTTTTACGAGGTCGTACTTATGGTGGACGCCGATACCAAGGTCTTCCCGGACAGTCTTACTCATATGGTTTCCGCCATGGTCAAGGATTCAGAGATCATGGGGCTTTGTGGAGAAACTAAAATCGCCAATAAACGGACAAGCTTTGTCACTATGATACAAGTCTTTGAATACTTCATTTCACATCATCTTTCAAAATCTTTCGAGTCCTGCTTTGGTGGTGTTACCTGTTTACCAGGATGTTTCTCCATGTACCGCATTAAGGCGCCGAAAGGAGGTCAGAATTACTGGGTACCAATCCTTGCCAATCCGGACGTTGTGGAACACTACTCTGAGAACGTGGTCGACACCTTGCACAAGAAAAATCTGCTCCTCCTAGGTGAAGATCGATATCTCTCGACACTGATGCTGAAAACCTTCCCAAAACGGAAGCAAGTATTCGTTCCGCAAGCAGTATGCAAGACCACGGTGCCTGAGCAATTCAAAATCCTGCTGTCTCAACGTCGACGATGGATCAATAGTACCATCCACAACCTCATGGAGTTGGTGCTCGTTAGAGACCTGTGTGGCACCTTTTGCTTCAGTATGCAAATGGTTGTTTTCATTGACCTAGTTGGTACTCTTGTCCTGCCAGCAGCGATCACCTTCACCTTCTACCTTGTCATCATCTCGATCATCAGCAAGCCTACGCCTGTCATACCATTAGTTCTACTAGCTCTTATCTTAGGGTTACCCGCGGTACTCATCGTACTGACAGCTCATCGGTTTTCATACGTGTTGTGGATGTTGATTTACCTAATCTCGCTTCCAATTTGGAACTTCGTTCTTCCTGTCTACGCCTTCTGGAAGTTTGACGACTTCAGCTGGGGCGACACCAGAAAGACAGCAGGAGAGAAGACCAAGAAAGCCGGAATTGAGTACGAGGGTGAATTCGACAGTAGCAAGATTACCATGAAAAGATGGGGCGATTTCGAGAAGGGTAAGACATACTCTACTTGTTTGTACGGTACTTTAGATGCTGACCTACTGCAGAACGGCGCATGAAAGCACCGACGTCCGGCTGGTCCCAACAAGCTACCAGCGCCGGCGGCTGGCAATCGCAACATCAGGGCTATGAGAAGTACTCAGATATATAACGTGGGACTTCTGGACGGCAACACGTTCGAACGCTTGCGAATTATTGCTTAGGGCGCACCAGGTTGTTTTGTATAGTGTTGGATTGTAAATGGTGTACAGAATAGTGGACTGTAATTGGTGTCTAAACGGCCTCATTGGTCCCTGCTGCATTTACGTAGAGTGCACTCGTTATGTACGCTGTTCCGGGGGGTGGGTCGGGATGTACAATCGCATTACGAGGACAGGCTGTTCTCTAACGCCTTGGTGGAAGACCCACCGTCTGATCGGAGGTCTGTCATTGCAAAGAAATCGATGATGAATCTCAGCTCCCAAAACATGCGCAAGGCAACAGGCTTTGGTATATAGAAAAATGTGATACGTCGTTAGCCATCCTACCGAGGGTGCGTCACATTTTACGAGAGCGCGCCAAGACACGAGAAGCTCGTCCCAGAAGCATATGTGATCTGTACCTAGCCGTAAAAGAATTCTACTCTACCCACCTCGGGGTCAGCAACTCTTCTCCTTGCCAGCACATCGAATCGTCAACTGCAACTCAAACCTTCGCTGCACTGCCTCGTCCAGCCCGAATCCCCTTTGCCATTTTCGAAGTCGCTTGCATGAACCAGACTGTGAGTTCCGCTCTGGATCTCCGATACATTGGTCACGCATGCAGAAGTACTTACAATTTAATTAGGCTGTTTCCTATCGGAGTTCCTCTGCAGTCACTTGCGGATACCCAAACCTATACCAGCTGTGCTAGCCAAACGGCCACCCGCTCGTTCACTGCTCCTGTCGAAGTTCCTAAGCTTCCAGCCTTATACCTCAAATCACCTCGAGCTACTTGCTTTGGCAGTAACCATTTTATCTATCCGCCCGCCGTTACACTGTTGCTTCCCGAAACATCAAGGAGAAGGATTAAAAAGGCTACGACCCCAATCGATCCCATCCAAGTCGGCAATCGCTCCAAGCATACCTGCATGTGGTTCTGTCCCTATCCGTCTTGCGGGTCTCTCTCATAAGCCCATAACTAAGGAGACGCTGGCTCAACTCATGCAAGCCGAGGTGTTCGGAACGTACACAGTCACGACGGTTTCGACAAGGGATGGGACACCTTGGGGTGGGGAAAGGTTATCGCATCTGCATAGTCTCTTGCAGGCATCCATGCCATTCCAGACGCTTGGTCACAATATGAGTCTTACATCATTCTTGTCCGCTACAAAATCTTTGTTTCGAGGACCGTACTGAAGATTGCCAACATATCTGCTAGACAGGCAACATCGACTTTTCACCAATTACACACTTTGCTATGCTACTCACTGCCTACCATCTGCCCAGTCACGTTCTAAGCTATGAGCTTCCCAACAGGGTCAGAAGATGTACTAAAACTACAAACATCACAACGTCGTCTCCATTACCTTACCGATGCAACGAGCGTCCCACTTGATGGAAATCCGTTATTAGCATCTGAGCAAGCACACGATATTGAACCTGGTCAAACTATAACGCCGCCAGCTTCGCCATCTCTATATATTGCCAACGCAACTTCTCTTGCAGCCTCCGCATCCCAGCCGTTGCAAGCTTTGGGAGCGCAGCTACCTGCTGGACTGGCACTCGGTCCACCGGGCATGGCTAGATCAGAAGGGTCGCAAGAACCCTCAGATAATGGAGATGATCCACAAGATGAAGTCCCTATAGCAGGTTTTCACGGCCATGAGATGGACCTTGATGAAGAATCAGGTTGGCCTGCCAATTCTTTGTCCACAGAGCCAGATTTCCAGTCTACATTACCATATATCCCCGCTACGCAATTGCATGGCACCTCCGTCGTTGCACATGACAGTGACCACCGTCCAGGTCTCGCCAATGAGTCAAACAGTCTGGCCAGTTCCATAAATGAACTCCATGCTGAGGTCATGGATGCAGAGCAGAATGGGAACCATGAGCGTGACCATCATCAGATCTCTGCAGCAGCCGTTACTTTTGGGGTTGTTGTGCATGGTCAAAGTACGCCTTCTTTTCCTCTCTTTACCGCTTCTGAAGAAGTGGCATCTACCCAAGCACCATCACCCCAGCAAGGACATCCCCAGACTTCACCCGCGACATCTATACCATCTATAAACACCGCTCTTTTCCAAGCCGGGTTGCACCAACCAGATACCGGTGCCGCTGATCCTCAGGAGGCTGGGAATGGCGCCGAGAATAGTCAACCAATCTCCCCGAGTGATGATCCTTCTCCTTGGCAATGGTCATCACAAAATGCACTTTCTCAAGCGGTACCTCCTCATCTGGCAAATAACCTCCTTACTGACTTGTATGCTTGGGCCGAAGATGAGACACGCAACTTTGATGTTTGCAAATTCTTCGATTACTGGGAAGACGTGAATAGCGAACAACCAGACAGATATCCTCCTGGGCAGCTAGACTATTTCCCGCCCATTACTGATGAAACTCTTCAGGTCTTGCATAGACAGAAACGGATCAAAATTTCTATTGATGATCTGGATTATGACCACTGCGATTTTCAAGGTTTAGACTGGTCAGCTCTCGGCGTCACTCGAGAAGCGGCTCGAAACGTACGCAGGAAAACTTATGTGAACCACACCAATGTGTTGATTCATTTCGAACATCGAAGGAGGAGATATGAGCCGCTGTTCGGAGCCTCCTGCTACATGAATGGTCAAGGTAGGTCGTTTGCAAGAAATTTTGCGAATGGTGACAACCAATTCCGCTTCCGCCAGATGAACATGAAGTACAAGGTAACTCAGACTCACTTTCAGCTTCGGCACATGATGTCCGCAAGCTCCAAAAACTCGATCTTCTATGCCGGTTGGCAAGAGATTTTTTGTGTCAACCCAGAGATGGACTTTGAAAAAAGCGTCCTCGACCTAAGTAAACCGCACCGAGATGCCGACGCCCCAATACTGGGGAAGATATCGGCAGTATCAGCCACAGACGGCGTCTTGATTGTGGGTGGATTCCAAGGTGAGTACGCTATGAAATCCCTCTCGTCCTCATACGACGACACATACACTCCCGGCACCATCCTTCTGCGCGACGAAAACGGCAGCACAAACCACATCCATACCTTCCTGGACCGCCGCTCTGGTCTCCCCCAGGCCGTCTTCTCCTCCAACGATGACCGCGTCCGCGTCCTCGACTGCAATACTAATCGCATCATTCGCGAGCACGACTTTGGCTGGGCCGTCAATTGCTCCGCTACTAGCCCCGATGCTCGCCTCCGCGCTATTGTGGGTGATAACTGCTACCCGTGGATCGTCAACGCCGAGACCGGCGAGCGTATCTTCCGTCTGCCTGACCACAAAGACTACGGCTTCGCTTGCGCCTGGTCACCAGATGGTAGAAACGTTGCAACCGGTAACCAAGACGGCACCGTGCAGATCTTTGATGTGCGCTCCTTCGGCGCGCCCGTTGAATCTCCCATCCTAGCAACCGAAATCGGCGGCGTGCGCTGCATGGCGTTCTCGCCTGTCGGCAGCGGAAGACGCGCGCTCGTGCTCGCAGAAAGCGCGGATTACGTGCACGTCGTGGACGCCACGACATTCGAGAGCGAGCAGCGTTTTGAGTTCTTCGGCGAGATTAGCGGCGTCAGCTTCGTCCCTGACGGAGACAGTTTCTGGGTCGCAAACGCAGATCATGTGTTTGGTGGGTTGATGGAGTTTGAGCGTGCGGGAGTAGGCGGCGGATTCGGAATCAGGCAGGCTGAGGTTGAGGATGAAGATGAGGATGAGGGGATCTGGAATGATTGGGCGGAGGAGGGGGAGATGGACGGGGACGATAGAGTGGTGCAGACGGAGGGGTGGAGGAGGAGGAGGGGGCTGAGGTTGGGGGAGTTGGTTATTTGAACGGGCCGGGGGTGAAAAGGGTTTATTGATGTCATGATTTTGGAATGGCTACGGCGGTGAAGAAGGGCGCGTTGGGTTTGGGTAACGAGAATGAAACGCGATGAGGGTATGAGGAATGGTTGACTTCTGTACTTTCCTTTATGCATGCAATGGTCAGGGCATCTTATCCACTTCCTCCTGAATCCTCAACGCAGACTAGCACCACTGCGTCAAGGCCACACTTTTTCTTTTCCTCTCAATTTCTGCCGTCGTCGACTGAGCCAACCCCCCCCCCAAAAACCTTCCAGGAGGATACCAAACCACTGGACTTGGAAACCACCCCGTCCGTCATCGATTATCTGCCATCTCCACTCTCCGCTCTCCCCACCACCACCACCACCACCATCATCGTCTTTGGAAAAGAAAACCTCTTCGAAGAAATGCAATCAAGAGTTGCTTGCTCTGTCACAGCCCCATTCCTTGTCGCGTTGAGTGAGGGGCTTGCATTGAGGGGGCGGGGGGGGGGGCATCTGTTTGGGGGTTCTTGGGGGTGTTGTTATTGTTTTTGCTTCCTCCCCCTATCCTCTCCCTTCTCCCTTCTCCCTTCTCCTTTCTCCCCTCATATCTACCCTTCTCCCCCTCTCATATCTAAATCTCCCTCCCCTCCCCACACCAACCCCCCCAAAACTAACCCCCAAAAACAGCTTCCACCTTCACCCACCCAGAATAAAACCCAAAAGCCGTCCGCGGGGCTTCCGTCTTAGCGGTGCTCTTAGGGATGGGTGACTGGGTGACTGGGTGTCGGGTTGTGGTTGTGGTTTTGGGGGTTGGGGTTGGGGTTTGGGTTTGTGTGTTCGCAAAAGCGCTGCGTGGTAGTTCTTCTTGTTGTAAATGAAGGTACCGATTCTTGTGAGAGGGATGAGGGGGTGGGCTAGGCGATTGCGCGGATTGTGTCGGTTGGGGGGAGAGGAGAGGAGGGATTGCGGTGGAGGGGTTTAGGGGGGAGGTGAAACGGGGGGGGGGGTTTGGGTGTGTAAGATCGGTTTGAAAGAGTTTAGGCCGCCCTCGCTTGTAAAGGATGCTAGAAAGTTGTCAAGTATATACAGGAGAAGTGAAAGGTACATGAATCGTGGTACGGCGTTGAGACGGTAGGGTAAAGAAGTATATACAAAGAAACGAAAAAGCTATATACACAGCTCCTCTTGCTCGCTCCTTCCCTCCTCCTCCTCCTCCTCCTCCTCCTTCCCAGCACACCACCACCACCACCACCTCTCTCCACTCCCAAACCACACACCACCACCCATCACGGCCCAAACAAATGCCCCGCCCCCCAACTCCTCTCGACGCCAAAATCCCCCTCCTCCTTCCACAAATCATCCACAAAACTAAACACTGCGCTCCTCCCCCCAGCACTCGCTACAATCCCCCGAACCGCGACCTCCTGCTCCTTCTTCCCCGGCACCGCCGCGCCGTTCGCCTCACCCGCGCTCGGCCACCCCGTCTCGAGGTTGTACGCTTCCAAGCCGGGGCAGATTTTCGCTAATATTACGAGTTCGGAGGCGACAAAGGCGCCGGCTCTGGAGGCGTCGATGGCGGAGTTGAAGAAGGGGTGGATGTTTGCGGCGGCGAGATCGAGGACGGGACAGAGGGTTGTGGCGTGTTGGACAATGATGCTGAGAGGTTCGGTGGTGGTGACGGGGCCGGAGTAACCGGCCTTTGTGAAAGCGGAGCGGGCGTCGGTGATGAATCGGGCGAGGTCGGAGGCGCTGCAAAAGTTGTTGAAGACGGCCTCGTTGCCGACAACGATCATTTCGACAGAGGCCCAGGAGTTGCTTGAGGTGGCCCAAGAAGTGATTTCGCCAATCTGAGCGCGGGCGTTGGAAATACCGGTATGGGGGATGTAGATTCCTAGAACGAGGGAAATGTTGTGGAAGGAGGCTGCGGTGCCGACAGAGGAAAGGCCGGAGCAGTCAGTACTATAGAGGCGGATGGAGGTAAAACCTTTGGAGGCGATGGACGAGATGTCGGAGGAGACTGATGATGAGGATTTGCAGGTGCCGTCATGGTTGTAAGGAGAGTAGGTCATGCACCATTGGGAGCCGGAAGAAGAGGGAGGATGGTGGGTGAGGGTAGAGGAGGCAGACCCAGTTGAAGATGTGCTTGAGGCGGCTGGGGTTGGGGCTTGAGATGAGGAGATGATTGGAATGGAGGTGCTTGAGGCCGCCTGGCTGCTTGTTGCTGCTCGGTACTCGGCGGGCTGGATTACTATATAGTGTCAAACAGATGTTCTCATTGTACTCAAGTAGCCTCCGTAAGAGAAAGACTACACTTACGAGTTGGTTCGCCATAAGAGGTGGTATAAGAGGTAGAACAACCACATGTGAAATTGTCGGGAGCCTGGATGACATCCCTTGCTCCTAACGGCTGATTGTGGAAAGCCTGGTGCGCATGATGTTGGCCAGCGGCGGCAGACCCGATAATCGATGCTGCAATTGCGAAAACAGAAGACTTCATTGTGTATTATTGATTAGAGCAATCACGTTCATAAGGGTATAAAGAGTTGACGTTGGATATATAAAGATTATGATAGTCTGGCTTGGTTACTTGCTCGAAGGGAGTGTGTCCGCTGAAAGAGTGAAGCGGTAGGAAATCAACACGCAATGAAGGAGTGATTTGAGAGCATGAGTGAGAGCAGCAAAGAGAAGAAGCAAAAGAACGCGCGCGGTCAAGACATGATCACAAGCAAAAAGTGGAGGAGATGAAAGCGCTGAACAGAGTTAGTCTGGCATCCAAATCCGGCGCCCTTTATATTAGCCTTATGATGGTTTTTCCAAGCTTGCCGCTTGGTCGGTCCGTCGTCTTTCATAGCAACAATGATTCTGTCTACCTTCTTGAGGAGTGAGACCTGGAAAGCTCAATTGGCTTGATTTGTATGCCATCCTACTCGGTCAGAAGGAAGTCGTACTCTACCTTAACGATGACCAGGTCGCTTCAAGGGTTTTGGTTGGTGTTGGAAAGGAACCTGGAAGGGTTCGTTCGGCCCGGCAAAAGATGCTTAAGCGCTTCGGTTAAGTAAGCATCAATTCCTGCCGTTTGCAATTTCCCACCTTTACGTGTCGTGCGTGTGAACCATCTCATCCAAAGGTGAAAGGGGGCGACAACGACGTCGGTATGAAAATAAAATTGATATGTACTATACAAAATACAGCATTAGCAATTTTGGGATCAGGTCATTTCTGGAGCCAACGATACACTAGCAATTTGCTTTTCGTTCGTTATCTGGTCATATCACTCGTAACCTCTATCTTAAGAGTCTACATCACAAGAACTTGCTTGCCATCCCCATCAAGCCGCCGGCTCCTCCGCCTCCGCCACCCATCTGGCTCTTCATGTACATCTTGAGTGCCATCTCTGCCGCTGATTTCACGGCATCTTGTTTGTTGGCATTGGGGTCCTAGAACAAAGGGAACACCTGAGCGAAGTACCACGCGATTGTACTGCAGACTGACTTACCACGTTGCCTTGCGAGCTCTGCTGATCGAATAGCTTGCTTGCCTGCCCCATCGCCATGCCAATGAATTGATTCTGGCTGTTCCCCCCGCCTTGGCTACCCATGCCTCCGCTTCCCGCACCTCCCCCACCGAACATTTTGAGCGCTTGCATCGCAGCACCAGCACCCATGGTCTGGCTATCATGCTGCTGGCCTTGTCCCCCGCCTCCATACATAGCTTGATGGGCTCGGACGGCTTCAGACTCATCGACGTTGGAGTTGCCGATTTGTTGCTTGTTTCCCTGCAAGAAACCTAGGGCACTGGAGAACATGTTTGAGTCTTCAGGCGAGGAAGCGTGCTGCTGGGCGTGGGACATTGCACCGCCAAACTCTCCGTGCTCTTGTCCGCCGTTGTGATTGTTCCCTCCGTAGCCACCCTGCTGCCCATATTCTTGTTGTCTCCCACCTTGTGAGCCACTGCCATAGTCCTGCTGCCCATATCCTTGCTGGCCTCCACCATACTGCTCTTGTCGGCCTCCGCCATAGCCCCCCTGCTGACCACCATACTGTTCTTGTCGGCCTCCACCGCCGTAACCGCCGCCCTGTTGGCCGCCGTAATTATCGTTGTAGGACATTGCGAGAAAATGGATTCAACAGATAAGAGGTTTGAGTTGTGGAGTTGTTCGTAGTAGGAGAGAAATGATTGTTGCGAGTCTTGCAAACTTGAATCAAGAGTTCTAGGATGAATTAGTAGTCACATCAGGCAAGTTTCGTCAGGGGCTTGCCGATGACGTGGATTGGAGGGGTACGCATGGGGCAGTGTTGAACCTCATTCACCTTTCAGTCATGTTTGAATCCTTTTTTACCACACCAAAGTATTATTTTCAGACATGTTCTAAAATTGGATTTCTATCCTATATAGATCACCGGCTTCCCAATATCTCGTTCAATTTTTCCTAATATCTTGATTTCTCAAGACCGCCTCCCCAGGATCTGTTTTAAGATGCCATGATCTATCTCCTGGGCCCGTGCGATTCCATTGTCAAAGTTTTCCAGTCGCATCCCTCTTTTTCACTTCAAAGCTCTGTTAAATCTGCCTCGCGGAGACTCCGAGGTTTTCTTCATCTCAATAGGTCCGTGGAAGATATGACTATCTCGAGTCTACTGTCCCTCACACCTGAGCCAACGTCGCTGTTGGAGCGCATTTCTGCACGATCGGGGATTTTTGGATTGGTAGAAGGAGAGAGGACCGCGTATCGAACTTTCAAAATGCCGGCACCAACGCCGTCAAGTCCTCTTTTAGACCTCATCTCAGAAGTTCGAAGCTTCAAGAGGAAGACGCTAGCTCCTTTGAGAACTCCATATATTGAGGATCTGTCTCGGATTTTTTTTATCTCCTATCTTTAAGTAGCAAGCCGCAAATTAACATTTCTAGGAGAGACGAGTTTTTGTTGGAGCGCAAGCATTACCATGCATATGACGTCCCGTCAGGCTGTTTGAAACTCTTGAGATCTTCGGCTAGCCATCGTGCTCCCGCCTTTTGAGACAATCTCACAATCTCTCTCTAGGGCTGAAGGAAACGGTGGGGCTGTCTATAGTGGTAAATTTGGGTATCTTTCAATGCAGGTAAGGTATACTAAGATCTAGGTATCCTTAGTCCCATTGTCGACGTCTATATCGGTCTTCAAGACAATGACAAGTCTACAAAGGCTTTTTAGCGAGAACCCTCAACCTTACATACCCAAGCCACATGCTGCCATCTTCCTCATGGGTCATTACGCTTTTCAGCACGCCACAAACCTCAGCCACTGCTGCTTCTTTCTTTTCTGAGGAAGTGAGTGCTTCCAAGAAGTTCGCCCCCATTAGCCTCACCCATCCTTCTAACCCACCATCCTTTTCTGCCGTCGCCTTTGTGGGTCTGTATTCGAGTTCAGACTTTTCGACGTCAAAGCCCACCTCTTCGAGCATCTGCCGCATTAGCTGCTCTGACGGAAAGAACCATGGAGATGTATTTCGGGCTGCCTCGATGGTTAGACCCTGGTGAACCAGAGCTGCCAGGAGCGCAGAGTGAATCTCGGCAACATTCCCAGCACCTCCCATCTCGAAGACGAAGAGCCCCCCAGGCCGAAGGGCCTTGTACGCAGCGCGGAGAACAGACATCCTTGCATCCGAGTCCCTCAAGATCCAATGCAGAGCCGCATTGGAGAAAACCTTGGTGTATGCGCCATGCTTGAGATCCGGGGAAGCTTCCAAGTATCTGCAGTCTTGAACGTGCCATGTAAGGTCGGGTACTGACCCGTAAGTTTTTTGCGCAGCGTCAATCAAGTTTACTGAGGCATCGAAGCCTGCGACAGAAGCGCACTGTTTCTTGATCTTTGCGGTGAGAGGGCCATTACCGCAACCTAGATCTAGAATGACATCTGAGCCCTGAGGGTCCAGCCAACTGAAAATCTTCGACGTGAGTTCAGGAACAAAGGAGGCCGAGGCCGAATATGCCTGGTGGGTCCAGTGGTCCTTGGGTTGCTGTTGAGCCATTGATTTCTTTTTTAGCTTTCACTGTGGAGAAAGTTGTGTCCTTTGAAAGAGGATCTAGAACTTTGGCTGTGATGATATGTAAAGCTTCTTTCATGTATGGATCTATCTCTTTAGTATTTACGTTAAGAGGCCTCCCTCAACACCTTCAAACGCCTTCTGGATGCTGCTGTGCCTATCCGCCATGTCCGGCATCGGAGTTGCCCCAGGTCTCAGACGTGTCACTAACCCCTAACGGGGTTAGCCTATGCTTACTACGAGCTCTGCTGACACAACAATGACTAAGCCAGAAGGCTGACTCCCGATTGGGTAAGATACTCTCTGAGGTCCCTCCGTATTGCTTCAATACCTTAATGGTAACAGTAGTGGCTTTTTGCGCCAATACGCTCTTCTATTCTCGGTGACACTTCGGCTCTTCTCAAAGAGTCCGTGCTTAGTGAAACTAGCAAGTCATCGGTCCACCAACGAGACGCAACAGAACTTGGACGACCTTTTGTTAGAGTATTGCGTAGAGACCAGAAAACCGTTCTTGCTGTAGAAAGAAGGGAGGTAGGCCATGTCATAAATAAACAATCTGGGGACACATGACGAGTTCGTGAATAATAAAGTAAGTAGTCACGGGAGTAGCACGATTGGAGCCCAGGATCGAGATCACACGACAAGAAGTCCAACATCGTGTTGTTGGACGGCTGGGAACCGCATTGTATTTGTGGCTGCTCTAACCTCTTTACTACGTCAGGTATGCTCCAGATGATGTCGGTTATATTTACCGAGAATTGTCTCGGCCTGACCGACTTGCGCATTTCTAGCTAACCCGGAGAGAGCGAGAGACAGACTGTTGTACGGAGGTAACAGTAGCTACTAACAATGATAGGCGCTGTCCGACGTATGCACGCTGCCATTCGGGAAAGAGAACCCTCCTGCATGTTTCACTACAGTATAGGGTGACAGAGCCATGGTTCAGAAGTCGATCAAATGTACCGGAACCTGACATTACTCACAGCAATGTCTATCCTGCAAGAGAGGCGATTTTGCGATTTTCAATGTCAACTCGGCATATTCTATTGTTTCTTTTCCAGCGCACCATTTACAAAATAATTATTGTTTGCGTCCCCCTGCTGCTACATATGTATTTCTTGTTCTGCCGTTTGCGGCTTAAAGAAGAATTTCTTGTCTAAGATGATAATTTCCCTAATTTCCCCACAATCTTGGCCCGTGGCTTCCAACGCTGACCGCATTTAAAACAGCGACTAAAGAAAGCGGTAAAGATCCAATCTTGCAGATCCGAATTACGAACTATGTATTCCGTACTCCTTAGATACCGCTTAGTGTTGCATGGTCAAACTGTCTCCCAGCCAATCGTTAGGCCAAGTGACGGCCGTACTGGTACTATGATTACTCCTACTACCCGGGTACGTTCATCACATCTTTCTGCTCGGACAATTACGATGTATGAGTAGACCCATACGACTTGATGACTGACTGTTCGCAATCCGAGACATGGTCACCTGTTCTGCATGGTGGCAACCCTACCGTACTACGTACCTTGAAGACCACGGGTGCCAGCAAATCAGACGGTTACGGTTTATGTGACGTGCAATACATAGTAACCCTGTTCTCGGGTCAGCATGGTTCGACGTAGTGTGTAATAATGCGGTGGGTGGTAACGAAATCTTCGCCCCTACCTTACCCTTACCGTCACCACTCAACTAGCTTTGCTAGCCACTTCTTCCTGCTTTACTCCGTACCCATCTCCCGCTTCAAGGCAGACCGCGGATTGTTCGGGCAGGGGAGCTAACCCTCAAACTGTGGAGTCTCCGCTTTCATCACCTGCCATGTGTGCGAAGAGCCTGGGGATTTAGGATTTATTATTTATTACTTCTTACTTCCATTCGTGAGAACCCTACCTCGCACGCTAGCAGTAGTGGGAGGTCCAGAATCCCCGACCCCCACCCAAAGGTATATTAAACCTCATCCCCCCCGCCCTGTCTCGGGCCCTGCATCCTCAGCATCACCTCGATCGGTTTGCATTGAAACCTGCGAGGTCGTTTTCTTGTGCCATTGTACTTCTTCTGGTGCAGCAAACATCTTCTCGTTGTTCGGGGTTTTCAGCACTTACACTGGTTCATCATGGGTCTCATGTTGAAGAAGCCCGAGCATGTGGCCGGCTCGACGGCGCCTGCCATCATAGTCGGCCTGTTCGTTGCCTTTGGTGGTATCCTTTTCGGGTGCGTCGTCTGACTGAGACTCCTTTCCGGACATCAAGATATTGATACTGTTACAGTTATGACACGGGAACGATTGGCGGTATCCTGGCTATGCCATATTGGCTGAAGACTTTCTCAACCGGTGCTCGCGACAAAAATGGACTGCCATCAATCACTGCCACTCAGTCATCGCAAATCGTTTCATTGCTCTCTGCTGGTACCTTCTTCGGTGCATTGACTGCTTCGCCCATGGGAGACATGTTGGGTCGTCGATTGGGTTTGATTGCCTCGACTGGTGTCTTCACTTTCGGTGTCATCCTTCAAACCGCTGCAACTTCGATCCCGCTTTTCGTCGCTGGGAGGTTCTTTGCTGGTTTCGGGGTAGGCCTGATCTCAGCGTTGGTCCCTCTTTATCAATCCGAGACCGCGCCCAAGTGGATTCGAGGAACCATTGTCGGATGCTACCAATTAGCCATTACCATTGGTCTCCTCATCGCATCCATCGTCGATAATGCTACGAAGGACCGTAATGACACCGGATCGTACCGCATCCCAATAGCCGTGCAATTTGCATGGGCTATTATTCTCGTTGGTGGAATGCTCGTGCTTCCCGAAACACCCCGTTACCACATCAAGAGAGGACGCAATGAAAAGGCCGCCAAGGCTCTTGCCAGACTGAGGAGACTCGATATTGACCATCCTGCCTTGGTCGAGGAGCTTTCTGAAATCCAGGCTAATCATGAATACGAGATAAGTCTTGGTGCTTCTACCTACATCGAATGCTTCAAAGGAAATCTCGGCAAACGTCTTGCTACTGGCTGCTTGCTCCAAGGTCTCCAGCAATTGACTGGTGTCAACTTCATCTTCTACTACGGGACTTCCTTCTTCACTAAATCTGGGATCAAGAACGCCTTCACTGTCAGTATCATTACTGGTGTCACCAACGTTGCCTCAACCCTTCCCGGTTTGTACCTCGTGGAGAAATGGGGTCGTCGCCCGCTTCTCATGTTTGGCGCTGTGGGCATGTTCGTTGCGCAGTATATTGTCGCCATCGTCGGCGTTGCGGACCAAAGCTCTACAGCAGCTAACAAGGTTCTTGTTGCCTTTGTCTGCGTTTACATCTTCTTCTTCGCGTCATCATGGGGCCCGATTGCCTGGGTTGTCACTGGAGAGATCTTCCCGCTCAAGAGCCGTGCCAAATGTCTATCCATGACGACAGCCACCAACTGGCTCCTCAACTGGGCTATTGCCTACGCGACCCCTTACCTCGTCAACTCCGACCCCGGAGACGCCAATCTTGGGTCCAAGGTGTTTTTCATCTGGGGCGGCTTCTGTCTGATCTGTTGCTTTTACGTGTGGAGCTTGGTCTACGAAACCAAAGGTCTCTCGCTCGAGCAGGTCGACGAGCTGTACGCCAAGTGCGACAAGGCATGGAAATCCAAGGGCTTTGTGCCATCGGTGTCATTCCAAGAAGTGCGGGACATGGGCCCTCAAGGTCGTTCGCAATCCCTGGCCGACATCGAGGCTGGTGCTGGCCGCAAGAGGTCGGTCGCTCAAGTCGATAACCACGCACTGAACGAGAAGTATTAGGGGGGGGTAGTATACTGTAATGATAGCGGGGCGGTTAAGGGAGGTACTTTCGGAGTCGATAATTCGAGTCTTTTGCATACAATTAGCTTTAAATGAGCTCAATTTATATATATACATGATGCAAAACCCATCCCACTGATCCTCGAGAAGTTGGAACTACGGCGTTAAGGAGGTTACTTTCGACGTCCATGTCAGCCAACAGCCGAGCTGAAAACTGTACAGCCGACGCGGTGCCGTCTCTCATGTCCTGCTCACCCTCGTTTCGCGGCTGCTATGGCCTCATGAGTCACTTTTTGACCCCAGTCAGTCGGGGCCTGCGGTCTTTATGTAGACACCTCATGCTGTCGGCCAGTCGATGGCAAGACATGAGTATATAAGGGTGAGCACGTGTAGACCTCGTCAAAGCAGGGGGGGTATCCAAGTTCGCCTAGCTTTGATCGGTAAAAGCCCTACTTCAAGCGAGTTTGACCCGCAAGGGCTTCTCATCCACTGACAGCAGAGATGCTTATCTCTGCT
>JAABUR0100005590.1_pt1 | contig 15930 bp, 13 predicted proteins | sample 5560091 | NCBI WGS metagenome assembly JAABUR01 (sample SAMN10711879, study PRJNA513375) | rock metagenome | isolation source: Antarctica rocks | place: Antarctica: Victoria Land, University Valley sud
AGCCCCGTTGGATAGGGATGCAGCGCCTCGGCGATGATCTGCTCGCTCACGAACGGCCCGTACGAATCTGCGGTGTCGATGAAGTCGACGCCTTGCTCGATGGCGGCCCGGACGACGGCCAGCGCGCCCTCCCGGTCGGCGGGCTCCCCCCATACGCCGGGTCCCGGGAGTTGCATGGCGCCATAACCCAGCCGTCGGACGACCAGATCGCCGCCGAGGGCGAATGAATCTGACAGTGCCGGTGCGGTCATGCCTGACCCAACCGGTGCGATCCGGTCAGCATTCCTCGATGACCAGGTGGGCGGCCGCTTCAGGCTTGTTGAGGCGGGTCGGTGGGATCTGGCTCGGCGGGGCGCCGGACCCGGCGGATCGGTACGACGTACCAGATCGTCAGCAAGCTGAGAGCAATGCCGCCGACGATCAGCAGTGCCCCCCAGCGAGGCAGGGCCATGTCCAGCGCGAGCGTGGTGGCGCCCACGATGGACAAGCCCAACAGCGCCAGGCCGGCCTTTGCCTGTTTCGCCGAGACATCGACCACCTCGGCCTTGCGCCCGAGAGCGAACATCGCCCGGTGTAGCGCGACCGGGGCGATCAGGAAGATCGCGGCCGCGGCGCAGCAGACAACCGTGACCACATAGACGGTCACGGCGATCCGATCGAGATCGGCGAACCGGGGCTCGAAGGACATGATCAGCAGGAAGGCGAACAGGATCTGGACCCCGGTCTGGGTGACCCGTAGCTCCTGGAGCAGATCGGCGAAGTTTCGGTCGGCCCGCTCGGCGCGGGACTCGCCAGGTCGTTCATCCGTGTTCCCCGGATGTTTGTCCACGCGCCGGACTGTAGACGGCGAGCATTCACCCGGCCGCAACCTCAGCTGGGCAGATCGCTCCACACCGCCGCAGATCCAGCCGGACCATATGTCTGACCTGGGCCGCCCCGTAGCGCCTCAGGGCGCCCGGTGGCCGTGCGGGACTACCCATCGGAAGGTGGACAGGCCAGGGCGCTTGCACCAGCAGTCCGGTGCGCAACCGCATTCGACGGCACCCATCCGCTCGACGAAGCGCCCGATCACCGCGAACAGGAGATACAGACCGAGTAGCCGAACAGCGATTCGCTTCATAGCCCCAGGCTAGGACGCGGCCTCGCCTTCGGCACCTTTCCCGTAATAGCCCCCCTCAGTCGGCCATCTGGGGACACATGTTACGGAGATGTGCGCTGAGAGAATGGATGCGTCACTAGGCTCAGGGGCCGCCGAGGGAGGCGTGCGCCGCGGCTACGAGCATCGAGATGCCTTCTGGATTCAGCCCGCGCTGCTGTACCCCCCCTTTCCCGTACGCGCCGGAGATGCTCCTCGAGTACACCCCGGTCAGGACGGCAGCCAGCCGCCAGTAGGCGAAGGCGATGTAGAAGTCCACGTCATCCATCGGAAGATCGCTGGCTGCCCCGTACCGCGAGAGGGCCTCGTCCCGGGTGATGAACCCCGGCGCGCTGGTCGGCATCGCCATCGGCAAAGAGTGCACCCCCGGCGGCGGGCTCCAGTAGGACAGCAGCCAGCCGAGATCGGCCAGCGGATCCCCACGAGTGCACAGCTCCCAGTCGAGGATGGCTGCCACATGTCCCTCGGGATCGAGCATCAGATTGCCGAAGCGGTAGTCCCCGTGCGCGATGGTGACCGCGTGCTGGGTCGGTACCCGGCCGGCAAGCCGTTGTCCCATCTCGACCAGGCCAGGGATCGGCTCGATCGACAGGGTGGCGACCTGGCCGGTCCAGCGCTTGAGCTGACCGGCGACATATCCCGTCCCCCGGCCGAGGTCACCGAGGCCGATCGCCTGCGGCTCGACCTGATGCAGGCGCAGCAGGCTGTCCACTGCGTCCTGTCCCGCAATTCTGCGCGCCGGCTCGGACAGTGCCACCGCCACGGTTTCCGGATCATGGGCCACCACACCGGTTACGAAATCCATCACATAGAAGTCGGCGCCCAACACCGCATGGTCGGTGCACATGCCGATCGTCTGGGGGACCGGTACGCCGGTGCCGCCCAGGGCGCTAATCACCCGGTGCTCGCGCTGCATGTCGTGCGCCGATGGCAGCACGCCGGACAGCGGGGGGCGGCGCAGGGCGAAGGTGTTCTCCGCGAGATCGGCGACCCGGTAGGTCAGGTTGGACCGCCCGCCCTCGATCACGTCGAAACGCAACGGCGGGCTGAGCTCGGGAACGTGGACCATGAGCCAGTCGGTGACCCGCTGCGCCTGATCTGCGGTGATGTCGGTTTCGGCCACGTGTCCTACCCAACCAGCCGTATGTCGTCGGCCTCGATGAGGACTCGCCCCTGCGTCTCGAGCTTGGCCACGGTAGCCCGGGTGGACTGCTCGGCCGCTGGCCACAGGCCCCGTGGTACGGCGGCATAGATCGCCTCGACCAAGCTCGAAACTGATTGTCCGCCAATGGAAAGCAACGCGAGGATCTGCTGCTCACGGAAATCACGATGCGCCAGATAGAAGTCAATAACCGCCATCGGATCCTGCACCAACTCCGGCCCGTGACCGGGGTACAACGCCGCTGGGCCCAGGTCGTACACCCGACGCAACGATTCGAGGTAGGCCAGTACGTCGCCCTCCGGGTGCGTCACCACCGAGGTGCCTCTGCCGAGTACGTGATCGCCGACCAGAACAGCACCGGACTCGATCCGAAAGGCGAGATGATCGCGGCAGTGCCCGGGGGTGGCCACGACACCGATTTCTGTGCCTGCCAGACGGAGCCGCTGCGCCGCTTCGAGGACCCGACCGTCCGGGCCGCACACCGCGGGATCTGCCGCGGCGACCGGAGCGCCGAGGAGTGACCCCCACGGCAGGGCAGCCGCGGCGTGATCGAGGTGATGGTGGGTGACCAGGATCGCCACGCATTGGGCCTGCCGATCGGCCAGCGCAGCGGTGACCCGTTGCAGGTGCGCGGGATCATCCGGACCGGGATCAACCAGGACCGCCTGACCGGAAGCCGGCTCACCGACCAGATAGGTGTTGGTGCCGTCCAACGTCATTCCGGAGGGGTTGGGCGCCAGGACCCGGGTGACCAGGGGCTCGAGGGCTGCAGTGGTCGGCATGCTGCCGGGCGACGGCAACTCCCAGGTGGTCCGCGGGTCAGCCGGGGCAACCAGTTTCGCGAACCCGGCGGGCACCCCAGTCATGCTCGTCATCCTGCCCTGAGCCTTCGGCGCCGGGACCGGGCAAGGTCGTGCTGGGACTAGGTCAGCAGCCGGAGATGTAGATCCCCAGACTTCGGAGCCACGGGACCGGATCGATCGCATTCCCGTACAAATTGCCGTTCTTGTGCACCTCGAAGTGCAGATGGGGTCCGGTGGACTGACCCTCGTTGCCCACGGCCGCGATGTTCTGACCGGCGTACACCCGTTGCCCGGCGGAGACGAAAATCCTGCTGACGTGGCCGTAGACGGTGACGTCGCCGTTGTCGTGCGTGATGTAGACAGCAAGTCCGAATCCTGAAGCCGCACCGGCCCGCGAGACCGTGCCGCTCAACGGGGTATAGACAGGCGTGCCGATCGGCGCAGCGATATCGATGCCATAGTGGAAGCTCCCCCACCGGGCACCGAAGCAACTGGTGGTTCTGCCAGAGGTTGGCGGAACACCGGAAGAGGCACCAGGGCCCGGGCCCGCGGCTGCGCCGCCGCCGCCGTTGTCGTTGTCGTTGTCGTTGTCGTGAGAATGTCGAGCAGCCGCTTCGGCCGCTGCCGCCTGGGCAGCCGCGACCCGGGCACGTTCGGCGGCCGCTGCTTCCTCGGCGGCCTTCTGGGCCAGCCAGGCGTTGTACGCGGCTCGCGCACCTTCCACTCCGAGCAGGGCCACCTGAGCGGCTTGCAGCTGGGCGTCCAGGACTGCCTTTTGAGCCTGTACCTGGGCGACCATGACGGCGCCGTTGGCGTACGCAGCCTCGGCGGCTGCCTTGGCCTCCGCGGCCGCACGCTCGGCTGCGGCCATCTCGATCTCGGCCGCGCGGTTGGTCGAGTCGGAGTTGGCCACACTCACCCGGGCAACTTCCAGGTTGTTCAGCACGTCGAGCCGGCCGCTGGAGATGTAGTCGAGGAAGGCGGCGCGCTCGATGAGTTCACCCGGATCTGCGCTGGTGAGCAGAACCATGTCGTTGGTCAGCAGGGAGCCGGACTTGTAGCTTCCGACCGCAAAGTCGACGATGGCGCTCTGGGCACCCTGAACCTCGTCCTGGGCCTTTGCCAGATCGGCGGCCGACTGCGCGGCGGCTTCTTGGGCGGCGATCAGGCGGCCCTCGGCTGCGAGGTACTCGTAGGCTGCCGCCTCCGACACGATGGTCAGCCGTTGGAGTTCGCCCTCGGCCGCGGCGAGCTCTCCGGAGATGCGGCCGACCTCGGCCGCGGCTGCCTGCTCGGCCGCATCGGCGCCATTGATCTGCTCGTCGGATGGGTTGGGTGGCGGTGGGGGGACGGCGTAGGCGGGTGTGACGGCCACCAGCAGAGTCCACAGCAGTGCGGACAGCACGACGGCTATCACGCCGGCGCCAAAGCCAGATCGGCGGTTACCCGATGATCCGCTGCCCCGTACAAGGGACATCGGAAGTCGGATGCCGAGCATGAACCCCCCTTGCCATGGGCCTGCCTGGGAAGGATCTGTCGCAGCGCGAGCCACCACAGAGGTCACAGACCGTGAGCAGACAATGGCACACTCTGGCCCCAAAGTCATCAACTGTCACACGACTCCCACTGGTTAACAGTTGTAACAGTGTAAGGCTGTACGAGACGGTTGGGCTACTACCAGCTGGCGAGTTCGGCCTTGAGCAGATCGAGCCCGAGTCCGCCCAGATTCAGTGCGGCCGTGTGGAACGCTTTGAGCTCGAAGGCCGATCCGAGCCGGGCCTCGGCCTCGGCGCGGGCCTCCAGCCACACCCGTTCGCCGACCTTGTACGACGGGGCCTGTCCCGGCCAGCCGAGGTAGCGGTTGAGCTCGTCCTGGCGCGTCTGGTCATCCATCGATGCGTGCACCCGCAGGAACTCCAGGCCGATGTCGGGGTTCCAGATCTCGCCCTCGTGGAATCCCGTACCAGCCGGGATCGGGAGTTCGAGGTGCATCCCGATGTCCAGCACAACCCGAGCGGCGCGAAATCCCTGTGCGTCCAACATGCCCAGCCGGTCACCCGGATCATCGAGGAAACCCAACTCGGCCATGAGCCGCTCGGCGTAGAGCGCCCAACCCTCGCCGTGCCCGGAACACCAGAGCATCAGCCGCTGGTATCGGTTGAGCAGTTCCGCCCGGTAGACGGTCTGCGCGATCTGGAGATGATGGCCGGGCACACCCTCGTGATAGACGGTTGTCTTCTCCCGCCAGGTAGTGAACTCCTGTGCATCCGCCGGCAGCGACCACCACATCCGCCCAGGACGGCTGAAGTCCTCCGACGGCCCGGTGTAGTAGATGCCCTCGCCCGAGGTCGGCGAGAGCTTGCCCTCGATGGTGCGGACCGGATCCGGGATGTCGAAATGCGTGCCGGCCAGCGCACTCACCGCCTGGTCGGCGGTGTTCTGCAGCCAGCTGGTCAGCTCGTCGCGCCCGTTCAGGATGCGGGCCGGATCCTCGTCGAGAGTCGCGATTGCCGAAGCCAGGCCCTGGCCGGGAGCGATCTGCTCGGCCACCAACTCCTTGGCGGCCACGATCCTGGCCAATTCCGACCATCCCCAGTCGTAGGTTTCGGCGAGGTCCAGGTCGGCCCCGGTGAAGTAGCGCAGCCAGCGGGCGTAGCGCTGTTCGCCGACCGCGTCGGACAGCGGCGCCGCGGGCAGCAACCGCTCCCACAGGAAGCCGCTGAAGGAAAGCAGCGCCTCGTTGGCCGACGAGGCCGCGGCCTCGAGGTCCCGGCGAAGCGCACCGTCGGTTTCCGATCGCTCGACCAGGCCGGTGAAGAACGGTGCGGCTTTGTCGTCGCCGGCCCAACGGGCAGCGATCTCGGAGCAGGTCCGTACCTGGCGCTGGGCGGCCACGCGCCCGTCTGCCGCTGCTGCGGCTAGTCCGCCGGCGTAGGACTCGAAGGCAGCCGGAAGCTTGGCCATTCGGTCCGCGACGGTGGCCCAGTCCTCCTCGGAGTCGGTGGCCATGAGGTCGAACACGATGCGCAGCGACTGCATCGGGCTGGCCGTGGTATTCAGCTCGGAGCTGAGGTCACCGGCATCGAAGAGGTCCAGTTCGGTGGACAGCCGTTCCACCATCGCGGCACGGGCCCCCCGCTCGCGGTCGTCGGCCGGCTCGATCCGGCGGAGGTCGCCGACCGCGCGCCGCGCGAGATCGGCCCGGGCGGCGAAACCATCCGCGCCATAGTCGGTCAGCTGGGTCTCGTATCCCGGTACGCCGAAGAAGGTCGCCGCGATCGGTTCCAGCGCGCAGTAGTCCTCGACATAGCGGTCGGCGATGACATCGGTCGGCGACGGCGTACGGGCGGGTGGCTGGTCGAGAGGCACGGTCAGCGACCCTAGCCGCGGACCCCCCTTTTCCCTGCGGTTATGCGCATAACCGTCGCTCGGAGGGCGATTTTTCGACGGTTATGCGCATAACCGTGCGAATTCGGAAGGGGCTAGATTGGAACTCCGTGAGTAAGCCAGCCAGCGTCGACGTCATCTTCTCCGCCGGCCACCAGCAGGTGGTCTTCTGCGCGGACGAACCCAGCGGGCTCAAGGCCATCATCGCCATCCACTCGACAGCACTCGGGCCAGCCCTCGGCGGCACCCGGTTCTACCCGTACCCGGATCAGGCCTCCGCGCTGACCGATGTCCTGCGGCTGTCCAAGGCTATGTCGTACAAGAACGCACTGGCCGGCCTGGACCTGGGCGGCGGCAAGGCAGTGATCATCGGGGACCCGGCGCGCGACAAGACCGAGCAGCTGCTGCGAGCGTACGGCCGGTTCATCCAGACCCTGGCCGGGCGTTACATCACCGCCTGCGACGTCGGCACCTACACCCAGGACATGGATGTCATCGCCCGCGAGACCAGCTATGTATCGGCTCGGTCGGTGGAGCACGGCGGTGCCGGCGACTCGGCCGGTCTCACCGCCATCGGGGTCTTCCAAGGAATGCGCGCATGTGCCCAGCACGCATGGGGCACATCGACCTTGAGAGGTCGCCGGATAGCAGTGTCGGGCGTCGGCAAGGTGGGTCGCCGACTGGTCGACCATCTCGTCGCAGATGGAGCGTCGGTGGTCATCGCCGACGTGGACCCGGCAGCCGTCGCCCGGGTCCGTACGACCCACCCGCTCGTCGACTCGGTCGCCGACACAGCGGGACTGCTCTCCCTGGAACACGACATCTTCGCGCCGTGTGCGCTGGGCGGTGTCCTCGACGACCAGACGGTCGCAAACCTCAGTGCCCGGATCGTCTGCGGTGGTGCCAACAACCAGCTGGCCCATCCCGACATCGGCAAGGCGCTCGCCGACCGTGGCGTGCTCTACGCACCGGACTACCTGGTCAACGCCGGCGGCGTCATCCAGTGCGAGAACGAGGTTGGCGGGTATCCCGCGGAGCGCGCCCGGGCGATGACCGAGCGGATCTACGACACGACGCTGCGGGTCCTCGCGCTGGCCGAGGCTGACGGCGTTCCGCCGGTCGTTGCCGCCGACCGGCTGGCCGAGAGACGGATGGCCGCGGTCGGTCGGTTGTCGAGCATTCGCCTTCCAGTCGCTCCCTGATTCGAGTAAAGGACGCCTTCACCTAATAGTTCGGCTCAGGGCGTCCTTCAGTCAATTGGGAGGCTCTGAGCGTGCCAGCGGTGACCGGCTGAAGTCACTGTCCGGCCCGTCGTGCCTCACCGCGGATCCGGCAGGTAGGCTGGTGTCCTGACATACACACCCGTCGGGGCCTCAGGCTCCGTATCTCGTACGAGGGGGTCGAGCCATGGGGCGCGGCCGTGCCAAAGCCAAGCAGACTCGAGTCGCTCGGGACTTGAAATACAGTTCCCCGAACACCGACCTCGAACAGCTGCAGCGTGAACTGTCCAATGGATCCCGCCCGGCCGAGTCGAATCCGGGCCTGGCCGGCGTCGACGACGACAAGGACGGCTGGGCCGGTTACCCCGACCCGGACGAGGACCGCTGGGCCTCCAGCGCCCGCTGAACCAGCAGTACCGGCCGTACGGCGCGCCGTACGCACACATCAGTCATAGCCCTGAGGGCACCTGTGGATTCTCCGTAGACGACCTGCCCGGTGCGCCCCGTCGTCACTACCGCTGCCGTCGTCACCACTGCCGCCGCAGCCGGACAGCGCCAACACACTGGCCATACCGGTCCCGATCGGCGCTGCGCTGCGCTTATCCAGATTCATGTCGGAACTGATTCCTTCAAAGACAACTCTTCAATGACATCCAGCACCACGCTGGCCCGATCCCGACGCTAGGTCTGCGGTGGACGCGGCGGTCGGAGCCGTCTTCGCATCGTGACCTCGCGCGGCCTCCACGCCAGGATCGTGATCTGGCCGTGACGACTTGGCCCAGGAGCGTTTGCGAATTGTACGGTGCCACTTGTTGTTTGGCTGACCGGCTGCTCAGCTGGCGTAGTCACCGATCAGCCGAGCCCGCGTCCCATCGCGTTCCGCGGAGTCGTGCCGGCGGGCGTCGGCGCCGACGATGTCGGCAGTGCCGGCAATCCATGCCGGTACGCCGCGCTCGGCCAGCAACTCGAGCGCTCTGCCGGCTAGCCCCTCCGGAAGCACCGCCACCATGCCCACCCCGCAGTTGAAAGTGCGCTCGAGTTCGGGCAGGGCTACCTGCCCGAGCCTGCCGATTGTCGAGACCAACTCCGGTAACGCCCAGGTCGTACGGTCCAGAACTGCCTCGAGGCCCGCCGGTATGACCCGCGCGAGGTTGCCGGCCAGCCCCCCGCCGGTGATGTGGGCGAAGGCATGCACCTCGACTGCTGCCACGAGGGCAAGGCAGTCGAGTGCGTAGATCCGGGTCGGGGTGAGCAGGACGTCGCCGAGTACCGGCCCAGCTGCATCGGCGCCGGGTAGCGGGGCGTGCAGATCCAGAGCGGCGTGCTGCAGGAGCACGCGGCGGGCAAGGACGTACCCGTTGGAATGCAGGCCGGAGGCGCCCATGGCGAGTACGACGTCTCCCGCGCGGACGCGTTCTGGACCGAGTACCGCGTCAGCTTCAACGATCCCGACCGCGGTTGCGGCGACGTCGTAGTCGTCGGGCTTCATCAGGTCGGCATGCTCGGCGGTCTCCCCACCGACCAGGGCCGCCCCAGACAGAACGCAGCCCGCCGCGATTCCGGTGACGATCTCGGCGATCCGCTCGGGAACGACCCGCCCGCAGGCGATGTAGTCCGAGACGAACAGCGGCTCGGCGCCGCAGACCACCAGGTCGTCCACAACCATCGCGACCAGGTCGATGCCGATCGTGGCGTGCCGGTCCATGGCTTGGGCGATAGCGAGCTTGGTGCCGACGCCGTCGGTGGAGGAGGCGAGCAGGGGCCGGCGGTATCTGGTCAGATCGAGTTCGAAGAGTCCCGCAAACCCACCCAGTCCGCCGACGACCTCGGGCCGGCGGGTCTTGTCCACCGCCGAGCGCATCAGCTCGACGGCGCGCTCTCCTGCATCGATGTCCACGCCAGCCGAGGCGTACGAAATCCCGTCCGGCGGCTTTCCTTCCGACGAAAGAGCGGCCAGCACGTCACCCGGGTCGACTGGATGCACTCCAGTTTCTGGCGGTTTTGACGTAAACCGCCAGGAATCGGGCTGGCCGAGAGGGCCGGCCGGGCCGGGGGGTACTGCTGTCACGGTCGGGGCGACGTCACGGTCTGGTCAGCGCGTCCTGCGCGCCGCCGCCGGATCGCAGGGCCGCCGGGTCGGGTAGCCCGGTGGCTCCGAGTTCAGCTGCCTCGAGGACTCCCTTGCCGGTCATCCCGCCGCTGGGTAGCTCGATCGGGTACGTGCCGGTGAAGCAGGCGGCGCAGAGACGATTCGCCGGCTGCTCGCTAGCCCCCACCAGACCCTCCAGGGAGATATAGCCGAGCGAGTCGGCGTTGATCGATGCGCGGATCCCCTCGACCTCCAAGCCGTTGGCGACGAGTTCGGCTCGGCTGGCGAAATCGATGCCGTAGAAGCACGGCCACTTCACCGGCGGTGAGGCGATCCGGACGTGCACCTCGATCGCGCCGGCCTCGCGAAGCATGCGGACCAGCGCTCGCTGGGTGTTGCCGCGCACGATCGAGTCGTCCACGACGATGAGCCGCTTGCCGCGGATCACTTCGCGTAATGGGTTGAGCTTCAAACGGATTCCGAGTTGGCGGATCGTCTGGCTGGGTTGGATGAACGTGCGCCCGACGTAGGAGTTCTTGACCAGCCCCATGCCGTACGGGATCCCAGACGCCTCGGCGTACCCGACGGCGGCTGGCGTACCGGACTCAGGGACCGGGATGACGAGGTCGGCTTCGGCCGGCCATTCCTTGGCCAGCCGCCGGCCGACCTCCACGCGGGTGGCGTGCACGGTCCGGCCGCTGATCGTGGTGTCGGGGCGGGCGAGGTAGACGAACTCGAACAGGCAGCCCTTCGGCTTGGCGATTGCGAAGTGTTCCGAGCGCAGTCCTTCGGAGTCGATCGCGATCAACTCGCCGGGCTCGACCTCGCGGACGTAGGAAGCGCCGACGATGTCCAGGGCCGCTGTTTCACTGGCCACTACCCAGCCGCGCTCGAGCCTGCCCAGCACCAGCGGACGGACTCCCTGCGGGTCGCGGGCTGCGTACAGCGTCGTCTCATCCATGAAGACGAGGCTGAACGCCCCGCGCAGGGTCGGCAGGATCTCCATCGCCGCCTGCTCGATGGTGACGTCGGGCCGGGCGGCCAGCAGTGCGGTGATGATGTCGGTGTCGGTGGACGTCGGGAAGGCCCCGGGGATTCCGGCGTCGGCCGCGCGCGCTGCCAATTCCGCGGTGTTGACGAGGTTGCCGTTGTGGCACAGGGCGATTCCGGATCCGGCGGCGCTGGTCCGAAACGTCGGCTGCGCGTTCTCCCAAGTGGAAGCACCGGTGGTGGAGTAGCGCGTGTGGCCGACGGCGAGGTGCCCGCGCAGGCTGGCCAGCGTTGGTTCGTCGAAGACCTGGGCGACCAGGCCGAGGTCCTTGTAGACGACCACCGAGAAGCCGTCGCTGACCGCGATCCCGGCGGCTTCCTGGCCCCGGTGCTGCAAGGCGTACAAGCCGAAATAGGTGAGCTTCGAGACTTCCTCGCCGGGCGCCCAGACGCCGAACACCCCGCAGGCGTCCTGGGGTGCCGGACTGTAGGGATCGATGTCGTGGGTCAGTCGTCCGTCACCGCGAGCCACGGTTGTCATCGTACGGGCGAGAGCTCTCAGGTTAGGGCGCCGCCCCGCGCGGGCGACCACTCGGCTTTGGCGACCAGATTTGACTGAACCATCTGCAGCTCGATCGAGCAGCTACGGACTGCAATCGGTTCAGTCAATCGTGTGCGGACTTGAGCTCGAGGGGTACGAGAAGCACCGACCCGACTCCGGCTCGGTCTCGCTCAAGGAGCCGGCGGATCCAACGGCCACGGGGATCGCCGGCGGCAACCGTAGAAGTGGACGTCTTGACTCGAAGGCGTCCAACTCGGGCGCAGTCAGCGTGCGGCGCGGTCGGCGCGGAGTTGGGCGATCCTCGCGACGACGTCCATGTCCTCGATCGGGGGAGGTATCGGTCCTTCGACAGTTGAGCCCGCTCTTCACCAAGGCAATCCGCGGCATCGAGGACATCTCTTGCCCGGCTGCTGGGCCAGCGATCGTGCTGGTCAGGCCAGGTTCGCCGACTCAGCTCCGATCGTGGTGTCGTCGCCGTGCCCGGTCTTGACCACTGTGTCCGCCGGCAGGGCGAGCAGCTTGTCGCTGATCGAGGCCAGGATCGTCGGATGGTCGGAGTACGACCGCCCGGTGGCCCCTGGGCCGCCGTGGAAGAGCGTGTCTCCGGTGAAGACCGTGCCCAACTCCTCGGCGTACAGGCAGACCGACCCAGGCGAATGGCCCGGCGTCGCGATGACCCGCAGGGTCGTCCCGGCAACGGTGAAGGTGTCACCGTCGGCTATCTCGCGGTCGGGTTCGACCTCCGGATAGACGACGTCCCAGAGCATCCGATCCGCGGTGTGCAGGTAGATCGGCGCTCGGCTGGCATCCCACAGGTCACCGGCGGCATTGACGTGGTCGTTGTGCCCATGGGTCAGCACGATCGCCACCACGTCGCGGCCGCCGATCGCCTTGAGGATCGGCTTGGCATCGTGGGCTGCGTCGACGACGAGGACCTCGTGCTCGTCGCCCACCAGCCATACGTTGTTGTCAACGTCGAAGTCCTCGCCGTCCAAGCTGAAAACTCCGGACGTGACGACGCGATCGATCTTGGCGCTCAAGCTGATCCCCCGGTTCCTTGTAGAAACTACGACTCAGAAAACAACGACAGAGCGCAGGACGCCGCCCTGCTGCATCTTGTCGAAAGCGGCTTCGACGTCGTCCAGTCCGATCGTCTCGGAGACGAACGCGTCCAGGTCGAGGCGGCCTTGAAGGTACAGGTCGATCAGCATGGGGAAGTCCCGGCTGGGCAGGCAATCGCCGTACCAGCTCGACTTGAGTGATCCGCCGCGACCGAAGATCTCCAGCATCGGCAGTTCGACCTTGGCGTCCGGACTCGGCACGCCGACGAGGACGACGGTCCCGGCAAGATCGCGGGCCTTGAACGCCTGCTTGTAGACCCCGGGATGACCGACGGCGTCGATCGCGACGTCGACACCGAAACCGTCGGTGAGTGCCCGGATCGCCTTCACCACATCGGTTTTGGTGGAGTTGACAGTGTGCGTGGCACCCATGTTGGTCGCCCATTCGAGCTTCTGGTCATCGATGTCGACCGCGATGATCGTACGAGCGCCGGCCAGCCGGGAGCCCGCGATGGCTGCATCCCCGACGCCGCCACAGCCGAAGACCGCGACGCTGTCACCGCGGCTGACGTTTCCGGTGTTGATGGCCGCGCCGAGACCGGCCATCACGCCGCAACCCAACAGACCCGCAGCGGTCGGTGCCGCCATGGGATCGACCTTGGTGCACTGCCCACTGTGGACCAGTGCCTTCTCGGCGAAGGCACCGATCCCCAGGGCCGTGCTGAGTTCGGTGCCGTCCTGCAGGGTCACCTTCTGGGTCGCGTTGTGGGTGTTGAAGCAATACCAGGGCCGGCCGCGCAGGCAGGCCCGACACTGACCGCAGACGGCCCGCCAGTTGAGGATGACGAAGTCGCCGGGCTCGACGTTGGTGACGCCGTCACCGACCGCGGCCACCGTACCGGCCGCCTCGTGGCCGAGCAGGAACGGGAAATCCGGGCTGATCCCGCCTTCCCGATAGTGCAGGTCGGTATGGCAGACGCCGCAAGCCTGGATGTCCACCAGCGCCTCGCCCGGTCCAGGATCAGGCACCAGGATGGTCTCCACCGTTACGGCCTCGCCCTTGGCGCGGGCTATGACACCGCGTACCTCATGAACCATGCCGGAACCCTAGTTGCAGACGCGTCTACGGGGACGCCGGGCTGGCGCGTCCGTCAACGACGTCGGAGACTAGGGCCGGGAGGGACGACTTTGACTTCAGCCACCCGTGAGCTGCTGACCGGGAGTGACGTGTCGGTCACCAGCATCGCCTGCGTGGGGGACCGGCCATCGTCGGCGCTGGAACTCATCGGATCGAGCCAATACGAGCTGTGTTTGGTGCGGTCGGGGTCCTTCCTCTTGCGCGGCAGCGTGGCCGGGGGCAGGGAGGTCGAGGTCTTCGCCGATCCGACGGTGTGCCTGTTCGGCGCTCCCGAGCATGTGGTGGAAGTGACCCACCCACGGCCCGGCGGAGATCTCGACACCTGCATCTTCCTGTCCGAGGACGTGCTGGCCACGCTGGGAGGAGTCACCGGCCTGCCGGCCCTGTCGCCCCGTACCCGGGACGTCTCATGGCTGCACCGGCGGCTGCTGGTCCTGTGCTCGGCGGAGGACACCGATTCGCTGGCAGTCGAAGAGGCCGCCATCGCGCTGTTCGTCGCGGCCCTGGCAGAGGCTGAGCCGGGACGTTGGACTGCCGGACGCCCAGGGGCTCGGGCCCGCCGGCGGCTCGCCGACGAAGCCCGCGCCGCGCTGGTGGCCGACCCGACCATCTCGCGAGTCGTGGACCTTGCCGCGATGCTCGGGTGCTCCCCGCACCACCTCAGCAGGCTCTTCCGTGAACAGACCGGATACGCCTTGGCGCAGTTCCGGACCGCACTGCGTATCGAGCTCGCCCTTGAGCGTCTCATGCAGGGTGAGAACAGCCTGGCGCGGGTGGCCGCCGACCTCGGGTTTGCCGATCACGCACATCTCACCCGCACGATGCGACGCACTCTCGGCGAGACTCCCTCGATGCTGCGCGCTCTGATGGTCAGTCACCGAGGGTCGGCCTCCAGGAGAGGTACGACGGTCGCTACCTCCGGGGTCTGGCCGGCACATGTGCCGCTGCCTCCACTGACCTGAGCCGCCTCCGCCGGACACCGTTGTTCAAGCCGTCCGCGGGAACAGACGGCAAACTCGGGTTGTCGGCCGGAACAAGCCGGTCAGGACTCGACATGGACGCGAGGGAGTGCCCGGATGGTGCAACGGAAGCTGGGGCGGATCGCGGCAGTATCGACAACCCTCCTATTGGCGGCGTCAGCCTGTGGCGGTGGCGATGAGGGGGGCGGCGGCGCCGACAGCGGCGGTGGCGGCACTGACGAGGCCAAGCAGGTCAACGTCTACGGATCCGACGGCAACATGGGCAACGCACTGGGCGAGAAGTTCACCGAGCCGGGTTCACTGGCCAACATGCGTGGCACCACGCCGTTGACCGAACTCGCCCCCGATTTCACCGACCGGCTCCTCGAGATCGACCCGGCGCTCATCGACTTCAACTACGCAGCGGAGACCTACGACGCTGTGGTCGTTGCCGCGCTGGCCGCGGAGCTGGCGCGGACCAATGACGCGACGACCTTCGGGCCGTTCGTCAACGGAATCACCGCCGGTGGCGAGAAGTGCACCGACTTCGCCACCTGCTTGGCGATCGTCGCGGCCGGCGGGGATGTCGACTTCGACGGCCTTTCCGGCCCGCTGGCCTTCACCGACCCCGGTGAGCCGGCCGCAGCATCCTTCGGGATCCTCTCCTTCGGCGAGGACAACCTGATCGCAGGCGACCTGACTGAGTACGTCCTGGGTGGCGACGAGGCCAATGCCAGCACGATCGAGCCCCCGGCCGCACCGGACTACGCGACTGCGCCCACCGGCGGTCCGCTGGTCGTTGGGACCCTGCTCCCGCAAACCGGGAACCTCGCCTTCCTCGACCCGCCACAGGAGGCCGCCGCCAAGTTGGCGATCTCTGACGTCAACGCCGCTGGGGGTGTGCTGGGTCAGCCGGTCCAGCAGATAGCCACTGATTCCGGTGACACCTCGACCGACACGGCCAACACCTCGGTCGACCGTCTGATCCAGAGTGGTGTGAACGTCATCGTCGGTGCGGCATCCTCCGGTGTCACCAAGACCGTGATCGACAAGATCACCGGCGCCGGGATCATGCAGATCTCACCGGCCAACACCTCCGATGAGTTCACCACCTACAACGACAACAACCTGTACTTCCGGACCGCACCACCGGACCTGCTGCAGGCACGTGCGCTGGCCGACATCATCCTCGATGACGGAAACACCAGTGTGTCGATCATCGCCCTGAACGACCCGTACGGGACGGGCCTGGCAGACAACCTGCGGGAGAACCTGATCGGCAGCGGTTTGGCCGAGGACCAGGTCCCTGAGCCGATCATCTACGACCCGGCGGCCACGTCGTACCGGACCGAGGTCGGCCAGATGGCCGACGTCAACGCGGACGCGATCGTGGTCATCGGCTT
>JAABUR0100005593.1_pt1 | contig 15923 bp, 17 predicted proteins | sample 5560091 | NCBI WGS metagenome assembly JAABUR01 (sample SAMN10711879, study PRJNA513375) | rock metagenome | isolation source: Antarctica rocks | place: Antarctica: Victoria Land, University Valley sud
ACACACTCGTAACATTATCTTCTTCTCTTTAAAAGTCATGTTTCTATGACTTGTAATGTAGTTCATAGCACTGACGTAGAGTCTTAATGCCTGCCTTTCTATCAATCTTTCTATTGATTCAAATCAACTCGTCAAATGTCTATTGTAGCAGACTCACTATGTGAGATAGAATGATCATTGAAGCAGACTCACTAGTCAACTTGCTCATCGAAGAGATCGACTATCGGCTTGTCATTGAAGCAGGCTCACTAGTTGCACGTGAACGTGAGGTAGATCGATTCACTGATAGGTAGAACGATGAGAGTAGATAGATCATTGCATTGACGAAGAGTGTCATTGTAGCAGACTCACTATGAGAACGTCATTTGTAGTAGCAGACTCACTAATTTGATCTGACGACACAGATTGTTTTGACTCGCCTGATTCACGAGCTTGATTCAAGGCGAAGAGAGAAAGAAATGAATTGAACAGCTTATTTTCACTCGTCTGCTTCACGAGAATGAGTTGATTCTAGAGCAATTCACGAAGATTCTTTATCGTGATTCTCTTAATCGAGTGAACTGTGCGTACTTAATGAGCGATAGATTCTCTAGCAATTCAAACAGTCTCGTCGTTGATTTTATTGATTCTCTGATGTTGTTCTGTCTTTCGATTGCGTCGATCATCAGGTAAAACAAATTTCTTTATACTTGTTTCGTTGTTCGTCGAGTAGCTTGAATGAGTAATGAAATGAGTATCATGTGATAAACGAATTCTTAATATAATGTTGAGATCGTGCCTAGAATCTAACCACACTGCAGCGAGATAGTGCGTAGCTGAATAGAATGTTTGATCAATAGAGATAGCTATAACTAGAATATTAAGAATACAGAAGAAATCAAAGAGAGTTTCGAGCTGTATCTATAGTAGGGCAAAACAAAGAGAGCGAAGCAGATTTGCTCGAGTATCGAAAGCGCTAGAATAGAGTGTTGAGGCTAGAGATTCAACATGAGCCAAAACCTCTAGAACTTGTTGACTAGAAAACTCTATTCAATCTCGACACACTCGTAACAGTTTACATATTACTGTTAGTATGATGTTTTTGCCTTCAGAAGAAGATAGATTGATGATGAAATTCATGACTATGTTCTTTCATTGCTGTTTGAGTATGAATAAAGAATGTAGTAATTCATTGAATTTATTTCAAGAAGCTTTTGATCGCTGACAAATGTAGCAGTTTTGAATATATCTATTTATTGTCTTTTACATTGAGAATCAATAGTAGTATCTTCTTATTGCTTTCATCGTTCTAAGAATTTCGAAATGATCAATAGAAGATTGATCGTGAACTTTTCGAATTAACTTCATTCGAAGATGCTCATTGAAGAAAACTCATAGAAAATCATCTCGATATAGTATTTCGTTCTGAACTCAACAATTTCTTAATTTAGTATCTTCATATTGAGCTTCATCTTTTGATACAACTTCACGAAGTAGAACATAATTCTCATTGATTTTATTAACTTCTAGAATCAATTAATAAATTAATTCATCGTTCTCTTTCTTCTTCAAATCAGCGATTTTCATTTAATTCAATGTCAGAATCGTAGTTCGCTGATAGTGACATCATTCATTCTCGAAGCTTCTAGAAACTAAATCGACTTGACGAGTCAATGCATCGACTTTAATGTTTTGTTTGCCTGAGCAATACATGATTTTGAAGTTGAAGTTAACAAGCTTTTGAACTCAGTGCATCTGACATCTACTCAGCTCTTTATTCTTTATTAATGATGTCAGAGCTTGATGATTGATGAACATCTTGATTGATAGCTCAGTCAATTTCAGCTCAGATCATCAATGCTTGAATGCTTGAATGATTGTTAGTAACTTCTTGTCATAAATCTCGTAATTGCACTCAGCGAGACTCAAATTCTTGCTGTAGTAAATCATCAAATGCAATGTTTCTTCGTCATTATACTGAGAAAGTATATCATCGTTGACGTAGTTGAATGAGTCTGTTTCAAGAATAGTCTTTTTATTCTGATCAAAATGACGAAGAATAAATGCTTCAGTCATTTATTTCTTCATATAATCAAAGATCATTTGACAAGCATAATTTCATTCAAATATCATCTCTTTTTGAATGAGTTGAATCATTGATTGAACAATCTTCAAGAAGTTCTTTATAAAGCGACGATAGAAATTGCAGAAGTTGATAAAGAACTGCATCTGAGTGAGATTTGTAGAAGTAAATCATTCAACAACTGCTTGTATCTTTTGAAAGTTCATTTTCAGTCTCTCAATGAATAGCAATAGTTTTAAAAAGCTGATATTTTGAACATGAAACTTGCATTTGTTTACATTCATCTGTAGATCAATCTCTCATAGTTTATGTAGAACTAGTCGTATGTGTTTCTTATGTTTCTTCAGTGTTTTACTGTAAATGATAATGTCATCTAGATAGATCTGACAAAACTGATGTAAATAATCAAACAGCACGTCGTTCATATAATGTTGATAGAAAGTCAAGTCGTTGATTAATTCAAAAGACATCACGTGATATTTGTAAAAGTCAAAAAAGATAATAAAGATAATCAAATCTTCGCTTTTTGAATGCATGTGTAGTTTGTTGAAGATGACTATTATATTTAATCGAGTCAGATACTTGCTATCTTGAATACAAGCGAGAGTTTCGTCTATTAAAAATAGAAAGTAGTGATCTCATTTAATCAAAGCATTGAGCTTTCTATAATTGATGCAGAAACGCAGACTATCATCTTTCTTTTTGATGAATAGTATGAGCGAAGCGTATGAGATCGAGCTAGAAGATATAAAGCTCTTATTCAGATGTTTGATTAGATAATTCTTCATCTTTTGAAGCTTGTAATCAGACATATGATAAAGATGATTTCAAGAAGACATTCTCTCGTTGATCAACTCAATTTTATGATCATAGAGATGATGAGAGAATAGTTGATCAGTCATCGCTCGATCAAACACGTCTAGATAGTTATGATATTTCAAAGAAAGCTTAGCTTTGACTTCTTTCAAGATTTCTTCATGTGAAAGCTCTTGTAGATTTACATCTTCGAGTTTATTTCTAGCTGTTTTTAGAAGTTGATCAATTTTCGTGATGATGATCGCGAAAGTAGTCACATTCAATCATTTGACTAGTGATTTATATGCTGCAGTCTCTATCATTGCTATGTTTATTGAATTGAAAGACGAAGCGAAGTTAACTGAATTAGATGATTTCATGATTTTACTGAATGAAGATGACTTCTTGCTGAGTTGAGTGATGACAGAAGAAATAAATCTCTTTAGTATTTAAGTAGAGATTGAACTCTTCTGTTCTATCGCGATTTTCTTACTTGAAAGAACAGTTGAATGAGCTTTGATAAAAGCTTTGATATGAGTTTCGAAACTAGAAAATTGAAGATGATCATTTTTCATATTAATAGTTACTTTGATCTTGTTCATTCATGTTTTTTCAAGAATCATCTGATGTTGATTTAATTAAGTGATCAGCATAAAGATGAAACATTTCATATAATTTTAAACAGTTAGATTCAGATAAATTGCATGAGTAATGAGCTTTTTTGCATAATGATCATCGAATTCTCTTATTGATTTGAGCTTGATTAAAGATAAAGATTCAATTTGCAAATAATCACAAACATTCTGCGCAGTTAATTTATCAATGAACAAATAGTCAGCTGCTTCAATGTCAATCAATGACTTTAATAAGTAACTAATTTCATTGCTAGATAGTACACATTTAGTAGTTAAAGATTTTGAAGCAAAAAGATCATTTGAGCTGCTCATTGTTGAAGAAATTAACACATCTTTCATCACATCTTTGATGAAAGTCACTAGTTTTTTGTCTCATTCTTCAATTTCTCTGTAAATAATTTCTTCTCTTCTTTCAACATGATGATCTCATTGAGACAAGAAATGAATGCATAAGATTTTGAAGTACTAGTCTTCAGCTGAGAGCAGTTTTTTGAAAGATGATTTGATACTTTGCAGTTGAAGCAGATGATTAACATTCTTGATCATTCAGATTCGAGAATGAAAAAAGTAGTGAGTTGAACATAGCTAGTAATGAAGACTGAAGCTGATATCAACGAAGAAACAAAACGTTTTTTTGAAGCTGCTATTGATTTGACTGTTCATTGCTCATCATGTAGCTGATAATTGATTCATTGTTTGTTATTCACATCTTGAAGAAAGATCTTGAGCTTATTAAGTGAGCTAAACTTTATGAAACAAACTGACAACACATTCTGAAGATAATTGTTGATTTTATTCTGAATGTTGTTCATCAGAGTGATATCATCGTAGTTCAGAAAGCTGAATATTTTAGTGAATTCTGAATAGAAAAAGCTGAAGAGCTTGTTGAGCTGCTTCAGAGCAACATATTTACAACAACACTTTTGAATCAGATTCTGATCTTCATAAATTTCTTTCAGATGTTTCAGTAACTCTGATAGTGATTGATAAAGTGAGAAAGCATCAATATGATGCTTTGCATAAATTTGCTGATCAGCATCATCTTTTAGTCTGAAAATCACATAAACAATATGAATCTTTTCAGTAGAGTAATGATTTGCGTTGACATTAAGCTTGTCAGCTATTTTGATGTTTCATGTCTCTCAGATAGAATCATCTGTTTCAATGAAGATGAGTGAATTCAAAAGCTTAATGAACTTATGATGATTATTCTTGTTTTTATTATCAGATAAAGTAGAAGATTCTCGTTGAAAGTGAGCTTCTTTCTGATTGACTTATTGTTCAGCTGATTGAGTATCTTGACGAGACATAAATCGATCAGCTTGATGTTGTTTCGCTCTGAAGTTTAATTGCTCATCTTGTAACTGATTGATCTTTTTCTCTAGCTTATTATTTTTATCAAAAGTGACTTGTAGTTGTTTCGCTCTCTTCTTATGATCATCTTGTATAAGAAGTCAGTGTTTATTGAGTTGTAAAGTCAAGTCTCACTGACTTCAAAGTTCGTTCAGCATATTGATGACATCATTGAGTTAATTGCTGACTCAATGAAACAGTTGTTTTTTAATGTTTATGTTTCATGAAATGACAGCTTTCTCAACTTCAACTGAAGCATTGATGAGTAGAAGTGAAACTCTTTTATTGACAATGCTTCTAAGCAGATGAGTTGTTTGAAACTCAACTGACTTGACATTACATGTCATGATGAGAAAAGATAAAAGTTGTTGAGATAAGAATAAATGAAAGATTGATGTTTTTTGATGTTTTTTGATAAGTGAAAATTCAAAGAATCTCTTGTGAATTTCAGATAATAATTAAGTGCTTTATTTTAAGAATTTCTTGCGAATAAAATGATGAAAATGAGTGTAGAATCAAAGAATTTCTTGCGATTTAAAATGATGATGCAAATTTGAAGAATTTCTTGCAAATTTTTCTTACTGAATAGATTGTTTTGTATCATCTATTCATCAATAGCAAAGTAGTGAATGAGCATTTATTTAATAAAAGAAATCAATATAAAGCGAGTCAATATGAGTGTCATTTAACTAGAAGATAAATGCTAAGAAAGAAAGATAGCTACAGAAAAGAAGCTGACTACATATGTATATTTCTCAGCTTATGCTAAACTTGAAAGAATTGATGTTTTACACAGATGATGTCAAGTTAGTTCAGATCTAATAGAGACTAGTCGATGTGACGAAGCAAGAATAGATTTGACAAGACTAGAAGATTGAGTCTGACAAGACTAGAATCATGACACTTTGATACTAGTTTCAATGATGAAAATATAAAGTAATGAGAAACATGTTGAATCTTAATTAGTTAATCACAATGAACTTGCTGCATTAAATTAATCTGAAGAGTATTTGAAGCTTCATTTGTCGAGAAAAGATTCTTGCTCAAAATCAGTTGATTGAAATCTCAATATTCAATTTTAACTTCATGTTCAATGATAAACAGCAATGTTTGAACATATCTATGATCAGAATGTTCAACTAGCTATGTTTATCATGCGCTTGCATCTAGAAAGTCTCTGCGCGCTAGAGAAATCTCATCAATCTTCATGAGCTGATATGAAAAGAATTTCAATATTGATATCAGCAAGATCGAAATTCAACATCACTTTCTTTCAATGATTGATTGACTGTTTGAATTTAATGTTTTGCAATTGATAGCAGCATAAGTCTCATTATATTTACTGCAGATATGTTGATATATGCAACTAAAGTAAATACAATTATTATCATTGAACTTGTTGCATATTAAAAGCTTTGTGCTTAACTGTTTTCTGATCTTCTGACTTTAATATCTTATTTGAGAAGCGATAGCAGATGTTTTCTTTATTAATGCTTGATCAACAAGTTTATCTTCAGCATTGTATCACTCATTTGAGTCATTGATTTCTTTTATCATGCAAATTTCATGAAAGTAAAAGTGAAAGATTTGCAAAAACTCAAAGATGTAATGCAGATGAAGTTTCTGCAAATAGTCAATGTATCAAGCTAAGTTTGTTTACAAAGAATATTTCAATTGATCATTGATTATTTTGATGAAACATTGATTATATACTTTTAAACAGCATAGAAAGAAGATCATGCTCTTGAGATTCTGCTGAGTGACATCATCATCATGAGCTTGAAGCTCATCAATTCATGATAATCACAGATCTTGCTTGTTGATTGAATTTAATATATAATCATTGATTAGATTGAAGATATTGACAGTTTGAAATTCATTTTTGAAGATGAGAGTCAGTTAAGTGATATCAATAAAGAGATAGTGAGATATCATTGTTTGAATGCAAGAATCACTTGAGAAGATAGTATCTGACATTTAACTGATAGAATTCTCTATCACTGAGTTGTTTCTCAACTGATTCAGCGCTGTGCTCTGAGCTTTCAGTCATCGAAGCTTCTGTTTCAGCTCACATTTCATATTTGCTTGATGAATGTCTTTAATTCTCTGTTGCATGACGAGAGTAATTGATGTTTCAACGATTTGTTTCAAGTTGACTCTTCTCAAGAAAGCATTCGAAGAAAAGAGACTTGAAGAGACAGATGAATTCAACGAAGATGACGACGATGATGCAGACGAGCGAGAGCGAAACACATGAGAAGAGAGAAAGCGGCGACGGCTTCGCCTTCTGCTGGCAGCGACAGCGACGTCGACGTTGACGCGACTCTGACGGCGAGTAGAAGCGGCCATCGGCAGTGATGACAGTAGTGAATAGCAAATGGGGTAGCAGCGGCAGCAGTGAGTAGCGATGGCAGCAGTGGGTAGCAGTGGCAGCAGTGAGTAGCAGTGTGAATGACAAAGTGAGTAGCAAAGTGAATAGCAAAGTGGGTAGCAAAGTGAATAGCAAAGTGGGTAGCAAAGTGGGTAGCAAAGTGGGTAGCAAAGTGGGTAGCAAAGTGGGTAGCAAAGTGGGTAGCAAAGTGAATAGCAAAGTGGGTAGCAAAGTGGGTAGCAGGTGCAAAAGCGCGTTTCTGGCTGAATCCTAAGGGATGGAGAAACAGGAAGAGATGATGAGGGAAACAGAAGGGGGAACGGCCTATTTATCCCCTTTTCCCTGCTTAATCTCCTTGTTCTCTAGCGGTCGGCATTGGCCGAGCCAAGCCGGCTAGCAGCCACCTTCGCTTGCCGATAGCCTTCAGTCAAGCTGAACCTTGTTCTGAACTGGGTGACGAAGATAGAAAGTCATGTAGAAAGCTACTCTATGTGAGATGTTTGATAGAGAGTTAATTCTAATTAAATCGATCAAAAAGCTGAAACTGCTTGCTAGCACACATGAACTAAACTAAATTTGATGGGCAAGTGAATCATGTTTAATGTTTGCTTTTGAAGCACTTTTAGAAGCACTTATTTGATCACTGCTCGACGCGTGTTACGAACCTGAATGACGCGTGTTTTGACGCATAGAGAAAGATGAATAGGGCGGTAGATAGGAAGGTGGGTAGAAAGGGTGGGTAGGAAGGCTGATAGGGAGTTATGATAGTCATTCTGGTAGTACTGTAGGGAAATTCGCTTCACGCTTCGAATCACCCCTATCCTTTTGCCCCCCCCATTTACCCATATTTGCCAAATGAGTTCCCTCGGTAAATAGTAAAAACCCAACCCATTACCCAACTCAATTTCAACCCATTCAGTGGGTCACCCAACCCATAAAGATTTTCCTTGGAAGAACTTTAACCCCTCACTGCACCCAAATCAACTCCAAGTCGTTGCGCGACGTTTTGATCAGTGGAGCTCAGTCTTCGTGGCCGGCGGCTTCTCGGGGACGGCAGCTCCGTGGACGGCGGGTGTTCGTGCAAAGCGATTCCGTGAGCGACGATTGCTCGGGGAAAAGCAGCTCCGTGGGCGGCGAGTGTGTTCTCGTGGGCGGCGGGTAGTATTCGGCACTCCCTCCGTATGCACAAACTCAGCCCAGTTTCTCGACTCCTACCTAATCGTGGCCACCACTATGCGACGCGGTATGGGGTCCCGCGTCGCATAGTGGTGGCCACGATTACTCCTTGATTCTACATAATGCAACATCAACAACACACGCAACCTTTTCCTTCCTGTTCCCCGCTGATCTAGTGCAGTTTCTTGGATTGGGGATAAAATTGCTTGGTACATCATCGAACCTCCCTCCACCTTACCTCATCTCTCCCTCCACTCATCCTTCACACTTGATGGTTTAAAAATCAAAGCATATTTTATCAGTATTTTCTATCAGCAATTGTCACGTTCCAACCCACCGCAACCTGATGGCATCTCGCCTACAGGTTTAGACACTTCTGGTGCAGTTGCACATTCAGCTTTCAAGAAAAACTCGCTCGATGGATGCGCGTGGGAGACAGATGGGGGTGGGCCGGTTGTTATGGGGGCAGTGTTGGTGGTGGGGAGAGGGAATGCGCGCTTGATGAGAGGGTTGCTTTTGTCTAACATCTCCGGATTTGTGGAGAATGGACTATTTCCTCGAGATTCATCTGTCTTGGATTCCCAATAATATCTTAGTATACATAGCCACCACATACATTCCGCCATTATGTTGCGGTAGCACCCGGAAGCATCCACATCTCACCCCCGATCAGGTTTATGTACCGCCAACCTAATTCCCACCCTCCATCAACCGCCCGCCCTCGGTTCTCGCCGGACCCTCTTACGCACTGAAGGAATCCAAGTCAACCGAAGCCCCACACAGCGTCGTACCTACTCCCCCCCAAACACGTTAGCATCTCATTCACCCATATTCTCACCAACCCCCAACCAACCAACGATCTCGTACACAAACTCACCCAAGTTGTACTGCTTTGCAAACGCCTTGGTCCACCCCCCCATGAACCTCGTTGTAGTCGCCACCCCGGGTTTGAAATCATCCTGGACGGCCCAGAGTGGCAGATCGGAGCCGATGTCGGTGGAGATGCTGGCAAACATTGACGTCCATTGTCCGCTATAGGTGATTCTCACATCAGTATCACCGTGCTCAAACCCTTTCAAGGAACCAAAAGACTCAAGAGAAGATGCAACCCACGCATTAGCATAAATCCCCCACTTCCTGCCGCTTGCCTTCAGCGCCGTAACCCACTGCTTCGCGAGCGCCTCGTTACCGGCCGCGCCCAGCTGCCACGAGTTACACGCGTCGCCGCCCGCGGTGCTGGTGGGCTCGATGTCGAACCAGAGGTAGTTGACGGAGATGGCGTCGGAGTCGATGGCGGCAAGGAATTCGTTGAGTTGGGTTTGGATGGGCTTGCAGGCGACCCCGTTGGAGCTGCCGGTGCCTATTACGGGGTTAGGGAGATTGAGAGTGGGTAAGGGAAGTTAGGGTGGGGAGGGCTTACAGGGGTACATGTAGGCGTCGAAGCTGGGGATGCCGGCGGCTTTGGCGGCTTTGTAGACGGTTACCATGGTGTTGTCAACCGCACCTCCCTTGAGAAGAAGTCAGATGAGCATGTTCTGGTGGCCATGGAGGAGTTTCAGACTTACCGAGCCACAAGACTGCGAGTAGCCACGGGCCACAATCTTTTGGAGACCACCTGATTTGGCGCAGCTGTAGAAACTGCTTGACGGCGCAGACGAAATGTCACAACCCTTGAGCTCACCTGATGGCGGTGGCGGTGGAGGCGGTGGCGGCGGCGGTGGGGATCCTGCTACGCAACACTACGAAGTTCGTTAGTATGGGAACGTGAAGAAGCTCAAAGCGCTCAAGGTTTGAAAAGTGGCAGATGAGTCGGCTTGATGGGGCACAAGGCTACCTCGATATTGCTTGGGCCTGGACAAGCACCGGCAACATAGTGACCCCCATTGCATGCAGTGGCAGTGTTTTGACAGACACCAGCGCCATCAGCTGTGGAACATTTTGTCGTCGTCGTTTGCGGGACACAGCACTAGGATCGTTATGGACATGAGTCTCTAGAAGGAGGAGACCGAATTACCTGGATACTGCTAGGGCCTGGGCAAGACCCGGCGATGTACTTGCCGCCGCATGCTGTACCAGTGTTTTGACAAGTACCTGAGCCAGAGGATGTGGAGCATTTTGCCGCGGCGCAGCACTATTCGAACGTCACGCGTGAATTCACCAAAAAAGTAGGTTCAAAGAGCCTTACCTGCACGGTGCTTGGGCCGGGGCAAGCGCCAGAAACAAAATGACCACCACATGTATCCGCGGTATTCATGCAGACACCAGAGCCGGTAGATGTGCTGCATGTCTTTTCAACACAGCACTCCACGCTAGTTGGGTCGTTGGGGCAGTAGCCAGCCAAGTTGAAGCCATTCGTGGTGCAGCTAGAGGTTGACTTGCAGGTCCCAGATCCGTACTGCGTTTCGAGGTCAATACTAGCGTTGAAAATGCAGCGGACAGGAACGAAATACAGGAGTTGAGCATGCTGAGCCGATTGCGCGGCCAGTCAGGATATCGAGAGAAGTAGCCGCCTCGGAACTGGCAGGGAAGGCTGACACAAGTGTAGAGCCTGCAGTAAGTAAAGAAAGGAGAAGTGTGGAAGAATACATCTTGGATAGAGTTCTCTGAACGGAGAGCGGGGCAATATAAAAGTCCAGATGTACAGGCAATCGGTTGAAGTGGAAGGAGAGAACGCGGAGCGAGACGCTTCATTTAATCACTTTCTTTTACTGTTGGTATGCTGCAGCTGATTATCAGGATCACCACAAAGTTCATGATCGGCATTACTTCCAGGGCCAGTTAGCTCAATGCCCCCGCGACGAGAGGTCACTTCGCCTCTGGAAAATGCCAATCACAGCTTTCCGACCCCAACAATGGCGGTGGATGTTCGCAATTTCGTATTGTTGAACTACTTTAGATGGCACGTGGAGCGCTGTACCTGCATGTTCTGGCGTCGTGGATGCGTCGGTACCTGCATGTGAGGTATCGTTCTGCAGTAGAAATCCGGGGTCAAGGTAACTAACTAAATGCTGGACGGTATGGCGGGCTGCCACGGGGTCGATCATATCAGCAATTGCAGGGCATATGAGGGTTCGCGTAACACAAGCGTGTTGATTCGCTCTTCTTTCCTTAGTAGCGCATTTAGCTGAACGCGTTAGTTTGTCCGTGCTCTATTCTCGAGTGCTTTTGCCTGGAAACTGGGAAATCGCACAGACCAATTCCTCTTTCCTCTTTGACGCCTTTCCACCGTCCGCAATTGTGAGCGAGTTTTGACTGCTGGCGCCTTGGCGGGACGGGCAGCACGGGATTAGCGTGCTTCAGAGTGCGCCACAGTGGTACGGCCAATTAAAGTTTTGAGTCAGCCAGTAACCAATAAGGCATCTAATCTTATCGATCGTCGGCATGTACCGTGTCCGTTCTTTCTTGAGACTTGAGAGCACCAGAGGACCAAAGCATGATGACAGGGAATCCTAGAAAACGCTTGGTCTGTTCCTCGCACAACGCTCGAAGGAGGCTATTGACCAGATGACGATGGAATTTTGGGCGTTGAGACATCGTTCCTATCGAAGCACTACTGGAAGCTTGGGCGTGGGACGGGAACATAGTTACCTGCCATTCGCCAGAGTCCTTCATTGGCGTCGATATTCGAGCGATCAAAGGAATGGAGTTTGTTTTTATCATTACCGTCCTGACTAGTCGGTAGCTATGATGCATGGCGAGCGCGCCGGTCCATCCATGCTGTCATGTCGATAGGATAGTCTGGGCGCGAGGCTCGAGGTTCTAGATCGTTCGTTGGGTGTGGAGACCTGGTATCTTAGGCACATTCAATAAGTATTCACCTGATGTGTTGTTGAAGGCCAGTAGATCGGGTTCCCAAAAGTCAAGTTGAAGAATTGTAATACGTGATGTACCTATAGGTACGAAGTAGGCGCCAAGAACGAGTCGAGGAACTGTCAACCCGTAGCTTAGGAAAGTAGAAGAAAGCATGCGAAAAGGGAACGCACTGCCCTGCAGGATGCCCTCCAATCAAACCAATCGTAACCTTCCAACCCTCTAATATTTACTACCATTCAACGATCCTGACTTCCCAGGCGCATTCTCAATCAATGTCCTTCCCCTCTAGATGGATCATTTCGGCTTCACGGGTAGTGGTCGAACATCGACTGAGTCTGTTGCTGCCGTGCTGGCTGCTGGTAGCTCGAAGGGTTTCAGATTGATAGGCTCGCAGCGGCCAAAGATAGGTAGCTCGTCGTCGCTGCCCTGGCTGGTTAACTCGTCGCCATGGAAATCTTGAGCCACCGGCCACTGCATCGGCACGTTCCGAGCATTCTCCATGTCTGTCCAGTCATGATGCTTTGGTCCGCCGCGCCTACCGCGACTCAAACTGCTTGATAGTTTCGAAAACTTATGGTTGAGATTCAGATTGACAAAGAGAGGTCGGTAGGTCACAACGCACGCACAGAGGATAGCGGTAGCTGGCTCGATCTGGCTCCAAGCGTATTCGTTGACCAAGGATTCTAGAGCTTTGTGAGCATGATGAGAGAGTAATAAGGAAAAGCATTACCAGTTAGGTCCTCCTGTCTGAGAATGCCCATCGAGACAACGCGCATAATGCCAGCCACACAAGAACTGTAGCTTTCAGAAAATATCGGTTTACGGGGTTGTTATGACTTACAGGCCACCGAGAAGAAAGATACCCGACAGCATCAGCTTCTGTTTAGTGGGAAGCTTCAATTTCCACACCATATATAAAGGCAAATACAAGACCACAACATCAAGGCCAAGATTCGCAATCGTAACGCCAGAATAGAAAGATTGCAGATCAATGCAATGGTCCGTGAAAAGAAGCGTTGGATTAAAAGCCGCTGCGAAGGGGCGACACTGAAAGATATTCATGAAGACCTCAATGACAAACCAGAACACGCACGCAATACCAACGATGAGCGACACTGTCTTAAAGGGAGCCGTGGTGAAGATTCGGCGATAGAGCAAAAGTATCGAGATCTTTACGCATGTTATCGTAAGGGAGTAAGTAGTCATGGTAGCCATGAGAATCTGTTGCGTAGTTGAGTTGATTATGTACTCAGCACAGCTGGCAGGAGGGAATAGGACTTACCTTAAGGAAGGTAGAGATCTCTGTGGGCGTAAGTGTTGCCATAGGCCTTCCGAGTCCTCCTTTGACTATGACTGTCGGCAAGAATATGAAGTCAGTGAAGCAGCGAGGGGCCTCAGGTAAAAATTTACGTACGCAATACACTCGAGACTATCATGCCATACAGAGGTAGAAGACTGCCGGCAATAAACAAGTCGTCGATCCCAAATTTTGCTTTGCTCTTCCTTCGCGCTGAAAAGCGCAATAACACAGCAGCCGTGTCGATGATGCCAACTGCGGCGCTGATGTAGTAAAGTTTAGTTCCAGATGCCATTGTTGTCTGGCTTGATGTGATGGACGAAAGGGCTTCAAATCCCGCGAATACCTGAACAACTCTGACTTTCCCAATCCTAGATGAGCTTATAAAGAGACCTCTTTAGGGGTCCTAGATCCTAGAGATCGGTGTAGTCTGCAGTAACAAAATACCAATTATCAGGTTCAGGCGGTGGCCCTAGACCAGTCATAATGGAGATCGTTGCGCCGCAAGCCATTAACGGATACGACCCTATCAATACCCAACCAAGCAGAGTAGGTCCACTATCAGAATCCCAACTTTTTGTGGATAAGTGTGGTGGACTCGCAGGTTTATTGGCCCATTCCAGGAAGATGCAAGGTTTAGATCGACATTCTCTGGCCTCATTTTCCCCGGGGATATGCTGTCTACCTCGCATGTCAATCGCATGTTGAAGCTGCATGTTTGTTGCAGGCTGGGCTGCGGGTCCTATTGCCTATCTGATCGCGAGTATCATGGCTTAACTGCGTTGTGGTCCAGGACTAGGTTGATGCTTCTTACCACTTGACCGCGTAAGCAAGATGCGAGTTTTCTTCCAGTCGGTTGTAGCACCGGCTCGGCCGGGTTCTTTCTTGCGTATGACGCGTCTAATCATGTGAGAGTTCTGATTGGCTGGGATGGCTTCACCGCCTTTTTACGGGGTTTCCGCGCGCAGTGGGTTTCCGCGCTAACTATGACTAATTATCTTAGTTCTAGTGCCCTTTTTAGCACGCTAGACTCGATACTGTCTAAAAGTAACCTTTCTAGGTTAGAGTGCGCGGAAACCCAGTGTGCGCGGAAACCCCGTAAATACCTACGCGTATGCAATACGGGATACCTATCCACTTTCACTCTAATACAAATCAATCCCTGTGCTGATGTCGATCGCCATCCTTGCGTGCTTTGCTTGTGTAACGTCGTAGAGAATTGTACTACAGGATCCCGTACGATCAGCTCTGTGTGACTGTGTCTCACCCATCAGGCTTCCTCCTGGGAGGATTTGCGAAACAGGATGCAATTTTCCGTATGAATTATAAATAAATAACATTAAATCGTTCGAACGAGCTCGTCATCCCCGAACTATGTTTCGAATGACTAGGAGGACATATGAAATGATATGATCATGAACCGATCCTCGAATATAAATCCTGAATTGAAATCTTGCATTAGCGTCTCAAAAGATTTGGAATTGAGGTGTTTCTTTACACGATTAGGTGTCTCCCAAGGCTTATCGTACTCAAGCCTCTGAAGCTGGTTGCTTGCGTCATATACCAGTCCACATATATGAAACTCGTGGTGCAGCTTACCTTCCGGATGCCTTCATTCGTAAGGTCATTGGCTCTGCGTCTGGTATAGAACGGGTAGGTGCATGTCTTGGGTAGTACCAAAGTTCAACGGAGTGAAGCCTAGGACTTGCCGCCTCCTATCAGCCATCAGCTGTGGCCTTACTCGCATCTACGAATCGCGCTGAATGAGAACAATGTCTACTTGACAAATAATTATCTTCTCAACTATCTGGCTCAGCAGATCGACAATGATGCGAGAAACGCGAAGGACCATGGCACTTCCATTATCGCAATACTAGTACATGGATTGCGGCAGAAAGAACACTTGCGATGTGGCAGGATCCGGGCAAACCTTTTCAGGGTCTTAGGAGCTATACGACATCGCCCGCATCAAGGATTCTGGTATCAGGCAATATGCTGTGCCATCCTTGTCCGCATCAATGATTCACTGGAAGATCCCAACAATGGCGTGAGCCATGAAAACTGTTATCTCTAAAGACTGCGCATCTCAAATACTTCTACAGGGCTGTGAAAGAAGTAGACTCCCATTCGCTGAGGAAGCCAATCTTGAAACTTAAGATTCTCCCTCAACATATCGCTCTAGCCTCTGAGTCTTGCTATTGTGGCATGTGCTTGTCCAAGCTTTGTCTGACACTGCCATCTGGGTACGGACTGCAAAATCGCGACTGCAATGCCTTTCACAATCAATTTTGACGTACTTTATACGATATGTGAAGAGGAAAGTGCACTTCTGGGTGATCTACATTGGCTGATCGATCTTCCACTGACAAAAATCGTCATAGGTATATTACAACGGTGGAAAGCACGATGTTGCTGCGCTTT
>JAABUR0100005595.1_pt1 | contig 15921 bp, 14 predicted proteins | sample 5560091 | NCBI WGS metagenome assembly JAABUR01 (sample SAMN10711879, study PRJNA513375) | rock metagenome | isolation source: Antarctica rocks | place: Antarctica: Victoria Land, University Valley sud
GTTCACCTCCCGCGCCGAGCTGGCCGAGAAGATCACCGCCTTCGCGATCCGCTACAACGACACCGCGCACCCCTGGACCTGGTCCTACGACGCTCGCGCGGACCACGTCCGATACCTGGCCCGGCACCCCGCGCAGAACACACCCGAGGAAACCCTCAGCGCGACCCAGCTCCACACAGCCGCATGAAACCGTCGCCCCGGGGCCCCGCCCGCACAACCCCTCAAGGACTTACGCGGGGCTGCACTAGTTGCCACTGTGCTCGCCGGTGGGCTGCTGGCCTACCGGGGTAGTCGCCGCGGCGGACGCCTCACCGGGGTTGCCGTCGCGGGGGCCGGCCGCTTCCATCCCGGGATCTTGGGGCCCGGCTGTCGGATCCTGGTACGCCCGCTCACCGGGCTTGATCCCGGTGACGTCCAACACGGTGACGTGGTTGCGGTTGTCCCGTGCCAGCTTGTCGAAGTCGATCCGGGCGTCTTCCTGGTTCTTGACGACGAGGTTGGCGGAGAGGTGAAGGTTCTGGGTCAACACCGTGATCGCCTTGTTCACCTCGGCGATGAGCTCGTCGATGACCGTGGACGCCTTGGTGAAGACCATGTCGGTCTGCTGACCCGCCGGCGACAACCCGAAGATCCTGTTCTCGCGCAGTGCGACGAGACTCGTCACCGCCTCCTCGGCGGCCTTCAGTGCCTCTGCGGTATTCGTGTGATGTGCCCTCGCCGCGGCCTTGAGCTCCTCCGGCGACATGTAGACACCCATGGGTCCCCTCCCCCTGACTCAGTGGTCGTAGTGTCCCGATCGGGACCTCTTGCGTCGAGTCGGCGACGCACCTGCGTGCTCCGTGCGAGCCACGCCGTCGGTCAGCGGCCGGAGCGACGCCCTCGGTTCCCTCGCGACCGCCCCGCCTCGGACAACCGGATGGACGGGTCCGCACGAGGCGCGGACCCGTCCATCGCGAACGTCGGGCCCGGCTCAGCCGGCCCACATGCCCTTGTTCCTGTTCTCCGTCGCCTGGGCCTCGGCAGCCGCCTGCTGGACGACCGGCGGCATCTTGGCGACCGCCTCGAACATCTCGGTGAAGAGCTTGTCGACTCGCTTCTTGAAGTTGTCGTACGCGCTGCGGGAGTCGGTGCCCTCGCCCCACTCCGGCAGGGTGCGAAGCAGCTCGGACGAGAGGTCCTCGAATCCGGACTTCAGGTTCTTGTGGGTGCTCGAGATGTGACCCGCCATGCCCTCGAGGCTTTCCCTGCCGACCTTGACAATGCCGTCACTCATCTGTTTCCCCTATCTCCGTCTGGTGGTGGCCGTCAGGCCCTGGTCGAGAGCCGTGTGGCGGCCTTGGAGAAGGACGAGGCCGACTCCTCCTGGGTGGCGTTCACCGTCGACTCCTGGCGGTCGAGCTTCTCCGCGAAGTTCTCCATGTCCGTGACGATGGCCTCCGCGTCCTCGAGCCAGCCGCTGACGAGGACGAAGAACGAGCTCGCCGCCGGGCCCCGATACTGCGGACGGAGTGCCTCGGCCTCGCCGAGGAGCGTCTTCAGCTGCTGCTGGAACTCGCCTTCCTTGGTGCGGACCTTGCCGGCCGCTGCCTTCTGTGCGCCTTGCCTCTGCTTCGTGGTGTCAGCCACAGCCCCTCCTCATCCCGTCCCCATGCCCGGGGCTCGTTGTTGGTCCGCGCTGTGACGGTGCCTTCGGACCTTCGGTTCCGCCGGATCAGACAACTGGTGTGAACCCTTGAGCTCCCCCTGCTTCGGCTCCCCGACCCTACCGATGGGCGTCCCCTGCGCAACCATTCCGCGGAATCGGATCACGCCTCTGGGGCGAAGTTGAGTGCGCGTACTCAGGCCACCGGCCGGGCGCCAAGGAGATCACCCCAGCAAGCCGGTGGCCCAGTCGACGAGGCCGGCCACCCAGAGCGCGAGAGGCAGGACGCTCACCAGGGCGAGCAGCTCCAGCAGGTCGGCCAGGCGGGCCCCCCAGAGCGAGCGGTAGCCGCTACCGACGGCTACGGAGAGCGCCGCGACACCCAGTCCGAGGACGACCAGGGTGATCGACAGGAGCACCGACGCCGGCCCGCTCAGTCCGGCAAGCCACGGCACGGTCACCGAGAGCAACGGGGCGGCCGCGGCCCAGCGCAGCAGGAGTCGGTCCCGCCGGCGGCGATAGGCGCGTGCGGTGAGCGCCAGGCCCAGGGACCCGGCCAGGAGCAGCAACCTGACTGACCAGGCCCGGTCCGCGAGCACCTCGACGACGAGCAGCGCGCTGCTCCCCGAGACGACCACGGCCAGGCCGATGAGAGTCGCCAGCTGCTCGACGGTCGCCGATACGACCAGCGAGCGGACGGCGCCGTCGTCGATCCGCCAGCCCCGCCGCAGCCGACGGCGCGCTTCGCGGGGTGACCAGCTGGTGGCGGAGAGCCGGTCGATGTCGAGCAGGACGTCGTCGCCCACCTCGAGGACGAAATCGGGGACGACACGCGCCAACAGTGTCGCGATGGCCAGCACCAGGACGGCGACGGACGTCATCGACCCGCCCACCGCCAAGGCAACCAGGGTCAGTGCACCGACGCCCGCGGTGAACCCCAGCCACACCCGTGGGACGTTTCGCTCAGGACCGTGGCTTGCCCGGCCACCCAGCGCGACAAGGGCGCCGGCGGCGCACCCCCCGAGGACGGGCACGTGCGGCCCGCTGGTGTAGGCGCCCAGGCCGACCACACCGCCGGCCGCTCCGAGGACCGGGGAAACGAGCCGGGCCAACCGGTCTGCAGCGGGGATCTGCGAGATGGACAGTCCGGTGGCGACGAGGAGCAGGCCAGCGGCCAGAACGTACGGGGATCCCTCGGTCCGGGTCCGGGAGAAGGCCAGCACAGCCAGCGACGACAGCAGCATCGTCGTGAGGAGCAGCCCGTTGCGGGACGCCCTGACGCTGTCCGCGGGTGTCGGTCGGCTCGGGGCCAGACCGGACCGACCCCGGGGCGTGTGCACTCCGGCGGAAGCGGACTGAGTGCCGATCCGGGTGCGGCTCGACCCGCTGGTCGGGTCGACGCCACTGGCGCTGGAGGCGACGAGGACCGAACGCGAGCCGGCGTTGCTGACCGCAGTGTTCGCCCGCTTCGCGTCGCCACCACCGACACCGGAGGGCTCAACGGCACTGCGGACCCCGGGCGGAGTCACGGCGATCCGGGCGGACGTCGTGAGGATCATCGAACCCGTCTCGAGCCCCGAGTCGACGACGCTGCGGTCCAGGCGCAAGGGCTGGCCGGCCATGGTCATCGCCAGCAGGTCGGACCCGGGGAGCACGAGGCTCAGGACGTCCTCGACGAGGAGGTGCTCGTCCACGACGACGTCGTAGCGCCGCGGTCCGCTGATGACGGTGAGGCACCGTATGCCGTCACCCGGTGCTCGCGCCACCACCTCGGTCACCTGCCGCTCCCCTGCCGTGTGAGGCCACCTCCTGTCCTGGCAGCCTAGGCCCAAGGCGCCGGGCGGGCTTGGGCTGGCTCGTGCTCCACGGACGGATCGCGGCCGTCGACCGAGCGACTGCGCCTACCGTGCGTCACCGCCACGTCGTAGGGTGCGTGCGACGGCACACCCGCGACACGGCATACCTGTTGTTGGTGGTCGGTCGTGCCGGGTCCGCGCATCGAGGGGGAAGCCATGACCGCGACACCGACGGTCCTCCAGCGGGAGGGCCGCATCGAGCCGCCGCCGATGCCCTACGGCGACCTGGAGCTGCAGGCGCCGCCGCCGCTCTACGCCGGGGAGGGCGCGGGGTCCAACGTCATCATGACGGCGGTCCCGATGCTCGGCTCGCTCGGCTCGGTGGCGTTCGTCGCGACCAGCGGTAACGGGTCGATCCAGAGCTATCTCGCGGCGGGCATGTTCCTGCTCGCCTCGGCGGGGTTCGTCGGGGTGAGCATCTGGCGGGCTCGGTCGGGCAAGACCGCCCAGGTGACGAGCAACCGGCGGGAGTACCTCAACTACCTGCGCGGCATCCGCGAGCTGGCTCGCAAGGCTGGGTCCGAGCAACGCAAGCACCTCAGCTGAATCCACCCGGACCCAACGGCTCTCGCTTCCCTGGCGGCGGACCGGACGCGGGTCTGGGAGCGGTCCCCGACTGACGACGACTGGCTGCTCGTGCGCTATGCCCGGGGGCCGCAGCGGCTGGGCCTCGAGCTCAAGCCGCCGGAGTCGGACACCATCGACAAGCTCGACCCGGTCTCCGCGTCGGCGTTGCACCGTCTCCTCGCGACGCACCGGATCCTGCCGGACCTCCCCACGTCCGTGGCGCTGTCGGCGTTCGCCCGGATCGAGGTCACCGGCAGCGAGGAGCACGCCCGCGCCCAGACCCGGGCGATGCTCACGCAGGCGGCTCTGTTCCACGCGCCCGACCAGCTCGTCGTCGCGGTCCTGACCAGGCCCGAGTCGCTCATGGAGTGGGACTGGGTCAAGTGGCTGCCGCATGCGCAGAGCCGCCGCGAGGCCGACGCCGCGGGCCCGCGCCGGCTGATCTGCACCGACCTCGACGAGCTCGTCTCCCTCCTTCCGGGTGACCTCAGCGAGCGGCCGCGGTTCGGTCCGTCGAGCAGCCCGGCGGCACCACACATCGTCGTGGTCCTCGACAACGTCTTCGTGCCGGTCGGTCACTCGGTGATCACCGAGGACGGCGTTCTCGGCATGACGATCATCGACATCCCCGACCGCTGGGAGGAGCTAGCCGACGAGTCGCGGGTCCGTCTCCATCTCGACGGTGAGCTCGGCTCCAAGCAGGTGCGGGTCGCCGCTGTCGTCCCGCGGCAGGAGCCGATCCGCGGCTTCGCCGACCAGATGAGCATCCCCGTCGCGGAGGCCGCAGCGCGGCGGCTCGCCCCGATGTATGCCGGGGAGGGTCCGGTCCGCGAGGACGCCCTGACCAAGAGCACGGAGCTGACCGACCTCCTCGGTATCGGGGACATCTACTCGATCAACCTCGAGCGCACCTGGCGCCCACGCCCGCCACGCGACCGGCTGCGGGTGCCGATCGGTGTCGGCGCCGACGGCAGCTCGGTCAACCTCGACATCAAGGAGTCCGCCCAGCAGGGCATGGGTCCGCACGGCCTGGTCATCGGCGCGACGGGGTCGGGCAAGTCGGAGCTGCTCCGAACTCTGGTGGTCGGGCTCGCCGTGACGCACTCGCCGGAGATCCTCAACCTCGTCCTCGTCGACTTCAAGGGCGGCGCGACGTTCGCCGGCATGGCCGGTATGCCGCACGTGTCGGCCATCATCACCAACCTCGCCGACGAGCTGACGCTCGTGGACCGCATGCAGGACGCCCTCTCCGGTGAGATGACGCGTCGCCAGGAGCTCCTCCGGGCCTCGGGCAACTACGCGTCGTTGCGTGACTACGAGAAGGCCCGGACGTCCGGCGACGCCCCGCACCTCAAGCCGCTGCCGAGCCTGCTCATCGTCTGCGACGAGTTCTCCGAGCTGCTCAGTGCCAAGCCGGAGTTCGTCGATCTCTTCGTCGCGATCGGCCGGCTCGGGCGGTCCCTCGGGATCCATCTACTGCTGGCCTCACAACGCCTCGAGGAGGGCCGGCTGCGCGGGCTCGACAGCCATCTGTCCTACCGGATCGGGTTGCGCACCTTCTCGGCGGGCGAGTCGCGCAGCGTCATCGGGGTCCCCGACGCCTACGAGCTGCCGGCCGTGCCGGGGCTGGGCTTCCTCAAGCCCGACCAGTCGTCGCTGTGGCGCTTTCAAGGCGGCATACGTCTCCGGTCAGCCGAAGGCCCGGGCCCGCGGAGCCGTCGGGCAATCCGGCGCTGCCCGCCGCGAGGCGCTCCCTTTCAGCGCCGGGCAGGTCGTCTCCCGGCTGGAGACCGAGGAGCTGGCGGCGGCGGAAGCGGCCGAAGCCGTCGCGGCCGCCGTCCCGAGCGAGAAGCGCAGCGTCTTCGACATCGCCGTCGACGCCATGGAAGGACACGGTCCGGCCGCCCACCAGGTGTGGCTGCCACCACTCGACGTGCCGGACACCCTCGACCAGCTGTGCCCCGACCTCGCGGTCGACCCCGAGCTCGGACTCACCTCGCGGCTCTGGCGGAGCTACGGGCCGCTCCGGTTCCCCCTCGGCACCATTGACATGCCGCGGGAGCAGAAGCGGGAGGTGCTCCGCGCCGACCTCTCTGGAGCGGCCGGACACGTGGCAGTCGTCGGCTCCCCGCGCTCCGGCAAGTCGACCCTGCTGCGGGCCATGGTCACGGGTCTCACCCTGACGAACACTCCGCGGGAGATCCAGTTCTACGTCCTCGACTTCGGCGGCGGCACGTTCACCGGCATGAGGGAGCTGCCGCACATCGCCGGTCTCGGATCGCGGTCCGAGCCGGACGTCGTGACCCGCATCGTCGCCGAAGTCACCGGAATCACCGACGCGCGGGAGAGCTACTTCCGCGCCAACGGGATCGACACCATCGAGACCTACCGGACCCGCCGCGCCATGGGCGAGGTGGACGACGGTTATGGGGACGTCTTCCTCGTCATCGACGGCTGGAGCACGGTCCGGGCAGACTTCGACGAGCTCGAGGGCGAGCTGCAGATCCTCGCTCAGCGCAGCCTCACGTTCGGCGTGCACCTCGTCACCGCCGCGACGCGGTGGATGGACTACCGCTCCGGCATGCGCGACATCATCGGCACCCGGTTCGAGCTGCGTCTCGGTGACTCGATGGACTCCGAGATCGACCGCAAGCTCGCGGCGAACATCCCGGCGGAGCGGCCAGGGCGCGGCATCATGCCGGCGAAGTACCACTTCCTCGGTGCCCTCCCCCGGATCGACGGCGACCCCAACCCAGCCTCCCTCGGCGCCGGCGTGACCAAGCTCGTCGCCGCCGTCAAGGACACCTGGCCCGGACCTACCGGTCCCAAGCTGCGGCTGCTGCCGACACGCATCACGCTCGACCAGGTCCGAGCGATGGCCCCCGACTCCAGGGACCTGCTCCTCGGCATCAACGAGAAGGCGCTCGCGCCGGTCGGCATCAACGTCGGCCGTGACCCACACCTCCTGATCTTCGGCGACGGCCAGTCGGGCAAGTCCAACCTCCTGCGCACCTACCTGCAGGAGGTGACCCGGCTGCACACGCCGGACACGGCGCAGATCTTCCTCGTGGACTACCGACGGGCCAACCTCGGTGAGTTCCCGGACGAGTGGGTGGCTGACTACGCGACGAACGCCGAGACGGCGAACGCCCTGGCCAGTGGTCTCGCGGAGTTCATCCGGGACCGGCTGCCCGGCGCGGACGTCACGCCGGAGCAGCTGCGGAACCGGTCCTGGTGGGAGGGCAAGGAGGCCTTCGTCGTCGTCGACGACTACGAGCTCGTCGCGACGAGCCAGGGCAACCCCCTGGAACCGCTCCTGCCTCTGCTCGCCCAGGCGGTCGACATCGGCCTGCACGTGGTGATCGCCCGCCGCAGCGGTGGCGCCGGCCGGCTCTACGACAACCTCGTCACCGCGATGCGCGACCTCGCCCAGCCGGGCATCCTGCTGAGCGGTGACCCGAGCGAGGGCGCCCTCATCGGCCAGCTGCGGGCCGTTCCTGCGCTGGCAGGTCGAGGGCGGATGCTGACCCGCGACGGCTACCACCTCGTCCAGGTCGGCTGGACGCCGTCGGTCCACCAGTCCTGACCACACAGACACCAGGCCGGTATGCCGTGTGCTGACCCGGCATACCGGCCTTGCCGTGTCGCGTGCTCCGTGTCGTGTGCGCCGTGTCGTGTGCGCCGTGTGGTGTCGTGTGTTGTGCCGCAGCGAGTCTCGCCGGTCGCGGCCGGCCGCCGCTCAGGACCGGGGGGCGTCCTGGGGGCCGTGGCCCGGCGCCTGCCCGGCGTTGCCGGCGATCGAGGGTGAGCGTCGGGCCGAGCCGGTCTTCCACCAGCCGGCGCGGTGCCCGGCCACGGCGATCGCGGCGATCGCTACGAGCGGGAGCCAGCCGGCGTGGTGATGGAAGCCCGCGTCGGGCAGGACGGCTAGGACCGTCAGGACGAGCAGGACGATCGAGGGCAGGTCACCGTCACGGACCGCCCGCTCGAGGCGGATTCGCCCGGTGGAATCCGGTAGGAGCAGCCAGGCGGCGAGGTAGAGGACGATAGCCGGCCCCATGACGGCAAGCAGCACGGCGACGACGCGGACGATGGCGGTGGAGATGCCGAGCCGGTTGGCGATGCCGGCGCAGACCCCCGCAACCACGCGATTGCTGGAACGGGTCACCGGGCTGCGGTGGAGGGTGGTGAAGAGCCGGTCCAGGGCCGGAGCCGGCGTGGGTGTGGGTGTCGTTGTCATGCCTCAACGGTCGTCCACCCAGGGCGCCCCCCGCTGCTGGGGGCGACCCTGATCGGACCCTGACGCCACCCTGACCCTTGCTCAGCCGACCCTGGGCGCCAAGCGGGTGCGCAGCGAGTGCGAAGTCAGGCTACGTTCAGCAGACTCTCAGAGTGACCGGATATCCGCCGCCTACGGTTTGCGCTGTGACCAGTATCGGCGGCGGGCGCATCCGGTGGAGCTGACGGGCATACCGTTCCTTGTCCTGGTAGCGGTCCTCACCGTGGGCGCGTTCGTCGCGGGCGCCGCGTTGCTTCCACGGACCGGACGTTCGATGCGGGGGTTCGCCACTCGGCTTCTCATGCAGCTCGGGACCAGTGCGCTGACCCTCATCCTCGTCGCCGTGGTGCTGAACAACGAGAACGGCTGGTACGCGAACTGGGCCGACCTGTTCGGCTCGAGCAGTGTGAGCATCCAGCACGACAAGAGAGGGGCCAGCGCCGCCAAGGCGCTGCAGGCGCGCCCGGCGGGCCCCGGCCTGGAGGCGGCCGCCCCAGGTGCGTTGCCGCCATTGCCGTCGCCCGGCCAACGGGTGCAGACGTTCCGGTTTACCGGCGCCCACAGCGGGCTGACCGGGCGGGTGGTGGTGAGCCTTCCGCGCGGTTACGAGGACCCGGCCAACGCGAGCCGGGCGTACCCGGTCATCGAGGCGTTCCATGGGTTCCCGGGCACTCCCGAGATCTGGATGCAGGGCGTCAACCTCGTCCCTTCGATCGACACTCTCTCGGCGCAGCACGTCATGAGCGACGCGATCGTTGTCGCTCCACAGATCGAGTTCCCCACCCGCACCGACACCGAGTGTGTCAACGGCGCCAACGGTCAGCCGCAGGTCGAGACATGGCTGGCCACGGATGTCCCGGACGAGCTGGTCTCGCTGCTGCGGGTCAGCCGCGACCGGGCTTCCTGGGCGAGGATCGGCTTCTCGTCCGGAGGGTGGTGCGCCGCCATGGCGACCATGCTGCATCCAGACGTCTTCGGAGTCGGAATCGTCCTCGGCGGCTACGCATCTCCGGACTTCGGCAAGGCGTATGTGCCGTTTACGCGCAGCAGCCCCGCCGGCAGGCGCTATGACCTGGCGACGCTGGCCGGCTCATCCCCTCACCTGTAGCGCTGTGGCTGCAGACCAGCAAGACGGACGGGTTGTCGTACGGCAGCAGTGTGGCGCTGCTCAAGGCGGCTCACGCTCCCTTCTCGATCGAGTCGCGCGTCGAGGTCGATGCGGGCCACCGGATGAGCGTCTGGGCCGACGTCGTGCCTCAGGCCCTCACCTGGCTGGGCAACACGATGGCAGGCTTCGCGCCCGGTCAGGCCGCCACCCAACCCTGACGGCGCACGACCTGCCCGGTCTGAGTGCAGCGCGACGACCTCGTTGCCGCACCGTCGGGACGGGTCGCTAACCAGAGCAGGTGGTGAGCTCGACGACCGCCCCGGCACAGCAGGCGATGGACCGCCCAAGACCCGGGTAGCCTGTCCCCGCCGGGGCCGGGCAGTCGGCTCCGGCCAGATCGCGTACACCGGGCCTCTAGCTCAATTGGCAGAGCTGCGGACTTTTAATCCGTAGGTTGTGGGTTCGAGTCCCACGGGGCCCACCCCCTGACCTGCGACGATGCCTTCTCCGCCTTGCCGTCGTCGAGAACCTGTCCGGGGCAGTGAGTCATGGGTTGCTGCCGGCCCTTGCTAGGGGTTGGTGGGCTGAGCGGTCCAGCCAGGCGTCGAAGGTGAGGAGGGCGGGGTGCAGTCGGCGGAGGGCGTCGAGGTCGGCGCTACCGGCCAGCGGGCCGTTGTCGACCGCGTCGGCCAGGCGGCGGAGCAGGTCGTGGTCGCGCAGGATCTCATCGGGGAAGCGTCGGTAGGACACCGGGCGGTCCCGGGAACGGCTGAACGCCGTGGCCAGCTGGTCACCCGTGAGGCTGTCACCCGCCAACTGCACTGTGCGCCCGGTGAACGTGTCGCGGTCGGCGAAGACTGCGGCAACGAGGGCGCCGATGTCGTCGACGGCGATGAACTGCATGCGCTGGTCGGGTCGCATGAAGAAGGTGAGCCGGTCGTCGGGGAGTCCGAAGTCGGGTTCGAGCAGGATCTCCATGAAGGTGGCGGGCCGCACGATCGTGGTGTCGATCGGGATGCCCCGAACGTGGGTCTCGATGCGCGTCTTGGACTCGAAGTGGCCGATGCCGGTGGCTGCGCCGGCAGCGTTGGAGGAGGTGTAGACGAGGTGGCTGACCTTCTGGTCCGCGGCGGCGTCGGCCACCGCAACGCCGAGGTGCACCTCGTCGGCGTCGCTGATCCCGGAGCCGGGCTGACCCGCGCTCGGCTGCATGCTGAACACCCCGTACACACCGGTCATAGCCGACTGGAGCGTGGACGGCTTATGCAGGTCTCCGGGCACGACGTCGACGCCCAACGCATCCAGGGCGCGGGCCGCGGGACTGTCGGGCCGGCGAACCAAGGCACGCACGGGCCAACCGGCGCCTCTCAGCGCGGCGGCGACAGAACCCCCCTGCTGACCTGTCGCACCGAACACCAGGACGGTCTTATCGCTATGCGTCATGAATCGATCTTCTGGGCAGGGTCGGCTTACGGAATGGGATATGCCCGTCTTGTTCCAGCCTACTGTGCCCGCGGCGCCAGTGCTGCCAGCGCTAGGAAGCTCTGCATCTAGGCGCTTGAGCGAAGGAGCGTGTGCGCGAGCCCGGAGGCGGCTAGCCCGGCCTCGATCTCGCTCTGACTGCGCCGCCGGGCGATCGGGGAGTCCGCCGAGGCCTTGCTGGTGATCTTTACGACGGGGTCGGCACGCTTCGTGCAGGCCGGCCTGTCCTTCCCGCACGACGTGGCACGGCTGCTGCACGAGGCCGGCCCGGCCGACGTCCTCGTCAACAAAGCCGGCTACTGGAGCTCGGCCCCACCCAGGGGCCAGCCAGACCGGCTTCGACTAGATGTTCGCGGTCAACGTCCGGGCTCCGTTCTTCCTCACCGCCGCGTACGCACCTCAGATGGCCGGCACTGGTTCCCTCGGCCTAGCGGTCAACCAGGGTCAGCGTTCGGTGACGGACAGGGCGCAGTCAACGATCGTCGCGGTGTCTATGCCGTGGATCCGATAGGCGTCGGCGAGGTCGGAGGACTGGCCGAACTCGGTGACACCCAGGTTGCGTGAGCGGTCACCGCGCAGTCCCGCGAGCAAGGCCAGGTGTGTGGATGCCCGGCCGCAGCGGTGACCTCCGGCATGATGGGCCGACCCCCAAGAGCGTGACCTGCTCCTCATTCGGTGTATGGCTCGTGATCCGGTAGCCGCCGGCGATCGCGTGACGACGACGTCGCTCCAGCAGGACCTGGTTGTGGGGTAAGCGAGGCGAGCGCCGGATCCGATCGGCCGCGTGGACAGGCGGAAGTAGCGTCTCGGTCCTCATCGCGAAGGTGCAAAACGGCAAGGCATCGGCGCAGGGGTCGTTCGTCGACCCGCTGACCCACTGATCGGAGCAGGTGGCCCGTAGGTTGTGGGCTCGAGCCCAGCACCTACGGGCCCACTCGGTGCTTTCGTGGGCCCCGCTTGACGGCACGGCCACGACAGGCCCCGATGGTTACCCGGTTGCTGGCTCGGCGAAGATCGCGGCGATGTCGGCGACCCGAGGCGGGACCAGCGCGAACCACGCCCACGACCCGCGCCGCTGCCGGGTGAGCAGTCCGGCCTCGGTGAGGACCTTGAGGTGGTGGCTGACTGTGGGCTGGGACAGCCCCACCGCGTCGGTCAGGTCGCACACGCACGCCTCCTGCGAGGTCGCGGCCCGGATCAGGCTGATCAGCTGGAGCCGGACCGGGTCGGCGACCGCCTTGAGCAGACCGGCGAGCTCCTGCGCCTGAGCCCGATCGAGCGGTTCGGACAGGGCCCCGTCGCACGGCGAGACTCGCGCTGACGGTGGCGTGAGCACCAGGTCCGTCTTCACCGGCTTGACCTTGTCATCGACATCCGTCCATTTTGACATCTCTGAATGCGCCTGTCACGCTTCCCCCATTGATCAGCATCGATGCAGGAGGCTGGCGCGTTGAACCCGCCCGCACTGATCCGTCGCCTCACCGCCGAGACCCTCGGCACCGGGACCCTGGTGGCGACCGTCGTCGGCTCCGGCATCATGGCCACCCGACTGACCCAGGACGCCGGTCTGCAGCTGCTGATCAACGCTCTGGCCACGGTCGCCGCCCTCGGCGTGCTGATCTGGACGCTCGGCCCGGTCTCCGGGGCCCACTTCAACCCGGCCGTCACCCTCGTCGCCGCCGCCCGACGGGAGATCAGCCCCGCCGAGGCCGGCGCATACCTCGCCGTTCAGTGCCTCGGCGGCCTGGCCGGTACGGCCGTCGCGGACGTGATGTTCGGGCTGCCCGCCTGGACCGCGTCCCGGCACGAGCGAACGGGGGCCGGGCTCTGGCTCGGGGAGATCGTCGCCACTGCGGGGCTGCTCCTCGTGATCGGGATGATGACCCGCACCGGCCGCGGCCACCTCGGCGCGGTTCTCGTCCCGGCCTGGATCGGCGCGGCATACTTCTTCACCTCCTCCACCTCTTTCGCCAACCCGGCGGTCGCCCTCGCCCGCTCCGCCTCCGACACGTTCGCCGGGATCGCCCCGGCCAGCCTGGCCGGCTTTGTCGTCGCCCAGCTCATCGGCGCCACCATCGGTGCCGGACTCACCGAGCTCTTCCACCCGCGGCCCGGCAACGCCGAACCGCTCGACCTCCCGGAGGCCATCCATGAGCACACCCCGCACCACCCCTGACATCCGGACAGGGCGGCCAGTGGCGGACTACGCCCGGATCGTCGACGATCTGTCCTACCGCTACGACGGCGTCTTCTCCCGCGAGACCGTCGCCCAAGCCGTGCAGGACGCCCGGACCCACCTGGAGCCGCTCTCCAGGGTGCCGGACTACCTTCCCATCCTGACCGAACGGTTCGCCCGTGACCGGCTGCTGGCTGCGGCGCAGGCCGAGGGCCGGATCGCCACCTCGACACCGGAGCTCCTCTTCGTCTGTGTCCGCAACGCCGGCCGCTCACAGATAGCCGCCGCCCTCGCGCAGCACCTGTCCGGCGGGCGCGTGCACGTCCGCTCCGCCGGATCGGCCCCGACCGGGGAGATGCTTCCTTTCGCCTTGCAGGTCCTGCGAGAGCGGGACATCGACGTCACCGAGGCCTTCCCGAAACCGTTGACCAACGACGTCGTCCACGCCGCGAACGTCATCGTCACCATGGGCTGCGGCGACGCCTGCCCCGTCATCCCCGGAAAGCGGTACGAGGACTGGGACGTGGCCGACCCCGCCGACCAGCCCATCGAGGTCGTCCGAGCCATCGCCGACGACATCCAGGTCCGGGTCACCAGGCTGCTCGCCGAGCTTCACGTCAACGCCAGCTGACCCACCCCACCCGACCGACAACCCTCCCTGGAAGGTCCGCTGATCGTGATGTCGGACAAGCCCTCCGTCCTGTTCGTCTGCGTCCACAACGCCGGTCGGTCACAGATGGCCGCCGCCTACCTGAACCACCTCTCCGGCGGTGCCGTCGAGGTCCGCTCCGCCGGATCCACCCCGGCCGAACAGGTCAACCCTGCGGCGATCGCGGCGATGGCAGAGGAGGGCATCGACATCGCCGCCGAGACCCCGAAGATCCTCACCACCGATGTGGTGCAGGACTCGGACGTCGTCATCACGATGGGCTGCGGCGACACCTGCCCGATCTTCCCCGGAAAGCGTTACGAGGACTGGGTCCTCGACGACCCCGCCGGTCAGGGCCTCGATGCCGTCCGCCCGATCCGAGACGAGATCAAGGCGCGCATCCTCACCCTCCTCGGCGAGCTCAAGGCCTCCCCCGCCACCGCCTGACCGTCACGGTCGGCCCGTTGACATGACGGTATGCCGGGGGTCTGGCCGGCGCTGTGGGCTTCTGCTCGGTTGAGGGGCATGAGCCATCGCCGTCCCGAGCAGCGTTGTGGCCGTGCTATCCGTCAGTCTCTGACGGGCCGGCGCACGTCGGTTTGGGTGACGGGGGAGTGACGGCGGAGCAACGGGTATGCCGTGCCGAGGTCGTCCGCCACCTCCACTCACTCACCTCGGACGACCGGGCCAGCCGGTCCGCCGCGACCGCTCGCCGTCCCCGCGGTGTGAGATCGGTCAGATCCCCGGACGACCGAGCGCGCGGTAGACCCACCCCGCCGACTTCCAGATCGACACGTCCAAGGCGTTGCGACCGTCGATGATCTGTCGTTCCTTGACCACGCGACCAAGCGCCACCGGATCGAGGTGGCGGTACTCCTGCCACTCGGTCAGGTGCAGCGTCACGTGGGCTCCCTCGACAGCCTCCTCCACGGTGGAGGCGTAGCACAGCTCGGGCCTGGCAGCGCGGGCTGCGGGCAGCGCACGTGGGTCGTGGACCGTCACCGTGGCGCCTGCTCGCTGAGCAGCGGCGGCGACGTCGAGGGCCGGGGAGTCGCGCACGTCGTCGCTGTCGGGTTTGAAGGAGGCGCCAAGCACGGCGAGCCGACGCCGGCGCAGCGTGCCACCACACTGCTCCCGCGCCAGGTCCACCATCCGTGTCCGGCGGCGCCCGTTGATCGCGTCAACCTCCCGGAGGAAGGTCAGCGCCTGGTCCGCGCCCAGCTCCCCGGCCCGCGCCATGAAGGCTCGGATGTCCTTGGGGAGGCAGCCCCCTCCGAAGCCAACCCCGGCACCGAGGAACTTCCGCCCGATCCGCTCGTCCATGCCGATCGCGTCCGCGAGGCGGACGACGTCTCCTCCGGCGGCCTCACAGACCTCAGCCATCGCGTTGATGAACGAGATCTTCGTGGCCAGGAAGGCATTGGCCGCGACCTTGACCAGCTCGGCGGTCGGGAGGTCGAGCACCAGTCGTGGCGTCCCTGCGGCGAGGGGCACGGCATACACCTCGTCGAGCAGAGCGACGTCAGCCTGTTCTCCCAGCCCCTCGACGCCGTAGACGAGCCGGTCGGGCGCGAGGGTGTCGCGGATCGCGAGACCTTCGCGCAGGAACTCTGGGTTCCAGGCGACCCGAACCGCGGCCGCGTCGGGAGCCGTCTTCTCCAGCAGCAGCCGCACAGCGACGGCGGTGCCGACCGGGACGGTCGACTTGCCCACGACCAGGGCGTCAGGCCGCAGGTGTGGCGCGAGGGCCTCGACTGCGGAGAAGACGTGGGTCGTGTCGGCCGCGTACTCGCCGGGCAGCTGCGGGGTCCCGACGCAGAGGAAATGCACGTCCGCACCCTGGGCTGCGGCGACGTCGGTGCTGAACGTCAGCCGACCTGCCGCCATGGTCTCCCGGAGGAGGTCGTCGAGTCCGGGCTCGTAGAGGGGGGCCCGGCCGGCGCGCAGCGCGTCGACCTTGCGGGCGTCGCGGTCGACACCGACGACGGTGTGCCCCATCCGCGCCAGTCCCGCAGCGTGGACGGCGCCGAGGTAACCGGTGCCGATGACCGAGATCGTGAGTCCCATGTCGTCAGTCTCGAGGCTGCGGGCGCGCGACACGGACGCCACGGGCCGGTTCACGCAGGGTTTGCCGAGCAGACGTCCCCGGACCCCGGGCGTTG
>JAABUR0100005598.1_pt1 | contig 15916 bp, 14 predicted proteins | sample 5560091 | NCBI WGS metagenome assembly JAABUR01 (sample SAMN10711879, study PRJNA513375) | rock metagenome | isolation source: Antarctica rocks | place: Antarctica: Victoria Land, University Valley sud
ACCGTAGGCTTGGCCCGCCGGTCACCGGCACGGCGTCAACGCCGCCTTAGCTCAGTCGGCAGAGCGGCTCACTCGTAATGAGCAGGTCATCGGTTCGATTCCGATAGGCGGCTCCACAACGCCCGGCGGCCGCGATGCACCTTTTTCGCCCGCAGACCGGGTAACGCAACGGGTGCAACGCGGACAGACTGGGTGCAATGCACACGCGGATGTCACATTCCTGAACGCGGCGGTGCTGTAGAGATATGGACCTGATCCAGCGCGGACAGCGGCGCCCGCAGTCGTGTTAGCCGCCGGAGCGGTCGGCGCAGTCGCGCAGGGGCGGGACGAGAGGAACAAGCGCGTGGCGGTGTCGGGTGCGGCCCGAGGTGCCGTGCGCGCCGACCTGGACGAGATCTTCCGCCGCGACTACCAGCGGGTCGTGGGTGTGGCCACCCGGGTGCTGGGCTCGCGGGACCAGGCGGAGGACGTTGCACAGGACGTGTTCCTCTCCTTCGGTCGATCGTCGGTGCCGGCCGGGGAGGCCTGCGGCTGGCTCTCGGTCGCCGCGGCCCACACCGCGCTGAACCTCCTCCGTTCGGGGCGCCGTCGCACCTCGCGGGAGGAGACCGCAGCCGCGGAGGACGACGCGGTCGTGTCCGACGTGGCCGAGGCAGTGATCACGCTCGAGGAGCGCAGCGTCGTGCGCGCCGCGCTCGCCCGGCTGCCCCGCAAACAGGCAGTGGCCCTCGTGTTGCGGCACAGCGGCCTGAGCTATGCCGACGTCGCCGCGGCGCTCGACTTGTCCCCCGGCAGCGTCGGAACCACCGTGCGGCGCGCCGAATCCGCCCTACGCAAGGAGTTGAACCGTCATGCGTCATCCGACTGAAGGTGTCCTGCGCCGGTTGCTCGACGAGCCGGCCGGGGTGGCCGACTCCGACCGCCAGCACGTCATCGGCTGCCCGCAATGCCTCGGCGGGCTGGCCGCGACGCGTGACGACGCCGCCCTTGTCGGCGCGGCACTGGCCACCGACGCGGGTGCGCAGGTCGACCTCGACGCCGCATGGCGACGCCTGTCGACTGCCTCTGCCGGCACCGCACCCGGTCGGGCGTCGGCGGCCCGCCGTACCGGTCCATCCCGCGCATTCCTTCGCCGTCCCGTGGCCGCGGCACTGGCCGTCGGCGTGGTCCTGGCCGGCGCCGGCACTGCCGCTGCCAACGAGTGGTTGCAGATCTTCCGGACCGAGCAGATCACGCCGGTCAGCATCAGCGCGGCCGATTTCATCGCCCTGCCTGACCTGAGCGCGTACGGCGACGTCGTGGTGACCGGGGACGACGAGCCGCACGAGGTTCCTGATGCATCAGCCGCGGCTGCGGAGACCGGTCTCGACGTGCCGGAGGTGAGCTCCCTGCCCCAAGGGGTCAGCGGCGAGCCGGTCTATCAGGTGGGTGGCGAGGTGAGCGCCACCTTCACCTTCTCGGCAGAGCGTGCTGCCCAGGCCGCCGCGGAGGCCGGGCAGACATTGCCGCCTCCGCCGCCGGGTCTGGACGGGAGTCAGGTACGGCTGAACGCGGGTCCGGGGATGGCCCTGATCTGGTCCGGGGCGGGCGACGTCCCCGCTTTGGTCGTTGGTCGCGCTGTCGCCCCCACGGCGTTCTCCACCGGCGTTCCGTTCGAAACGGTGCGTGACTACCTGCTGTCCCTCCCTGGCCTGCCTGATGACGTCGCGGCTCAGCTGAGTACGTTCACCGCGGACGGCTCCACCCTGCCGCTGCCCGTACCCGCCGACGAGTTCAGCACGTCGCCGACAGAGGTCAACGGAGAGCCGGCCACCGTGCTGGTCGCCCGCGACCGGACGGTGGCGGGCGTCGTGTGGGTGGAAGCTGGGGTGGTGACCGCCGTGGCCGGTGCGCTGGACGCCGACGAGGTCCTCTCGATCGCCGGGGACCTGCGCTGACCGCAGCTGCCGACCCCACGGCCGTCGATCCCACTGCCGTCGGAAACGGCGCCACACTTCGGGCGGCAGCGCACCTGGTCGCCGACCTGCCGCCGGCGCCTGCCGTCTGGTGCTCGGGTCTGCGCAAGCGATACGGCCGGCGGACCGCAGTCGACGACGTGTCCCTGGAGGTGGGCCGCGGTCAGGTGGTCGGGCTGCTCGGTCCGAACGGGGCCGGCAAGACCACGGTGATCAAGATGCTCCTCGGCTTGGTCCACCCCGACGCGGGGGAGGTGATGCTCCTCGGGCGGCGAGCGACCGATCCGACCGCGCGGGCCGGAGTCGGCTACCTGCCGGAGCTCTTCAGGTACCAGCCATGGCTGAGCGCGGCGGAGGTGCTGGCCCTGCACGTCCGTCTGGCCGGGGTCGGTGTGCCGGCGCAGGAACAGCGCGACTGCCTGTCCCTGGTGGGGCTCGCCGAACGCGCCGGCGACCGCGTAAGCGGCTTCTCGAAGGGGATGCAGCAACGCCTCGGAGTCGCCGTCGCCCTGGTGGCTCGGCCGGAGCTCGTGGTCCTGGACGAACCGACCAGCGCGCTGGATCCGCTCGGCCGCGCCGACGTACGCGACATCGTGCTGGAATTGAAGTCGCGGGACGTTGCGGTGCTGCTCAACTCGCACCTGATCGGCGAGGTCGAGCGGGTCTGCGACCGGGTGGTCATCCTCGACCACGGACGGGTCGCCGCATCGGGGACCCTCGCCGAGTTGCTCGGTCAGCGGGTGGTCCGGCTGCATCTCCGCGACCTCTCCCCGGCGGCGCAGTCGCGGCTGGCCGCGACAGGCCGCGTCGAGCAAGCCGCGGACTGGTTCACCGTGGCGCTCCCAGCCGATGACGACGTAACTGCCGTTCCCGACCTGGTGCGCGACCTGGTCGCCCTGGGTGCCCGGGTGCACGCGGTCGAGCCCGCGCGGATCAGCCTGGAGGAGCGCCTGCTCGGCATCCTGCGGGCCGGCGACGAGGGCGGCGCGGGCAGGGCGGGCGGCGCGGGCGGGGCGGGCCGCGCGGGCAGGGCGGGCGGCGTGGGCGGGGCGAAAAAGGAGTGACGACGACAGCCCGGACGGTCGGGACCATCGCTGCGCTCACCCTGCGCGAGGCGTCCCGCCGGCGCGTGTTGTGGGCCCTCGCCGGGCTCACCCTCGCGCTGCTGGTGCTGAGCGGCTGGGGGTTCTCCCGGCTGGCGGCGGAGTCCGATTTCGGCACGCTCACCAGTGGCCAGGCCCGGCTGGTGGCCTCCCAGCTGCTCAACCTCGTGATGTTCGGCCTCAGCCTGATCGCGGCGCTGGGTACAGCGTTCCTCGCCGGGCCCACGCTGTCCGGCGAGACGGAGTCGGGCATCGTGCTGGCGGTGCTGGCTCGGCCGGTCCGTCGCTCCGCGGTGCTGCTGGGCAAGTGGCTCGGGTTGGTGGTGTTCGGCAGCGGTTTCGTCGTCGTCGCCGGGCTGGCTCAGTGCCTTGTCGTGTGGGCGACGGTGGGTTACTGGCCACCGCAGCCGGCGGCCGCCCTCGCGCTGCTCGCGGCGCAGACGACGGTGCTGCTCACTCTCGGCCTGCTGCTGTCGACGGTTATCTCGCCGATGGCCTCCGGCGTGGTCGCGGTCGGCCTCTTCGGTGCTACCTGGATCGCCGGCGTGGTGGGTGGCGTCGGTGCGGCTCTCGGCAACGACGGCGTCGCGCGCGTGGGCACCGTCTCACGGATGCTCCTGCCCACCGACGGCCTGTGGCGTGGGGCGATGCACGCGTTCCAGGACCCGTCGGTCTTCATCTCGTTCGATCCCGAGCTGGCCGCTTTCCCGTTCCTGAGCGAGGCACCGCTGACGGTCACCTACCTTGCGTGGACCGCGGTGTGGGTGGCGATGGTCTGGGGGCTGGCGGCGGCGTCATTCCTGCGCAAGGACCTGTGATCGCTTCGACCCGACCCGCGCCGCCCTTGGCTGGCTCTCCCAGAAACCGACAGATCAGTGTTACCTGCGCGCGGCCGATGCACCGTGCGGGGCCGTCCACCCTAAGGGGAACGTCATGCGACGTCGCGAATTGGCCGGACGGAGGTCCGCTGCGGTATCCATCGCCGTAGCAGTGGCCGTCATCTTGGGCGTACTCACCGCACCTGCCAATGCAGCACCGGCGAACCCGGACACCGACGGGCCGGCGATCGATGCCCAACAGACTCGACTGGCCCTCGAATCCATCGGATCGACTTCGCTGCGAGCCATCGCAGCCAGCCACGCCGGTGAACGGGCCGTGGTCCTCACCAACGGTCCAGAGATCCCGAATCCCAAGCGGCTGAATGCTGTGCCTGATCTCCGGGTGTCGCCGGCTGCCACCCCGAACCCTGGAACGACACCGGTGGCCGGCCGTGAGGCGGGCAGCCTGACCTTTCAGGCGTTGACCCACACCGATAGCCGGTTCGCCAACAACGGCAACCAGTTCAGCGGGGAACCGCCGGACCAGGCCTTGTGTGTCGGCAACGGCTTCACGTTCGAGATGGTCAACCAGGTCGTGACCGTCTACTCCGGCATCGGCGCTCAGCTGGTCCCCGAGGCGACGATCAATGAATTCTATGGGCTGGCTCCCAACATCACCCGGACCGATCCGCCGTCGTTCGGTCCGTTCGTCTTCGATCCGGTGTGCCTGTACGACGCGCAACTGCAGCGCTGGTTCGTGGTCAACACCGCACTCGAGCAGGACCCGGTCACGGGTGAGTTCACCGGCGTCACCCGGTTGTACATCGCCGTCAGCGCCACAAGCGATCCGACCGGAGTCTTCGCCTCCTACACCATCAACACCACCCGCGGCGACGCCACCGACCGGAACTGTCCGTGCTTCGACGACTTCCCGCACATCGGGGCGGACGCCAACGGCTTCTACATCACGACCAACCGCTTCTCCCTCTTCGGCCCGAACTTCAACGGAGCCCAGATCTACGCCGCGTCCAAGCAGCGCCTGGCTGCTGCCGCTGCTGGGAACGGGCAGCTGCCGCAGGTCGTGAGCATGAACGCCGGACCGGTCAACGGGAATCCGTCGTTCACGGTTCAGCCGGCGACCGTGCCGCCGGGTGGGCAATTCATCGGCCGTGAGTACTTCCTGTCCACGTTGGACTACGACACGGTCTCGGAAAAGCAAATCGCCGTCTGGGCGCTGGCCAACACCGCTTCCCTGGATTCAGCCAACCCAAGCGTGCGCCTGACCAGGAAGGTCATCTCCAGCCTGGAGTACTCCTTCGAGCCCGACACGGTGCAGAAGCCGGGGCCGCACCCGCTCGGGGAGTCGGTCGGCGAATCACTGAACCGGCTGGACAGTGCCAGTGACATGACCGAGGTCACCTTCGCCGCCGGCAAGTTGTGGGCGGCCACGACCACCGCCATCGGCGCGCCGGGTGGGCCCAAACGAGCCGGCGTTCTGTGGCTGCAGGTGCAACCAACCTTCAGTCAGGGTCGCGTCGGAGGGTCTGTGGTGCGGCAGGGCTACGTGACGGTCGCGACCAACAGCCTGATGTATCCGACTGTCGGGGTGAATGCCGCCGGGGTCGGAGCAATGGTCATGAGCATCGCCGGTCCCACCATCTATCCGAGCGCGGCCCACATCTCGATGGACGGATCGGGAGTCAGCGGTCCGGTACGCGTACCGCAAGTCGGAGCTGGGCCGGAGGACGGATTCACGTGCTACGCAGCCTTCGTCGACGACCGAGAGCGGGGTTGCCGTTGGGGCGACTACTCGGAGGCCGTTGCCGACGAGAACGGTGATATCTGGATGGCCGTGGAGTGGATTCCGAACACAGCTCGGACCGAGTTGGCCAACTGGGGCACCTACATCATTCGGGTCAACCGCTAGGAGGTGCACGCCCGCCTGGGTTGGGATACTTCGAGTCCGGTGGCGTGGGTCTGCGCAGGTGTTCGGCTGACGAACTTGCCATCGCGGTAGAGCTACCGGCGCGGCGTCGAGTCCTTCGATATCGGTGGTTCACCGACCTGAATGTCCCTCGACGACACGTCGATGTTCATCGGCGATCCCCCGGCGGGGAAGTCATCCGGATGGATCCCAGCACCGGTGATGTGCTGGGCACGACTTCCGTGAACGGTCGGCCGGTCGACGGCGATGTCGCTCCGGACGGCACGGTCTGGATTCCGGACTTGACCGGGGGTCTCATCCAGCTCGGGGCTGACGGTGCCGTCTTGGATCAGTGGGACATCGATGTTGCCGGGCCGTTCGTGCTCGACGCGCTGGACGGGCACATCTCGGTAGCGGAATGGAAGGGCACGGAGGTGGTCAGCTACGACGTCAGCTGATCCGGAGGAAGCATCGTCAGTAGCCGGGTGGGTGCTCAGAGTGACGACTCGCGGCACCCGCCAAGACGGGTGCCTCTCTCGTCTCGGATGGTGTTAGCCTTCGCACCGGCCACACGGGGGTCAGCTGCGCTGGCCCGCGCTCAAAGTCATTGCGGCTCGAATTTAGGGAAACGGGATAATGCTGAGTCCAACCAAGCGTCGGGTTGTGTTCTTTCGGGCGATCGGACTCGCGTTCGTCGCCACTGCGGCCCTGATCTGGGCCATCGGCTCGGTCGCCGCCGCCGCTCCGGGCGATTCCGGTGACCCGCGCGCCACCGCGTTCTCCGGCAATGCCGTCACCTGCGCTGGCGCCGGGCTGCCGGGACAGATCCTGATCACCTCGCCGGACTCCAGTGGTGCCAGTAACCAGTTCGTCACCGTGACGAGCGACGGGACGTTCCTTGACGTGACGGTGCAGCCCGGGGTCACGGTGACCGGGGTAGTCGTCAAGGGTGGACCCAACTACAACGTCTATCCGGGCGGCCTTTTCGTCGACGGCTCCGAGAATGATCTGCACGCTCCATTGGTCGGTAACGACAGCATTCCGATGATCAGCCACTGGTTCATCTGCGGTACGACGGGCACTACGACGACCACCGCGACGACGACCACGGGAACCACGACCACCGGGACCACGACGACCGGCACGACGACCACGGGAACCACGACGACTGGGACCACGACGACTGGGACCACGACGACTGGGACCACGACCACCGGGACCACGACCACGGGAACCACGACGACTGGGACCACGACCACCGGGACCACCACCACCGGGACCACGACGACCACTACCGGGCCATCCACCACCAAGACGACGACGCCCTCCATGACCACCACTTCGGGCGGCGGGGGTGGACTTCCCAACACGGGGTCGCCGGCAACTGCGCTTGGTTTGCTGGCCTTCGGCCTGCTTGCCGTTGGCGCGGGGCTGGTGCTATTTCCCGGTCAGCTACTCGGGTCGCCCAAGCACTGATCCCTTCAGTCCGCGAGGCAGCCGGCCCCATCGGGGTCGGTTGCCTCGGGTGGAAAGCAGTGCAGCTACCGAGCAGCGTCAGCCGATCGGACGACGCTCCGACTTGAGGTCCTCGGATTGCGGCTGGGTTTCCAGTACTGGGTGAGCCGGGCCGGTAACGCCGGCGTCCACGTTCGCCGCCGTGCCGTCGTGTCCGACCTCCTTGGCGCGCTCGTACGAGGCTTGGATCTCGGTCTCGGCCTCGTCCCGGCCCACCCAGATCCCGGTGTCCACAGTCTTGTTGGGCTCGAGGTCCTTGTAGACCTGGAAGAAGTGCTCGATCTCGCGCTTGTCGAATTCCGGTACGTGGTAGACGTCGCGCATGTGTTCCATCCGCGGATCGGTGGCGGCCACCGCGAGAACCTTGTCGTCGCCTCCGGCCTCGTCCGACATCCGGAACATGCCGATCGCCCGGCAGGTGATCAGGCAGCCGGGAAAGGTCGGCTCGTCCAGGATCACCAGTGCGTCGAGCGGGTCGCCGTCGAGCCCGAGGGTGTCTTCGATGAATCCGTAGTCGGACGGATAGTGGGTGGCGGTGAACAGCCGGCGATCGAGCTTGATCCGGCCGGTCCGGTGATCGTATTCGTACTTGTTCCGGACGCCCTTGGGGATCTCGATCGTCACGTCGAAGTTCACGCCTCCTAGTGTGTCCCATGCCGGATCACCGAGGAGGAGAACCGCTTGCCCGCGAGACGCGCTGAGATCCCGGCTCCGAGCCGCCTGCGCCGCACGCTCCTGGTCGCCCTGGCTCTGGTCCTTGCCGCTGCTGCAGGTGTCGCCGGTGTCGTCGTCCTGACCGACACCGGGTCGGAGGGCCCCGCCGACACGGCGGCCGAGACCATCCCCGCGGCGGTGATCCCGGACCTCGTGGTCCCAGCCCCCGTGCTGGCCGACGATTCCGGCGACGAGCCGCTTCCTGACCCGGCCGCGCTCGCCACGCTCCTGGCCACCACCGTCTCCGATCCTCGGTTGGGCGGCCGGTTGCTGGCGCGGGTCGTCGATGTCACCGACGGTCAGGTCCTGTTCGATTCGGCCGGCGATCAACCCGGCACGCCAGCCTCCAATGCCAAGCTCCTGACCGCCTTCGCCGCTCTGAGCACGCTCGATCCGGGGGATCGGCTGAGCACCAGGGTTGTGGCCGGCACGGAGCCGGGTCAGATCGTTCTGATCGGCGGCGGCGACACCACCTTGTCGCGTACGGCGCCTTCACTGAGCTATCCGGAGGCGCCGACAGTCGCCGACCTCGCCCAGCAGGTCCTCGGCAACGCCAGCGGGCAGATCACCAGCATCCTGGTCGACGGTTCCCTCTACACCGGGCCCTCCGTGTCGCCGGAGTGGCGGTCCGGCGATGCGCCCTCGACCTACGCCGCACCCATCACTGCCACCATGGTGGACGGCGGGCGTGTCGCCCCCGGCTCCGGGTCACGCAGCGCCACCCCGGACCTCGATGCCGGCGCGGCACTGGCTGCCGCGCTGGGCTTGCCGGATCTTCCGGTCGCCCTCGGCACCGCCCCAGCCGCGATCGAGGTGCTGGGCGAGGTCGAATCCGCTCCGGTGGCCCGGTTGGTCGAAACCATGCTGTCGCTCTCGGACAACGTGCTAGCCGAATCGTTGGCCCGCCAGATCGCGTTGGCGCGCGGTCAGTTTGGGGACTTCGTCGGCGCGGCGACCGCCATCACTGAGGTCGTCGCCGCTGCCGGACTGGACACGACCGGACTCACGGTTGTCGACGGCAGCGGATTGGCCGGGCGCAACGCCGTACCCACGAGGTTGCTCACCGAACTGTTGCGGGCGGCGGCGGCCGAGGACGGCAACCCGGACCTGGCCCCCATCATCAGCGGCCTACCGGTAGCCGGCTATGACGGGACCCTGGTCGAGCGGTATGAGGGCGGCCGGGCGGTCGGGGCCGGCTCGGTACGAGCCAAGTCGGGGACGCTGGACGGGGTGAATGCGCTGTCCGGATACGTGGTGACCGCAGAGGGTCGGGTCCTCGCGTTCGCGCTGATCGCCGACCAACTGCCGCCCGGTCCGCTGATCGGTGGCGAACCGGTCCTGGATGCGGTGGCCGGGATCCTCGCCTCCTGCGGCTGTCGCTGAATGACCTGCTGCCCGACATTTCGCCCTTATCGCGATAAACGCTGGAATTCGGGCAGTCAAACCGATGGTTATCGCGATAACTGCTGGATTGGCTAGCCTCGTGTGATGCCGATCGAGGTGGTCCCCGCGACTGCGGACCGTTTCGAGGATGTGACGACACTCCTGGGACCCGGCAAGTAGGATGCGCCAGCCTGCTGGTGCTTGTACTACCGGCTTTCCTCGTCCGACTTCAGCGCTCTGCCGGCTCCGCAACGGCGAGACACGATGCGCCAACTCTGGTGGCCGACAGGAGGCACCCGGGGTGCTGGCCCACGTCGACCGAACCCCAGTCGGTTGGTGCGCCCTTGGCCCGCGTACGGAGATGGAGCGACTCCAGCGCTCAAGGACGATCCCGAAGCTGGACAAGCTCCCGGTCTGGAGCATCGCTGCTTCGTCGTACGCACCGGGTTCCGACGACGCGGTGTGGCTCGTGCCCTGCTCGACGGAGCGATCTCGTACGCGCGTGCTTGCGGAGCGGTCGCGCTCGAGGGCTATCCGGTGGATACCGCTGGTGCCCGGATCAGCGGCAGTCTTGCCTTCGTCGGGACGACGAGCACGTTCGAGGCCTCAGGATTCACCCGCGTGCAGGAGACGGCCGGCCGAAGCGCCGGCCTGCCGCGCTGGCTGATGCGACTGTCGCTGACCGATCAACCTCCTGTGGCTCCGCTGAAAACGGAACTACTCCGCATCAGGGGAAGCTGACGACGAACCTATCGTCGCAGGGGTCCCCTGAGTCGGATGGGGGATCTGGGCGGGCGGCGCACGCGTACGGTTGATGCATGGTGATTTCCTCGTGAGCGGCGCCCCATCACTCGTCGACTGGGAGCTTGCCGCTCGTACGGCCAAACGACTCGTCCGCAGCGGCCCCGAGGTCACCGCCGACGATGCTGCCCAAGCGGTCGAGCAGCTGCTGCAACTCAGCGACGAGGCCGAGAGCCACGTCCGGGCCCTGACCAAGCTGACCCCGTTGACGACCACCGTGCCGGCCGTACGCGTGGTCGATCGCGGTGCCTGGATCGATGTCAACGTCTCCGGGATGGACAGCCTGATCACCCCTCTCGCGAAGCGGCTCGTCGAGAGCCAGGAGCACCCGTCCAACGCGCTGACCGTCGCGATCGGGTCGCGGGTCACGGGGGCCCAGGCGGGCGCGGTGCTCTCCTTCGTCGCCTCACGCGTCCTGGGCCAGTACGAGATCTTCGGCAGCGGCGGCGAGCTGCTGCTGGTCGCGCCCAACATCGTGGAGACCGAACGCAAGCTGGGGGTCGATCCTCATGACTTCCGCCTGTGGGTCTGCCTGCACGAGGTGACCCACCGCCTGCAGTTCACCGCCGTACCATGGCTCGATGGCTACCTCCGCGACCAGATCGCGGAGTTCGTCGAGGCCACCGACACCTCGGCCGACGTCCTGCGCGAACAGCTGGGGGAGCTCGTCCGCAACATCGCCTACTCCGTCCGGCGCGGAGGCTCCGGGGACGACGAGGCGGCCAGCGAAGGGCTACTCGCGCTCATCAAGTCGCCGGAGCAACGCGCCATCCTGGACCGGTTGACCGTCATGATGAGCCTGGTCGAGGGGCACGCGGAGTACGTCATGGACGAGGTCGGGCCTGAGGTCGTCCCCTCGGTCGCCGCCATCCGCAAGCGATTCAACCAGCGGCGCAAGGGCCGGGGTCCGGTCGACCGGATCCTGCGCCGCCTGCTCGGGCTCGAGGCCAAGATGAAGCAGTACGCCGATGGCCGTCGCTTCGTCAGTGGCGTCGTCGAACTGGTCGGGATCGACGGCTTCAATGCAGTCTGGTCGGGTCCACCCGCCCTGCCGACGATGGAGGAATTGCTCGACCCTGCCGCCTGGGTTGCTCGGGTGCACGGTCCCGCCCGCGCGCTCACGATCTGACGCCGGCTGCCGGCCAACTCGGTCACCCCCGTCAGCCCCGCCGACCCGTCACAGACGCGCCCACCATGGCCGGACCACCCGCTCCCGTCGCCTCCATCCGTCGCGCTGTCCGGTCGAACATCGCCGACATCGACTTCCCGGTGGTCGTCGCATGCAGTGGTGGGGCCGATTCGCTTGCGCTGGCTGCGGCCATCGCGTTCGTGGCCCGGCGAGACGATTGCGGAGCGATCTCCGCGGTGACCGTTGACCATGGGCTGCAACCGGATTCGGCTCGACGAGCACAGACGACGGCGACGATCCTGACCGACCTCGGGTTCGACCCGGTGCAGGTCCTCACCGTCACAGTCGGCACCGAAGGAGGCCCCGAGGGTGCCGCTCGCACAGCGCGCTATGACGCTTTGCGGCAAAGCCTGGGGGCCTCCGGGGGATGTGTCGCACTCGGACACACCCGCGACGACCAGGCCGAGACAGTGTTGCTGGGCCTGGGCCGCGGATCGGGTCCGCGCTCGATCGCCGGCATGCAGACCTACCACCGGCCGTGGTGGCGACCGTTCCTCGACGTACCGAGAGCCACGACCGTACAGGCTTGCAAGGCTTTGGGATTGCCGGTTTGGGACGATCCACACAACCGCGATCCGGCCTTCCGCCGGGTACGGCTCCGGTACGAGGTGCTCCCGCTGCTCGATGACGTACTGGGCGGCGGCTCGTCGGCGGCACTGGCCCGCACTGCTCGGCTCCTGCGCGAGGACCTCGACGCGCTGGACGCGATCGCCGAACGCTGGCAGGCCGAGCACCACGCCACCGGTGAGACCCTGCCGGTCGAGGAGCTGGCCGAGCTGCCGGTTGCCGTACGACAGCGCGTGCTCCGGCTGTGGCTGACCAGCCGACGCGTTTCCGATCTCGGCTCCGTGCATCTGGAGGAGGTCGGCCGGTTGATCACCGACTGGCGCGGTCAGGGTCCGGTAGCAGTCCCTGGCGGGTTCACCGTCCGCCGGACGTCTGGCACTCTGACCCTGCACAGTCGTCACCGCGCCGATCGCGACCCCCGGGAGTCCTGAGGTGCCACAGCCGTCAGATGGTCTGGTGACTGTCGAGGCTCGACCCCAGCCGATCGAGATCGACACCGCGAGGACGGCAGTCCTGGTGATCGACATGACCAACGACTTCTCCGCACCGGGCGGCATGTTCCACCGGGCCGGAATAGATATCAGCGCCATCCTGGAAGTGGTCGAACCGACAAGACGAGTGCTGAGCGCGGCGCGACGTGCTGGGATCCCGATCATCTATCTACGGCAGGCGCACTCCGCTGACCTGTCAGACGCTGGCGGAGACGATTCCCCGCACGCGATCAAGCACCGCCCGTTGTCCATCGGCGAGCCCGTGACCGCGCCCGATGGCCGGCCGAGCCGGATCCTGGTCGATGGCACCTGGAACACCGCCATCCTGGCCGAGCTCGCTCCCGCTGAGGACGACATCGTGATCGTCAAGCGCCGCTACAGCGGGTTCTTCGAAACGGATCTGGACGCCACGTTGGAGAAGCTGGGGACAAGGCACCTCGTGGTCACCGGATGCACGACCAGCATCTGCGTCGACTCCACGGTTCGGGACGCGATGTTCCGCGACTATCGCTGCATCGTGCTAGAAGACTGTACGGCCGAGCCAATCGGCGCAGACCTGCCGAGGACGAATCATGAAGCCACGCTGCTCTCGATCGAGATGCTGTTCGGCTGGGTGTCGACCTCAACGCAGGTGATCGAGGCATGGGAACGCGGGCGCACGGCAGACGTCTGGCACGCTCACCCTGAAAGGCGGGACCCTGCACGGTAGTGCTAGTCCCTAGTTCGGATAGCTCTAGTCCACGTCGTACCCCATCTCACTATCCACGGGAGCCCTGAGTGGCCACAGTCGTCATCAGCGGGCAGACCACCGACGAGATCAGTCCGCGAGCCACCGGCGTCTACGGCGACGACATCGAGACAGTGCTCGTCAGCGAGGGGCAGATCGCGGCTCGGGTGGGTGAACTGGCCGCCGAGGTCGGCGCCGACTATGCCGATCGCGAGGTGCTGCTGGTCGGCGTGCTCAAGGGCGCGGTGCTGTTCATGTCCGACTTCGCGCGGGCACTGTCCCGGCCGTCGCAGATGGAGTTCATGGCAGTCTCGTCGTACGGGTCGGCCACCAGCTCGTCCGGAGTCGTACGGATCCTCAAGGATCTCGATCGGGACATCTCCGGTCGTCATGTCCTGATCATCGAAGACATCGTCGACTCCGGGCTCACCCTGTCCTGGTTGATCAAGAATCTCGCCTCCCGTCGGCCCGCTTCACTCGAGGTCTGCGCCTTGCTGCGCAAGCCCGACGCGGTCAAGGTCGACGTAGGGGTCCGCTACGTCGGCTTCGACATCCCCAACGAGTTCGTCGTCGGGTACGGGCTGGACTACGCCGAGCGTTACCGGGAGCTGTCGTTCATCGGCACCCTGCGCCCCACCGTCTACGCAGCCAGCTGAATTCCTGGCGGTTTACGTCAAAACCGCCACGAACGCGCCGCGCGGACGTCAATCCTGGCGGTTTACGTCAAAACCGCCAGGAATGGGAGCGGCGCCGTACGGTCAGGAACGCCGCGCCCGGGCCGGTCGTTGGGCAGATCACGAGCGACAGGGGCTCGGGGCGCCGCGGGGTACAGTTCTCCACGCGGTAGGAGCCGGTGCATCACTGCGCTGCGCAGCGTCGGGTCGCGGCGCGAGACAAGCCTTCGGGCGCATACGAGCAGGAGGGACGCCGACCCCGATCCACCCTCGGGTCCGGCATCGCGATGGAACGTAAGAGACTGATCAGATCCCCCTGGCTGTGGGTGGGGCTCGCCGTCCTGCTGTTCTTCGTCGTCCAACCGCTGTTCAGCGGCGGCGGCGACTTCACCGAGGTCAAGACGTCGGTGGCTCTCGAGCAGCTCGAGTCGGGCAACGTCTCCGAGGCGACCATCAACGACAAGGAACAGACCCTCGACCTGACCCTCGAAGATGCGGTCGACGGTGCGTCCAAGATCACGGCCTCGTACCCGCTCGAAGCCTCGGACGAGGTTTTCGAACTGGTACGTGATGCCAACGGCGGGCAGTTCGACACCTCGGTCAGCCAGGACAACATCTTCGTGTCGATCCTGCTCAGCCTGCTGCCGTTCGTACTGCTGATCTTCCTGCTGCTGTGGTTCATGAACTCGCAGAGCGGCGGCGGCCGGGGCGTCATGAGCTTCGGCAAGTCCAAGGCCAAGCTGGTCAGCAAGGAGACGCCCAAGACGACCTTCGCCGACGTGGCCGGCGCCGACGAGGCGATCGAGGAACTCGAGGAGATCAAGGACTTCCTCGAGGCCCCCGCCAAGTTCCAGGCCGTAGGCGCCAAGATCCCCAAGGGCGTGCTGCTCTTCGGCCCGCCCGGGACCGGCAAGACCCTGCTCGCCCGCGCGGTGGCCGGCGAGGCAGGCGTCCCGTTCTACTCGATCTCCGGCTCGGACTTCGTCGAGATGTTCGTCGGTGTCGGTGCATCCCGGGTACGCGACCTGTTCGAGCAGGCGAAGGCCAATGCTCCGGCGATCATCTTCATCGACGAGATCGACGCAGTCGGTCGGCACCGTGGCGCCGGCATGGGCGGCGGCCACGACGAGCGCGAGCAGACGCTCAACCAGATGCTGGTCGAGATGGACGGGTTCGACGTCCGCGGCGGAGTCATCATGATCGCGGCCACCAACCGGCCCGACATCCTCGACCCGGCGCTGCTGCGCCCGGGCCGGTTCGACCGGCAGATCGCCGTCGACCGTCCCGACCTCGAGGGCCGCAAGGCGATCCTGAAGGTGCACGCCAAGGGCAAGCCGTTCGAGCCCGGGCTCGACCTGGACACCGTGGCCCGCCGTACGCCCGGCTTCACCGGCGCGGATCTGGCCAACGTGATCAACGAGGCAGCGCTGCTGACCGCCCGGCACAACCAGACCGTCATCACCGACTACTTCCTCGAAGAGGCCATCGACCGGGTGATCGCCGGCCCGGAACGCAAGACCCGGGCGATGAGCGAGAAGGAGAAGAAGGTCACCGCCTACCACGAGGCCGGGCATGCGCTGGTTGCGCACGCACTGCCCAACCTCGATCCGGTGCACAAGGTGACGATCCTGCCCCGCGGCCGCTCGCTGGGGCACACCCTGGTGCTGCCGACCGAGGACAAGTACACCCAGACCCGCTCGGAGATGATCGACACGCTCGCCTACGCCCTCGGCGGTCGGGCCGCCGAGGAGCTGGTCTTCCACGAGCCCACCACCGGCGCCGGCGACGACATCGACAAGGCCACGAAGTTGGCCCGCGCAATGGTGGTCGAGTACGGCATGAGCGCCAAGCTGGGAGCGGTGAAATACGGCACCGGCGACGCCGAGCCGTTCATGGGCCGCGACATGGGCCATGCCCGCGAATACTCTGACGCGGTCGCCGCCGACATCGACGCCGAGATCCGCGCCCTGATCGAGCTGGCCCACGACGAGGCCTGGGACATCCTGGTCGACCACCGCACCGTCCTGGACAACCTCGTGCTCGAGCTGATGGACA
>JAABUR0100005601.1_pt1 | contig 15906 bp, 15 predicted proteins | sample 5560091 | NCBI WGS metagenome assembly JAABUR01 (sample SAMN10711879, study PRJNA513375) | rock metagenome | isolation source: Antarctica rocks | place: Antarctica: Victoria Land, University Valley sud
TGACGCCGAAACTGAGCAGCCCGGACTGCCAGGCATTGACCCCACCCAGGCCGTCGTAGGAGTTCTCACAGAGCGCCACCGACTCGGGCGGAAGTCCGGCACAGATGTCGCCGAGGTCGGGGACTGCAAAGTTGAAGAAGCTGAAGATGAAGACCAGCAGCGAGCCGCCCAAGGTCAGCCAGTCGGGCAGGGTGACCGATTTCGGATCGAAGGAGACACCGGAACCACCAGAGCGGGCCGGGGCGCCCGGGTAGTGGCCGGGACCACCAGGAGGGGGTTGACCACCGTATCCGGCTGGGCCGCTGGGCTGCTGACCGTAGCCTGGCTGACCGCCCTGAGCGGGTGGGCCACCGGACTGTTGACCGTAGCCGGGAGGTTGCTGGCCGGCAGGCTGCTGGCTGGGAGGCTGCTGGCCGTAGCCTCCGGGCTGCGATCCACCAGGCTGTTGGCCGTAGCCTCCGGGCTGCGATCCACCGGGCTGTTGGCCGTACCCCCCGGGGGATCCAGGTCCGCTGCCGGGTGCAGTCATCGCTTCCACTCCTTCGCCTGCGGTCGCGGGGTTGCGACCTGATGTGACACCGATCTTGACGTCACTCATCTTGGCAGTGACCGATCCATGCGGTGTGTGCGGCTCAGCATGCTGGGTTCGCGCTGGGCGGGCAAGTAGCCGCGCCAATAGGTGAATCGGTCAGCCTGACAGTGTTCCCACCAGCTCGCGCATCAGTTGTGCTGCCTCGGAAGGGGTCCTGCCCACCTGTACACCGGCGGCCTCCAACGCCTGCTGCTTGGCCCGTGCCGTGCCCGAGGACCCGGAGACGATCGCTCCCGCGTGGCCCATTGTCTTGCCCTCCGGAGCGGTGAACCCGGCCACGTAACCGACGACAGGCTTGGTCAGGTTGGCGGCGATGTAGTCCGCAGCCCGCTCCTCGGCATCCCCGCCGATCTCGCCGATCATCACGATGGCGTCGGTGTCGGGGTCGGCTTCGAAGGCTTCCAGGCAGTCGATGTGGGTGGTCCCGATGACCGGGTCCCCGCCGATACCCACGGCGGTGGAGAAGCCGATGTCGCGGAGCTCGTACATCATCTGGTAGGTCAGCGTGCCGGATTTGCTTACCAGGCCGATCCGGCCCGACCCGGCGATGTTCGCAGGGATGATGCCAGCGTTGGACCGGGCGGGTGAGATCACGCCCGGGCAGTTCGGGCCGATGATCCGGGTGATTCCGCCTTGGGCATGGGCCCAGAACGAAGTCGAGTCATGGACCGGGATGCCTTCGGTGATGACCACCGCCAGCCCGATTCCGGCATCCACGGCCTCGATCACGGCCGCCTTCGCGAATTTCGGGGGTACGAAGATCACGGAGACGTCGGCAGCGGTCTCGGCGATCGCCTCGGCCACGGAGTCATACACGGGAAGGGCGCGTCCGTCGAAGTCCGCCGTCTGACCACCCTTGCCCGGAGTCACTCCGCCCACGATGGCAGTGCCCGACGCGAGCATCCGGCGGGTGTGCTTGCTGCCCTCGGATCCGGTCATTCCCTGGACGATGACCTTGCTGTTCTCAGTCAGGAAGATCGACATAACCTCTACTCGCCCTCGACTCGCTGGGCTGCAGCCAGTTCAGCAGCCCGCCGAGCGGCTCCGTCCATGGTGTCTGCCTGTTCGACGAGGGGATGGGCGGCCTGGTCGAGAATCCGCCGGCCCTCCTCGACGTTGTTACCGTCCAGCCGTACGACGATCGGCTTGGTCGCTGAATCACCCAGCAGGCCAAGCGCAGCGACGATGCCGTCGGCTACCGCATCGCACGAGGTGATCCCGCCGAACACGTTGACGAAGACACTGCGAACCGAGGGGTCGGACAGGATGATGCCCAGCCCATCGGCCATGACCTGCGCCGAAGCTCCCCCACCGATGTCGAGGAAGTTGGCCGGCTTCACGCCACCGAAGTCCGCGCCGGCGTAGGCGACGACGTCCAATGTGGACATCACCAGCCCCGCACCGTTGCCGATGATGCCGACCTGTCCGTCGAGCTTGACGTAGTTGAGGTCCTTGGCCTTCGCCTCCTGCTCGAGCGGGTCAACGGCTGCGGTGTCCTCGAGTTCGGCATGCCCCGGGTGGCGGAAGGCGGCGTTCTCGTCGAGGCTGACCTTGCCATCCAGGGCCAACACGCTGCCGTCGGCAGCCTTGGCCAGCGGGTTCACCTCGACCAGAGTCGCGTCCTCGCCGACGAACACCTCCCAGAGAGACATCGCGATGGCGACCACCTGATCGGCAACCTCGGCCGGGAATCGAGCGGCAGTGACGATCTCGCGTGCCAACGCTTCGTCCACACCGACGGTGGCATCGACCGGAACTCGGGCCAGTGCATCCGGATTGTTGGCCGCTACGTCTTCGATCTCGACACCGCCATCAACCGAGGCGATGCACAGGAAGCTGCGATTGGCCCGGTCGAGCAGGTAGGAGAAGTAGTACTCCTCGGCGATGTCGCTGGCCTGCGCGATCAGCACCCGGTGCACGGTGTGTCCCTTGATGTCCATCCCGAGGATGTCGGCTGCCCTCGCCTGGGCCTCCTCAGGGGTGGCGGCAAGCTTCACCCCACCTGCCTTGCCGCGCCCACCGGTCTTGACCTGGGCCTTGACCACGACCTGCCCACCGATACCCGCAGCGATGTCCCGGGCCTGTTCGGCGGTGGTCGCTACCCCACCGGCGAGTACGGGAACGCCGTAGGCAGCGAAGACGTCCCGGGCCTGGTATTCGTAGAGGTCCACGACCGGCGACGATAGCGAAGCTCGGGACAAGCTGGCTCTCCGGTACGCCGGGACCGCTTCGCCGACCGAGCCCAGCGCCGAGAAGTGCCTTTTCGGGTTCTGCGGGCCGACGCCGACCCCGATTCGTCGCGTCTCGTTGCATCGTGTCCATTGCATTCTTGTGGACGCAGACGTGCCGGTGGTGGGATTGGGCGCGATGGGCGCCCATGCCGCGTGGCGGCTAGCGCAGCAATCCGCCGACCCGATCCTAGAGATCGCCTGACGCGCGACCAGCTGACCGAGCGCTCTCCCCGGCACCAGAATCTGCTCGAGGGATCGGTTGGCGTCTGGGACCCGGCAGCGGGAAAGTGCACCCCGAGGCGGCGATCATCGCGGCGGTGGCTGCCGCCCGGGCTTTCGACACCCAGATCCACACCGACACCAAGATCACCGCCATCGACCTGGTCGACGGCCGGGGCCGTCGTCCGCACCGATACCCGATCGTTCACCCCACGCCCTGGTGACCGAACTGGTGAGCTAGGCGCTGCCCGGACTCAACCCGGTGCCTACCCGCATCACCACCTGCATGGTCACCCATAGCCGCGACGGCAAATTCGTGATCGGCCGAGTTGATCGCGCAGATCGTCACTGGAGAACAGACCTACGTCGATGCTGCCTTCCTCGACCCGGACCGCTTCCTCGTCGCCGCGGATAGCCTGGAGCGCTAGAGAGCGGGCGCGCTGACGTTCGTACGTACCCAGTCCACGATGTCCGTGGTCGTGGCCCCAGGCGTGAAGATCTTGGCCACGCCCAACTCCTCGAGTTCGGGGATGTCGGCATCCGGCACAATGCCGCCACCGAAGACCAGGACGTCGTCGATCTCCCGCTGGCGCAGCAACTCGGTGAGCCGGCGGAACAGCGTCATGTGCGCGCCGGAGAGGACCGAGAGCCCGACCGCGTCGGCGTCCTCCTGGATGACGGTCTCGACGATCTGTTCCGGCGTCTGATGCAGCCCGGTGTAGATGACCTCCATGCCGGCATCACGCAGGGCACGGGCGACGACCTTGGCTCCGCGGTCGTGCCCGTCCAGGCCGGGCTTTGCGACGACTACCCGGATCCGCTGGCTCATGCCGGTCACATTATCCCCTTCTTCAACGCCCGCCGGCTGGCCGAACGCATCGGCAGACTGCGGCTGACCGGCCGCACCGGGGGGCGCCAGCGCCAGGCCAGAAAGGTCAGTCCGATATCGGCAACGCCGACCACGAGCAGTCCCCAGGCCCCGACCGTGGCCTCGATCTGATCCGAGCGCGCAGCTTCGACCAGTGCTCGAGCGGCGAGTGCCACGACGTACCCGCTGAAAGCGGCCAGCGCTCCAACGACGGCCAGCCGCGGGCGTAGCGTCGTAGCGAACACGGCGAAGAGGACCAGCGCAACGCTGAGGATCAGGCCAGCCGTCAGTGCGAGACCCGGACGGTCGAAGAGACCGACGGCGCCTTCGACCGCAACGCGGACCTCCACTGGGCGCAACTGCCCAGCGATGGGTTGCTGGGTGAGGTTCACCTGGTCGGGCACCTGTACGAGAGTGGCTCCGAGGGACAGCACAGCGCCCACCCCAGTAATTGCGGCGAGACCACCAAGGAGCGGGCGGCCGGGATCGAGGCTCTCGCTGTCGTCCATCACGACTCGCGACCACAGCCAGGCGACGGCGAGACCTACCCCGATCAGCACGATCAGGCCGGCGACCGAGACGTACCACCCAGCCAGCCGTTCCACCTTGCTGGTGAGCAGCCGCTGTCCAGAGATGATCTCGTACCTGCCTCGCGCCGCAGCCGAACTGGCCCAGTAGAGCTCGCCGAGCAGTCCGGCGAACGAGAATGCTCCGGCGACGCCCAAGGCCGACATCCCGAGTCGCGGATAGCGGCCGAGTACCACGCTGCCTCCGGCGCCCATGACGACCAGCGGCCAGATCCAGGAAACGAGCACGGCCACGAACGATCCGCCGAGAAGGACCCGCTCGCCGCCGACCTGGAGATGGGGCAGCAGGACGGCCAAGGCCAGCAGCAAGCCGCCGACGAGTCCCATCGCGCCGACCAGCCGACTGGCGCCCGGAATGCTGCCCAGGACGACCTCACCAGCGGGTTCGCGCTTGGTCGGTCGGGCGCCGGGTCGCGCCGCTACTTTCTGCGGCGCTTTGCGCTGTGGTGCCTTCTTCTGCTGCGGCTTCTTCACTGGCCGAACGGGCCGGGTGGGTCGACCAGCCGGAGCGGGCCGGGCGGGTCGTCCGCTCTTCTTCGGAGGCATGTCGCCCACGACGCTAGCAAGACCTGGCAGGGTGATGCTGGACTGCTCGGGAGGTGGAGATGATCAACGTCTGGCCCACCGTTCGCGCTCTGTCCCGCCCGTCGGGCGTGATCGGGGCAATCACCGAGGCCGGCTGGATCAGTGCCCACCTGCTGCTCTATCCGTGGGGCGCGCGCCGCGAAGCGGCCGTACGGGATCACCTGCGCCTGGACGATGTCGATCCGATCACCCGAGGGCGGATCGTCGGAGACGTCACGACCGCCGGGACGCCAGTTCTGCTGGTGCACGGGCTGGTCGATAATCGCTCGGTATTCACCGTGCTGCGCCGGGCACTTCGCCGACGCGGCTTCGGGGCCGTGGCGACCATGAACTACAGCATCTTCACCCAGGACGTGCGGCTGGCCGCCGCCGAGCTCGGTACGGCCGTAGACCGCTTGTGCGACCGCACCGGCCACGATCGGATTCACGTCATCGGGCACAGTCTCGGCGGCCTGATCGCCCGGTATTACGTACAGCGCCTGGGCGGTGACGCGCGGGTGGCTCATCTGGTCACCCTGGGAACCCCGCACGGAGGCACTGCGTGGAGCCGGCTCGCGCCCCGGTGGCTCCCACCAGCCGGGATCGTGTCGCAGCTGCGCCCGGACTCACCGGTGCTCCGCGAACTCGAACAGGATGCGCCCAACTGCTCCACCACGATCCTGGCCGTCTACTCCGACCTGGATCAGCTCGTCGTCCCGGCCCGGGCGGCCCGCTGTGAGCATCCAGATCTGCACGCCACCAACATTCTCGTCCGTGGCGTGGGACACATGTCGCTGCCGGTCGACCCGCGGGTGGCTAGGCTTGTGGCTGAGCATCTTTGGGATCCGACTGACGGTGTGTCAGGGCTTACAGACTCTGCGTGATCAACCGAATTATTTCCGGCGTGGGGGGTTTGCATCCGGTGCACGGGTTGGTTACGGTCGCGTCACGGAGCCGGGGTTTGTGGCTCCGTTCTGCTGTCCAAACATAGGGGTCTGGTGTCGCGTCACAGCACGCCCCGCGCTGAGCGCGGGGGGAGTCGAATCCCGCGCCCCCCGCGCAACCGCGGACCGCTGATTCTCGCTGCGCTCGTGATCGGTGCTGTGCTCGCCTGGCTACCCGGCGGCATGTCCGGTCCGACGGCACCGACGGCGGTCAGCGCCGACAGCCCGTACGGCATCGGCAGCGATACCGGAGCAGGGCTGGAGTTGGACGGGACCCCACGTCAAGCCATCTCCGAGGCTGAGGCAGCTGCCCGGCTCGGCGAGCTGGCCGCGTCCCGTGCAGCACGTGCCGCGATTGTCGAGTACTTCCTGCCAGTCTCGGGCCGGCTCACCAGCTGCTTCTGCATGCGCTGGGGCACCATGCACTGGGGGCTCGACATCGCCGCGCCGACGGGCACGCCGATCGTGGCACCCGAAGCGGGAGTGGTGCTAGAAGCGGGGCCGGACAGCGGCTTCGGGCTCGTCATCTACCTGCAGCACGAGAACGGCGACGTCACCGTGTACGGCCACATGTCCGAGATCCTGGTCGACGCCGGGCAGATCGTGGAGGGTGGCGAGGTCATCGCCGAGGTCGGCTCGACCGGGTTCTCGACCGGACCGCACCTGCACCTCGAGGTCTACCAGGGCGGCCTGGACGGTGAGCGCATCGATCCGGCCGACTGGCTGCTCGAACGCGGCTTCGACGTGAGCACGATGCCCACCAGCGACTGAGCCCGACTCGTCACTGCGCTGGCGGATGTCGGATAGGTTGGGCTCCGTTAGGGAGCGCTAGAGCTTGTGGACCGGGGCGTAGCGCAGGATCAGTCGCTTGTAGCCGCCGGAACCGAAATCGATCGTGGCCTGGGCCTTCTCCCCGATACCGGACACGGCCGTGACCGTGCCCAGTCCGAACGCATCATGGGTGACCCGATCTCCGGGCTCGAGGGTGATCATCGGACGGCTGCCGAAACCACCGCGCAGCCCGCCACTGGACAGACCGGTCGCTGCCACCCGAGCCTGGGCAGAGCCGAGCGGTGAGGCGGGAGCAGCCTGCAGGCGTTCCCAGCTCACCAGATCGGCCGGCAGCTCGTTGAGGAACCGCGACGGTGGGTTGTAGGACGGCTGGCCCCATGCCGCGCGGACCGCAGCACGGGAGATGTAGAGCCGCTGCTGGGCCCGGGTGATTCCGACATATGCCAGTCGGCGCTCCTCTTCCAGTTCTCGTGGATCTCCGAGTGATCGCATGTGCGGGAAGATCCCGTCCTCGAGCCCGGCCAGAAAGACGACCGGAAACTCCAGACCCTTTGCAGTGTGCAGGGTCATCAGTGTGACGACTCCGGCGTCCTGCCCCGCCACCGGCACCGTATCCGCGTCAGCGATGAGCGACACCTGCTCCAAGAAGTCCAGCAGCCCACCCTCGAGGTGCGCGGCTTCGAACTCGGCCGCCACCGACACGAGCTCGGTGAGGTTGTCGACCCGGCTCTCGTCCTGCGGATCGACCGAGTTGGCCAGAGCTTCGAAGTAGCCGGTCTGGTCCAGCACCCCTTGCAGGATTGCGGCCGGCCCGACGCCGGCAACCATCTGCTCGGTGAAGGAGTCCATCAGGGCGGTGTATTCCGCGATCGCTGCCGCCGACCGAGGACTGATCCCCGGCGCCTCGGCGGCCCGGCGAAGGGCGTCGGTGAAGCTGATCCGCTCCCGTGAGGCCAAGGCCTCGATGCATGCCTCGGCCCGGTCGCCGATCCCTCGGCGGGGGGTGTTGAGGATCCGGCGGACGCTGACGACGTCGTCGGGGTTGGCGATGGCTCGTAGATAGGCCAGGGCGTCGCGTACCTCTTTGCGTTCGTAGAAGCGCACCCCACCGACGACCTTGTACGGGAGACCGACCCGGATGAAGACTTCTTCGAAGACCCGGGAGGCGCTGTTTGTGCGATAGAAGACGGCCACATCGGCGGGCCGGGCAACTCCTGCGTCGGTCAGCTTGTCGATCTGCTCGGCGACCCAGGCCGCCTCGTCATGTTCGTTGTCGGCGACATACCCGCAGATCAACTCCCCAGCGCCGGCGTCGGACCAGAGGTTCTTCGGACGGCGGGCGGTGTTGCGGGTGATCACCGAATTCGCCGCCGAGAGGATGGTCTGGGTGGAGCGGTAGTTCTGCTCCAGCAGGACCGTCGTCGCGTCGGGGTAGTCCCGCTCGAACTCGTCGATGTTGCGGATCGTGGCGCCGCGGAAGGCATAGATCGACTGGTCGGCATCACCGACCACGCAGAGCTCGGCGGGCTCGAGTTCCTCACCCGAGCCGAGAACATCCCCATCGGCGGTGTGCCGTTCGGGGCGACCGACCAACTCGCGAATGAGCATGTACTGCGCATGGTTGGTGTCCTGGTACTCGTCGACCAGGACGTGCCGGAACCGGCGGCGATAGTACTCAGTCACATCCGGGAAGGCTTGCAGCGCATGGACGGTCGTCATGATCAGGTCGTCGAAGTCCATCGCGTTGGCTTCGCGCAGGCGGCGCTGATACATCCGGTAAGCCTCGGCCAGCACCTTCTCCCCCCCGGTGGTCGGCGAGAACAACTCGTCGTCGATCAGCTCGTTCTTGAGGTTGCTCACCTGGTTGACCAGCAAGCGGCCGGGATAGCGCCGCGGATCGAGATCGAGGTCGCGGGCGACCATGGTCATCAGGCGCTGGGAGTCGGCCTGGTCGTAGATCGAGAACGTGCTCTTGAAGCCGAGTGTCTTGGCGTGCTCGCGCAAGATGCGGACGCACATCGAGTGGAAGGTCGACACCCACATCACCCGGGCACGACCACCGACGAGGCTGGCCACCCGGTTTTTCATCTCCCCGGCTGCCTTGTTGGTGAAGGTGATCGCCATGATCGAGCCCGGCGGGACATCCCGGGCGGCGAGCAGGTAGGCGATGCGGTGGGCGAGCACCCGGGTCTTGCCGGAACCAGCTCCGGCCACGATCAACAGCGGGCCGCCCTGGTGGGTGACGGCTTCGCGCTGTGCCGCGTTCAGGCCGTCGAGCAGCGCCGCGATCCGACGCTCCTGTGGGTCGGACTCGGCAGCTGCGGCGCGCGCGCCGGCCTCGGCATCGTCTTCTGTCACGTCCTGCTCTGGCGGATCGTTCTCGGGCAGAGCCTGCTGGGCGTCCCGCGGGAGGTAGACGATGGGTGCGGAAGAGGTCATGTCAGTCCGACTCTACGGCGCCGATCGGACTTCGCCGATTACGGCGCTGGTGTGGCATACTCGCGGCGTGTTCTTCAGCGCGCGTGAGTTTTACTATGGGTACCGGCCTCCGGTATCCGTCGCCGCTGACTGAACACAGTCCACGACAGACACCCCGGGCCCGCCAGCCCGGGGTTTTCTCATTCCCGGACGCGGGTCGCCAGCATTCGGAGGAACCCGTGACCGCTGCCCCGCCACTGACGAAGGCGCAACCCTTGACCGGTGATGCTCAGGCCTCGGCCGGTGCATCGACCCCGCTGACCCAGCTGGAGACCGACGAAGCCATCGGCGACCTGCGATTGGAGATCGACGCGGTCGACGCAGCGTTGGTCGAACTCGTGTCGCGCCGCATCCAGATCTCCAAGCAGGTGGGTCGGCTCCGGATGGCAGCCGGTGGGACCCGCTTGTCGTTGTCCCGCGAACAGGCAGTGGTGGCCCGGTTCTCCGCTGAGCTGGGGGAAACCGGAACGTCTCTGGCGATGCTGCTCTTGCGTGCGGGCCGCGGCCGGCTCTGATCGCGACGACTCCCCTACCATCGCGCCCGTGACCGCCCCGCCGTACCTGCCACTGACCGACATCGAACGAGTGCTTGTCGTCATGGCCCATCCCGACGACGTCGACTTCGCTGCCGCAGGCACCATCGCGACCTTCACCGACGCCGGGATGCAGGTCACGTACTGCTTGATCACCGACGGCGACGCCGGGGGGTTCGACTCCGCCGCCGACCGCAGCGCCATCCCGGCCATCCGGCAGGACGAGCAGCGTGCAGCGGCCAAGGTCGTGGGCGTGTCTGACCTGATCTTCCTCGGCTACCCCGACGGCAGGCTGACCGTGACGCACGAACTCCGCCGCGACATCTCCCGCGTCATCCGCCAGGTGCGCCCCGATCTCGTGCTGGCCTCTGCACCAGAGCGCAACTATCGACGGCTCGGCGCCAGCCATCCCGACCATCTGGTTGCCGGGGAGGCTGCCCTGTGCGCGATCTACCCCGACTCCCGCAATCCCTACGCCCACCCGGAACTGCTCGTCGCGGAAGGCCTTGCGCCGTGGAAGGTTCGCGAGGTCTGGCAGCTCGGCAGCCCTACCCCGAATCACTACGTCGACATCACCGATGTCGCCGAGCGCAAGATCGCCGCATTGACCTGCCACGCTAGCCAGACCCCGGACATGGACATACCGCAATTCGTCCGTACGGCGTTCGCCGCCCAGGCGGCCGCGGCAGGATTCCCCGAGGGCCGCCTGGCCGAGGCGTTCCATGTCTTCGGCACCGGTTGAGTTTTCGGCGCCGTTTTCCACCCTCCTGACCAGCTCAGCCGACGGGAAGCTCGCGGGCCAGGAACGCCAGGGTGCGCTGCCAGGCAAGCACCGAGGCCTCGGGGCTGTGCAGCATGAAGTCTGGATTGTCGAACGCGTGGTTGGCGCCTGCATAGGTCTCGAACTCCACGATCTGGTCACCCGCAGTCACCGCCTCGCGGATCCGCTCGACCGTGGCCTGATCGATGTAATCGTCGGCAGTCCCGAAGTGGTGCAGGCTCGGTGCCCTCACCTTCGGTGCGAGGTCGAGAAGTTCAGGGATCGACGACCCGTAATAGCTGACGAGGACGTCGGGATCGTCGACGGCTGCGACGTTGAAGCCCAACCCGCCCCCGAGACAGAACCCGATCACTCCCGCTCCGCCGCTCACTTCGTCGCGTCCGCGCAGGCTGGCCAGCGCCGCCACTGCGTCCTGCACCGTCGTTGGCCAGTCGAGCTGCTGGGCTAGGCCCATCGCCTGTTCGATGGCGCGAGGTTCGGATTCGTCGAGCGGGCCGGCGTCTAGCCGCCAGTAGAGCTCTGGGGCGAGAACGACATAACCGGCCCGCGCAAGATCACTCCCGCGCTGCTGGATGTAGCGGCTGACACCGAAGATCTCCTGCAGGAGAAGCAGGCCCGGTCCCGTGCCGGACTCCGGAAGCCAGAGGTGCGCGGGCATCTCCCCCGTGCCGGTCGGGACGGTCTCGCGCTGGCTGCTCAGTCGGCTCATGTACCGAGTATGGCGCGGTGCGCACGGCCAGCCACTCAGACGATGCGGCGGTCGGCGGCCCAGCGAGTCAGCTCGTTGCGGTTGGACACCTGAAGCTTGCGCAACACATTGGAAGCGTGGGTCTCGACGGTCTTGATCGAGATGAACAGTTGCTGGCCGATCTCCCGGTAGGTGTATCCACGGGCGAGCAACCGCATTACCTCCCGCTCACGGGCGCTGAGCAGGTCCAGCGCCTTCTCGGCCACGTCCTCCGGCACGACCGCCGGGCCAGCTGCGAAGGCGTCGAGGACGAAGCCGGCTAGTCGCGGGGAGAAGATCGCGTCTCCGGCCGCGACCCGGCTCACCGCGTCGCGCAGGTCGGCGCCGGAGATGGTCTTGGTGACGTAACCCCTTGCGCCACCACGGATCACGCCGATGACATCCTCGGCAGCGTCGGACACCGACAGAGCCAAGAAGCGCACCCCCGGCGCTTGACCACGTACCTGATCCAGAACGGCGCGGCCACCACCATTGGGCATGTGAACATCGAGCAGGACGACATCCGGTGTGCTGGACAGGATTCCGCGTACGGCGTCCTCGACCGTTCCGGCCTCCCCCACCACGGCTAAAGATGCCTGAGGATCGGCGGCCAGCTCGGCCCGTACGCCGGATCGGATCATCGCGTGATCGTCGACGAGGAAGATTCTCAGCTGGCTCATGAGGACACCCGAGCCATGCGCAACTCGACTTCGGTACCGGACCCCGGCGTGCTGGTGATCCGGGCACTGCCGCCGTGGCGGGCCATCCGCTCCACGATGGAGTGCCTCACACCACGGCGGTCCTCGGCGATGCCGTCCTGATCGAAGCCGATCCCACGGTCGCGCACGAACACTGTCACCCCTTCGGCTTCGATCTCGGCATAGAGCGACACGTCCTCGACTCTGGCGTGTCGAGCAGCATTGCGCATGGCTTCATGGCTGGCCTGTACGACGGCGGCCAGTCGCTCGTCGGTGGGCGCGTCGCCGACGACCACCGACTGGACTCGGACGTCGTAGGAGCCCTCGATGTCGGCAACAGCACGCGCTAGGGCGCCACCGAAGCTGGCTGTGTCCTCACCCGGATGCCCGTACAACCAGGAGCGCAGCTCGCGCTCCTGTCCTCGTGCCAGTCGGCTCACATCGCGTGGGGACTGCGCATGTCGTTGGATCAGTGCCAGGGTCTGCAGAACCGAGTCATGTAGGTGGGCAGCGACTTCGGCACGCTCCTCGACGCGAATCCGAGCCCTGCGTTCACTGCCGCGCTCGGCCACGAGCCGCCGCCACCACGGAGCAGTCGCCAGGCCGACGACTCCGAGGATGAGCAATGTCGAGACGAAACTCTGCCAGGTGACCTCGAGCAGATTCAGCGTGGTGAGTACGGCGACCAGGCCGAAGACTGCGACCAGTGCTCCGGCGGCCAACCGCCAGCGCAAGCTGCGCCGGCTCAACAGGTCTCGGTCGTCGACCTGGCGCCAGATCAGGGCCAGGCCGACTCCGACGATGATGAGCGGCCAGAGCACCTGCACCTGGCCGAACGGGCCGATCTGGGTGAGCAGCAGGGCCCCGCCCACGCCGATCAACAGGATCGCGAGCGACGGCTTGTCCCGGAGGGCGTCCAGACTCAGGCCGCTGCTCCCGGCGGTGGCCGTGGCCCCGGACTTCCCACCGCGCGTTGCCGTGCCTGCCGGCTCTTCCCGGACGGCATCTCCCTGCGGCAGGTACACCCAGAGCAGCGCGTAGATCAGTACACCGAAACCCACGAAGGCCAGCGCGACGAACACTCCACGCACGATCAGCGGGTCCAGTCGCAGGTGGCGAGCAACCGCAGCACAGACGCCCGAGACGAGACGATCGTCATGGGTCCGGACGAGCGGTGGCCGAACCGGTGCTGTGGTGCTCACCCGACGATCGTCACACGCCGCAGCCCGACCGGCCATCCGGTGACCCCCCGAGCGCCGCCCCGGCAAGAACAAGGGTGTCGCTCAGGGTAGTTCCCGATACCGGAGCCGTCGTGCCCCACGCACGATCATCGGCATGACTACGAATCCACCTGAATCAGCGCCCAGTCCCGAACAAGCACCGGGCGATCCGGTCTCGCCAGGCGAACCAGCGCCTCGGCAGCCCACCGGGGAGCTACCGACCCAGCAGCCGTCTGCTCAGCCGACCGAGCAGCCGACCGAGCCCGTGCCCAACACCGCGGGCTTCGGCGCTGCACCGCCGCCTACTTTGGGTCCAGGTGGCGGGGCGCCATACGACCCGTACGACCAGCCGCGGCGCCAGCCGACCTCTCGGCTGCAGCGCAGTTCCTCCGACCGCGTGCTCACCGGTGTCTGCGGGGGCCTTGGCAGGCACACCGGAGTGGATCCGATCCTGTTCCGGATCGGGTTCGTCGCCCTCGTCTTCGCCGCAGGTACCGGCGTTCTGCTCTACCTCGCCCTCGCCGTTCTCATGCCGCGAGATGACGGCCAACAGATCTGGGCACGCGCAGGTGCACGTACTGGAAACGGTGCCGGAAGCAACGGCGCCGTAGGGGTCAGCGACCCGTCGGCGTACGGCCCGCCTCCGGTACCGAAGGGACCACGCTCCCCGGTCCCCGGTGTCACGGTTGCAGTCCTGCTGATCGGCCTGGGAATCGTCGCCCTGGGCAGCCGCTACGGGGGCTGGTCGCTGGACCCGTCCACCTATTTCGCTCTTGCCGTCGCGACGATCGGCGTGGCGCTCCTGGTGACCGCCTTCGGACCGTGGCGCCGGAGCAAGGGCAGCCTGATCGCGCTTGGCCTGCTGCTGTCCTTCGGGCTGATCGTCAGCTCAGCGGTGGATTCGCGGGGCGGCTTCGATGAGGCGAGCTTTGGTGAACGCAGCTACCGGCCGGCCACGACCGATCAGATCCGGGACACCTACCAGGTGATGATGGGCCAGAGCACGCTCGACCTGTCCGGCCTGGAGTTCAGCGCCGACGACCCGACCGAGATCCAGATCAACGTCACGATGGGCAACTTCGAGATTCTCGTACCGCGGGACACCGACGTGCGACTCAACGGCGATGCCCACTTCGGGTCGGTCTCGGCCTTCGGTGACCGGGACATGATCGATGGCTACTACGGGGGCTTCGGTGAGGGACCGGACCAGCGTGGAGGTGGTGGGCAGGCCAGTGGACAGGACGAACCTGAACTCATCCTGGATGTCGACGTCCGGTTCGGGAACGCGGAGGTGACTCGTGTCGGCTGAGCAGCAACCACAACGCAAGATGGACCGCAAGCTGGATGTCGTCGCGTTTGTCGCCGGCGTCATGTTCCTGCTCTTCAGCGTTGCCGCAGTGACGATCGGAGTGCTAGACGTGCCCGACATCGGGGCCGCACCACTGTGGCTCATCCTGATCGGTGCCGGCGTGCTCCTGCTGATCAGTGAACTGCGCGGCCGCAAGCGCGAAGCCGGCAGCCAACTATCGCCCGGATCGGCAGAGCAAGCGGCCTGGGAGGCCGACACATACCGCTGATCTGTCCTCGAGTCAGATCGGCTGAGCAAACCCGCAGGGCCGGTGAGGCAGACTCACCGGCTCTGCAGCGCGTCCAGGGCAACTGCCATGGAAGCGGCGACCCGGAAGTCCAGCCGCTGGTCGGGCACCGTCACCGTATAGCGGTCTCGGATGGCCTTCTGTCGCTCGCTGACCAACACCGGCGCTCCGCTGGCCTTGTCCGTGAAATCGAAATGGAAGACGAACGGCACCCAGACATCGCCCAGGTAGGGAATCAGGGTCCAGATCCGGCGCAGGATGGCGATGATCGGCCGGCGCTCCTGGCCGAGAGCCTCGACGCCGGGTGCGGACAGATGCCAGGTCGAGCGCAGCAGGCTGGCGCCGAACTGCTTGCTGAACATCCCGAGGGCTACCCCGTTCTCGTCGAAGATGTCGTGCTGGGCATGCACATCCAGGCGCTGGCGAGCCTTGAAGGAGAAGATCCGCCGGGCCTTGCCGGGATCGGCGAAGAAGTTGACCTCCTCCCGGAGCTTCATCCGCTTCTGCTCGACGAAGGCCAGCAGGTGACCCTCGCTGCCGTCCGGGTTGGCGGCCAGGATCTCGTACCGGTTGACCATCACGGTGATCCGCTGCTTCACGAAGAACATCGGCACGTACATCACACCGAACTGTTGCGCCGGTCCCTGCTGGTACGGCTGCGCCTGCTGGTACGGCTGCGCCGGTCCCGGGTTGGAGGGGGGCGGAGATTGCTGGTAGGGCGGTGGCTGCTGCTGGTAGGCCGGCTGACCTTGTTGGTACGGCTGACCTTGTTGGTACGGCTGACCTTGTTGGTACGGGGGTGGTGTGGTCATCGGCGTCTCCTCATCGCGAATTTCTCATACCCGTGCCGCGCACCTGACTACTCCCATTCGATGGTGCCCGGCGGCTTGCTGGTCACGTCGAGAACCACCCGATTGACCTCCGGCACCTCGTTGGTGATCCGGGTGGAGATCAGCGCCAGCAGGTCGTAGGGCAGCCTGGTCCAATCGGCAGTCATCGCGTCCTCACTGGATACCGGTCGGAGCACGATCGGATGCCCGTACGTGCGGCCGTCGCCCTGGACGCCGACCGAGCGGA
>JAABUR0100005608.1_pt1 | contig 15893 bp, 15 predicted proteins | sample 5560091 | NCBI WGS metagenome assembly JAABUR01 (sample SAMN10711879, study PRJNA513375) | rock metagenome | isolation source: Antarctica rocks | place: Antarctica: Victoria Land, University Valley sud
CGGCAAGCCAACGAAACGGGATCCGCACCGCCGGTCCGGCCCACGGCCTGGCTACGGCAGCGGGTCGATCGACAGCAGCGCCTCGTGCGCGGGCGCGATCCCAGCAGCTCTCGGCATCTGAGCGCGTCTCCGGGAAAGGGTTTAAGCCAGCGTCGCGAGAGCGACTGGAACGACGGCTTGCGCTCCGGCGCGGCGCAGCTGACCGCCGACCATCGCGAGCGTCCAGCCCGAGAGGCGCCGGTCGTCGAGCAGGATGCCGGTGCCGGGCGGCGGAGGGCCCGTGATCGCGAACGCCCCGCGGACGTTGGCGACCTGCTGGACGGCGTTGGCCATCTCGCGCTGTGGCGGGCGCTCCTCCTTGCGCGCGACGAGGGCGAGGTGCTCGACCCCGAGCTCGGCTGCCAGGCGCTCGGCCAGCTCGGTGCAGACCTCGCCCAGGCGCTCTGACGGGACGGTGGTCACCCAGCCGACGGGCGTGTTCGCCGCGCGGAGGACCTCGGCGAGCGCGATGGCGATCTCGTCGTCGAGGCGTCCGGCGCGCAGCCCGCGCTCGATCGCGGGCCACCAGCCGCCGTCGCCAACCCGCGCGAGCGCCCAGCCGGGCTCGACCAGGGCGTCTGCGGGGATCTTGCGCATCGCCCCGGCCTCGTCCGGCGCCATCTTTCGCACCTCGAGCTCGAGCGGGCGTGAGCGCAGGTGGCGCTGGGCGAGCTCGACGAGCGCGGGAGAGGGCGGCTGGGCGAAGCGCGGCCCCGTGCACACCGAGCAGCGCCCGCAGTCCTGCGGGTCGGCGTCGTCGAGCTCCTCCTGAAGGACGCGCATCAGGCAGCGGCCGTCGGTGCCGTAGGCGGCCATCGCTCGCTGCTCGGCGCGGCGCAGCGCGGTGACCTGCTCGTAACGCCCGGCGTCGTAGCTCCAACCGCTGTCGGGCACCGCCTGCCAGCGGCTGCCGGCGCGGCGCACGGCACCCTCCACGTCGAGGACCTTCAGCATCGCCTCGATGCGTCCCATGCCGAGGTTCACGATGCTCATCAGCTCGCGCGTGGTGCGACCCTCCGCGCCCGCGGTCTCGAGCTCGTCGAGCACGGCGCGGACGCGCTCCGGTGCGGGGAACGCCTGCTCGATGAAGAAGTCCTGGATGCGGCGGTCCTCGCCACCACGCAGCAGGACGACGTCGGCGTGATCGACGCCGCGCCCGGCGCGGCCGACCTGCTGGTAATAGGAGACGACCGAGCCGGGCGCCTGGAAGTGCACGACGAAGGTCAGATCCGCCTTGTCGTAGCCCATCCCGAGCGCGCTCGTGGCCACCACGGCCTTGACCTCGTTGCGCAGCAGGCGCTCCTCTGTCAGGACCCGCTGCTCGGTCCCCTGCTCGCCGCTGTAGGCGAGCGCGGCCACCCCGTTGGCGCTGAGGAACGCGGCCACCTGCTCGGCGTCGCGCTTGGTCAGCGTGTAGACGATGCCAGAGCCCGGCAGGGAGGCGAGGTGCTCAACGAGCCAAGCGAGCCGCTCCGCGGGGCGTGGCAGCTCGAGCGCCTCGAGGCGGAGGCTCGTGCGCGCCAGCGGGCCGCGGTAGGAGCGCAGCAGCTCGCCGTCCCGGCCGCCGAGCTGCTCGAGCACGTCGCCGACCACGCGATCGTTCGCGGTCGCTGTGGTGCCCAGTACGGCGACCTCGGGACCGAGGGCGCCGAGCATGTCCTTCACGCGGCGGTAGTCGGGCCGGAAGTCGTGTCCCCAGTCCGAGATGCAGTGCGCCTCGTCGACCACGAGCAGGCCGACCGAGGCCGCGAAGAGCGGCAGCATGTCGTCGCGAAAGCGCGGGTTGTTCAGCCGCTCGGGGCTGATCAGCAGCAGGTCGATCGTCCCGGCGGCGAGCCGATCGCGCACACGGTCCCAGTCGTCGCGGTTGGTGCTGTTGACCGTATGCGCGCGCAGACCGAGGCGCTCGGCCGCGGCAATCTGGTTGCGCATCAGCGCGAGCAGCGGGCTGACGATCAGCGCCGGGCCGGCCCCGCCCTCGCGCAGCAGCGCCGTGGCGACGAAGTACACCGCCGACTTGCCCCACCCGGTGCGCTGGACGCAGAGCACCCGGGCGCGGTCGACGACGACGTCGCGGATCGCCTCGAGCTGATCGGGGCGGAACTCCGCCGCCGGGTCTGCGGTGAGGGCGCGGAGGCGGTCGAGGGCAGCGGTGGCGAAGGCCCCAGGCACGGCGGCGGTCACGCGCCCATGTTCCCAGCCGCACCGGCGGGGGCGGCCGACCCCTGTGCGCGCTCGGAGCCGCGCCCGGGGAGTGGCCAACCAAAGTCACCGCGCCGGCGAGCGGCTTCAGGATCTGTCCGAGCGCTCGGGGATAGCGTCCGGACCTCCGTGCACTCGACCTTCACCCCGGCTCACCGCGGAGGCTCCGGGACACCGTTGGTATGCCTCCACGGCTTCACGGACACCTGGCGCACCTGGGAGCTCGTTCTGCCCGCCTTGGAGCGCCATCACGACGTTCTGGCCCCGACCCTGGCCGGGCACGCGGGCGGCCCGCCGTTCGAGGGGGAGGTCGACGATCTCGCGCTTGTCGACGGGGTCGAGCAGGCGATGGACGATGCGGGTTTCGAGGTCGCGCACATCGTCGGCAACTCGCTGGGGGGCTACGTCTCGCTTCAGCTCGCCTCGCGCGGGCGGGCGCAGTCGGTCGTGGCGCTCGCCCCGGCCGGCGGCTGGACACACGGCGACGAGTCCTACAAGGAGACGCACCTGATCCTCAGCTTCACCGGTTCGTGAGTGCATCCTCCTCGAGCAACGCCGCCATCGCCGCGCTGCCGCGCTCGATGACCGGGCGCACCTCCGGGCTCTGGTGGAACGTGAGGGTGTCGTAGTCGTCGGGAAGCTCGCCTCGGAGGTGCTTGTCGAGTGCGACCAAGCGTGGGTAGTAGCCGCCGCCCATGCAGAAGATCGCATCGAACATCTGACCGCCGATCTCGTGCTGGTCGATCGTAGTCGCGTGCTGGAGCTCGAGAACCGTGGCGCCGTGATCACCCGCTGACAGCTGCAGCTTGATCTCGTCCGCTCCTCCGCCGAGCGACAGGGTCAGCCTGTGTGGCGGCTCGCAGCGCTGGATCTCCCCGGAGCCCATCATCGCCTGCTCGAACCGCCCACCGATGCGCAGGTCGCCGGTGACCGGGACGTACCAGCGGCGCAGCCGGTCGGGATTGGTGCAGGCGTCCCAGACGTCCTCGATCGGCGCGTCGTAGGCCCGGGTGAAGACGGCGACGCGGGCCTCGCCGGCCGGGATCCGGCGGCGTCGGAGCTCGGGCTGGGGCTCGGCGAATGCGTTGGCTTGGGTGGTCATGATCTTGCACTTCCTTTCGGGTGGGGCTTGGTGGTGGCCTTTCGCCGGACACGCTTGCCGCGCGCCAACTCGGTGGCCAGCGCGTCGAGGCGCGGATTCCAGAACTTCCTGTAGGGCGCAAGCCATTCGTCGACCGCCTGCAATGGAGCGGGGTCGACCGCGTAGAGCCGACGTGTGCCCTCGGAGCGCGCCGTGGCGAAGCCGTTTTCTCTCAGTACGCGCAGCTGGTGCGACACCGCGGGCTGTGAGATCCCGAACTCGTGCTGGATCGCCGCCCCGACGTCACCCGCGGCCTGCTCGCCCTCGGCGAGCAGCTCGAGGATGCGACGCCGGACGGGGTCGCCGAGGATGTCGAAGGCCTCCATGCGACCATGAATAACAGTCTTGCCTTATATAAGCAACTGCTGATGTCGCGGCCTTGGGCCTCCAACCGGATCTGCAGCGTCAGGTGGTCCCAGGAGGACGCGCGCGCCGCGAGCGTGAGCCCGGCGCACGTCGGCCCGGTGCCGCCCCACTCACTTGCGGGGCGAAGGCTTCCCGGGCTTGGCCCGGGGCGTCGCCAAGCGTTCGCGCCTGGGCGTGGCCGCCGGGGCCTTGCCGGGCGCCACCGGCCTCGTGGCCCCGACCCGTCGTCCCGGGGCGGCGCTCGGGCGTTGGGTTTGGGTTCGTCTCGCCGAGGGGGCGGGCTTACCACGCCCGACGGGCTGGAAAGCTCGCTGGCCCTTCCCCTGGCCCTTCCCCTGGCCCTGCGACGGCGATGGAGCCGACGCTCCGGACCCTCGACGCCTCGTGGCTCTGGCCCGGCCACGTCCTTGGGGCGTGGATGCAGAGTCCCGGCGGCCGCCAGGAGTCGTTGGGGCGGTGGCCTCAGAACCGACTGAGATCCCCGTCCGAGGGCCGGTGCCTTGCCCCTTTTGTTCGCTCCGGGCCGGCGGGGGTGGGCCATTGTCGCCCGTGAAGTGCTTCACCGTTGCCCCCCCGCCGAGCGCGGCGCCTGCCAGCGCACCAGCAACGGCCACCTTTGCCACGGCCCCCGTGGCCAACGGGGCGCCGCCGGCGATCAGGCCCGCGGTGCCGGCGCCGGCACCGCCCGCGCCCCCCAGGCCGCACGCGGCCAGCACGCCGCGCTTGAGCCCAAAGCTCGGGACGACAGGCAGCAGCAGAGCCAGCATCCGGCGCTGCCGGCGTACGTCTTCGAGGTAGGCCGAGCAACCCACGCACTCCTTGAGGTGGTGGCGCAGCTTGCCCTTGCGCAGGGAGCCCTTGCGGGCCGTGGCCAGCTCAGCCCGGATCTCCTCGCACGGCGCGGCCCGGGCGTCGCGGCGCTCCATCAACCCGGAACGCGCCCTGAAGACCAGGCCCTTCACGCTCGCCACCGGACAGCCGAGCACCACAGCGACCTGTGCGTGGGAGAGGTCCTCGAGCTCGGTGAGCACGAGGGCCTCGCGCTGATCGGGCGGGAGATCCTGGACGTCGGCGACCAGGGCGCGGAGATCGGCGCGTCGATGTACGTCGTCGTCGAGCCCGGCCTTGCTGACCTCGACCTCGCCATCGCCGCTCTCGCGCCGCGCGCGAAGCACCGAAAGGCTGCGGTTGCGAGCGATCGCGTAGAGCCAGGGCTTGAAGTCGATCTCGCGCTCGTCGCGAAGCAGACCGCCGTGGGCCGCCGCGAAGGTGTGCTGCACAGCGTCCTCGGCCTCCTCGATGCTGCCGAGCATGTGCCGGCAGAAGGAGAGCACGCCCGGCACGTAGCGCTCGTAGAGCACCTCGAAGGCGCCCTCGTCTCCATCTCGCACGCGCGCGACCAGGTGGGCGTCAGAGCGCACGGCGAGCAGCCTCTTCGGCGTTCGCCGGCCCGCCGTCCGGGACGGCACGGGTATCGATGCCTCGGCCACTGCCTCATCGTTACACCAACGCGCAGCCCCCGTCGAGGTTCGCCGGTAACTGGCGAACCTTCGCCCCCCTAGGGCGTTGGAGCATCCAGAACCTCGAAGCAAGACGAAAGGAACATCTACATGCGACGCATGCTTCTTCCCTGTATCGGCCTGGCCCTGCTGGTCGCCCCCGCCGGCGCAACGGCCCAGCCCACCTCCACGGACCAGTCCAACGCTGCCAAGGAGTGCCGTTCCGAGCGGGGCACCACCGCCGCAACGCGTGAGGCCTTCCGCGTGAAGTACGGCACCAACAAGAACGGCAAGAACGCCTTCGGCAAGTGCGTCTCCAAGCGCTCCCGAGCCGAAGAGTCCCAGCGTGAAACCGCGAAGGAGAACGGCGCGAAGGCCTGTAAGGCCGAGCGGGCCGACGACCCCGCCGCCTTCGCGCAGAAGTACGGCACCAACAAGAACGGCAAGAACGCGTACGGCAAGTGCGTGTCGGGCAAGGCCACCGAAGGCAAGGCCAAGGCAGACGCCAAGGACGCGCAGAAGATCAAGCAGGTCAAGAGCGCGGCCAAGAGCTGCGCCGCCGACCGCAAGTCGATGGGCGATGACGCATTCGCCGACAAGTACGGCACGAACGAGAGCAAGAGCAACGCGTTCGGCAAGTGCGTATCGACCCAGGCGAAGGCCAAGTCCAACGCCTGACCTCGACGCGCGGCAAAGCTTCCGAGCGGCCCTCTGGGCCCGACGGAGACAGAGGGGCCCCACGGAAGGGGCCCCTCGTCGCTCCGGAGGCTTCAGCATGATGCGCGGGTGCCTCAAGCCGTCTCCGTCCGGGCGCCGTTGCGCATCTCGCTGGGGGGAGGCGGCACGGACCTGCCCTCGCACTACCGCAGCCACGGCGGCTTCGTGCTCTCCGCCGCCATCGATCGCTATGTGCGCGTGCGCGTGTCCGATGCCTCGGGCCCGCGCTTTCGGCTCGATCACCTGTGGCTGGAAGAGGTGGACGACCCCGCGGAGGTCGAGCACCCGATCCTGCGCGCCGCGCTGGCCCGCCACTGGGGCGGCCGGCCGCTGGACCTGGTCTCGGGCGGGGACGTCGCTCCCGGCACCGGGCTGGGTTCCTCCGGGGCCTACACCGTGTGCTCGATCCACGCGCTCGACCTGGCCCGCGGCCACTCGGCCTCCCCGATCGAGCTCGCCGAAGCCGCCTGTGACATCGAGCTGGGCGACCTGGGTCGAACCGTGGGCAAGCAGGACCAGTACGCGGCCGCCCACGGCGGCGTGAACGCCATGACCTTCGGTCAGGATGGCGGCGTGGAGGTCCGGCGGCTGACACCGGGCCCCCGCGCGCGCCAGGCGCTGGAAGAGCGCTTCCTGCTCTTCGGCGCCGGCGCCGAGCGCTCAGCGGCGGACATCCTCGCCGCGCAGGTGGAGAAGGCGCTGGCCGGCGACGCCGGACTGCAGCGCAACCTTGCCCGGACGGAGGAGCTGGCGCGTCAGGCAGCCGCCGCGCTGGACGCCGACGATCCGGACGGCCTGTGCGGGCTGATGGACGAGCAGTGGGCCCTGAAGCACGAGCGGCTGGCCGGGGTGCCGATGGCGCCCGTGGAGGAGCTGCGGGACCTGGCCCTCCACGCCGGAGCGGCCGGGGCCATGCTGGTGGGCGCGGGCGGCGGTGGCCACCTGCTGGTGTGCGCGCAGGACCCGGAGCCGGTGCGCGCGGCGCTCACCGAGGCGGGCGCTCCCGAGGTGCGATTCGGACTCGACGGGCGTGGCTGCGTGGCCGAGTAGCCCGGCGCCCAGTCTGCGAAGGCTTCATAACCCTGGGCGCTTCCGTGCAGCGCGGCCCATGCAAGAACTCCTGCAATGAGAAGGATTTCGCCCTGATACAACGACGCCGCACGCCGAATCGTCCTGGCCCGACCTGGACGACCGGGGGAACCGTGCGGTCCATGACCGCAGGGGCGAATCGTTCAGGCACCGGCCCAACCGGACCGCGAGCGTAGCGCCGTCTGTACGGCGCGAGCCCGACAGCTCACCCCGTAGGCAACAGAAGTCCGACAACGAGGTGAAAGCAGTTGACGTCCGTTCCCCTGGATCTCGCATGCCGTGAGCGCTTCTCCGAGTCTCTCGAGCGCTCCCAGGAGCGCCGGTCCCGGATGGGCGCCGCTCCCGCCCTGGCCGCCAGGGACCTGCTGCCGCTCCGGCCCCGGGACCTGAGCGATCCCGAGGTCTGGGTCCGTTCGCGCTGGCGCTCGCGCGCCCGCCGCGAGGCAGCGGCGGCCCGGAACGAGATGCCGATGCCCTCGCCCCGCGGCCTCTCGCTGGCCGCGCTGCTGGCGGTGACGGGCGTTCCGGCCCTCGGCGTGGCGTCCAGCATCGTGGGGGGCTCCGCCGGCGCCGAGGCACAGGCCGAGCCCCGCACCACATCGCGCGGCGGCGGGGTATCCGCTCTACAGCGCGCGCTCGGGGTCTCGGCCGACGGCGTCTTCGGCCCCCAGACCCAGAAGGCGCTGCGGGGCTACCAGCGCTCCCACGGAATGACCGTGGACGGGATCGCCGGGCCCCAGACCCGGTCCCGACTCGGCATGGGCGCCGGACCGGTTCTCAAACGCAAGGGCGCGGCCCGCGCGTCCGGACGCGCTACCCGCTCGGTGGCTGCCCGGGGAGGTGGAGTGGCCGCGATGCAGCGCAAGGTCGGCGTCGGCGCCGACGGTGTCTTCGGCCCCCAGACCGAGGGCGCCGTCAAGCGCTGGCAGGGCTCTCACGGTCTCGAGGCCGACGGGATCGTCGGCCCCCAGACCCGGGCGCGGATGGGGCTCGGGGCGGGACCGGTGCTCAAGCGAAAGCGGGCTCGCGCAGCGGGGGGCGGCGGCGACGGCCAGTCCGCGGTCGTGCAGCGCGTGATCGCGGCGGCCAACCGGATCGCCACGACCCCGTACAGGTACGGAGGCGGCCACGGCTCCTTCGACGACTCGGGCTACGACTGCTCGGGCTCGGTGTCCTACGCCCTGCACGGCGGTGGCCTGCTGGACGCGCCCCTGGCCTCGGGGGGCTTCACGAGCTACGGGGCTCCGGGGCCGGGCAAGCACATCACCATCTACGCCAACTCGGGTCACATGTACATGACCGTGGACGGCAGGCGCTTCGACACCAGCGCGCGCCGCCAGAGCGGCTCGCGGTGGACCTCCGAGCAGCGTTCCACCGGCGGCTACGTGGTGAGGCACCCGCCGGGACTGTAGGCAAACTGGGACCGTGGCGCACGGTCGCTTCGCTCCCAGTCCCACCGGCCGGCTGCATCTGGGCAACCTGCGCACGGCGCTGCTGGCGTGGCTGTTCGCCCGGTCACAGGGGGCGCCGTTCACGCTGCGAGTCGAGGATCTCGATCCGCAGCGGTCACGTCCCGAGCACGAAGCGCGGCAGCTCGCCGACCTGCGCACGATCGGACTCGACTGGGACGGCGAGACCGTCCGCCAGTCCCAGCGCACGCCGCTCTACCGCGGAGCGCTCGAACGGCTCGAGCAGGCGGGGCGCGTCTACCCCTGCTTCTGCTCGCGGGCGGAGATCCGCGAAGCCGCGCAGGCACCCCACGGCGACCTGCCCGAGGGCGCCTATCCGGGCACCTGCCGGAACCTGAGTCCGGCCCAGCGTGCCGAGCGGGCGCGCCGGACCGGCCGGCCGCCGGCGCTGCGGTTGGACGCCCGCGCCGAGCGCGCCGCCTTCTGCGATCGCCTCCACGGGCACATGGAGGGGACCGTGGACGACATGGTCCTCTGGCGCGGCGACGGCACGCCCGCCTACAACCTGGCGGTGGTGGTCGACGACGCGGACCAGGGCATCGGCGAGGTCGTGCGCGGCGACGACCTGCTCGACACCACCCCCCGCCAGATCCTGGTGGCGGGCCTGCTTGGCCTGCGCGCGCCCTCCTACGCCCACGTGCCGCTGGTTCTGGGCCCCGACGGCGACCGCCTGGCCAAGCGCCACGGCGCGGTGACGCTGGCGGAGTGGACGGCTGCCGACGCGGTGGCCTGGATGGCAGCCAGCCTGGGGCTGGCCTCGAAGGACGAGCGGCCGAACGCCGCGGACCTGGTCGCCGCCTTCGATCCCTCCCGGCTGCCCACCGAAGCGACCGTCCTCTTACGGGGCTCTGGGGAGCGGCCGCGGGAGGCGGAGTAGCTCCGTCGTCGAGCTGCCGGCTTCAGGCGAACGATCGAAGTCGCGCGTAGGCGGCGGTGAGTGCTGCTCGCATGGGCCCGATGTCGTGGTGGGCCGTCGAGAGCAGGTATCCGCCCTGAATCGACGCCAGCGTGGCTTGGGCGAGGGCCCCGGGACGCGCGGAGCTGGTCAGCTTGCCCTGTTGCCTCATGTGCTCGAGACCCTCCGCGAGCGTCGTCTCCCAGCGCGCGAACGCTTCGGCCACACGCTGCTGGGACTTGCCGCCAGCCGCACTCATCTCCACCGCCAGGGCACCTACCGGGCAACCCCTGAATCCGCGCTCTGCCTGGCCCTCCACCAATGCGTCGAACCAGGCACGTACACCGCTCCACGTATTTAGGCGAAAGTGGCTCAGCTCGCCGAGGACGAGGGCCAGCTGATGCTCGAGCACCGCTGCGCCCAGCTCATCCTTGCCCGAGAAGTAGTGGTAGAGCTGGCTCTTCCCGCACCCCGCGGCGGCCAGCACCTCATCCAGGCCAGTCGCACGTACCCCGCGCTCATACATCAATGCCGCGGCGGCGCTGACTATTGCGCTCTTGCGCTCTCTCCCGCGCCTTGTCGTCGGCTCCGTCATGACCCCGTGAGGCTTCCAACCGTACCGTTCCACTACCACGCGGTAGTGGACCAAGTAGTACAGTTGCTGCCGTAGTCTGACCGCAGCCCGATCTCTACGAAAGGGAGCATCTAGATGACCAGTGAGACGAACGTCGCCGCGCTCGAGCGCATGGCGGAGCTGATCAACACCGGCGACCTCGACGGTCTCGACGAGGTGGTGGACCAGGATGCCGTGGACCACGACCCGATGCCCGACCAGAAGCCCGGCCCGGAGGGGTTCAAGGACTTCTTCGGCATGCTGCGCGCAGCCTTTCCCGACCTCACGCTAGAGCCTGTGACCGTCGTCGCCGACGAAGAGCACGTCGCCATGGCCTACACCATCGAGGGGACGCACCAAGGCGACTTTCAAGGCATGGCAGCGACCGGGAAGCGCATCTCCGTCCACGGTACGGAGATCGTGAAGTTCCGTGACGGCAAGTTGACAGAGCGGTGGGGCAGCTCGGACGAGTTGGGGATCCTGACGCAGCTCGGCTTCACGGTGGAGCCGTAGGGCGTCGTCAGCCGCGGTGATGGCGTTCGGACGGGTGAAAGAGCCCGGTCCGCCGCCGAAGCGGGAGGACCGGGCGCTCGCAGTACTACGCCTGGGTGACGTTTACGGCCTTGGGACCCTTGTCGCCGGACTCGGCGTCGAAGTTGACCTTGCCGCCTTCGGTGAGGCTCTTGAAGCCCTCACCCGAGATTCCCGTGTGGTGCACGAAGAGATCCTTGCCCCCATCGTCGGGGGTGATGAAGCCGAAGCCCTTCTCGTCGCTGAACCACTTAACGGTGCCAGTAGGCATGTGGATGTCCTCCACGTCTTTCGTGTTCGTGCTGCGTACGCGGAGGATGCTGAGAGCTACCACTGCGAGCGCCTGCACTTCTTTGCCGAGCTATCTTCACCCGGCCGTACGCAGCAGACCGTAGCACCCGAAAGGCCGTGCTCGCACGCAAAGGACGGGAACTTGGGGGTGCTAGCCTCGCCGCGCTTGCCGGGTCCCCTGCTACTGGTCGACGCTCCGTACCTGCTCTACCGGGCGTTCTTCTCTCTGCCCTCGACCATCACCGGCGCGCAGGACAAGCCCGTAAACGCCCTCCTGGGCTCGGTGAACGCGATCCTGTCCGTGATCGAGGAGGAGGCGCCGCGGGCCACGATCTGCTGCATGGGCCCCGACGCCGCCCCCTACCGGACCGAGCTGTATCCCGCCTACCACGCCCATCGTCCTGCCATGCCCGACGACCTGGCGTGGCAGTGGGAGCGCGCGCCTACGCTGTACGAGGCGCTCGGCTGGGCGGGCGCCTACGACCCGGGGCTGGAGGCCGACGACCTGCTGGGCGCGTTCGCCCAGGAGGAGGAGAAGGCCGGGGGCGAGGCGGTGATCCTCACCGGTGACCGCGACCTGTTCCAGTGCGCCACCGAGAAGGTGCGGGTGGCCCTGCTCGGGGGCCGGGGCAAGAGGGGACCCGAGCGGATCGACCCGCCCGAGGTGCGGCGCCGCTACGGCGTGGAGCCGGCCCAGGTGCCCGACTTCATTGCGCTGCGCGGCGATCCCTCCGACGGCCTGCCCGGCGCCAAGGGCATCGGTGAGAAGCGGGCAGCCGAGATCCTGAAGCGGTCGGGCTCCCTGGAAGGGGCCCTGGAGGAGGCCGAAGCCGACGGCGCGGCGCCGAGCTCGCTGCTGGCCGCGGCCGACGAGCTGCGGGCGTTTCGCGAGATCGCCACGTTGCGCGAGCCGAAGGTGGAGCGGCCGCCAGACACCGAGACCGACTTCGCGGGCGGCGCAGCCGCGGCCCGCGAGCTGGGCATGGGTCAGTTGGCCGAGCGCCTCGAGAAGGAAGCGAAGCAGAGCCGCTAGGCCTCGGAGCTCTTCACTGCTTGGTGACGCGCTGATCCCCGCGCGGTAACACGTCTGCGCGACGGCGAGGCTTAGCGTCGCCTCTTCATGTCCCTTCAACTGGTCACGGTGCCCGGCGGCTCCCGGCACGAGAAGATGTTACCGGCCGGTGAAGGGCGGTCAACGATGGCCGAAGAATCCCGGAAACGTTCACGCGCCCAAGCCCGGCGTCCGATGAGGTGATCATGACGGTGACCGAAGCGAGCATCGTCGAGTGGGACGACCTGGGGGCGCGACTGCCCGCCCAGAGCATCGATGGGCTCGTCCACACCGCCCGGGTTGTCGAGCCGTCGCTCGCCTGCGCTGATCTCGAGCGCATCTTTCTCGACGACCCCGCCCTGACCTCTGTGCTCGTGGACTGGCCGAACGGTGACATCCGCCTGATCAGCCGAGCGCGCTTCTTCAGTCGGCTGGTCGGCCAGCTGGGATACGGGCGCCTGCTGCTCGCCCGCAGAGCGCTCGGTCATCTGCCGGCGGTCGAGACGCTCGTCCTCGCGCCCGACACGTTGCTCGGCGTCGCCGCTGGGGCTGCGGCCACGCGTCCGACGGAGTGTCGCCACGACGACGTGGTCGTCCGCCTCGACGACGGCGCGCTCGGCACTTTGCCGGTCGCCGAGCTGTTTGCCGAGCTCGCGCTCGCGCGCAGCTTCCTCGCCCTTCACGACCCCCTCACCGGCCTACCCAACCGCGCCTTCTTCTTGGCTCGGCTCGCGCACGCTCAGGCACGTGAGCCATCGGCGGCGCGCGGGCTCGCAGTGCTTTTCGTCGATGTCGATGACTTCAAGCTCGTCAACGACCGCCGCGGTCACGAGTCGGGCGACGCACTGCTCGTAGCCGTCGGAGGCCGGCTGCGAGCGACGCTGCGTAGCGGAGACTTTCTCGCGCGATTCGGGGGCGACGAGTTCGTGATCCTCCTCGATGGCATCGACGGGGAGCCGGAGGCGGCTTCCGCCGCGATGCGGATCGTCCAAGCGTTCGCGGCCGCCTCGAGTGGGGCCAGCCATGGCATCGGGGTCAGTGTGGGCGCGGCAGTGGCCGCGGGAGCAAAGACAGCCGAGGCGCTGGTCGAAAGCGCCGATTCCGCGATGTACGCGGCCAAGCGCGCAGGCAAGGGCACTTATGCGCTGTACTCACCCGAGCTCGACCAGCGCGCACGCACGCTTCACACGCTGCGCGCCGAGCTTCGGCGAGCCGTCGAAGAGCAGCAGTTCACCGTCCTTTATCAACCGATCGTCGAGCTCGATTGCCTTCGGATAGTGAGCGTCGAGGCGCTCGTGCGATGGCAACACCCTTTGCGTGGAACCGTCGCTCCGACGGAGTTCATCCCTGTGGCAGAGGAAATGGGTCTGCTGGAGAAGATCGACGGCTGGGTGCTGGTCCAGGCGCTGCGCCAGGTCAGCGCCTGGCGCCTGGCGTACCCCGAGTTGCGCGAGCTCACGGGCTCGGTGAACGTCTCTTCGCTGGAGCTCGGGAGACCGGGGTTTCTCGATCGGGTCCTGCGAGCATTGGCCAACGCATCGCTGCCTCCGTCCGCTCTGACGCTGGAGATCACGGAGCGCGTCTTCGTCGAGGAGGACGAGGCGGCTTCGAACACCTGCTGTGAGCTTGCCCGCTGTGGAGTGCGCCTGGCTATCGACGACTTCGGCACGGGCTTCTCCTCTCTGGCCTACCTGCAGCGCCTGCCGATCGACTGCTTGAAGATCGATCGCGAGTTCGTCTCGGGGCCGCGACCTGCGGACGGTCTGGTGGAGGGAATCGTCGCGCTCGGGCGGGGAATGGGCGTGGCGACCACCGCAGAGGGCATCGAGACAGACCAGCAGCTCGCTCGACTGCGCGACGGCGGCTGCCTGATGGGGCAGGGCTACCTCTTCTCGCGACCCGTTCCGCCGGCGGGCATTCCCGCGCTGCTCGACAGCGGAGGGTTCGTGCTGCCGCCAGACGCCCGGATTCCGCTCGAGCGAGGCTTCACGCGCTCGCCTCACAACTTGCCGCGACGCTGAGCGCCCAGAAGCCGTCGGCGCCCACGTGGCGCTCCTGTGCCACGTGGCCGAGCTGCTCGCGCGCCTCACGGTCCTCGAGCTCGCAGATCTCCGCCACCTCGCGGGTGGCCAGCGGCATGCCGGCCCAGGCCAGCACCTCGATCACGTCGGCCGGCGCATCTCGGCGCGCGCGGTCGGGCACCAGGTTGGCCAGCACCACGTCGTAGGCGGCGAAGGGCTGGAAGCCGGGCACGGCGATCCGCACGCCGTCGGACTCTCGCCGAATCTCATAGGACGGGCAGGTGTAGCGGCGCCCGCCCGACCAGTTGGCCAGGCGGGCGTCGAGGACCCGGGCCGCGGGCATCGGCTGGCGCGCCTCGGCCATGTCAGCGCGCAGTCCGGCCTCGACCTGCTCCTCTGCCGTCCACGCCTCCAGATCTGGCGGGGAGAGGCCCGCGTCGTGCGCGGCCCCGGCGATGGTGTCGGGATCGTCGAGCAGCTGGCCGGAGAAGTTGCGCACCCGGAGACTCCGAAGCAGCGGGCGCTCGGCCTCGGGGGCGCGCACCCGGGCGGCCACCACCGCGCGGCAGGCCGGGAGGGTGGCCTGCATCCGCGCCGGCGGGGCGGTCTCCATGGGCATGCCGTGCTCGGCGGCGATCTTCGCCATGGAGCCGGCCAGGCGCTCGGGCGTGAGGCCCTTCTCCTCGTACTCCTCGGGGCTCTCGGAGAGGCCCACCATGCGGGGCCTCCATTCGATCGCGTCGCCGTAGAGCCAGTCCAAACGCAGCCGGAAGGGCTCCGCGGAGAAGGCCCAGGGGCAGGCGGGATCGGTGAACTCGGTGATGACGACGTCGGCGGACATCATCTGACTCTGGCAGGCGCCCGGGCACGGCAGCGTGGCGTCCGCCCGCGCGAGGCCCCCGCACAATCCGGCGCGCGCCGTCCTACGCGCGCGAGGCGGCCAGGTCCACGAACCAGTCCAGCGCCCCGGGGTTGGCCAGCGAGTCGCGGCTGGCCGCCTGCTCGGGCGCAAGGCCCGAGAGGATCTTCTTCACCGGCACCTCGAGCACCTTGCCCGACAGCGTGCGCGGTACCTCGGCCACGGCGAGCACTTCGTCGGGAACGTGGCGCGGCGAGCACCACTCGCGCACCCGCTTGGCGATCGCCCTGATCATGTCGTCGTCGAGCTCCACGCCGTCGCGGAGCACCACGAACAGCGGCATCCAGCTCTCCTGGCCCTGCCTGGGCACGTCGACAACGAGGGCGTCGGTGATCTCATCCAGGTCCAGCACGGCGCGATAGATCTCGCTGGTGCCCATCCGCACCCCGCCGCGGTTGATGGTCGAATCCGAGCGGCCGTGGATGATCGCGCCGCCGCGCCGGTTGATCTCGATCCAGTCGCCATGGCGCCAAACGCCCGGGTACATGTCGAAGTAGCACTCGCGCATGCGCTCGCCGTCCGCGTCGTCCCACAGGTAGATGGGCATGGAGGGCATCGGCTGAGCGATCACCAGCTCGCCCACCTCCCCGACCACGGGCTCGCCGTCCTCGTCGAAGGCCTCGACGGCGCATCCCAGCGACCGGCCCTGCAGTTCGCCGGTGTACACGGGCAGGGTGGGCACTCCTCCCACGAAAGCCGTGCACACGTCGGTGCCCCCGGACGTCGAGAACAGCCACGTGTCCGCGCCGACCTGGTCGTAGACCCACCGAAAGCCCTCGGGTGAGAGCGGCGAGCCGGTCGAGCCCACGGCGGTGAGCCGGGACAGATCGCGGCCCTCGCGCGGCTTGACCCCCTCCTTCATGCAGGAGGAAATGAAGGCGGCGGAGGTGCCGAAGGTGGTCGTACCCGAGCGCTCGGCCAGATCCCACAGCACGCCCAGATCGGGGTGACCGGGGCTGCCGTCGTAGAGCACGATCTCGGCGTCGGTGAGCAAGACGCCGACCAGGAAGTTCCACATCATCCACCCCGTGGTGGTGAACCAGAACACGC
>JAABUR0100005609.1_pt1 | contig 15892 bp, 16 predicted proteins | sample 5560091 | NCBI WGS metagenome assembly JAABUR01 (sample SAMN10711879, study PRJNA513375) | rock metagenome | isolation source: Antarctica rocks | place: Antarctica: Victoria Land, University Valley sud
GTCCAGCACCGCGCGAACACTCCGATGGCGACCTGGAACCCCGATCTGCCGGTCGTCGAGCGGTTTCGAGAGCAATGGCTGGAGGTTCCCGACAACGCCGACCTGGACAACGGTTTCAAGCGGCAGTGGGAACAGTTCGTCCGACACGTCGTTGAGGACGGGCCGCACCAGTTCGACTTCCTGGCCGGCGCCCGCGGTGTTCAACTCGCCGAGCTCGGCTTGCGCTCCTCGGCACAGGGGCGCCGCGTCGAGACCCCTGCAGTCACGCTGTGAACGCTGAGCTCTGGCTCCCCGACAGTGAAGGCGGAGCCGCATACACGATGCGAGACCGCGTCACGTGGTATCCGCCGTCCAGCCCACCGACCACCCGGGTCGCGTACGCGGCGGCCCACGTCGTCGCCGATCCGCTCGCGGACAATGCCCCCAGCGCGCCTGCGGTGATCGACTGGGATACCACACTGGCGTTTCGACGCCATCTTTGGAGCTACGGCTTCGGTGTGGCCGACGCAATGGACACCGCACAGCGCGGTATGGGTCTGGGCTGGGTCGCCACACAGGAGCTCATCCGGCGAAGCGCAGCCGAGGCCCGCGCCTGCGGTGGTGCGATCGCTGTCGGAGCGGGTACCGACCACCTGGGCCCCGAGGGCGCCACATTGGCGGGGGTCATAGCCGGCTACGAACAGCAGGTCGCCGTCGCCGAGGACGCCGGCGCCAGGGTGATCCTGATGGCCAGCCGTCTGCTGGCCGCAGTTGCCCGGGGTCCGGACGACTACGAGGAGGTCTATGGCCGAGTCTTGAGCCAGGTAACCGCACCGGTGATCCTGCACTGGCTCGGACCGATGTTTGACCCCGCGCTCGTGGGTTACTGGGGCAACGCCGACGTCGGCGAGGCCACCGAGACGTTCTTGGCCGTCATCAGGCAGAACGCGGACCACATCGACGGGGTCAAGGTCTCGCTGCTCGACGCCGGGCACGAGGTGCAGCTGCGGCGGGCCCTGCCTGCCGGCGTGCGCATGTACACCGGCGACGACTTCAACTACCCGGAACTCATCCGCGGGGACGAGCACGGCCATTCCGACGCGCTGCTCGGGATCCTTGCCGCGATAGCCCCCGTCGCGGCGCAAGCTCTGCAGGCCCTGGATCGCGCAGACCCGGAGGCCTACGACCGGACGTTAGCGCCGACACTTCCCTTGGCCCGGCACGTCTTCGGCGCCCCGACCCTCTACTACAAGACCGGGATCGCCTTTCTTGTCTGGCTGGCCGGGCTACAGCCGGGGTTCGTCATGGTCGGCGGCCTGCAAAGCGGGCGAAGCGTACTGCATCTCGCACAGACCTTCCGGTTGGCCGACGCCGCGGGCCTGCTGCCCGATCCGGAACTCGCGGTGGCGCGTATGCGCGCCCTGCTCGCCGTAGCGGGGGTGGGACGTTGACGGCGCCCGGCACGCAAGTGGTGGACATCCCCAGCGGGCTGCCGGCCACCGTGTCCTCCCCAACCGCTGACGACCCGCGACTGCGTAGGTTGGCGCTGAACCAGAAGACCATTGAGCGCTGGTCCGTGCCCGAGGCCGTGGCTGGCTGTGTGCGGACCGGGCTCGAAGCAATCGGGCTTTGGCGTGAAGCGGTCCAGGCCTATGGGCTCGCGGACAGCGCCCGGCTGGTGGCTGACGCCGGCCTGAGGGTCTCGTCGCTGTGCCGAGGCGGGTTCTTTACCAGCTTGGACGACGCGGCTTGGAAACGAGCCCTCGAGGCCAACCGGCGCGCGATCGAGGAGGCCGCAACACTGGGTGCGGAGTGCCTCGTTCTCGTGGTAGGCGGACTGGCCACGGGCTCGCGCGACCTGCCGGCCGCCCGAACCCGGGTCGCCGAGTCGATCCACGAACTGCTCCCGCACGCGGTGGAGCACGGCGTCCGGCTGGCGCTGGAGCCCATGCACCCCATCTACACCGCCGACCGCGGAGTAGTCGCGACACTGTCCGAGGCGTTGGACATTGCCGAACGCTTTCCCGTCGACGCTGTCGGGGTCGTCGTCGACTCCTTCCACGTGTGGTGGGACCCGCAGATCGATTCGCAGATCGCGCGTGCCGCCGGGCGGATCGCCAGCGTCCAGCTCGCGGACTGGATCACGCCACTGCCGCACGACGCGCTGCTCGCGCGTGGCATGCTCGGCGACGGTCACATCGACCTCAGGCGTCTGGTCGCATTGTGCGACCAGGCCGGGTACACCGGGGACATCGAAGTCGAGATCTTCAACGCCGACATCTGGGCCGCCGACGGGGCGGCAGTTCTAGAGACCATCCGCCGCCGGTTTATCGAACATGTCAGTTGAACGAGCACAAAGGCTGCGCCTACGCCGAAATGGGGAAGGCCGGCGCTCGGTCGGCCAAGCCAAGAAGGCCACCAAACTCGCCAGCGCCCATAGCGCGACCCCTGCGTGGGCTGCCACGCTGAATGAGGATGTCGGCGTCATCGTGGGTGCGGCTGACCGGGGCGCGGCCTTGGAAGCACAGAGCCGGGTATGGCGACTGTCGAGTGCTCCGTCCACCGGATGGGGGTTGAGCAACGCACATCCACATCGGCGCAGGTAAGGACCCGGGCTAAGTAAGGACGAGGGACTGCCTGCCCAGACCCTCTACCTCAATCTGACAGCTGTCACCAGGTTTCAGATAAGGGAACCGGCCGGATAGCCCTACGCCCTGCGGGGTTCCGGTCAGCAGCAGGTCTCCCGGGTCGAAGACGAGGTACTGGCTGAGGTGCCAGACAAGGAAGCTCACCGAAAAGATCATGTCCGCGGTGCTCGAGTCCTGGCGCGGCTCACCGTTGACCCAGCTTCGGAGCCTCATGTCGCCGTGGTCCACCTCTTCGGGGGTAACCAGCCAGGGACCGGTCGGCGTGAACCCGGCGCAGCACTTGCCTTTGCTCCACTGGCCGCCAGATTCGTCGAGCTGGAAGGTGCGCTCCGACAAGTCGTTGACGGCGACGAACCCGGCGACGTGGGACAGGCTTTGGTCGGGCGACTCGAGATAGGACGCACGCTTCCCGATGACGACGCCAAGCTCGACCTCCCAGTCGGTCCGGGTGCTCCGGCGAGGAATGGGCACGGCGTCGTTCGGGCCCCCGACGGTGTTTGGCGTTTTGAGGAAGATCACCGGCTGCTTCGGTGGCTCGGCGCCGGATTCAGCGGCATGCGACGCGTAGTTCATCCCCACGCAGATCACGGCGCCCGGACGGGCGATCGGGCTGCCGGCGCGCAGGACCGACGCATCGGCCAGCTCCGGCAGGCCCCCGTCGGCGAGCCTTCGGGCGACCTTGAGAAGACCGTCCGACGCCAGAAAGCGTCCGTCGATGTCCGCGGTGACACTCGTGAGGTCGAGACAGACGTCGCCGACGAGCGCCACCGGGATCTCCTCCCCGACGGGTCCGAGCCGGGCAAGCTTCATGGTCTACCTCCGCTATGTGTGGCGTCTGCTGAGGGGTCGGGCGCCCGCTGCGCCGCGGCCAGCAGATACGGGCCCTGGCCCCACGGGTAGGAGCCAACGACCGGGGTGTGCTCGTAGCGCCGGGGGTCGGTGTTGACGCCCGGCCGATAGGACACCCCGACGAGGAACCCGCTCGTGTCGATGCGGTCCGCGACAGACTCCCACGCCGCGTCCGCCGCCGCCCCGAACTCGGCGGACAGGAGCCCCCCGCGAGCCGCTTGGGTGAAGGCGGCCGACGCCATTGCCGTGGTTGACGCCTCCGGATAGCTGTGCGGGTCGTCGACGAGGTTGCGCCATCGACCCCCGGCCTCCTGGTGCGTCAAGAGCGCGTGCGTCAGCCGGCCATAGCGCTCCACCAGCTCGCGCTCCACACGTTCGCGCCCGAGCACGTCGAGGAAACCGGTGAGGCCGAGAACGGCCCATCCGTTGCCGCGTCCCCAGGCAATCGCGGGCACGGACGGGTCGCCGAGGTCGGCGCAGTGCGCGAACAGCCCGTCGCCCCGCTGCAGGGCGCGGCAGTGCCCGACGACGAGCGCCACCACGGTGGACACCAGGTCGGTGTCACCCGTCGAGTCCGCGAAGCGCACCAAGAACTCCGGCAGCCCGTACAGCGAGTCGACGAACACCATGTTCCGGTCCCCCTCCGGGGTCAGGGCGCCCGTCGAACGGCTCGAGGACACCACCTCCGCCGTGAGACGGGCGGCCAGGTCCCACCCGCGGCTTGCCTCGTCTGCACCCAGCATGCCGGACTCGAGCACATCGAGGAGGGCGACCGCCGGACCAAGTACATGAGGCCGTTGCCCGGGCTGCTCTCGGTCGACCCACGCGCCGACCTCGTCGGTGACCCACTGGACGCAGGCCGGCAACGCATACCGACGTCCGGCGGCAAGCAGGCCGTCGAGGGCCACCGCCTCGCCCCAGTCCCACCTGTAGTACCAGTAGGCCATTGCGGCATACCCGGCGCTCGCGACGCGCTCGCGCACTGGCCGTGCCGCGTGCCCCTCGGTGGACACGCTCTTGCCGAGCTGGTACATCGATCTCCTTGGTGTGCCGAGGCTTGCGGCAAACGTTATAACGTTACTAGGTTGTCGGCGAGGATGGGACCACAGCGAGGAGGCTGCCCACGTGGACATCACCGCGGTGACGGCGTATGCCGTGAAGGCGGACGAGCTGTACTCGATGACAGGCAGCGTCGCCGCGGGGGAGACGCTCCCGGGGAGCGACTACCTACGGTTCGGCGGGTATCCGCAGCTGTACTCGGCCAAGTCGCAGGCGGCGCTCATCAGGGTCGAGACCGACGCGGGTCTCGTCGGGTGGGGCGAGTCGCAGGCGCCGGTGGGCACCGAGATCATCCTCACCATCGTCAAGGAGGTGCTCGCTCCGGCGGTCCTGGGCCGTCCGGCGGAGGCGACCTCCCTGCGTTACACGGACATGTACGAGACGATGCGGGTCCGCGGCCAGATCGGCGGGTACCAGCAGGACGCCATCGCCGGCCTGGACACCGCGCTGTGGGACCTGCGGGGCAGAGCCGCGAATGCCTCGATCGCCGACCTGCTCGGCGGCCGACGCCGGGACCGGTTGCCGGCATACGTCACGGGGTTGCGCGAGAAGACGCCTCAGGGACGCCGCGCGGAGGCCGCCGACTGGGCGGCCCAGGGCCTGGGGGTGAAGCCGTGCCTGGGCCTCGGCGCCGTCTCCGACGGACGGGAGGTCGAAGGCCTGCGCTCGGCGATGGGGGACGACGCGACCCTGCTCGTCGACGGCATGTGGAGCTACACCTACCCGGAGGCGATCCGCGCGGGACGCGTGTTCGAGCAGTACGGCATCGGTTTCCTCGAGGCGCCGCTGCTGCCAGAGGATGTCCGTGGGCACGCCCGGCTGGCGGCAGAGCTCGACCTCCCCATAGCCGTCGGCGAGCCCCTGCGGACCCGGTACCAGTTCCTGCCGTGGTTCCAGGCCGAGGCCCTCGACATCGCCCAGCCGGACCTGATGCGCAACGGGGTCACCGAGACCACGGCGATCGGCGAGCTGGCGCAGGCCTTCAACCTCCCGGTGGCCCTGCACACCGGCGTCGTCACGGTGGTCGGCATGGCCGCGTCGTGGCAGGTTGCGTCGACGATGCGGACGTTCCACATCCAGGAGCTCCAGCCGGTCATGGTGACAACGTTCAACCCGTGGATCGCGGAGCCGCTGAGGATCCTCGACGGCGCCGTGGAGGTCCCCACCGGTCCTGGGCTCGGGATCGAGGTCGACGAGGAGCGCGTGCGCCGGATGGCGACCGACGTCGTCACCCTCACCCTGCGTGAGACCGCGTGACGTCGAAACCTTGTTGGGAGGCGCTGCCGCTCGGCGAGCACGTCCTCGCCGAGTCTCCCCGGTGGGACGCGGCGAACGGGCTTCTGTCGTGGGTGGACTGCGTGGCAGGGACGGTCTCGGCGGCGTCGCAGGCCGACTCCGGGTGGACCCTCGAGGCCCGGCACGTCGTCGGCTCGCTGGTCACGGCGGCGGTCCCGAAGACCGACGGAGGCTGGTGGGTCGCCGTCGGGCCCGGCGTGGCGACGCTGTCGCGCGCCGGCGAGGTGGGCGAGCCTCGCTGGAGGGTGAGCGCCGACTTCCCGGCGGTGCGGACGAACGACATGGTGCTCGACCCTGTCGGGCGTCTGCTGGTTGGGCTCTTCGCCGAGGACCGGACGTCGGAAGTGGGCGGGGTGGTCAGCGTGGAGCCGTCCACCGGGCGGATGCGAAACCTTGTCACGGACATGGTGACGGCCAACGGCCTGGGCATCAGTCCGGACCGCCGCAGCCTGTATGCCGTCGACACCGCACGGGGGACGCTCACCCGGCACTCCTACCACGTGGACGACGGGGTCGCAGGCGAGGGAGAGGTGGTCGTGAGCCAGTCTGGTGGCGGCAGGCTCGACGGGTTGGCGGTCGACCCGGACGGTGACCTCTGGGTTGCGGTCTGGGACGCGGGGCAGGTGCACCGGTACTCGCCGGACGGCCACTTGCTGCAGGTGCTGCACACGCCGGTGACCCGGCCGTCGGCCGTCGCGGTGGCCGGGGCCGCGCACGATCTCCTGGTCGTCACCACTGCGCGGTCCGACCTCGTCCTGCCGAACGGCCACATCGCGCCGAGCCCAGACGGCCGGCTGTACGCGTACTCGATCGAGCGTTGAACAGGAGCAGATGTGGACGCCCTTGAGTTGCTGCTCGCCGAGCGGGCCTGCGAGCGGCTGATCTACCAGTACTGCCGCGTCGTCGACGACGGCAACCATTCGTTGTTGGCGGACCTGTTCACCGAGGACGGCATCTTCGACAACCGCGACATGCGCCTCGAGGGGCGTGAACAGATCCGTCGGGTCTTCACCGAGCGCGAGGCGGTGCGTGAGCTGCGCACCCGGCACGTCTGCACGAACGTCCTCGTCGACGTCAGGGCACCGACACAGGCGAGCGGGGTGGTCTACCTGAGCCTGTACCGGCGCCGCGGCCCGGTCGACTGGACCGTTCCGGTGCCGTCGACGCTGCCCGTCCTCGTCGGCAGCTACCACGACTCGTATGCACGGGTGGAGGGGACGTGGCTCATCCGGTCCCGGGTACAGCAGGCGCCGTTCGTGGACCCGAGCGACGACGGGTGGAGCACCGAAACGCGATAGTTCCCCCCTCCCGTTGACAGTTGAATCGCCTAACGATATAACGTTCCTACGTTTCTGGATCAGGAGAGGGAAGCCCATGAGCGAGACGATCCAACGTCGGGATGTGCTCAAGGCGGTCGGGCTGGTCGGCCTCACGGCGGCCGTCGGCCCGGCGGCGTTCAGCGCCTGCTCCTCGGGAGGCCCCGGCGGCAGCGCAACCGGTGGTGCCGGAGGAGGGGGAGGGGACCTCTCCTTCTGGTGGAACCCCTCGGTCGAGTCGGCCGACGCCATGGTCAAGTGGATGAACACCACCATCGCAGCGTTCCAGGCGGCCAACTCCGGCGTGCGCGTCGAGTCCGTCACGCAGCCGCCAGAGCAGATGGTCGGAAACTTCCGCACCGCGTGCCAGTCTCGAAGCGGACCGAGTCTCCAACACGAGTACTCCGGGCCCTACACGATGCAGTTCGTCTGGGAGAACTGTGTGGCTCCGATGGAGGGCACCGTCGACCCGAGCGAGTTCTCGCATGTGCTGCCGCAGAACGCCCTCAACCTCTACAAGTATGAGGGCAAGACGTGGGCGCTGCCCTGGTACAACGCGCCGGTGGTCCTCATGTACAACAAGGCGCTGTTCACGGCCGCCGGGCTCGATCCGGAGAAGCCGCCGACCACGATGGACGAGCTCATGTCGGTCTCTGCGGCCCTGAAGAAGACGGGCGTCGTCCCCTGGGGCTACGGGCTCAAGGGCCTGACCGGAACGGGCAACTTCTCCGGGCTGTGGAACCTCCAGCAGCTCAACGACCCGAAGGAGATCCTTCCCGTCGTCCTCGGCCAGGCCAAGTACACCGACCCCAAGTTCTCCGGCTGGCTCGAGTGGGTGCAACAGCTGATCAAGGCCGGCGTCTTCAACGCGGACGTCGCCTCACTGGAGTACCAGGACTCGATGAACATGTTTCTGGCGAAGAAGAGCGCCATCTGCATCACCAGCAGCCTGACCAAGTTCCAAGCTGCGCTCGGCAAGGACCTCGGCGTCTTCGTCCCGCCCAAAGTGGGTACCGGAGCGCTGGCCGGGAAGATCAGCTTCAACTCGCACCCGCTGTTCATCACCTCGTTCGCGCCGGACAAGGCGCTGGCCGCCAAGCTGCTGGCATACCTGCACCGCCCCGAGGTGCTCAAGGGCATGTACGAGTCCTCCGGCTTCTTCCCGGCCGACGACCGCTTCGACAGCACGGTTCTCAAGACCGACCAGGACAAGCAGCTCTTTGCCTTCCTGCGCGACAAGGCGACCATCGGCTACCAGAACTACTGGCCGTCGAAGATGGACCGGGAAAACCTCTTCCTCGGCGTCCAGTCACTCTTCGCGGGGTCGGCGTCTCCTGCCCAGACCGCGCAGCAGATCGAACAGCGTCTCGGTACGTGGCGCAGCTCGTCGGCCGCGGAGCTGAAGAACTTCGAGGCCGCGGCCAAGTGACGTCGCGACCGCGAGCGGACGCCGCGCGAACGGGCACCTGATGACGGCGCCCGCCGCCCCCGTGATCCCCGCGCGGCCCGGGCTGCCACCCCGGCCTGAGATCCGCGCTCGGCGAGGGCTGCCGCGAGACGGCCTTGCCGCGCTCGGGTTCCTCGTCCCGGCGCTGCTGCTCGTCGCGTTCGTGTTCTTCTACCCGATCGGCGCCGTGACCTGGACCAGCTTCCAGAACGTGCGCACCGGCGACTTCATCGGCCTGGCCAACTACCACGCGCTGTTTGCTGACGCGATCTTTCAGGACGCGCTCCGCAACAACCTGAAGCTGCTGCTCGTCCTGCCTGTCGTCGTGGTGCTCGCGCTCGTCCTTGCCCAAGTGCTCTTCGACCGGATCCGGGGGTGGCGGTTCTACCGGGTCATGATCTTCCTGCCCTACATCGTCCCGGTGGTCGTCGCCGCCATCGTCTTCGGTCAGATCCTGCAGAGCAACGGCCTGGTCAACGCGATCCTGCGCTGGCTGCACCTGGGCGCGCTCACCAGAGACTGGCTCGGCGATCCGGGGACCGCGATCTGGTCGCTCGCCGGTGTCGTGGGTTGGCGCGAGCTCAGCTTCGGCGTCATCCTGTTCCTCGCCCGGATGACGCAGCTGCCGCTCGACCTCTACGACGCCGCCCGCGTCGACGGGGCCAACTGGTGGCAGCGGCTGCGCCACGTCACCGTGCCGCAGATGTCGGTCATCATCGCCTTCTACTGCGGCATCGTCATCATCGCCCTGCTCAGCTGGGTGTTCAACTACGTCCTCGTCCTGACCCGGGGGGGTCCGGGGACGAGCACATACGTCATCGAGTACTACATCTACAGCCGGGCGTTCCAGTACGGCGACTTCGGTAATGCCGCCGCGCTGTCGACCCTCTTGCTGGCGGTGATCCTCACGTTCATGGGTGGCTACCTGACCTGGCTGAGCAAGAAGGGTGTCCTGTGAGCCCACGTCGGCCGGCGGGCCCGGGGGACGCGGTCGCCGCGCTGTCGAAGCACGGCCTCGCGTCGCTGGCGGTCCTCGCGGCCATCATCCCGCTGTACTTCATGGTCAGCTCGTCCGTCAAGACAGAGGTGCAGTACGCCGACAACCAGCTCGCGTTCCCGCTCGAGCCGACGCTGGAGAACTTCGGGGCCGTCCTGGGCAACCCGATGTTTCTCACGTGGATCCGGAACAGCTTCATCCTCACCGTCGCGTCGGTCGCGATCGGCCTCACGGTCTCCGCGGCCGCAGCATACGCGTTGGCGTGCATGGACTTCCGCGGACGACAGCCCCTCTTCATTGCCTTCGTCGCGCTCCTGGGCGCGCCTTCGGTCGCCATCCTGATCCCTCTGTTCAGGGTCATGGTGACCACGCACCTGATCAACACCCTCCAAGGCGCCGTCCTCGTGTACGCGGGGCTGATGACGCCGTATACGACGTACTTCCTCACCGGGTTCTTTCGCCGGCTGCCCGTCTCACTGTTCGAGGCTGCTCGACTGGACGGGTGCGGGCACCGGCAGATCTTTCGCCGAATCGCCGTCCCGCTGTCGAAGCCGGGCCTGATCACGCTGGCCATCGTCAACACGCTCTGGGTCTGGAACGAGCTGCTCATCGCCATCGTGTTCCTCCAGCGAAACGACAAGCGAACCCTGATGGCCGGGCTGACGCTGTTCCAGGGAGAGTTCTCCAGCAACGTCCCAGCCATCATGGCTGGCTTGACGATTGCCGTGCTGCCGATGTTCGTCCTCTACGTCAGCGGCCTGCGCTACTTCCTCTCGGGCCTGACGGGCGGTTCGGAGAAATGAAGCACGTGCAGCTGCACCTCAACGGGTCGGATATCGAGCTCGATCCCACGCGAGCGGCCATCACCAGCGTGGCGAGCCCCACGCGGGAGTTCCTGTCGGCCTCCCATGCGGGCAGCTTGCTCCGGCTTGCCGTGCCGATCGAGGGCTATGCCGCCCACTGGATGGAACTCGGACCTGATGCGTCGCGGGTCGAGCACGACGGCGACACAGTGCGTCTCACCTTCGAGTCCCTGCGCTCCGACCACGTGGAGCTCGCCGTGCACGTGGAGATCGAGGCCACGCCGACCGATGACGGTCTCGTGCTCCGTGCTCGGGTGCGGAACGACACCGGCCTGGACATCCCTCAGGTGATCTTCCCGCAGGTGTTGGGCTTGGTCCCTCGGGCACCGAAGGCGCCATTTCGGCTGCAGCTCCCGGGCCGATGCCTGCGCCCCTTTACCGAGCTCTCTATGCGCCCCGACGACCTGTCGTTCCTCGAGGTCCCGCTTCAGGAGTACATCTACTACGGCAGCCTCGACCTGACGATGAAGTGGGTAGACGTGGGGGAGGCGGAGGAAGGCCTGACGATCTACGCCCGTAGTCCGAAGTACACCACCCAAGGCCTGCTGGTGGAACGGCCGGACCGTGGTGCTGAGCGGCTGAACCTTCGCTGGGCGCACTACCCCTCCCTCGGCCCCGGGGAGAGCTGGGACAGTGACGACATCGTGGTGCTGCCACACCTGGGCGACTGGTACGCCGGTGCCCGGGCATACCAACGCTTCGTGGCGGATCGGTATCCCTACCAGGCGCCCGAGCGAGTTCGCGAGGCGCTGGCCATCCGCTCGATCTGGCCGGCCGTGCGGAACGCCCCGCCGACGTTCAGGTTCGAGGACGTGCCGGAGTATGCCGCCGAGGTGGCGGACCCGGATCTCGGCGTGGGTGAGGTTGTTCTGTGGCACTGGTGGTTGAAGAACGGCTACCCCATCGTCATCGACCAGCGTCTCGGCACCGAGGCCGACCTGCGAGCCGCCCTGGCTCAGTGCCGGGACGCGGGCGTCGCCATGTCATTGTTCGTCAGCCACCACATACTGCGAGATGCGGTGGAAACCGACCCGGACTGGCTACACCGGAACAAGACCGGCCAAGCGGTGATCTGGAACTGGACCTACAGCTCGGACTACGTGCCGAAGTTCCCTGTCCTCTTCGCTGCGACACACTCGATGATCAAGGGCTCGGCGCTCTCCCCCGGCTGGCGGGAAGCAGGACTGGAGGAGTACCGACGGATCATCGATCTTGGTGCTGAGTCAATCTGCTTCGACGTGTTCTACGCGTGGGGTGAGCCGAACTACAGCCCGAGTGCCGACGGCCCCGCCGACTCGGAGGGCGACTCGCTGATCGAGTTCGCCAAGGCGGCACGGGAGATCATCCACGCGCACCGTCCCGAGGGCAGCTTCTCCGGCGAGTGGCCAAGCGACCTCAAGGTGCCGGTCATCGACTACACATGGGACTGGCGAAACGCCTACGACGTGGCCGCCTGTGCGCCGTTCCGATACGTGTTCCCCCAGTTCCGGCTCAACGCCAACGTCGGCGCACATCCGCGAGGGCCGGTGGTCGCCTTCATGGAAGGCGCGCTGCTCAACATCATGCCGGGGGGCCTGAAGACGGAGCGGCTCCGCGACCACCCGGACCTCCTCGTCCTGCTGCGGAGGCTGAACCAGCTGCGTCGACGCTTTCTTCGCTTCTTCACCGAGGGCCAGTACCACCACCTCGAGGCGACCACCGTATCGGGCGGGGACGTGAGGGTCTACACGCACGGCGACGACGCGCTCGTGATTGCCGTCAACCCGTCCGACGACGACACAGTCGTCGACGTCCGGGTCGACCTGTCCGCACTGGGGTGCACGGCCGGGGAGTGGTGGGTCTCGTCGCACCAGCTGAGCGGCGCCATGGAGCGCCGCGCAGTATCCGGGGCCGTCTTCTCGACGCGCGAGCGGCTTGGCGCGGACGGCCTCGTCGTCCTCGAGCTGTGTTCCGGGAGCTCTCCACCGTGACGTGGCTCATCGCTCTCGGTGTCGTCGGTGTGGCCGGATTTCTCACGGGGATGACGGGATTCGGGTTCAGCGTCCTCAGCGTGCCGCTGCTCCTCCTTCTCTACGGCCCCAGAGAGGTGGTCGTCGTCGTGCTGTGTCTGGTCCCGCTGACGAGTGCGCTGCTGCTGCTCACCCCGACCCTGCGCGGGGTCCTCGACGTGCGCCTCTGTGCCGCGCTCAGCGGGTGCTCGCTCATCGGCCTGCCTATCGGACTGTGGATCTTTCATCGCTTCGACCCGATCTGGGTCAACGGCCTGATCGGGGTCGCCCTCGTGGCGTTCGCCGCGTTCGGGCTCCTGGTCGACACGGACTGGTCCGCACGGCACGCCTGGATCGTGCCCAGCGGCATCCTCGGCGGGATCCTGGCAACGAGCACGGGCCTGAGCGGACCCGCCGTTGCGATGTACGTGCACGGGCGGCGGCTGAGCAACGCCCAGCAGGTGGCCACGATGGCGGCCTACGTCGGCGTCGTCAGCGTCCTCGGGATCGGGCTGCTCGCGCTTCGCGGTGAGGTCAGGCCGGACGTGCTGCAGCGGGTTGCGTCTCTCGCACCCATCGCGCTCGTCGGCGTCGCGGTCGGCCGTTGGTGGGCCAGACGTCAGCACGACACCATCGAGCGGCTGACCCTGTACGCCCTCGGGCTCATGGGCATCTGGACGGTGGGCCGAGCGGTCCTCGGGTGGTTGGCTCCGGGAGGAATGACATGACACAGGACAGCGACGCAGGAACTGGCGGCGCGAAGCCGTTGCGTGGGGTGATCCCCATCCCGGTCACCACCTTCGACCACGACGGGCGGCTCGACGTCGCCGGGCTGGCCAGCCAGGTCGAGTTCTCCCTGTCGGCTGGGGCGCACGGCGTGCTCTACCCCGGCGTGGTCAGCGAGTTCTACACCCTCACCGACGAGGAGCGACGGTCCGCCGTCGAGGCCGTGGTCAGCGCGGTCCATGGGCGGGTGCCGGTCATTGTCGGCGTGACCGGCGCGAGCACCGCGTCGGCGGTCGCCTTCACGCAGCACGCGGCCGGCCTGGGGGTGGATGCCGTGATGACGATGATCCCGTTCGTGCAGCACTTCTTCTCGCCAACGACGGACTACGCGCTGGCGCACGTCTCCTCGGTGGCCGACGCCGGGGGCCTCCCGGTCATCATGCAGAACGCCCGCCTCGGATTCCCGCTCGGGCTCGCGGCCCTGGCTGACATCGTTCAGGCGGTCCCGGCCGTGCGCTACGTCAAGCAGGAGAGCAACCCGCCGACGCAGGACATCTCCGGCGTCGTTCGCGTCCTCCGAGACCGCATCGACGGCGTGTTCGGTGGGGTCGGCGGCGTCTACCTCATCAACGAGCTCGAGCGCGGTGCCGCGGGGACGATGCCGTCGCCCGCGTTCGTCGACCGGATCGTCACGGCATACGAGACCTACCGAGAGTCCGGCGCGGACGCCGCGCAGGCACGGCTCGAGGCCATGGGTTCGCTCTTCACCCGCGAGCTGCTCTACAACGTCGCGTTCCACAAGGAGGTGCTGAGACGTCGCGGCATCATCGCCTCAGTCGCCGTCCGCATCGCCAGCCCGACGCTCGACCGGGTCGATCTTGCCGACCTCGACCGGATGATGACCGCGGCTGACCTGCGATGAGACCGGACAGCCGCGAACGACCCCAGCGATCCCAGCGGTACGGTGAGCCGTCGGCAGGTGCGTCGGCCGAGCGAGGAGGGACGATGGTCGGTCGGGAGGTTGACATCCCGATGCACTCGGTCGTACGCACCGAGCTGCTCGGTGAGATCAGCTCCGGCCGGCTGCGTCCCGGTGACCAGGTGCCCACCGAACCACAGCTCATCCACAAGTACCACGTGAGCCGTACCACTGTGCGCCGGGCGTTGCGCGACCTCGAGACGATGGGTCTCATCGACCGCCAGCCCGGCCGCGGAAGCTTCGTGCGGGAACCGCACGTCGAGCCCCGGCTCGACCGGCTCACCGGCTTCGTCGAGGATATGGAGTCCCTCGGGCTCCACGCGACGGCCAGCGTGGAGCTCATCGAGCGGGTCCAGGCCGACCCTCAGGTCGCCGGACAGCTGCGCATCGACGCCGGCGACCTCGTCGTGCGGGTGCAACGGGTGCGTCTCGCCAACGGCACGCCGATCTCCTTCGACGACAGCTACTTCCCCATGGAGCTCGGGTCTCGGGTCGCCGAGGAGAACCTCAAGGACGAGCCCTTCTACAGCATCCTCGAGGCCAAGTACGGCATCGCGCTGGCCGGCGCTGAGTACGTCGTCTCGGCAGCGGTCGCCGACGAACCGGTCGCGCGCCTCCTCCAGATCCAGGTCGGTGATCCGGTCCTGCGGCTCGAACGCACCTCGTATGCCCGTCCCGACCAGCGCCCGATCCTCTTCGAGCACCTCTACTTCGCCGGCGCCCGCATCAGCTACCGACTGACCCTCGACCGGTGAGCCAGCCCGTGAAGGCCCGCCGCTCCGCCGGCAGGAATGCGCTCGTCATCGGCGCCACCTCCTCGATCGGCCGGGCCATCGTGAGTCGACTGCGCGACGAGGGGTCCGTGGTCGTCGGAGTCAGCCGTGAACCGTTGCCGGACGAGTCCTTCCCGCATCTCGTTGCAGACTGCTCCGACTCGGGGCAGGTGGCGGAGGTCGTCGACCGTGCGCGGAGGATGCTCGACGGACCACTGGACATTCTGGTGACAGCGGCCGCGATGACGCCTCGGGCCCGCGCCACCGAGACCAGTGACGCCGACTGGCGCCTGGCGCTAGGCGCCACGTTGGACAGCACGTTCTTCAGCTGCCGGGCCGCGCTGCCACATATGCCGTCAGGCGGCGCCGTCGTCGCGGTGTCCTCGGTCGTCGAGTCGTTCGCCTCCCCAGGGCTGGCGGCGTATGCGGCGGCCAAAGGCGGCATCAATGCGCTGGTGCGTGTGCTCGCGCTGGAGATGGGTGGGCAAGGCATAAGGGTGAATGCCGTGGCGCCAGGCCTGATCGGCGGCGGCGAGCTCGAGAACGCCACGGAGGGCTACCCCTTGCGCCGCACGGGCACGCCGGAGGAGGTCGCCGCCGCAGTCGCCTTCCTCGCGTCGTCCGACGCGTCGTTCATCACCGGCATCGTGCTCCGTGTCGACGGCGGGCTCGGCGCCGGCCAGGTCGGCGCATACGCGCGGCCTGACCTGCGCCAGCTGCTCGACCCCTGACCCATGGGTGATCGTGCCCACCTCACGTCGCAGTTCGAAAGAAGGGTTCCACCATGCGTACGGCCATTGTCACCGGCGGGATGAGCGGCCTAGGGGCGGCATGCGTGACCCGGCTGCGCGAGGATCTGGTCCAACAATCCGCAGGAGCGACTTAACAGAGAGATCCGTCGCCGGACCGACGTGGTCGGAATCTTCCCGGCCCGCGACTCCCTGATCCGCCTCGTCGGTGCCGTCCTGGCCG
>JAABUR0100005612.1_pt1 | contig 15883 bp, 18 predicted proteins | sample 5560091 | NCBI WGS metagenome assembly JAABUR01 (sample SAMN10711879, study PRJNA513375) | rock metagenome | isolation source: Antarctica rocks | place: Antarctica: Victoria Land, University Valley sud
ATCCGGAACCGTCCGACGGCGGCGGCCTCGGGGCTGAGCCGGTGCAGACGAGCCCGGGCCTGCGGGCCCTGGAGGGCGAGCACCGCCCGCTCGGCGGTCACGTCGGCGGCGCCCCCGCCGAGGGCGTCGAGCACCCGGTCGGTGTTCGACGCGTTCGGCATCACGTCGAAGCGGTCGGCGTCGACCCACCAGACGATGATGTCGTCGAGGACGGAGGCGTCGGCCTCGTCGAGCAGGTGGGTGTACTGGGCCCGCCCGGGGGCGATCTTGTCGAGGTCGTTCGTGAACGCCGCTTGGAGCCGGGCCCGGGCGTCGGGGCCGACGACGCGCACGGTGCCGAGGTGGCTGACGTCGAACACCACCGCCGCCGACCGGCAGGCCCGGTGCTCGGCCAACGTGCCCGCCGCGTACGAGAGCGGCATCTCCCAGCCGCCGAAGGTGACCATGCGGGCACCGAGGGCCCGGTGGGCCCCGTCGAGGGGCGAGGTGCGCGCCGCCACCGGGCTCAGGCCGCGGACGTGGGCCGCCGGACCGCCGCCACGTCGTCACCGGCCAGGCCGAGCAGGCCGGTGGCCTCGTTGGCGGTGGCCCGCACGGAGGGCCCGACCCCGGCGTGCTGAGACGGCGCCTCGAGGCCGTACTTGACGAGGAGCTGGAGGTAGTCGCGCTGGTAGAGGAGGCGGACCGCCACTCCGGGATGGCGCTCCCGGAGCAGCCGGAGCTTGCGGTTCTTGCGGGTGACCAGGCGCTGGTCGAGGGTGGTGACCTCCACGTAGAGGTCGTGGTCGGGCAGGTAGAAGTCGGGGGTGAAGGCCAGGGTTGGTCGGCCGTCGGCGTCGGCCTCGAGCACGAACGTGCGGGGCTCGTACTGCCACGCCACCCCGTAGAAGTCGAGCACGGCCGCCAGCTCGCGCTCGGCGTTGTGGGCGAAGGGGCCTCCGTCGGGAGGGCGGTCGGCCAGAGCGGTCAGCTCCCGAGCGCCGCCCGCGCCCCCCGACGGGGGGGCGACGGATCGAGGTGGATGGCGTCGTCGAGCTCTTCCCTCACGTCATCGAGAGCGAGCAGGTTGAGCACGCCCTGGCCCCGGGTGCGGTTGACCACGTCGATCAGCTCGGCGCCGTCGCGGACGAGCACGGCACTGGTGCCCGAGATGACGAGCTGGGCGCTGACGATGTCCTCGCCCAGGTTCTCCCGCAGGTAGTGGAAGGCCGAGCGCACCGACTCGAGCTTGATGCCGGCGTCGAGCAGGGTCTTGATGACCTTCAGCTCGAGCAGGTCGCGGTAGGAGTACCGCCGCCGGCTACCGCTTCCCCGGGCGTCGGCCAGGGACGGGCGCACCAGGTCGGTGCGAGCCCAGTAGTCGAGCTGGCGGTAGGTGATGCCACAGATCTGGGCGGCCCGCTTCCCGCTGAAGCCCTCGTCCGCTGCGCCGTCGTCCACGTGTGCCTCCACCGCCCATCGTGACAGAGGTGAAACTACGGCGGTGTGATGCGGAACGGTACGCCGCCGAGTCGGCCAGCGTCAACGACGCCCTATCAGGACGCGAAGTCCTCGGGGTTGACGCTCTCGATGAACTCCTTGAACTGCTCGACCACCTCGTCGGCCTCGCCCTCGGTCTCGCCCTCCTCGTCGTCAGCGGTGTAGCCGGCCTCGTCGAGGACGGCCTCGTCGGCGAAGATGGGGGTGCCGGTCCGGGCGGCGAGGGCGATGGCGTCCGAGGGTCGGCTCGACACCCGGTGCACGCCGTCGCTGGCGTGCAGCTCGATCTCGGCGAAGAAGGTGCCGTCGCGCAGGTCGGTGACGACGATGGACTCCACGCTCACGCCGAGGTCGTCGAGCAGGTTCTTCATCAGGTCGTGGGTCATGGGGCGGGGCACGGCGACGTCCTCCATGGCGAAGGCGATGGCCGTCGCCTCGGGCCCGCCGATGAAGATCGGGAGCACCCTGCGGTCCCCCTCTCGCTCCCGCAGGAGCGCGATCGGCGTGCTGGTGGGCAGCTCGACCCGGACCCCGACGAGCTCCATCTCGACCACGGGCGAACCCTACCCGTAGAGGTCGAGAAGGTGACGGTCGGGTTCGGCCGCGAGAGCGAGCGCGTCGGCCCCCCAGAGACCGTGGAGGTTCCGGTACCGGCCGGCGAAGTCCAAGCCGTAGCCGAGGACGAAGGTGTCGGGGACCTCGAGGCCCACGTACTCCACGGGGACGGGCACGAGCCGCCGGGCGGGTTTGTCGAGGAGGGCGGCGAACTCCAACGACGCCGGTCGGCGGCGGGTCAGCTCGGCCCGCAGCCAGGCCACGGTCAGGCCGGTGTCGACGATGTCGACCACCACGACGACCGCCCGGCCGCCGACGTCGGTGTCGAGGTCCTTGACCAGCCGGGCCCGCCCGCTGCCGGGGGCGTACGGAGCCACCGCCAGGAAGTCGACCGTGACCGGCACGCTCACGCTGCGCAGGAGGTCGGCGAGGAAGAGCACGCTCCCCTTCAGCACCCCCACCAGGATCACGCCGCCGGGGTGGGCGCCGGAGATCCGCGACGCCACATCGGCCACGATGCGGTCCACCTCGGCGGCCGTGGCCAGCGGGGTCAGCCCGGCCGCCGGCGCCATCTCAGGGCAGGTAGTCGCGCAGCGCCCGGCGCAGCAGCGCCGACCGCAGGCTCTGTCCCATCGACGCCAGCTCACCGAGGGTGGCCACCGCCTGCTGGCGGGCCGCCGGGTTGCGCTGCTTGACCATCGGCATGACCACCTGCTCGAGGAAGCCCGCCTCGCGCTCCGCCGCCACCTTGAACATGCGCAGGTGGCGGGGTTCGATGCCGTGGCGGAGGAACCCGGCCGCCTTCTGGGCCACGACCAGGGCGTCGCCGTCGTAGTAGACCTCGGCGCCGACGCTGCGCCCGGCCACCAGGCCGTAGGTCTCGAGCTCGCCGAGCTGGGCGGCCGACAAGCCGCTGGCCGAGGCCAGCTCGGCGAGGGTCAGGCTCACCGACGTGGGCCCCGAGTCGAGCGGTGTGGCGCGCCGTTCGACGCCGCGGGACGCCCCCGTCGCGGGCTCGCCGGTGGGCTCCGCAGCCTCGGGCGCGGCGCCGGCCGGCCCGTCGGCCGGCGAGCCCCCGAACGGGAGCGACGGCGCAGGCTCCACGGCGCGGGCGGCGGCGGCGCGGGCGGCGTCGGCCATCCAGATCGGGACGGGCGAGCCGGCGGGGCCCTCGCCCGGGGTCCCGCCGGAGGCGGTACCGGCGTCCGCGTCGGGGCCCGGGCTCCCCGTGCCCTGGCCGGCCAGGCGGTCCTTGATGACCTTGAGCGGGAGGAAGTTCTCCTTCTGCTGCAGCAGGATCCAACGCAGGCGCTCGATGTCGGGCTCGTAGAACTTCCGGTAGCCCGACGGGGTGCGCTCGGGGTCCAACAGCCCCTGGCTCTCGAGGAACCGGATCTTGGAGATGGTGACGTCCGGGAACTCGTCCTGCAGCAGGCTGAGGACCTCACCGATCGACAGGTGGGCGTGGTCGGCCATGGGTGCCCCGCTCACACGCCGGCGCCGGCCACGAACACCAGCTTGAACTTGCCGACCTGGAGCTCGTCGCCGTCGGCCAGGACGGCCTCGTCGAGGCGGTTGCGGTTCACGTAGGTGCCGTTCAGGGATCCGACGTCGCGCACCACGTAGCCGTCGCCCTGGCGCTGCACCTCCACGTGGCGCCGGGACACGGTGATGTCATCGAGGAAGATGTCGCTGTCGGGGTGGCGACCGGCGGTGATGATGTCCTTGTCGAGGGCGAACTTGGAACCGGCGTTCGGCCCGCTGCGCACCACCAGCAGCCCACCCGGCGGGACCTGCTCGGGGTCGATGCTGATCTCCTCTTCCCCGGTAGGCGCGTCCATCTGGAACGTGGCGGTGGCCGGTTCCTCGGCCGGGTCGTCCCCGTGGCCGAGCGGCGCTCCACAGGACGAGCAGAAGTTCGACTCGGCCGAGTTGCGGTGACCGCACCGGGTGCAGAACACCTCGGTCATCGGGCCCCGCCGCTCATCGGCCGTCCACCAGGGCCCGGTAGCCGTCCGCGTCGAGGAGCGCGTCGAGCTGGGCCGGTTCGCCCACCTCCAGGATGCAGATCCAGCCGTCGCCGTAGGGGTCCTCGTTGAGCCGTTGGGGGGAGTCGGCCAGGTCCGCGTTCACCTCGGCGACGGTGCCCGTGACCGGGGCGTAGATGTCCGACACCGACTTCGTGGACTCCACCTCGCTGACCGTCGCCCCGGCCTCGACGGCCGCGCCAACGTCGGGCACCTGCACGAAGACCACGTCGCCGAGGGCGTCCTGGGCGTAGTCGGTGATGCCGATGGTCACTCGCCCCCCGTCCACCCGCACCCACTCGTGATCGGCGGTGTAGCGCAGATCATCGGGCACGTTCATGGCCCCGCACGCTACCCCAGCGCCGAACCCTCAGGTCGAGGGTGAGAGGGCGCGGCCGCCCGCTACCGGGTCATCTGGCGGATGCGGCGGGCGTACTCCTGGGCGAGCCGGCGGGCCTCGGCGTCGCTGGCCCCCTCGGCCCAGACGATGGTGACCGGCTCCTCGGGGTCGGGCAGGGCGAGGGCCCAGCCGCCCTCGTGGAGGACCTTCACCCCGTCGACGAGGATCAGCTCCCGGTCCTTGCTGTGCTCCATGAGGCTGCGCATGACCAGCCCCTTCTGCTCCCAGGGGGTGACGACGTCCTCCCGGGCCAGGTGCACCCGGGGCAGGCCGTCGACCACGGCGGAGAGGTCGGTGCGCTCCCAGGCCAGCAGCTCCAGCAGCTTCACGAGCGAGGCGGCGGCGTCGAAGGCGGGCAGGAACCCGGGCAGGATGAAGCCGCCGTCGGTGCCGGCGGCGAAGCCCACCCCGGGTGAGGTGGCGGCGTCCATCAAGGCGGCGGTTGAGGTCTTCGTGTAGAGGATCGAGACCCCGTGGGCCGCCACGAGGTCCTCGGCGGCCCTGCTGACGGTGACCGGAAGGGCGATCCGGTCGCCCACCATGTGCCCCGCCACCAGCGACACCATGGCGAGCAGGGCGGTGGTGTCGTCGAGCACGCGACCCTCGTCGTCGATCAGGGTGAGGTGCTCACCGTCGGGGTCGAGCACGGCACCGAGCTTGGCTCCAGCGGCCAGCACCAGGCCGGCGACGTGGTCGGCGTGGGCCCGGCGATCGAAGGTCATGGCCCCCGCGGTCGAGGCATAGGGGTTGACCCCGAGGACGTCGGCGCCGAGCTTGGCCAGCACGTTGGGCATCACGAACGAGCTCGACCCGTAGCCGTAGTCGACGACCAGCTTGAACGAGCCTTCGCGGATCCGCTCCATGTCCACCGTCTCGCCCAGGGCCGCGGTGTACTGCTCCAGAGCCCGCGGGGGGAAGCCGATGTCGCCGATCTCCGAGGCGAACACCCGGCGGAAGTCCTCCCTCGTGAACAGCCGCTCGATCTTGCGTTGGCCGTCCTCGGTGACGTCGAGGCCGTTGGCGTCGAAGAAGCGGAACACGACCGACTGCGGATCGTCCTCGACGAGCCGGACGGTCACGCCTCCCGAGGCCAGGGGCTGGCGGACGGCGAAGCGGGTGACGGGCACCGACGCCACCTCCAGGTCGATGACGTCGACACCCGCGGCGTTGACCCCGGCCATGAGCGCCCGTTTCAACATGCGCGAAGCCCGGCTGGAGTCCCGGGACGTCACCACGGTCGCGCCCTTCTTCAGCGTGGAGGCCCACGCCATGGCCACCCGGGCCGCCAGCTCGGGGGTGATGTCCACGTTGGCCAGGCCCGCCACCCCGGTCCGACCGAAGAGGCTCCGGGCGCCCTTGGACTCCCAGACGATGGACGAGTTGATGGTGGCGCCGGCCTCGACGGTCTTGAACGGGTACACCTTGACCCCCGGGCCGATCACCGCCCCCTCGCCCACGAAGCACTCGTCGCCCAGCACGGCACCGTCGTCGGCCCGGGCGCCACGGCGCAGGTCGCAGGCGCGACCGACCACGGTGCCCCGGAGGCGGACGCCCTCGCCGAGGTAGGCGTTCTCGTGGACCACGCTGCGCTCGAGGTCGACGTCGCTGCGGACCCGGACGTTGCTGCCGAGCACGGTGTAGTTGCCGATGCGGGCGCCGGCGTCGACCCGGCAGCCCGGCCCGATGACCGCCGCACCCTCGATGCGGGCCTCGGGGTGCAGCTCGGCCCCCTCCCCCAGCCACACGCAGTCACTCAGCTGGAACCCGGGGACGGCCACCTCCACCTTGCCGTCGAGCACGTCCTTGTGGGCCCGGACGTAGGCCTCGACCGTGCCGACGTCCTCCCAGTAGCCGTCGGCCACGGCGCCGTAGAGGGGCTTCTCCTGATCCAGCAGCGCCGGGAACACCTCGCCCGAGAAGTCCACCGGCCGGCCGGGGTCGATGAAGTCGAAGATCTCGGGCTCGAGGACGAAGATCCCGCTGTTGATGGTGTCGCTGAACACCTGACCCCACGTCGGCTTCTCCAGGAAGCGCTCGACCGAGCCGTCGTCCCGGGTGATGACGATGCCGAACTCGAGCGGGTTCTCCACCGCCACCAGGCCGATGGTCGCGAGGGCCTCGTGCTCCTCGTGGTAGGCGAGGATCTTGGACAGGTCGATGTCGGTGAGCACGTCGCCGGAGATGACGAGGAACCGCTCGTCCAGCTCGTCCATGGCGTTGCGCACCGAGCCGGCCGTGCCCAGCGGCTGCTCCTCGGTGGCGTAGACCATGCGCACCCCGAACTCCGAACCGTCGCCGAAGTACGTGCGGATGTGGTTGGCGAGGAACGCCACCGTCACGACGATGTCGTCGAAGCCGTGCCGGCCGAGCAGCTCGACGATGTGCTCCATCAGCGGCTTGTTGGCCAACGGCAGCATCGGCTTGGGCGAGTTCGAGGTGAGCGGCCGGAGTCGGGTGCCCTCCCCGCCGGCCATGATGACGGCCTTCACGGCATCGAAACTACCCGGCCGGCTCCAGCACCGAGCGGTCCGCCCTCCCCTCGCGAAGGGCCCGCAGGCCGCGGGGCACGTAGAGGACGACGGAGATGTAGCTGAACACGAGCGCGGGGCCGGCGGCGACCCACGCCAGCACCTCGGCGGTGTCGCGCCAACCGAGGGTGCTGTGGGAGGCGAGGAAGAGCGGGAAGGCGACCATGAACCCGAACGTCCCCGCCTTACCGAACCATGTGACGTCGATGCGCCGTGCCCCCATGGCGGCGAGCACCAGCGTCGCAGCAGTGACGATCACCTCCCTGGCCAGGACGGCGACCGCCACCCACACGGGGCAGCTGCGGTCGATCACGATGCCGCCGACGCCCACAAAGAACAGCAGCCGGTCGGCCACCGGGTCGAGCACCTTGCCGAGGTCGGAGGCCTGGTGGAAGTGACGGGCGATGTAGCCGTCGATCCAATCGGTGCAGCCGAGGGCGGCCAGCAGCGAGGCCGCCGCCGCCCGGTTGTCCCGGCCGAACAGCAGCCAGAGGAACAGGGGGAGGCACGCCAGGCGCACCACCGAGATGGCGTTGGGGATGGTGAGGACTCGGTCGTCGCCCTCGGCACCGGGCTCGATGGCGGTCATCGCCCGCAGCCTACGATCCGGGGATGGCGAGCATCTTCTCCCGCATCATCGCGGGCGAGCTCCCGGCCCGCTTCGTGTGGCGCGACGACCGCTGCGTCGCCTTCCTCTCCAGGAACCCGCTGGCGCCGGGCCACACCCTCGTGGTGCCGATCCAGGAGGTCGACCACTGGATCGACCTGCCCGAGGACCTCGCCGCGCACATGTGGTCGGTGGCCCAGCGCATCGGCCGGGCCCAGCAGGCGGCGTTCGCCCCGGTCAAGGTGGGGGTGCTGGTCGTCGGCGAGGAGGTCCCGCACACCCACGTCCACCTGGTCCCGTTCCACGACCTGTCCCAGATCGACCTGGCCAACGCCGAGGCGGATCCCGACCCCGCCGCCCTCGACGACGCCGCCGAGCGGCTCCGGGACGCTCTCCGCGCCGGGGGCCATGCCGAGGTGGCGGGCTGACGGTCAGCGGGTGAGCGCGAGGATGCCGTCGCGCTCGAACACGACCGCGTAGCCCTGGCGCCGGAGGGCGGCCCGCACGGCAGCGCGGTCGCCGGCGTCCCAGAGCTCGGACCCGTTGCCGTCGGTGGCGGTGGTGTCGAGGACGACGGCCCGTGTGGTCGGGCGCAGCGAACCGGCCCGCTCCGGCGGACCGATCCACGTGTCGTGCACGACCCGGCGCTCGGCCACCAGTGCAGCCAGCTGCGGGCTCACGGTCACACCAGCGCGGTCGGGCACGGCGTCGATGGCGTCGAGGCGGGCCTGGTCGGTGTCGTCCCTGCTCCCCCACGCCCACGGCTGCTGGTACGGCGAGCTGGGTGCGTTCTGAACGAAGATCACCGCCGCCGCCAGAACCAGAGCACCCACCAGCCGGTGGTCGAGGTTCACCCGGGTGATGCTGCGCCGCCCGATCCGGCCGAGAGCGACGATGGCGGCGACGAACACCGGCACCGTGGCCACCACCACCTGGGACGTGCCCAGCCACCCCCGCACGTCCCCGGCGTCGACGAGGCGCTGCACGGCCTGGTCCCCGGCGATCCCCAGTACAAGGGGCGGCAAGGCCGGGATCATGTACCGGGTCGCGGTGAGCGGCAGGAAGAGGAGAGGGGCGAACAGGGCCACGAGCACCGGGAGGCTGGGCTGGCTGAACAGGTCGCCCAGGCCCCGCACCGGATCGGTGAACAAGGTGCGCAGCTCGGCCAGCGGCGCCACCCCCTCGGCAGCAAAGGCCTGGGCGGCGGTGAGGGGGCCGGTCGGCAGGCGGGGGTCGAGGATCACCAACGCCGCCACCGTCCAGGCCATCCCGACGCCGGCGGTGATCCAGCCGTGACGACGGTCGCCCTCGAGCACGCCCAGCAGACCCAGGGCGGCGACGGTCACGCCGAGATCGGCCCGGCACAGCAGCACGAGCGCGACGCACAGCCAGTACGCCGGCCACCGCTTTCGTCGACCGAAGAGCGTGGCCCACGCCAGCCCGGGCACGGCGAGGGCCTCGGGGTGGAAGAGGCTCAGGTTGGCGGCGTGCACCGTGGGAGCGAGGGCATAGGCCATCACCACCGCGGTCGTCGTGCCGATGCGCAGCGACACCGACTCCCGGGCCAGCCGCCAGATCGGCACCACCGCCAAGGCGAGCGCGAGGGCCTGGGCGCCGGCCAGGGCCTGGGGCGCGGGGATCCAGCGGGTGGCCTCCAGCACGGGCAGGGCCACGAACGACCACTGGCGCACCACCGGGTCGCCGCCCGCCAGGCTGCTCACCGGCGGGGCGCCACGGCGCACGTTCCACGCCGCCTGGCCCCACACCCCGAGGCCCGGTCCGCCGTCGAGCTGGCGGACCACGGCAAGCGCCATCGCGGTCAGGACGACGAACAGGACGGCGGCGATCGCCCACGGCAGCACCCGGTCGGCCCACTCGGCGTCGAGCCGGGCCTGGACCCGGAGGCCGAGGTTGTCGAGGCGACGGCGCAGAGCCACCGGGGGGGTCCGTCGGGCGACCCTCAGCCGCTCGGACCGGGCGCTCACAGGAGCGTCGCCTGGCCTCCCACCGGATCGTCGGCCCCGTCAGGCTCGACGGGCTCGATGAGGTGCGGTCCGTCGTTGCGCACGTTGCTGACGCCGGGTCCGACCGGACGGGCGACGGTCAGGTCGGCCGGGGCCGGAACCAGCAGCCGTTGCAGGGCCTCGAGGTCGCGGTTGTCGGGGTCGAGCCACGCCTCCCAGGCAGAAGTGGGCAGGATCACCGGCATCCGGTCGTGGATCTCACCCACCACCTCGTTGGGCGGGCCGGTGACGATGGTGCAGGACCGAAGCCGTGAGCCGGCGGCGCGGTCCTTGCCCTGCCACTCCTCCCACAGGCCGGCGAGGGCGTAGGGCGTCCCGTCGGGCGACGAGATGAAGTACGGCTGCTTGCGCTTCTGGCCCGGCACCGCCTTCCACTCGTAGAAGCCGTCGGCGGGCACGAGGCAACGACGGCGGAGGAACGCATGCTTGAAGGCGTTGCTGGCGGCGAGGCCGTCGGCCCGTGCGTTGATGAGGCGGCTGGCGATGGACGGGTCCTTCGCCCACAGGGGTACGAGCCCCCAGTGGAACGTGGCCAGGTGCCGGGTGCCGCCGGCCTCGACCACCACCAGGACGTCGTCAGTCGGGGCCACGTTCCAGCTCGGCTCGGGGTCGATGGCGGCAGGCGCCTCGGCCGAGAAGTACCGGGCGATCTCGTCGGGCGGCGAGGCCGACACGAAGCGCCCGCACATGGCGCCACGCTACCCCGGCCGGTTCGAGCGGGGCCCTGGCGCTCAACCCGGCACCGCCATCCCCGCCGAGGGATGGTCCGGGGAGGGCTACGGCTCCCCTAGCTTGTGACCGTGTCCGAGCGTCGCGACCTTCTCGGCCCGCGCGCCCAGCTGGTGAGTCGCAGCTTCCTCATGCTGTTCCTGGAGCTTGCCCTCATCCGGTGGGCCGGCTCCAACGTCCTGTACCTCTCCTACTTCTCCAACTTCGTGCTGCTCGGGAGCTTCCTCGGGATCGGCCTCGGGTTCCTTCGGGCGTCGCGAGGCCGGGACCTCAGCCCTTTCCTGCCCTTCCCCCTGGCTGTCCTCGTGCTGGTCATCTGGTTCGCGCCGCTCGAGATCAAGATCGAGGGCGGGGGCAGCCTCATCTTCATCGGCGGCAACCCGGACCAGAGCGGCCTGCCGCGCGAGGTGGTGCTGCCGATCATCTTCGTGCTCGTGGCGGCCACCATGACCCTCGTCGGCGAGGCGGTGGCCAGGGTGTTTGCCCGGTTCGAGCCGCTCGAGGCGTACAAGCTGGACCTGGTCGGGAGCGTGCTCGGCATCCTCGCCTTCTCCGTCCTCGCCTTCCTGCGGGTGCCGCCGATCGGGTGGGGACTGGTGGTCGCCGCCGTCATGGTGGCGACGCTGATGCCGGTCACCGACCGTCGGGCCGCCCTCGGCCTCGCCGCCCTTCTGCCGGTGCTGGCCGTGCTGGGCTGGGAGTCCACCCGGCCAGACACGTTCTGGTCGCCGTACTACCGCATCACCACCGAAGCCGAACCCGGCCGCGCCACGCTCGTCTCGGTGAACCGCCTCCCCCACCAGCTTCAGCAGCCGGTTTCGCGCTCCGACGGTGCCGGTGGGCTCCGGGGCGGCCCCGGCGTCCTCTCCTACGAGACCATCAGGCCCCCGAACCTCGACGACGTGCTCATCATCGGCGCCGGCGGGGGCAACGACGTCGCCGCCGCGCTGCTCAAGGGAGCGGACCACATCGACGCCGTGGAGATCGACCCCAAGCTCTACGAGCTCGGACGGGAGCGCCACCCGAACCGGCCCTACGCCGATCCTCGCGTCAGCGTCCACATCGACGACGGCCGCGCCTTCCTGGAACGCAGCCACCACCGGTACGACCTCGTCGTGCTGGCCCTGCCCGACTCCCTCACCCTCGTGTCGGGCCAGTCGTCGTTGCGGCTCGAGAGCTACTTGTTCACCAGGGAGGCGCTGGCCAGCGCCCGCAATCACCTCACCGACGACGGCGTGTTCGTCATGTACAACTACTACCGCGAGGACTGGCTGGCCGACCGGTTCGCCGGCACGCTCCAGAGCGTCTACGGCCGGGCGCCGTGCCAGATGTCGCTCGGCTCCGGAGCGGTGCGGTTCTCCATCCTCGCGGCCGGTGCGCCATCGTCGTTGGATTGCACCGGCGACGGCCGCGATCCGGGCCAGCCGCACCAGTGGAGGAGGGTGGGGTCGAGCGTGGCCACGCCGGCCACCGATGACCACCCCTTTCCCTACCTGAAGACACGGACGCCGCCGACCTTCTACCTCGTCACCATCGCGTTGATCCTCCTCGCCTCGTTCGTCATGGTGCGGGGCGTGGCCGGACCGCTGGGGCCCATGGTGCGCTACGCCGACCTCTTCTTCATGGGCCTCGCCTTCCTCCTGCTCGAGACCAAGAGCGTGGTGCAGTTCGCCCTACTGTTCGGGACCACCTGGTTCGTCAACGCTCTCGTGTTCCTCGGTGTGCTGCTGAGCGTGCTGGCCGCGGTCGCGGTGTCCAAACGGGTCCGGTTGCGGCGTCCGGCGCTGCTCTACGGCGCCCTCCTCGCGTCACTGGCCGTCGCTTGGATCGTGCCTCTCGACTCGCTCCTCGAGCTGAACGTCGTCCCCCGGTTCCTGCTGGCCGTGCTCATCGCCTTCTTCCCGATCTTCACCGCCAACCTCGTCTTCACCGAACGCTTCCGAGAGACGGCCTCGTCCACCACCGCCTTCGGCGCCAACCTGCTCGGCGCCATGGTGGGTGGTCTGGTCGAGTACTCCGCCCTCGTCATCGGCTACCGGAATCTGCTCGTGCTGGCCGCGCTCGCCTACCTGGCGGCGTTCATGGCCGGCCGCCGCCACCTCGCTTCAGCCTGACCGGCGGCGTCGGTCAGAGACGGTGCTGGGCCTCCGCCGCGTCCGCCTCCGCCTTGGTCTCGTGCAGCGTGTCGCTCGGGTGTTCGGGTGGGCCGTAGAGGGAGTACAGCTTCAGCTCGTCCGGACCGGCGTTGACCACGTTGTGCCAGGTACCGGCGGGCACGATGACGGCCCAGTCGGCGGGGACCTCGCGGCGCTCGTCCACCTCCTCGTCGTTCGGGCCCAGCTCAACCCGGGCCCGGCCGGCCTCGACCCGGATGAACTGGTCGCGGTCGGGGTGCACCTCTCGGCCGATCTCCTCACCGGGGGCGAGTCGCATGACCGTGAGCTGCATGTGCTCACCGGTGAACAGGACGGAGCGGAACGTCTCGTTGGAGAGCGTCTCGTGTTCGATGTCGCCGAGCCAACCGATCATCCCCCGTGCCTAGCACCTTCCAGCAGGGAGGGGTACCCGGCACGAATCGGACAGTTCAGGTCACGGGCTGTGGCGGGTACAGATCGCTCGGTCCTGGAACACCACGACTTCGGCGGTCGCCCCAGCCTCGCTGGGCCGCAAACGGCTCGATGACCCAAGGAGAGAGATCATGTCGCAGACCAACTACGACCCGTCCTCGAGTCGCGAGGGCTCGACCCGGGGCGCCACCACCACCCACACCCCCGCACGGCGCACCTTCACCGAGACCAAGGCCGGCGTGAAGACCAGCGAGTTCCTGCTGACGCTGGCCTTCGTGGGTGCCGTCCTGCTGGCCACCTACATCGCAGACGAGGACAGCCTCGGCCACGCCAACGGATGGCGCTTCGCCTCCTTCGCCGTCGCCGCCTACGTCATCAGCCGCGGCCTGGCCAAGCTCGGCGTGCGCGAGCCCTACAGCGAAGACCGCTAGACGATGCGGCTCGGCAGGAACACCGAGGTCAGGGCGCTCGGCGGAGGCGCCGGTTGCCTGGCCATGATCCTGATCTCGGTGATCCTGTCCATCCTGCTCACCCTGCTCGTGAACCTCGGCCGGTAACCGCCGGGGTCACGGGGCCGCGTACTGGGCGTCCATCCCGGCCCGGAACTCGGCCGCCGAGTGCTGGCTCGCCAGGATGGGGATGCCCCGGTAGACGAGCCCGACGCGCAGTCGGAAGACGCGGGTCCCGTCCGGCTGGTACTCCGCGATCGAGTTGTACCCTCCCCATCCGGCCACCCAGTTCCCCCCCGGGAGGCGACGGAAGGACCCACAACACGGGGACGTGGTCACGTCCCGGTCACCGTTCTGCTCGACGAGCGTGGCGGTCCGCTGTTGCAGGTCGATCTGATAGACGACCGTCCGGGGCGGGCGGGTCGGACCGCGGCCGAGGGTGCCGTTGTCGTGGATGGACACCTTGCCGTTGGCGGGATCCACAGGGTCCAACCGGGCGTCGTGCTGACCGCTCACCCCGTTCAAGGGGTCCGACACCAGCGTCAAGCTCTCGGGCCGCTTGTTCCCGCTGAGCTTCCACACCACCGAACCGGTGTTGCGGTCGATCCGGTAGACGGCGTCGAGGTGGCGGAAGCTCAGGATGTAGCCGTCGCCCGTGGGTTCGACCGAGTTGTAGTGGTACGGGTCGTAGACGCCGTTGGTGACGCTGTCGCGCTGTTGGGCGATCCACTGGAGGGTGGTCTCGTTGACCGGGATGTGGGCGGCGGTGTCCCACGACCACACCAGCTCACCGGCCGGCGTGAGCTCCTGGAACACGTGGTTGAGGCACACGTTCGGCGGGGTCAGGCCCCAGGACGAGAGATCGCACGTCTGTTGTTGCACGGTGGCCAGGACGTAGTTCCCGTTGGGGAGCAGCAGCACGTCGTGGAAGTCGGTCGGGCCTCCGACGTTCTTCACCGTTCGGACGAGCTGACCGGCGAGGTCGTACTCCTGCATGCCCCCGCCGGTCACGTCGGTGATGGCGAAGTTCCCGTTCGGCAGGGGCGTGAGCAGGATCGTCCTTCGTGGCGGGAGCCACCAGATGGGCACTCCGTTCGTGTCGAACACCGCGGTGTAGGTCGGCTCGGCGAACTGCTCGACCAGGGCGGTGGAGTAGAACGCCGCTCGCGGGGTGCCCGTCCGCTGTGCGGACCACGTAGGGAAGTCGGGTGGCAGGCAGCGCACCGAGTGCCTGCTGATGTTGCCGTCGATGGTGAGCTGGATGGTGAAGCGACGCCCGACCTGCTGGGCGACCTGCACCTGGAAGGCACCGCTCCGGGGCTCTGATCCGTTCACGGAGACGTTGGTGCCCGACGGCGCGTCGACGCTGACGGTGGTCGGCTTCGACGGGTCGCAGCGGTTCACGTAGTCGAAGACGCCGGTCTGGAAGAGGCTGGGGTAGAGACCGGCCGAGGTGGCGATGTGGGGCGTCGGTGCGTTGCAGGCGGTGAGCCCGAGGGCCATGCAGGCGGCGACCACCACGATCGTCGCTGCCGAACGGAACCGTCTCACATGCCCCCCAGACCTCGGGCCCCCTCGGCCCGTGCGGGCGCCACCATAGGGCCTGAGCCATTCAGGCGGCGGGTGCTTCGTTGAAGTGGAGGTCGTGGCGGCTGAGGGTTTCACCGGTGGGGTGTTGCCAGGTGCCGGGGGGTGGGGTCGGTGGGGGGTTTGGTGGTGAGGGTGGTCGGGCTCGGGCCAGGGGTCGGCCGCGGTGGTCGGAGAAGGTGAGCCCGTCGGGGTGGTCGGCGTTGCCGGTGATGCCGAGGCGGCCGTGGTGGTGCATGCGGTGGTGGGCGGGGCACAGGGCGCACAGGTTGGCGGTGTCGGTGGGCCCGTGGTTCTCCCAGTGGGTGACGTGGTGGACCTGGACGACCCGGCTGGCACAGCCGGGGACCCGACAGCCCCCGTCGCGGTGTTCGATGAGGCGGCGGGTGCGGTCGGCGACGATGGGTTGGGCCCGGCCCACGTTGACCGGGACCCCGCCGATCTCGGTGACCGGGCGCATGGTGCCGTCACAGATCACATACTCCGCATCGACATGAGCCGGTGCGGCCGACACGATCACCTTCACCTGGTCCCCGGACAGAGCCCCGGCCGCGAACCGCTCGGCGGTTGGGGCCGTTCGCCCAACCCGCGGGCCATGGCCACCAGTTGGTGGGCAAACCGCAAGGGTCGAGGCCGAAGAATCTTCGGCTTCTAGCCACGCATGACACCTTCGTTCCACCTCGCGCCGAAAGCGGGAGCACCCTTCGCAGGTGGCGTCGGTCCACTCGCCCGGCTGGGCGCCGGTCGGCGAAGCCCTGGGCGGCCAGGGCGATCCGCCTCGCCTCGGGCATTGGAGAAGACCGTTAGCCCCGATTATTCACGTGGTTCGGTGAGCTGACGGTCACGCGTCCGCGAAAACGCCCTCTCCGCTTGGGAAACTGCGCTTGTCGAAGGCAGCAGGAACCCAAACGGGAGGGCACTTCGCAGGTGA
>JAABUR0100005614.1_pt1 | contig 15877 bp, 14 predicted proteins | sample 5560091 | NCBI WGS metagenome assembly JAABUR01 (sample SAMN10711879, study PRJNA513375) | rock metagenome | isolation source: Antarctica rocks | place: Antarctica: Victoria Land, University Valley sud
GTGCCTGCCCGTGCGTCGCCGCAGTCCGCAACCGGGGTTCAAGGGGCAGGCCGCCCCTTGGTCGGGCGTAGCCCGACAGCCGGCCTCGCGTTCCACAATTTGCCCCTTGACAAGCAATACCGGATCTAATACGTCTTTAGAGCAGTGGTGTGTCGCTGTTGTGTGCGTGCCACATCTCTGGTGGAACGGCACCAATGGCCGGCGGTATCGCACAGTTTAGGCATTAGCTGCGATAAAACTGTCAGTGCGGGGAAGATAGCCCTGCGCCATCGCGGGGCGAAACGTCGTGTCACCCAGGCAGATGCAGGGAGTTGGACAGGTGCAATGCGCGCATATCTTCTACCGGATCATCTTCAACCAGCAGTGCGACAGCATGGATGGGCTTATCGGCCAACTCAGCGCCTGCTCCTGCGCGCCCTGCTGCCTCTGCCGCGCCTCGACCTGTTCATGGTGGTGCCGCTGTTCCGCTATCAGCGCCGCCACAAGCTGGCCGCGTACTGCTCGCACCGCAAGCGGCGGTTGCACCGCCTTGAGTCATTCAAACCGCCATAATTTCTCGTTGTAATACTAGATTGCCCTGATGGTGCGCCTGGCGCACGATTGCCGAGATGACACGCTGATCGACGGACCGAGCGGTGTACGGAGAATGCGCTGATGCCACGATCATCCTCCGCTCGCTCAAGGTAACCGCGCCAAGCGCGACTCCATGCCCGGGGCAACGCTGAGTTCGGCGACATGTAAGCCATCCGTCGTCTCACGAGATGGATACATCATCCACGATGCGGGATCATGTGCAACGATGATGCGGTCGGTGTTGTGATAGGCCAGCGTCACCATGTCGTCCATTGCCATCAGCATGTTGACCGTGCTGCCGGTAGCCAAGCCGACCGCGACATAGACGCCGTCATTATCAATGCCGCGGACATTCTGATGGGAGTAGGCGGTATCGCCCGCGTACACCCAACGTTCTGATTGAGATGCACTCTCCGTATCGATGACGACGATTTGGCTGCCAAATGTATGCGCGTCAAACGCTGGGCGCACATGGAGACCGGGCTGAACATTCTCAACCGCGCCGTCAAGTAACGTTAAGCGCCCCTCGAACGAGAGCGCGGCAGCAGAGAGAATATCCTGCGGATCCAGTGCCTTCCGTAGCGATTTGAATCGGCGCGGCAATGAGAGGGCCCAGACCCAATCAAGCAGCTCCTTCTTCTGCAGGAAAAAGTGGGCATTGGGGAAAGAGCGAAGATTCCCCATGTGGTCGAAATGCGCATGCGTCAGAATAACCGTGTCGACGTCGCGGGGATGCAGCCCGATCTTGCCCAGCACTACCTCCGGTGACTGCCAGTCTGTCACACCGCTCTGGTCAGCGAGGTCTTTGCCGTACTTGTCGTAATCGTAGCCGACATCGAGCATGATAATGTGGTCTTCACCCTGCAAAATGCAATAGGAGAACGATAAGAGACATGTACCTTTGTTGTGCTGGCCGTACAGCACCGCGCTCACGGGCTGTGCAGGGCAGCGTGCATACTCGAGGAGCCATATTGAGTAGGATGCCATTGTCGCACTTACCTCCAATCAAAGACCGGCGTCATAGGACGCTGTCGCGCACGTCTCGGCCACAAGCTCCAACGGCCACAAGCTCAGTGCGGTCTGCCGTAATGTGTCGTAATGACACAGCAAGCTCTGCATGCATGCCTGAGTCTGGTCGCGCTCGCCGCGCATAGCCGCGTGTTGCAGGGCCTCGACGGCCTCTGCGATAGCCAGAATCGTCTCGCCCACGGTATGTTGATCTGGTCCCTGTCGACGCAGATGGGAAGAGACGAAGACAGACCATGTTGCCCCTATCTGCCGCATTTCTGCTGTCGATAGATAGAGCGCCTCCAGATGAGCGCCTGTGCGCGTCGTGTCCTGTTGCCACAAGAGCGTGCTCGCAGCGACGCGCAGCAACACCACCTTAATATCGTCAAATGCGGGGCATAAAGCGTCCGCGTAGGCGCGTTCTGAAAGTGAAAGATGGGATCGATATTGCATGGCTCTACCTCTCTAACGATCTCGTCACGCGTCAATCGTTGGTTGCGTCGTGAGCGCCCCTTAGCCCTTCTCGGCGCCGACGAGCATCCCGGCCTGTACAAAACGCTGTGAAAAGAGGAAGATGATCACCACCGGCACGATCACGATCAGGCCCGCCAGCGCCGCCTCTGGCCGCTTGATCGGGCTAAACCCCTGGGAGGCTATCGCGGTGATCGCGCCGCTGGAATTGATGAGGTTGGTCAGCCCGACAGGCAAGGGGTACTTCCTGTCGTCGGTGAGCATCACGAAGGGGAGGAAATAGTTGTTCCAGTTCGCGACGAAGCTGAAAAACGCCACCAGGGCGAAGATGGGCCGTGAGAGCGGGAGCGCGACGAATCGGAAGACGCCGAACTCTGAGCAGCCATCGATACGGGCTGCGGCGAGGAGATCCTTCGGCAAGCTCGTCGTAAAGAAGATAAAGGTAAGGTAAGCGCCGAAGGGGTAGAAAGCCGCCGGCAAAATCACCGCCCAGGGCGTGTTGATCAAATGGACGGCGTTGACCTCCTGAAAGAGCGGCAGCACGAGCGCCGTACCGGGCGTGATCATGGTGATGAGGGTGAGGATGAGCACGATCGAGCGGCCGGCAAAGCGCCAGGTAGCAAGGGCGTATCCTGCTGGCACGCAAAGCACCAGCGATAGGACCAGGCTGCCGAGTGTGTATTCAATCGAGTTCACCAGCCACGCCGCGATCTCATCGCTTTGATAGCCGGTCAAATTGGACCAGGTACGACCGACATTGGTCAGCGGACCGGGGACCAACGAGACGCCGATACTCAGCAGATCGTTATTGGTCTTGGACGGCGCGATGAGCATCCAGATTATAGGCACGAGCATGAAGGCCGCGAACGTCAACAAAAGGGCGATGCGGAGACCATTGTTCAACAGCGATCCGTAACCGCGTCTGGTCGACGTGGCAACGTGCGCGTGTTCCATCAATGCGGACTCATGTATGGCGGTCGGGGCGTGGTCATTCACAGCGGTTGCCTCTCAGTCGATGCGATAGAAGTCGGTCTTCGCGATCACCAGGATGCCGATGAGCAGCCCAACGAGCAACATACCCATGGAGAGCGCCGCCGAGGCTCCGAAGTCTCCGGTGTCAAAGGCGATGCTGTAGGCCAACTGATTGAGGGACCACGACTTGCCCACGCCCGAAGCCGCGACAGCGCCGAGGATTTGCGGCTCGGTGAACAGCTGAAAACCGCTGGCGAAAGTCAGGATCAGCATGAAAATGAGGTAGCGCGCCACCAGCGGCAGCTTGATGTAGAACGATGACTGCCAGGGATTACATCCGTCGATGGTCGCGGCCTCGAGGACTTCGCGGGAGATGTTGACCAGCGCGCCGTACAGCACCACGACCCAGAAGCCGAAGGTGTTGAAGAACGCGATGATCGCCAGATCCAGCGGCAACGTTGACGGTACTAGCACGTCGACAAGCGTCTTGAGCCCAAAGAGTTTGAGGATCGGTGAGAACGGGCTAACGAGGGGATCGATCATGAACAGCCACATTAACACGCTGGCGGAGCCAGTGATCGCGCTTGGCACATAGTAAATCAGGCGCATGGTAGCGGAGAAGCGGCCCATGTGCGTATGAAGCAGGAGCGCCACGGCAGTGACGCTGACAAGCGTCGTGGGCAACCAAATCGCCAGGTAGGTAAGCACGTTGCTGAGCGCTGGGCCGAAGCGTAGATCACTGAACACATGCTGGTAGTTGGTCAGGCCGGAGAAAGTTTGCGTCGGGGCGGTCTCGTTCAGGAGGCTGATGACGCCGGCGTAGATCGCCGGGCCGATGCCAAAGGCCAGCAGGAAAAGCACGTAGGGCAGGATGAAGGGATAAGCGGGGCTCCAGCGCGGGAACTTTCGCGCGGGGGGGGGCGATAGTGTGGCCATGGGGCAACCTCCCTGATCGAGTTCGGCCGCCGGGGACTGCGTACATCTTTCCCCGGCGGACGGACCTGTCGATTAACGCGCCTACTGCACGACCGTATAGCCGACCTGCTGGGCAGCCTGGACGAGCCGCGCCTGGAAGGAGCTCGTGGCCGACGCCGCCGTTTTGCCGTTCTCCACCGCCGCGATGACCGTCGTGGTGAAGGGATCGTGTAGATCGTAGCGCACATAGTTCCAGGTTGGGCGGATTAAGTTCGCGGTCGCCCGAAGCACCGGGTACGGATTGATCGCAAAGAACGGATTATGGTTCAGTTGCTTGGCCCAAACATCCGCCGCCGGCAGATACGCCGGGAACGTGAGAGAGGTGCCTTGGTAATCGTTACTGGTGGCCATCCAGGTGGCGATAGCGGCCGCAGCACGCAGATTCGCGCTATGGCTCGACACCGAGTAGACGCCCCCACCCTGGGCGCCGGTCCAATTGATCTTGTCGTGAGACCAACGCAGCGGAGGCGCCGCTGCTATCTCGCCACTCGGGAGCTTGTACGACGGCTTGAACAAGAACGTGGGATACCATGAGGCCGCCGGCATCATCAAGATCTTATCTTCCTGGCCGATCTTGGCGTAGCCGGTGCCGAACGAATCCTCCTTGGAGAGGGCACGGGCGGCCAACAGCGTGTCGACCATCTTGGTCACGCGCGTGCAGGCCGGGTCGTTGATGTTGATATGCACCGTACTGGCGCCCTGGAGTTGAGCTAACGGGCAGCCGCTACCCCAGTACCAGCCTTCCAACGAATAGAAATCGCCGAAGTTACCCACCACATAGCCGGGGTGCCGCTTGGCTACAGTGAGGCCCAGGGCTTGGAACTGCTCCCAGGTCGTGGGGACCGTATAGCCGAAGCGCTTCATCAGCTTGACGTTATACCAGAGCACGACCTGAGCTACGTCATTACGGAGGCAGTAGAGGTGCCCTCCATACGTGCATCCACCGAGCGCGTTGGTGGCAAAGCCAGCCTGGACCTTTTTGGGCACCATCGTGTCGAGCTTGGCGCTATACCCCTCGCTAACGAGCTGGGCCGTATAGTAGGGCTCATTGAATACCACATCCGGCCACCCACTGCCGATGCGGTTGGCGAGCTTGATCTTGACCGGGATATCGCCCGCCCCGACGGTGACAATCTTCATATGGACATTGGGGTGTTCCTTCTGGTAGAGCTGGAAGCCTGCCGCACGGGAGACATCCGCCCAAACGACCAGTGATGCGCTATCATGCGCAGTCGAAGCCTGTGACCTGATTGGCGCAAGCAGAGATGCGCCAATGACTGTCAGCGCGAGGGCGCCTAGGGATAGTCGGCTTGCAAACCTACGTAAAGGGTGACTCATGCTGCCTCCTTAACGAAATGAGTAAATGGGTAACCGCAAGCGCAATGCGCCGGGGAGTAGTACTGTTGCACCTCCCGTAGCGCCCGCCATAACGTCGCTAGTGTCGCTCGTCCTTCAGTTCGCTCTAGCTCCTTCCATTAAGCTATGTCCGACCCGCACCCGGAGGGCGCCGCTTGCCGCTGCAGCCGGGGGCGCGGTGGTATGGCGGGTAATCAAAGGAGCTGGCACTAGCGAGCGACACTGGTCCACTGATGCGCCTGCGATGAGGGCCAGAAGATTGCTCACGGCCTGGACCGTCATCTCCGCGATCGGCTGGCGTACTGTTGTCAAGCCGCCCGCGATGAGGCTTGCGTTGGGGAAATCGTCGAAGCCGACGACCGACAGGTCCTCTGGTATGCGCACACCCTGAGCGTGCAGCCAGTCTATCAGTTCTGCAGCATGCGTGTCCTGTGGCACGAAAACGGCCGTGATCGGCCGGCTCCCTTCGAGTAGATTGAGGACGCCGGGATGATCGAGCACGGATCGCTCCGGGTGCGCCGCAATCCGTGCCGCCCGAAGCGCATCCCGATAACCACGATATCGCAGGGCAAAGTGTAGATTTCCATCACCCGTTTCAGGGTCGATGTAGGCGATGCGGCGATGCCCGAGGGAGAGGAGATGCTCGACCGCCACGACCGCACCCTGGTAATGGTCAACGTCGGCGTAGCCAATCCCCGGCGGGACGCTCTGGCTCCACAGTGCGACGAGAGGCAGCCGCCCGGGATCGATGACATCGAGCAGCCGGTGCTCGGAGTGGTAGAGGCAGCGCACGAGGAGCCCGTCGATACGCCCATCGACATAACGTGCAGTGTTCTGGATTAACTCGTCGCCCACCTGCGGATACAGTATCACCGCTGGCAGGTGATGCTCGCGGGCCGCCACGCTCAGGCCATAGAACAATGCGCCGTCAAGCCAATACATCATCGTCAGACATGGGTCATAGGGACCAGATAGTACGAGACCGAGCTGACCCGTGCCCTGAGCGCGCAACCTGCGGGCGGTGTGGTTAGGCACATAGCCAAGCTCGTCCACCAGATCGAGGACCTTGGTTATGGTCGCTGGGTGAATTCGTGAGCGCACAGCAGTGCCGGAGACGACCTTCGAAACGGTCGAGATGCTGACGCCAGCGACTGAGGCCACGTCTCGCAAGCTGATATTCGCCATCGTCAATCCACTTCCATGACCACATAGTTTAGGCGCGCAAACGTTGTAGCAACTATAATATAAATGTCCTCGACTTGTCAAGATGCTGCTGGCGAACCCTTTGTCACAAGTTTCAGGCGCATAGCGCAGACTGGTGGACCTTATAGCCAATCTAGGGCGAGTTGATCATGAGCGAGGAGGACTGCGTGCCTACCTCAGCGGTGCGTCGGCGCGGGATACCGTCGGTGAGACAGACGTGGTACTCGGACGGGCTTGTTCTCGACGTACAATATGAACAATCATTGATTGTGCCTGGCGCGAGTCGCTATGGCGGTGAGACACGCACCGCGTGGCATCATCTATGTATCCCTGCGGCAGGCATTATCGTAGCAGGATACCATCAGGACCGGGAGGAGACGAACTGTGGATTCCGTTTGGTTGTCGGACTATACGTGGCAAGAAGTCGACGACTACCTCAAAACACGCCGGACGATCATCGTCCCGGTCGGCGCCACCGAGCAGCATGGACCGGCCGGCCCACTCGGCGTCGACACACTCGTGGCCATGGGACTGGCCGAGGATGCGGCGCACGCCACGCAGAGCCTTGTCGCGCCCCCGCTTTGGGTCAGCGATTCCTTTCATCACCGGGCATTTCCAGGCAGCCTGTGGCTGCGCAGTTCGACCTTTATCGCCGTTATCACGGATATCGCGGCAAGCCTTGCCCAGAGTGGATTCACACGACAGATCTACGTCAACGGGCACAAGGGTAGCAATTTGCCCGCGCTCACCCTGGCTTTGCGTGAGTTGCGCGAATACAGCTATCCACAGGCGCTCGTCGCCGTAGTCGACCCCATGAACCTAGGCAAAGACGTGGCGGACGTGATCCGCCAAGAGCCGGAACATCATGGCGGCGCCCTGGAGCTGTCCGAAGTGATGTATCGGTTCCCTGGTTCGATTCGAGTGGAGCGCCTCGGCTCTGAGGCCGTCGACCTTGATGCCGTCGGCGGTGGACACCTCCGCGCGGACATTTTCGGCAAGGGGACAGTCGCCGAGATCCCGTGGACCAGCCAGGAACAGCGGGCGTTCGCGCCATCGGGCGCCATTGGCGCATCGAAGAGCGCCTCGGTCGAGCTCGGCCAAAAGTTCCATGACGCCATGGTGCATGGGCTGGTGGAGTTTGTGCAGTGGTTTAAGCAGTATGATGGACCGCTTGGGGCAAGTGGGGGCGAGCGATGATCATAATGGTAATGGTGACCGCGATGGAGCACACGTTGTCTGGGGCCTAACCCCATCATCCCTGCGTTCTCCCCTCACGTCGTCAAAATGCTAACGCGTCACGCGCATGCGACCGGACGTCCGCCTGACCCCCGCTCTAGCGGTCGCCAGTCCACTCCGGCCGTCCGGTGCCACGCGCCCGCGTCTGGAACCGTCTGCCTGAAAGCTCCAGCCGCGCGCATCGGGAGCTTGTCCCGTCCTAAGTGTCCGCCACCTGGCCGCCATCCGCAATAGGACACGAACGCGGACTTGTGGACAACCTTGCCATTCCCAAATCTGCCCCTTGACAAAAGGGCGCACGTCACCCTTGACCACGGAGATAAAAGCACGACGTGGGTTTTATGCCCCGCGACAGAAAAGGGTCCCGACAGTCGGGACCCTTTTGGAGCGACTAGGACACGCCGGCGGCGACGAGTGTGCCGCCAGCGGCGGCGACGCTGCGGTGCCTGCGCAAAGACCGTCCCGACCTGCACGCGGCGGCCTGGTGGGCTCAGGCCGCGCTCCCACTGGAGCCCGCCGCCTGCCCTGGGAGCGTCGCCTGCCGCCGCAGGCGCTCACCCCGTACCGCGTGCATCGTACCTTCTCCACCCTCCTGCCGGTGATCGGCACACCCACGGACCCGCCAAAACCCTGCAGGCGCTCGCCCAGCCGGCCCAAAGGGGCGCGTTCCGGCCCCGCACCCCGCTACCCGGCCATCAAAACGGCCACCTAATGCCACTCTTACCCCTCGCTACGCCACTCCACGCCGCCGTCCGTCGAGCGCGTGCGTTACCCTTTGGTTAAAACGCAAGCTTAGCTACCAATTTGTCAACCTCTCGCAGGAACGCAACACCGCGTTCCTCATAGTTCGCATACATGTCGTAGCTCGCACAGCCTGGGGCCAAGATGACAACGTCTCCCGGTTTGGCCATGGTCGCGGCGAGAGCTACTGCCACGCCCATGTCCCCTGCGTCGAGGATCATCGAACTGTCCAGCAAGACGTTTCTTCCAGCTAGAGCGAGCGATGCTTCAATATGACGGCGGATGAGCGGAGCTGCCTCCCCAATCAGAACAACCCCTCGGCATCTGCGCACGGCCTCCTGTGCGAGACAAGCCCACGACAACTCTTTGTCGCGTCCTCCTAGTATAAGAATCGCGGGCTGCCTACCAGTAGCCAGCGCCACACGTGTGCGATCGGGCGAGGTCGCTATCGAGTCGTCGATGTAGGTAACGTTACCAATTGTAGCGATAGGCTGGTAGCGGTGGGCCACCCCGGTAAAGCCACGAATAGTTCTGGCAATCATCTGCGGTACAATGCCGAACTGAGTCGCTACACAGGCTGCTGCGAGCGCATTGGCCACGTTGTGCTGCCCACGGACGCGCAGTTCATTTCGTTGACACAGCACCATACGCCGACCGTCCTGGACAAGGACCAGCGCCTCGCCCTCCAAGAAGGCCCCGTCACACAACGGGCATGGCGCGGTGAGACCAAAGGATAGCATACGGCCGCGCGCCTGTCGGCCGAGCGCCGCAACTATCGGGTCGTCGTGATTGACCACAGCAAGGTCGCTCTCCTTCTGATGGGCGAGGATCTGGGCTTTGGCGGCAATGTAGGCGTCCATAGTCGCGTGGCGGTTTAGATGATTGGGGGCAATGTTTGTCACAACTGCTACGGTCGGGCTAATCCGCAGCCATTCAAGTTGAAACGAGCTTAGCTCCAGCACAACCCAGGACTCGGGTGTAATCTCATCTAGACGCTCGATCAGCGGGCGGCCGATGTTACCACCCACGAAAACAGGGTGTGCCATCGACGTGGCCTGTCCCTGGCGCAGCATTTCCCCGAGGAGCGTCGTGGTCGTCGTCTTACCCGAGGTGCCGGTGATACCGATTGTCGGTGCATGGCAGGATTGAAGAAACAGTTCAGTCTCACTGGTTATCGGAATGCCACACCTCACGGCCTCCCTTATCACAGGCAAACGTTTGTCGATACCTGGACTAAGCACAAGGAGGTCACATGCGAGGATAGCGTCCGCATTATGACCACCGAGTGAAAGGCACACATCGAGGCCATCGAGGTGAGCAAGTTGGCTAGCCAATTGCGCTGGCGACCTCGCATCGCTCACAGTAACGCGTGCGCCGTGCCGCCCAAGGAAACGTGCTACGGCCAGCCCTTCCCGTCCGAGGCCCATGACCGTCACACGTTGCTGCGCGTAAACATTCATAGTACAGCTCCTATCTTTACGACGAGACTCTGTTGAAGGATTAATGCACGAGGAGAGCGATGGTGATGGAGAAACCAACCCTCGGCATGCCATGGCAGGCCTGATACTCCTTGTTCAAGACACAGTTGAGCCTCAGACCAAACAAATGGGTTGGAAGGGGGGAGGATTGGGGCATGAACAAGACGTACCATGCCCGCTCGACCGAGACCGAACAGGCTCACCTCGCCGATCTGATCGCGCCGGGGATGGTCGCGGCGCGCAAACTGCTCCGCGCCTGCATCCTGCTTAAGGCCGACAAGGGGCCAGGGAGTCCTGCGTAGGTGGACGAGTGCATCACCATCATTCAGGTGCGCTGTGAAGCGCCAGCCGGTTCCCTTGCCGACGTAGAAGACCTCGTCCGGCTCCGGATCGACGAGCAGATACACGTAGTAGGGGCAGATACACGTAGTAGGGACCGATATGCTCGGCGATAAGCGGATTGGTCAAATCACTCATGTCCGATCCTAGCCCACATCCCCGATCCTAGCCCACGTCGCCACAAAGCGATACCCCATGATTACCGAGCGAAAAAGTCCTCGGCCTGCCGCACGAGCCGCAGCATGATGTCGATGTTCGTCAGTGCATTCGTCAACGCTTCCCGCGCAACTCGCAGGTCCGTCGTGAGCGCCGCCGGCGAGGCATTCAGGGGATCTTGGGTAGCGAGTAGCAGGCGAACAGAAAATGCGTCCAAGCCTTGAGAGGCTCTTGGTGAGACGTTAATGCAGTGATAAGAGGCGTTATCACAGCAATCGTGACCTGATTGGCTCTCTTTTACGCGTGATTGACGGTTCGGTTGATGCGATTACCTCACCGTTATCACAGCAATAGGCTCCTTTTTGGCCTTGGGCGCATTTTCTGTTCGCCTGCTACTCGCTACCCGTACACATGTCGTCACGTTCCGTAACACCAGGCCCAGTTGTCAGGGTACTCACCCTCTACCGCCAAGAAGCTCGCTAACGGCTGGTGTGAAATAGCGTGGAGGCCCGGCGCTCGTCTGTTTATGTCGAGTTATGGTTCCTCCCCTACCTCGGCTGGGTGGCTTTCATCGGCAGCTAGTGGGTCGTAGCCGGCGCAACTCGTCGGAGGGTGCAGGTAGACATCGCCGCTCGGCCCGGCGAGGCGCCCGCACACATGCGCGAAGGATGGCGACGGGATCGCGAGACCTGGACCTCCGTTCGCCTTCAAGTCGGGATGGGCGCAGCGCACCCCGTTGCGGAAGCGGCACGAAACGCACAGCTCCATGACGCCGGCGAAGGGCTGATTGAGCGCCAGCTCCTGGTACAGGCGGGGGTGCGGGCCGATGAGGCGGCGGCCACAGACGCGGCATAGGACAACAGCGATAGGCTCCGGCCTGTCCTCGTCATCGTGCTCTTGCCAGGCGCGCAGGGGGCGCGTGCGAGCGGACTCCCAGGCCTGCATAACCTCATCGCCCATCCGCTTGGCATCGTCGTCCGAGGGGTCCGCCGGGAGTTCGGCCGGCGCCGGCGGCGCCGCGTAGCGGCCGCACGATTGGCAGACATGCGGGTGCCGCGGGCCCGGCAGGTCCTTGGAGAGCCGCGGCCACGTCGCGGCCGGCCCGTGCACGGATTCCGCCTGCTTCACCTGCGCCTCTCTCCACTGCCGCTCCCGCTCGGCGCTCTGCTGGCGGTACCTCTCCAACGACCGGTCGAGCGAGTCTTTGTCGCCTTGCCGTGCCCCCCGGTCAACCTGGCCCGCTGCGGGCGCCACCGCGTCCTGCTCGCCGCCCGACTTCCTCCCCCACAAGCGTGCGAAACGGTTGAACATCGCCGCCTTCCTCTCATTCCCCTACCCAATACTTATGTCGAGTGTGCAACTGCCCTACCCTGGCGTGCCCCGCTCACCCCTCATCCCGGTCGCGGTACTGTCGCAGCGCGTCGGTGACGATCTCGCTCATCTCGCGCTCCGTCCGGGCCGCGTGCAGCTTGAGCCACCGCGCTAGGTCGTGCGGCAAGTACACCGTCCTCCGGACACGCGTGGCCTCGGGCGACGCCTGTATCTCCAACCGCTTGGGCGCTTGGTCGTCTGAACGCTCGGGCATCTGGACGCTTGGACGTTCCAGCGTCTGAACATCTGGACGTTCGGGCGCTTGGGGCGCGCCGATCCGCCCGCCCTGCGCCTGCTTGAGCGCGCTGGTGAAGCCTTTGTTGGTGCTCACGCCGTCACCTCCGTCACCTGCGCCCTCGGGGCGAGGGCGGCCGCGACGGCGCGGAAGTCTTGCGCCGAGCGGGACCGGTCGTTGTACTCGAAGATCGTCTGGTTGAAGGACTGCGCCTTGGGGATGTTGATGTCCACGCGGACGGCCGGCAGCACCCGCTCCCCGAACAGCTCGCGCAGGTCGGCGATGTAGGTGTCGTGCATCTCCTTGTTGCCCGGCCGTGCGTCATAGCCGACGGGCACGATGCCGGTGAGGTCGAGGGCGTGGTCCACCAGGCTCTCCTGGAGCTTCTGGATCATCTGCAGGAGCCCGCGCATGGAGAAGTCTTCGAGGCGGGCCGGTATGACCATCTCCGCGCTTGCCAGTAGGGCCGACTCCGTGACGGCGCTGTAGCTGGGCGAGTGGTCGAAGATCACGACGTCGAACCCCGTGAGCTGCTGCGTGGCCTTGCGCAGGGTGTAGTAGGCGCGGTGCCCCTCCATGCCGATGAAGCGCGCCGCCTTCTCCAAATTAGTGTCCGAGGGCACGATGGCGAGGTTGGCGCGCGCGTCGTGGATCGCCTCGGGGAGCGGCACCTTCTGCTGCAACACGTCGGTCAGCGTCGGCGTCCGCGGCTCGACCAGCAGCGTGCTCGCGTTGCCCTGCATGCAACAATCCACCAGCAGCACGCGCTGCCCTTCCATCGCCAGGGCGTGCGCCACATTGGTAGACAGTGTGCTCTTGCCCACGCCGCCCTTAAAGTTCAAGACGCTAATCGTACGCATCCATGCCCTCCTCCCAACCATGTAAGCGTCCAAGTGTTTAGACGCTGAAGCATCTGATCACTCAAGCGCCTAAGTGCTCAGGCACCTGAACGCTCAAGCACTCAAGCACCCGAGCGTTCGAACGTCTAAATGCTCAGGCTACCAAACGTCGAAACGTCTAGACGTTTCATTCACGGTATACCACAGTCGCCGCTCGCCGCGCCAAGTTTCTCCCCGGGGAGGGGCGCTGTGACCATCTCTCCGTCATGGTCTCCGTCGAGGGCGTGGGACACACAGGGCGGCGCGGGGCGCCGGGGAAAAGACCGAGCCTATCTTTTACCGTAAACGCGCGTTTCCGCAAAAGTAGGGTGTGTGGCCGTGCCTCTCTTGGGGCTGCGGCCGGGGCGGTTCTTTTCCCCGGCGCCCCGCGCCGCCCTGTGTGCGGGGTGGCTGTAGATGACATAACATTTTACGCGCGCTGTGTGCGGACGTGGCGTTGTGTTGGCGCCGGCATGTCGGCCGCGTCCGTCGAGGGGAGAGGGGGAGGAGCCGGCATCACGGCGCGCCCTCCATAGGGTCATCGGGGTCAGTGGTCGCCCGGCCGAGCGCGTCGTCGTAGTCTCCCAGCCACCGCATGGCCTGCTCGTACTTCTCGACCGTCAGGTTCTTGTAGGAACTCACGCGAAAGCGGCGGTGCAACTCCCCGAACAGGCTGGCATAGTAATTCTTCTGGTGCGGTGTCCCCGCTGTCTGGCGCGTCAACTCCTCGGCGATCACTTTGACGCGGGTGGATAGCTCGGCGGCCTGCTCGTCGGTGATGGTCGCGCCGGGGTCCAGGCGCTTCTTCAACTCCCGCACCTCGCGGATCGTCGCGCCCATGACCTGGGCCGCCTTGTCCAGGCGTCCCTCCTGTGTGGCCAGCCGCTGCTCGTGGTCGGAGAGCGTGCCCCGAACCTCGATCATGGTCCGCGTCTGCTCACGCTGGTAAGAGATCTGCTGCTCGGCGAGCGTCGTGAGCGCCCGCCCGAATTCGGCCACCTGTTCCAGGGAGAGGAGGGCGGGATCGGCGGGCGCCGGGGCGGCGCTAGTCGCCTGGCTCCACCCCATCTCGGCCGCGAACGCCTCCCAGACCTTCTGGCGGACCCATATCTTGAAGGTGCGCAGCCGGGGGCGCACCTCCTCTTTGACACGGGCGGTGTCCAGCGTCGCCAGCCACATCGGGACGGCCTCCAGGTGCAGCGCCTGGACGGTCTGCGGGCCGCCCGGCGTGTCGATGCGCAGGAGGCGGAGTTGCTCGGCCAGCACGTCGTCGCGCCGGATACGGCGCACCTGGGCGGCGGGCGCGACGCCCAGCGCCTCGCAGATAGGAGTGAGCGGGACATACACATCGTGTTGACCGGTCCAGGCGGCCAGGACATCCTCACCTTCGATCTCAATGTGCCGCTGCTCCAGGGGCACCAGCGCCGTCTCCCGGCCGCCCTGCGGTTCCTCACTCGCCATGCGTGACCTCCCACTGAAAGGGGTAACCGTGACGGTTAGCCCTTGCTCACACTTCACCTGCACTTCTAGACTCCCCCCCTCGTCCTCGTCCGCTATCGAAAGGGGAAGTGCAACTTCTCGACGCCCTGGCGCTTGGCGGTCTCGCCGCGGCGGTCGTAGCGGGCGGTGGTGACGACGGAGGCGTGGCCGGCGAGCTGCTGGGCGGCCGAGAGGTCCACGCCAGCGTCGAGCAGGTCGGAGACGAACGAGCGCCGCAGGTCGTGCGGCGAGACGTGCGGGACGCCGGCCTGCGTGGCGCGCTTCTGGAGCATGTTGTAGACGGCGATGGAGCTGAGGCCATCGCCGTGGATCTCCCCAACCTGCGAGACCGGGAGGAACAGCCTGCCGGGGCGGTCACCGCGGCGGACGAGCCAGGCCGCGATGGCCGCCCCGGCGGTCGCCGTCAGGGGGACCAGGCGCTCCTTATCGCCCTTGCCGTGCCGGATGCGCAGCGTCGGCGGGTCCGCCGTGTAGTCGGCTAGGTCGAGGCTGACCAATTCGGTGCGGCGCACCCCTCCTATATAAAGAACGGCCAGGATCGCGGCATCGCGGGCACCGGCGGGGCTGGGGTCGCGGCGGCAGGCCTCGACGAGGGCCTTGAGCTCGCCGCCGGGCACGGCGCGGCCGGCCGGGAGCCGGGAGCCGCGCGCGCCCTTGACCTCGGCGATGCGGCGGTACTCCTCGTCGGTCAGCAGGTTGTGGTTGCGCGCCTGCTTGAGCACGCCGCGCAGCGCGGCCAGCGTCAGGTTGATCGTCGCCGGCGCGCGCGTCTTCTTGGTCGTCGGGTCCTCCTCGCCCAGGCGGCCGCGGATATAGTCGAGGTGGTGGGCGCGCAGCTCGTGCCAGGGCATCGCGGCGGGATCGACCCCGATCAGCCGCGCCACGGTGGCCAGGCGCTCCTTGACCACCGTCTGGCTCTTGGGAGCGAGCGTCGCCAGGTAGGCCGTCAGCGGGTCGACGAGCGGCCGGGCCGGCAGCACGGTCGGCAGCGCAGCGGGGAGGGTCGGAGATAGGACCGGGGGCGGGATCGAGGGTAGGACGTGGGCGCGCGGCGTCGCCGGGGTCTCGACCGGAGCCGTCACGTCTGTCGCCACCGTCGCCGGCCTGGCCCTACTCGCTTTCGTCGTCGTCTTGGTCATGGGGGCAGTGTAGCACGTGCCAGACTAGCGATCAACCTAATGGTCTTTAGGATAAGAGCTTGCCCCAAAAGAAAACGAGCCCCCGGGCTGATCCATCCCGTCGAACTCGTTACTCCTCCAGTATACCATCTCCCGGCCCGGCGTGTCCAGGGATGTCGTTGGTCGGCGCGATCGTCCCGCCGGCCGCGCGCAACGCCTCACGGTCGCGCCGCAGCTCGTCCATGAAGGCGTCGCCGTAGGTCGCGC
>JAABUR0100005621.1_pt1 | contig 15865 bp, 16 predicted proteins | sample 5560091 | NCBI WGS metagenome assembly JAABUR01 (sample SAMN10711879, study PRJNA513375) | rock metagenome | isolation source: Antarctica rocks | place: Antarctica: Victoria Land, University Valley sud
CGCGGCAGCTACAACAGAACCCAGGGAGGGCTACCACCGTGAAGATCACCGTCATTGGCCGGCCTGGCGCGATCGTTGAGCAGGGGCAGGCCGTCGCCGTTGCTCTCATGAGCGAGAAAGTGCCGGACCTGCCCAAGGGCTTGCCGGAGCCACCCGCCGGCACGCGCTACACCATCTTTGTCGCTCACAAGCAGTGGACGAAAGTGGCCGAGGCGCTCGCCGCCGACCCGGAGGACGCGGCCATCATCGAGGGCTACGCCGCCCTCGACCCGCGCGTGGCGGGCATTGCTGTCTACGCCACCAGCGCCACCACCAAGCGTTTGCAAGCGGCCAAACGCGCCGCCATGGCAACGGCGACACCATGAGATCCGCGGGCGCACGTCTTACATCAGCGACCTGCGGTGAATGGCCTGGGCTGTTGGTGACGCCTGCCGCACAGGAGCCCCTCGCTAGCACAAGGATTGTATAGGTATGAAGGCTGGCGGCCCACCTGTCACCCGGTGAGGGCGGCGGACAGGACGTGTGGGTGGACCGTCAGGGCACGCATAGCACGCGCATCGTACACCAAGCGGGCGTCAGGAGCGCGCGGCTCAGTAGGGGCCGTCGTCGGCCTACCCGCTAGCCTCGCCTAGAGCCAGCCCGTCTCCTCCGCGAGGCGCGCGGCTTCGACGCGGGTGTGCGCGCCGAGCTTCTGCATGGCCACAGAGAGGTAATTGCGCACAGTGCCCTCAGAGAGGTACAGCGACGCGGCGATCGCGGCGATGGGCGCGCCGGAGGCGGCGCCCAGCACGGCGCGCTCGCGCTCAACGAGGGGGTTGGTCCCCTCGCTGAGCGCGGCGGTCGCTTGGGCTGGATCGACGACGCGCTCGCCGGCCATGGCACGGCGGATGGCAACGGCCAGCGGCGCGGCGGGGGCGTCTTTGAGCAGGAAGCCGGCCGCGCCGCTGTGCGCGGCCTACATCAGGCTATCATGACCCCTCTGACGGCATCCTGGATGAGCTTTGTGAGCGGCTTACCCAAACGACTTCTTATCCTCGCGGCGGTAGGCGCGCACGGCGATGATCGCGAAGACAATGCCGTAGCCGAGCAGCCACAACGCGGGAGTGCTGAGGGGCTCTTTAATGTCGTAGCCGATCGCGTTCCAGGCCAATTGCCCATAGCGATAGGTCGGCAGATAGGGCGCGATTTTCTGGATGAAGCTGGGCAACTGCTGCACGGGGATGAACAACCCCGAGGCGAACGAGAGGATCAGAAAGATGATCTGGGTGATCGGGGCCGCCGCGGAGGGGCTGGCCAAGTAGCCGACAGCGAAGCCCAGCGCGATAAAGGGCAGCGCGCCAAGCAGCAAGCGCCCCGTCAGGACCAGCCACATCCCCACGTCCATGCGTATGCCGCCGGTGATCGCCGCGAACGCGAATAGGATCAGCAGCATCAGCAGGGCAAAGGCCAGGGCCGTCAGCACCTTGGCCCCCAGGTAGACGATCGGGCGCAGCGGCGTGGCGCGTATCAGCACATTCATACGTTGGCCGCGCTCGACCGCGACTCCTACACCAAACGAGAAGAGCATCACATTGATGACCCCATAGGCCGCGAACGAGGCCAGGATATAGCGGCCCGCGCTCACCGCGCCCTCCTGATAATGGGCGTTGGGCAGCCCAAAGAAAGCGAAGAAAATCGCCGGCAACGCCAGGCTAACGATACTGAAGCCGGGGTTACGCCACAGCTTCAGAAATTCGGCCCTGGTCTGCCGCCAGAGCATCGGCCCGAGAGGGGCCACGCCACGCGTCGTCGGGTTTGGTATAGCCGCTGGTACAGCGCTCATGTTGTCTCTCCTTGCAGTCGGAAGTCGATGGTCGATGGTCAGACGTTTCACGCGTCACGCGTCACGCGTCACGCGTTATGCGTCAGGGTTAGGAACGCCTCTTCCAGGCCGGCGCCGACGACTTCGAGGTTATGTACATTGGCGCCGCGCGCGAAGAGCGCCCGCAACACCGCTTCGGGTTCGGGACTCAACAGCGAGGCGTGATGCGCGGCCAGTCGCAGGTTCTGTACGGGCAGGCCAGCGAAAGCCGCGTCGTCGAGGGGTTGGTCCGTGTCGAAGCTAACGCGCTTACCCGCCACGCGCGCCTTGATGGCGGCCGGCGAGGCGTCGGCGATGACCTGCCCGTGGTCGATCACCACCACGCGGTCGGCCAGCGCGTCGGCCTCCTCCAGGTAGTGCGTGGTGAGCACGATCGTCTTGCCCGCCTGCACGAAGCCGCGCACCTGTGCCCAGAACTCGTGGCGCGCCTCGACATCAAGCGCGGCCGTCGGCTCGTCCAGGAACAGCACGGCGGGGTCGCCGCAGACCGCCAGCGCGAAGTACAGGCGCTGGCGCTGCCCACCGGAGAGCGTGCCGGCGCGGGCGCGGGCCTTGTCTTCTAGGCCGGCTATCGCGATGGCCCGTTCCGCCGTGAGCGGCGCCGGGTAGTAGCCGCGGAACAGATCGACCAACTCGCGCACCGTGAGCGTCATGGGCACGCCCGACTCCTGCAACATCACGCCGCAACTGCTGCGCGCGCGCGGGTCACGCGGGTCCAGACCAAGCAGGCGGGCCTGCCCGGTGGTGGCCGTGCGCAGCCCCAGCATGATGCTGATCGCCGTGGTCTTGCCGGCACCGTTGGGACCAAGCAGGGCGACGACCTCGCCTTGCCGCACCGCCACGTTGACGTCGCGCAGCGCCTGCACCGCGCCGAAGCTCTTGCAGACGGCGTGCAACTCGACCTGCACGGCACCCCTGCGGTCACTGTCGCGCGGCGCGACGCGCACGCCCACGTCGCGCGCCTTATCCCGCGTCATCCCCACCATTGGTGCCTCCTTCATCCCGTCTCGTGCGCTCGTCTCATCTCAAGCGCATGCGACACGGCCTGACTCTAGCATAGGGCTTCGGCGCTGCGGCGGATAGTGCGGAATGTTGCCGCTTTCCTATGACAATTGTCATAGAGGAGAGCAAGACAAACCGGGGGCAACCAGTGGGCAGGGGGAAGACAACCAATGAAGGTATCGTTCCAGGCACCGTTTACGGCCTCATGACGCCCTGGCCGTACCCCCGCCGCCTCCGACCGTGCCAGCATGCGCGCTATCGGCGCCTATCACACGCGTCGTAGAGCTACTCAATCACGGAGGATAGGCGACAGATGCGATCGGTAGCGCGCCATGCGTTCTTGGTCGACTGTATAGCAATGCATGTCCGTGCACATTCATGCAGGTGTCGGCGCTTCCCAATCTACCACAACGGTTGCCCCATGCCGCACGTAGGAACCATTGTGCCGTCCGTGTCGCCGCGACTCGGGCGTTATCCTTCGGGGCACAGCGCACATTTCCTCTACAATAGCAGTGTGCCACGCGATTGGCGCGTGCTAGAGCGAATCAGGAGGACTTATGGCCAGCAGGTTTACGGAGCTTGTGATCGACTGTCATCAACCGCGCGCGTTGGCCGCTTTCTGGTGCGCCGTGCTCGACTATCAGGTCATTGATGATAAAGACGACGAGGTCGAGATTGCCGGATGGCAGCCCACCGTGGACGCCGTGCGGCGGGCGGTGACCGCGCCCACGGTGCTGTTCGTCCGCGTCCCGGAGTCCAAGACGCTCAAGAACCGGCTCCACATTGACGTGAGCCCCTTCGACCGAGGACACGACGAGGAAGTGGAGCGTGTGCTGGCGCTGGGGGCGCGGCGCGTGGACATCGGGCAAGGGGAGCAGCGTTGGGTCGTCCTAGCCGACCCCGAAGGCAACGAGTTCTGCGTGCTCAGGAGTCTCCACCCGGACTAGCATGCCTGCTGTGGGCGCAAGGGTTATACCCGGCGCGGCGCTGTGCGGCCGCTCTTGACTGAGGAAAGAGACACACCCATGAGACACAAGCGACGCGCTGACGGGGTCGCGCGCAACGGGTCGGGACGAGGCGTGCGCGACGCCCTCCTGAGCCTCCTCGTCGTGCTGGTCGGGGTCGTCGTGGGCCTCGTCGCGCTGCTCGCCGCAGCCACGGCGACGGCGGCGCCCGCGCTCTTCTTGCTCGCCGGGCTCGCCGCGTGCGGGGCGACGACTGTCCTCGGACTGCTCATCGTGACGCGCGGGGTCACGGCCGACCGTTGGCGGCGCCGACGCGTCGGCGCCGTGAGCGCCCTGGTGGTTGTGGGCGTCGGCGCTGTGAGCACCCTGCGCCCGCTCGACGACCCGCGCGTGCCGCCCGCGCCCGTGGCCGGGCAACGGTTCTGGGACCTGCCGACCGGCTCGCGGATCGCCTATGTGCGGCTGGCCGCGCGTGGCCACGCCCGCGCCACGCCGGTCATCGTCCTCCATGGGGGTCCCGGTGTACCCGACCTGCGGGGTGACGCGCGCTACTTCGGGCGCCTCACCCGCGACGGATTCGATGTCTACCTCTACGACGAGGTCGGCTCCGGCCGCTCGTCGCGGCTGGCCGACCCACGGGGCTACACCCTCGCCCGCGATGTCGCGGACCTCGAGGCCGTCCGCCGCCGGATCGGCGCGCTGCGGATCATCCTGATCGGGCACTCCTACGGCGGTGAGCTCGCGGCCGCCTACTTGGCCACCCACAATCAGCACGTCGCCAGGGTCGTGCTCTCCTCGCCCGGTGACCTCTCCCCGTCCGCCCGCGGGGCGAGCCTGAACGGACGCCTCACCACCGCGCAGCTGCTGCATCTGTACGCCACCGTGCTCCAACCGCGTGCGCTGCTGGCCTACGCGTTGCTGCAGGTGAATTCCCGCGCCGCCCACGCCTTTGCCGGCGACGAGGAGATGGACGCGCGGTTCGACGTCGCCTACAACCTGACCAGACCCGCGTTACATTGCCGGGGCGCGCCCCCTGGTCCGGTGCTGCACGGCCTGGGGTTCTACGCCAACCAGTACCCCCAATCGGCCAGCAGCCCACCGCATGCCGACTACTGGCCCGCCCTGGCCACGCAGCGTGCGCCCGCCCTCATCATCAAGGGGTCCTGCGACTATCTGTCGTGGTCCTCCGCCCTGGACTATCTGCGCACGCTACCGCACGCGCGGCTCGTGTATCTGCGCGGCGCCGGGCACAATGCCTATCAAGACACACCCAGGCCCTATCTGGCCGTCGTGCGGGCGTTTCTGACGGGGCGCCCCTTGCCTGAGCCGCCGTATACCAACAGCCAGCCGCCCCGAGACTACGAGGGACCGCGCTAGGCGCTGGCGGCGCCCACATCGACCGCGCTCCTGCCGACTAGGCCACGAGGTGGAGCGCCTGCTGGCGCAGGAGCCGCGCCGCGTCGACGTCGGCCAGGGTGCGGCGCCGTGGGTGGTGCTGGCCGATCCAGAGGGCAACAAGTTTTGCGTGCTGATGCCCCGTCCGTGAGAAGGAGGGTGGGGGAGATCCTACGGGGCGCTGGTCGCGCCGGCCCGAAGGATCACGCCTCGCCACGACGGACTGAGCACATGACCCCGGCGTGCGCCACAGGCGACGTCTTTGGGGTCGTGTGACGAAACGGACTATAGTGTACGTTAAGCCCAGGGCACGCGCTGGAACGGTCGTGCCTGTGTCGCGCGAGGGTGAGCCGTCCTGTCCCACGGGCGGCGCGACCGTGCGTCCTGAGCGCGGGCAGCGGGTCGCCATCACACGCCGCGATGCTGTGGCGGATGGATGTCCGGAAGGGGCCGCTGGCCCCGACGTCTCTAGTGAGAGGCGCCGCAGAGGTGCCCACAGAGCAGAGAGGAGACATCGTGAAGTACATGATCTTGACCTACGCCTCGCAGCAGGACTACGACACCCTGGCGGGGAGGGCTACCACTAAGCCGGCCTGGTCCGCGGAGGACGTCGCGGCGATGGGCGCGTTCATGGAGGCGTTCAACCAGGACCTGGTCGCGTCCGGTGAACTCGTGGACACGCGCGGCCTGACCGCCCCGGTCCACACCAGGCGTGTCCAATTGCAAAATGGTGTTCCGGCCGTGACGGACGGGCCGTACGCCGAAACCTACGAAGTCCTCGCCGGCTACTGGATCGTAGAGTGTGAGAGCTTCGATCGGGCGACCGCGATCGCCGCCCGGCTGGCCACCTGCCCCGCTCCGGTCGGCGTCGCGCAGGTGGCCGTGGCGGACGTCCGGCCGATCGCCGCGTCCGGGGCCGAGTTGGACCTCTGACCGTGCCTGGCAGTGAGATCGAGGACCTGCTGCGCCGCCTGACGCCGCAGGTCCTCGGCGCGGTCGTCCGGCGGTACGGGCATTTCGACACCGCCGAGGATGCGACCCAAGAGGCCCTGATCGCGGCCGCCATGCAGTGGCCGCGGGACGGCCTCCCCGACAATCCGCGCGCCTGGCTGATCACGGTCGCCTCCCGCCGACTGACGGACCTGCTGCGCAGCGAGCACGCCCGTCAACGCCGCGAAGACACCGTCGCTCAGTGGATACTGCCCGACCAACGGCTGGCGCCCGCCGCCAACAGGCGGGTCGCGGAGGCTGACGACACGCTTATCCTGCTGTTCATGTGTGGCCACCCGGCGCTCTCGCCGGCCTCGCAGATCGCGCTGACCTTGCGGGCGGTCGGCGGTCTCACCACCGCCGAGGTCGCCCGTGCGTTTCTCGTGCCCGAGGAGACCATGACCCGCCGCATCAGCCGGGCGAAGCAGCGCATCAAGGACAGCGGTCTACCCTTCCGCCTGCCCCCGGACGCGGAGCGGGCGCACCTGCTTGGCGCGGTGCTCCATGTGCTCTACCTGATCTTCACCGAGGGCTACGTCAGCACGTCGGGGCCGAGCCTGCACCGCGCTGAGCTGGCCGCCGAAGCGATCCGGCTGGCCCGCCTGGTCCACCGCCTGCTGCCCGACGATGGCGAGGTGACGGGGTTGCTTGCGCTCATGCTGCTCACCGACGCGCGCCGACCGGCGCGGTCCGGGCCGGATGGCGCGCTGATCCCGCTGGCTGAACAGGATCGCAGCCTCTGGAACGCCGCCGACATCGCTGAGGGTGTGGCCCTCATCACCGCCGCGCTGCCCAAGGGAGCACCCGGCCCGTACCAGCTCCAGGCGGCGATCGCGGCGATCCACGACGAAGCGCCCAGCGCCGAAGCGACCGACTGGCCACAGATCATGGGGCTGTATGAGTTGCTGCTGCGGATCTCCGACAACCCCGTTGTGGCGCTGAATCACGCCGTCGCGGTCGCCATGGCCCGCGGCGCGCCGGCGGGACTCGCCCTCCTCGACGATCTCCAGGCTGACGAACGGATCGCCGAAGACCACCGGCTCCATGCCGTCCGCGCGCACCTGCTGGAGATGGCCGGCCAGCGCGGGGCGGCGCGCGACGCCTACCAGGCGGCGGCCCGGCGCGCCACCAACCTCCCGCAACAGCGCTACCTCCACGCCCGCGCCGCCCGCCTCGCCGATGACCCGTGAGTCCTGCGCCGCCGTCAGGAGCGCGGGCTGGTGCGCGTCCAGGACGACGAGACCACACATGCACAGCGCGTGCATGTCCGGACAGGGCCGCTGGCTCCGACGTCTCTAGTGAGAGGCACGGCCGAGGCGTCCACACAGAGGATGAAAGGAGACGGACAGTGACAAGACCATGCACAACCATCGACGCGTACATCAGCTCATGCCCCGCGGATGCTCAGCTCATATTGGAGCAGGTGCGCCGGACGATCCGGAACGCCGCGCCCGCCGCCGGCGAGACTATCAGCTATGGGATGCCGACGATCACGCTCAACGGCCGCGACCTGGTGTCCTTCGCGGCGTGGACACACCACATCGGTCTCTACCCGCTCCCCGCCGTGGATGACGCTGTCGCGCAGGACCTCGCGCCCTACAGAGCGGCCAAGAGCACGGTGCGCTTCCCGCTGGGACAGCCCCTGCCGCACGACCTCATCGCGCGCCTGGTGGCCCTCCATGTCACACAGCGGGTGGACAGCGGGGCATGAGCCTGCGCGCGGGAACGGACCACGACACATAGACGTAGCCTTAGTGCCCGTCGCGCTCACACGTGAGAGAAGGAAGGAACGATATGAACAGAGTCATGTCACACAGCGCTGCAGCGAGACTCGCGCTGCCCGCCGCATGTCTGGCCATCGCCGCCGCGGCCGCGGCGCTCCTGCTGCTCGCGAGCCTGCGCGTGCTGAGCCCGGAGTTCGATCCGTCGTGGCGCATGGTGAGCGAATACGCCAATGGCCACTATGGCTGGGTGCTCGCGCTGATGTTCGCCGCCTGGGGCGTGAGCTCGTGGGCCCTGGCCGTCGCGCTCTGGGCAGAGGCACGGACGCGGCCCGTCAAAATCGGCCTAGTCCTGCTCACGCTTGCCGGCGTGGGCGAGGCGATGGGCGCCGTGTTCGACATCAACCACGACACGCTCCACACGCTGGCTGGAGCGTTGGGGATTCTCGACCTGCCCATCGCCGCGCTGTTGATCAGCGTGAACCTCGGCCGCACCGACCCGTGGTCTGTGGCCAAGCGGACGCTCCTCTGGACGGCAAATCTGACCTGGGTGAGTGTGGCGCTGCTGGCAGCGACGTTCGTCCTGCTCATCGCCACGTTCAGTCAGGTTGGCGGCGGACTACCGGCTCAAGCTCCGAAGACCCTACCTTCTGGAGTGATAGGACTGGTTGGGTGGGCGGACCGGCTCCTGGTCGTGGTGTATTGTGTGTGGGTGATCGCTGTCGCCTGGCAGGCCATTAAGCTGCGCAGCACAGCAAACCCAGCCCGTCGTTATAGGGACCGCTTGCGCGGGTCCGTGTCACCACGCTGGCGCACCGCAATGCACAACTCCGGCGGCAACGCCGCAGGTAGCGGGACGCCGGCTGACAACGAGGCCGCCGCGAGTCCACAGCGCTGATAGCGGGTTGAGGGGGTGGGCATCGTCACCGATGTCCACCCCCTCAACCTGCTACCACAGGAGCGAGAGCATGGGTGCAAGGTAGTTCCCAAAGATTGCGACAAGGAAGCGGGTCATAGGCACTCTCGATGAGGCCGGCCGCACGGCTTGCGCGGCTACAGCGCCAGGATGATGAGGGTGAGAGCGAACGCTGCCAACCTGCTCGTCCGGACGACGCCGATGGCGGCCTCGCCCATCTCAGGTGACGACAGCGGAAAAGGCCTCATCGAGAGTGCCCAAGGACGCCTCGCCACAATTAGCTGGCTCTCCCGACAACTTGGTGAAACGGTTTCGATCAGGATGTGCAGGGTACTGGACCAAAATGTGTGGCGACGGACCTGGCGGCAATCGTCGAGCCCTCAGGGCAGCGAGAAATGCTTGGCAGGCCTCACCATTTCTCCTCCCCCATCCCCTCCATTATTCGATGCAAAAGCGGCACCATAAAGTGCTACCTAACGTTACGCCTTTCTCAGTCGCATGCAGCGATCTCGTCATTTCAACGGGCTAACTAGAACACGTTTCGTCAGTCGCAACGCGCTTTTCCTGGATTCTGGCTGCACCAAGTTGTCGGGAGAGCCAGTCGAATGTGGCGAGGTGTCTGCCCCACCTCCCCTCGCCGCCACGCGGCCTGTGGTGCGCCGACGTGCAGCAACGCGAAGACGGCGGCAATGACGTCCTCGTGCGCGCCCGTGTTCAGGCTATAGACGATGCGGGCGCCGGTGCGCTCGGTGACGACCAGCCCACTCTCCCGGAGCAGCTTCAAGTGGCCGGAGAGCGTGGACTTGGCGAGCGGGAACTGCGTGGCGATGTGGCCGGCCGTGAGATCGCCGGCGCGGAGCAGCCGCAGGATCTCCCGGCGCGTGGGATCACTCAACGCGCGAAAGATAGCGTCCATAGCCCTCGTCATCACACTATTTCGGTCTATGCCGAAATACTAGCAGGGTGGGGTCTGCATGGCGCCGTCGCCGCGCGGTCGGTCTCCTGGCACCTGATGGCGCGCCCCCCCCGTCGGGCGACCCACGCCGCGTGCGCCGCACGCCCGCTCATCCGTGCGCCGCCGGTGCGGCCGCTTCACTCCGGCGCTTGAGGCCGTCCGCCTCCATCTGGACGTAGCGGCGCGTCCGGCGGGCGTTGAGCAGGCCGACCAGCCAGGCCAATCGACCGCTTTGCTCCAATCCGAGGCGGACCGTCACGCCCCCGGACGGCCCCAGGGTGAGCTGATGGAAGCCCACCGTTGTCAGGCCGCCGCTCGTGGTCATCCACACGAATGACTCCTGGGGCACAAGCGCGGTGACGTCCCACACCAGCGCCGGCATCCCGGGCTGCTTGATGCGCACATGGCCACCAAGCGTGAGCCGATCGGCGCCCATGTACTGCACGCTGCGCATTGATGCGGTCCACTCCGGCCATCGCTCGACATCGGTCAGAATAGCCCAGACCACCGCGCGTGGCGCCGCGATGCGAATGGAATAATCGACGGTCATTGCATACTCCCCTGTGACGTGACGGGTTGACGACAGTGACGACAGGGTGGTGTCGACCCGTCCCCTCCCCCATTCGACCAACACAATGTACCATGTGGGACAGGACGTCGCAGCGACCTGCAGGCATCTAAGGGACGCGGGCGCAGTGGGATCGGACACCGCTGTATATGGTTTGTCAAGCGGGCGCGCCTGAGGCGCATGCGGTCGCGCGTCTGCTCCCGTGTGCGGTCGTCGCGACAGACGTCGCAGGACGCTGCGATGCGCGCCCGCTCCACGCGGATGACGGTCAAGCGTTCGCCGCACTGCGTGCAGCGGAGACGCCGCTCTTTCATCGTGTCCTCCTCTCTCATCGAGGACGGCCGCCCTCAGTCATAGTGCTTGACCGCAGGCCACAGCCGCAAGGGGTGCGGCGTCCGCGGGTTGGAGCCGACGACGATGGGCAGGTCCTGCTCAAAGGACACGCAGTACCGGCACTGTTGGGTGGCGGCCAGCGTCGTGTGGGCGTACGTGTGCCGGACGTCGGCGGGCGCATACCCCACGGCGATGAGCACCTGCCCCGTACACCGGCCCGGTCCCCACACATAGTAGTTGTTATGACCGCTAATGACCGGCGGCAGGCGACCCGGCGCGGCCAGCTGGCTGAGCGCGCCGGCCTCCCCATAGTTGCTGGTCAGCACGCAGGCTTGCGCGCGCTGCGTGGGCGGCAGCGCGGCATAGACCCGCTCCACGGTGCGCGTGAGGCTCTCCCAGCCCAAGCGGTCGGCGAGTACCTGCGTCAAGGACCCGTAGACGCGCACGACCGTGACCGGCGGCAGGATGGGCATGACCTCCGGCGCCAGCAGGATTCCGGACAGGGCCAGAAGGGCGACATAGGCGGGCCGCAGCCAGGCGAGCCGCCCTCGCAGATGGACGCGCTCGACCACCACCGCTCCCGCTGCGAACAGGAGGGGGTAGGCGGGGGCGAGGAAATACGGCTTCGTGCGCAGGACCGTGAGGATCAGATACACGAAGATGAACGTCCAACCCAGCAGACGATAGCGCGCGCCTGCCCTGCGAAAGTAGAAGACCAGACCGGCCCCGGCCAGGGGCACGGCGAGCGGATTCATCTGACCGAGCTGCGCGGCGAAGAAGGCCGGCGGGCTGGTGCCAATGCCGCCATAGTGGCGCCAAAACTCCCAGGTGGGCCAGCCGTTGAGGGCGTTCCAGATCAGGTACGGCAGCAGGCCCACGACGGCGATGCCGCCAGCCACCCACGGCCAGGGGGTGCGCAGATAGCGGCGCGCGGGGCTGACGAGCAGCGCCAGGGCCAGCGCGAGGCCGAAGAAGAGGATGGTCAACTTGGTCAACAGGGCGACCGCGACGACTAGCCCGAACAGGACCCATAGGCGGGGCGCATCGCGGCGCAGCAGGCACAGCAGGAGGAGACTGGCCAGCGTCCACCAGAGCTGATCAAGCACATCCATGGAGAAGAGGGAGCCGGTCGCCATGAAGTCCAGGGTGAACAGGGCGGCCACGCCGGCCACCAGCTGCGCCATCCGGCCACCGCCCAACTCGCGCGCCATCAGGCCGGTGACGACGATAAGCAGGGCACAGGCCAGCGCCGGGATGATGTGGATCGCCACCAGACCGTCGCCGACCGTGACGCGCAGGAGCGCGGCCAGCCAGCCCATCAGCAGCGGGTGATCGACGTAGCCGGCCTGGAGGTGGTGGCCATCGGCGATGTAGTACAACTCGTCACGAAAGTAGCCGTCGTTCCCGGCGACGAGCAGGTGGGCGACGAACGACACTGCGGCGAGGGCCACCAGCACCCCCGTCGCGGGCCTCTCAACGGCGGGCACGGGCGCGCGGGGCAGGGGTGCGGCGGTGCGCGGGGACGATAGCGATTTCATACGATGCCTCCAACTAGGGAACGTGTACGCCAGCCACGCCGCACCGAGTGTCGGTGAATGGCCACGCCCTCATGACCGTGTGCCCGTCACGAGTCGTTCGCGGTCGAACGTCGCCGCCGTGATCCGCCAGCCGAGTACGTCGCCAAGCAGCAACGCCGCCCCCAGGCCGAGGCCCAGCCCGAGCGTCGCGTGGATCACGTTGAGCGCGATGAGCGCCGCCACAAAGACCGGCGGGAGACTCGCCAACGTGCCGAGCTGCTGCGCGACTCTGACGTCGCTCGCGCGGGCGGACATCCCGATGCCAACCCAGATCGACCAGGTGGCGAGGAGCGGCGTGAAGAGCAGCTGGGCGAGCAGATCCGGACCCTGGATGAGCGCCGACGCCACGCCCGGACGGGCGAAGAGCGCGACGCAGGCGAGGAAGACGGCGAAGACCGCATAGGCGACCACAACCGATGGGAGGAAGGCCGCCAACGCCTTGCCCAGCAGGAACTCCTCGCGACGAATCGGCGTCGTGAGCACCGGCTCAAGCGTGCCCTGCTGGCGCTCGCCGACCACCGCGTAAGCGGCGACGAAGACCGGCACGAGCGCCGGGATGCCCAGCATATACAGCAGCACATGCTCGTGCGCGAGTGTGCTCGAGCTTGACGTGACCAGGGCGAAGACGGCGATCAGCGGTTGGATGATAAAGATCAGCGGGAAGATCGCCATCGCCACGACGATGGAGCGGTTGCGCCGGTACTCTCGCAGCTCCTTGCGGACGATGGCCCGGACGCGCCGCGTGCTCATGCTCATGCCTGGCCTGCCTTCATGTCCGCTCTCGGGACCGCCTCCGTGTCCGCGTCGATGAGCGCGAGGTAGACGTCCTCGAGCGAGTGCTGCGCCTCGCCGAGCGCGAGCACGTCGGCGCCGGCCGCCACCAAAGCCCGGGTGACCGCTGGGGCGGCGACGGCCGCGTCGGACACGGCCAGGATGTACGCGGCTGGCCCGTCCTGGTGCCAGCCGTCCACGGCCGGGAGGCCGCCAAAGACGTGGCCCGGCGCGGGGAGCGGGGCGACGGTCCTGACCGCGAGCGTCCGGGCAAACAGCCGCTCACGCAACTCGTCAGGTCGGCCGATCGCGCGCAGCGTCGTATTCAAGATCGCGACGCGGTCGCACAGGCGCTCGGCCTCCTCCAGGCGGTGGGTGGTCAGGAAGATCGTCACGCCGCGCTGGCGGAGGCCGTCGATCAATTCATGGACGTCGCGCGCGGCGACCGGGTCCAGGCCGGCGGTCGGCTCGTCGAGGAACAACACCTCCGGGTCGCTGAGCAGCGCCCGCGCCAGGGCGACCCGCTGGCGGAGACCTTTGGACAGGCGGCCGCAGGCCTCGTGGGCGCGCTCAACCAGGTGGACGGCCCGCAGGGCGCGCTCAATGCACGCGGGCGCGTCGGGCGCCTCGTAGAGGTCGGCGAAACAGGCGAGGTTCTCACGCACACTCAGGCGCAGATAGAGACCCGGCGACTCGGGCATGATCGCGATCCGCCGGCGGATCGCCACGCCGTTCTCCGGCGTGAGCGGGAGGCCCGCGACCGTGGCCGCGCCCGCGGTCGGCGCCAGGAGCGTGCCCAGCGTGCGCACGGTCGTCGTCTTCCCGGCGCCGTTGGGGCCGAGAAACCCGAACACCTCCCCGTATCCCACCGCAAAGGAGACATCGTCGAAGGCCATGCGGTCGCCGAAGCGCTTCGACAGATGCTCGACCGCTAGCGCTGGAGTACTGCTCTTACCGGCAACCATCGTCACCCCGTCCCTCTCGCTCACGACACGGCCACCCTGCACGATCGTCCACACCGCGCGTGGTGCGGAGCGCGCCAGGCCCCGGCGGCCACCTCCGGCCGCACGAACGCGCCCAACACCCACGGGTTGTGCGGCGAGACCACCTGTAATGGGGTACGGCCAGGACGTATAAAAATAGGACATAGAACAGGAATAGGCTTGTCCCAGCTGAGACAGCCGCACACACTGTGCTCATCGCAGGGGCGCAGAGGGGCAATCAGCGATCTCCGCAGGCCACACCACCGCGAAGCGCGCAAGGACAACGTCGATCTCATCATGGAAGAGGAAATCATCCCGCGCCGCTTGCCGCAGGAAGAAGGCGCGATGTGCGTCCATCCACCACGCCAAGGTGCGGTCGCCTTCCCCTTCGTCCCAGGCAAAGTGGTCATCGACCGCTGAGAGCGGCTGAACGTCCACCTGTGTGATGCGATAGATGCAGCGCGGCACGCCCTTGCCGTCGACGACAACGGCGAGATCGCCGACGCGCGGCAACAGCTCGTCCCCCCCCGCGTAATAGCGCAGCAGCGACGCGGTCGCGCGCTTGGTCCCGCTAACGACAAGGGTGGCGAGGTCGTCCTCCATATCCGGGGTATCGCCGAAGGAGGCCACGACGTACTCATGGTGCATGACGCCCGTCGTGGCCTTGAATGTCTCCCAAAATGCGTCGACCTCAGGTGTTTTCTGCACGGCACTCTCCCCTCGACGAGTGAACCTTTCTGGCGTCCTTGAGGGACCCCGATGCCCCAGGTCGCCGACTCTTGGGGCGCGCGTCGCTGGGCTAGCGGTCCCAACAACACAACCAGGTGCGATCAGTTGTACGCGGCGGCGATGTCTGCTAAAGATGGCTACGACTCTTTCGTCTGCGGGTCGAAGGCGTCGCGTAGCCCGTCACCAAGGAAGGCAAAAGCGACGATGAGGATCGTGAGTAGCGTACTGGGCGCCACGGCCTCGATCCAGTTGACTTCCAAGTTGTTGAGCGCCTGGTCGGCCATATAGCCCAGGTCGGGCGTCGGCACCTGCACGCCCAGGCCGATAATGCTGAGCACGACCTCAGTGTAGATGAAGCCGGCGATAAGAAAGCTCGCCTGCACGAGCACGAGTCCCCAGGTGTTGGGCAGGATGTGCCGCCGGATGATCTCCCGGTTGGAGACGCCGAGCGAGCGCGCCGCCTCAACGAACTGCATCTCCTTGTACTGTAGCGTGAGCCCGCGTACGAAGCGCATCAGTGGCGGCCAGCCAAACAGAGCGAACACGACCGTCATGATGATGATGCGCGCCTGCGTGCCCAGGGCAGTGGAGATCGGGTTACTCGACTCCGTAAAGAGCGCCTCGCACAGGATGGCGATGACGAGGACCGGGATGGAGAACACGAAGTCGGTGAGGCGGCTGAACACCGCGTCAACCCAACCGCCGCTGAAGCCGGCCACGACGCCGAGCAGCACACCAAGGATCGTGGTCAGCGCCATGCCGATGATGCCCACGGTGAACGAGGGGCGCATGCCGTAGATCATGGAACTGAGGATGTCATGCCCATTGCCGTCCGTACCCAGCAGATGTGAACCACCGGGGAAGGCGTCGGTGTTGGCGGCGTCCGGCACGGTCGGGTCAATCAACGGCAGCCACTGCGCGGTCACCGTCGCGACGATGAGGATGATCAGGACGGCCAGACTTACCACGGCCAGCTTGTTACGCGCGAAGCGGCGTATGGCCTGGCGCGTCGGCGAGATCGGCGTGGCCAGGGCCTCTTCCAGTGCACCGCCCGTGGGCTGCACCGCCGCGGGGGTCCGCTGCGCCTCTTCCGTCATGA
>JAABUR0100005623.1_pt1 | contig 15858 bp, 11 predicted proteins | sample 5560091 | NCBI WGS metagenome assembly JAABUR01 (sample SAMN10711879, study PRJNA513375) | rock metagenome | isolation source: Antarctica rocks | place: Antarctica: Victoria Land, University Valley sud
GCAAGCGCTGCCTCAATTGAAGCCATATTGAATTTGTAATTGATTTTTGAAGAAAGATGAAAGTAGTAAAGTGGGGTGTGCACGGGACCGGAACGTGCATCGGGCCGGGAATACTCCTACATAACGGATCACCTGAAATTCGGAACAAAGTGCGAATTCAAAGTCCTGGATTAGCTCCATGGGTAAGGTGAGCTTGCCCCTGTCGCCCGTGCTTGAATTCAAGCATGATCTCGCATGCATCGATGCGTCCAGAGCGTCAACAGTGCATGCCAACGGTGCATGATCCGTAAATGGTGGAGTGTCAGTCTTTGGAAGCGAACCATTCGATTTTCACCAGGGTCTAGCCTGATGAGTACCGACATCGGGCTGGATTAGGCTGGAGTATGGCCGGGCAAACCATTTCACCACCTTTTTACCAATTGTTCCTTTTTCCAGATGATAACATCGATTGCGTCGCAATCTAGTGATGATGCGGTGAGCTCGAAATTCGACGTCCAGCTTCTATATTGCTGCCTAGGATCCAGGAGTTGAAATGGAGCGAGCATAGCAGCGTGAAGAGAAGCCAGCCTCTTCTTGGGTAGCTGCTGGAACGAATGGGACACGTGTTTGGAAGGAGACCTCACAGGAGTCACAGCAAACACCCGAAGCAGCACCCTACCGCTTCGTACACCAACAAGGCTGTGATTGTTGGAGGTATTTTTGGCAGGCGCACCATACTCGGTGTCTGGCACAGAAGGGTTCGAGGCACGGATCAGGAGTTCGCATCCTGCGTTTCAACCCAATGGAATGTAACAGCTGCAAGCGACTTGAATGGACGAGAGCAGGAGACAAACATTGACAGCGGAAGGCGTAAAGGATATTCAGGTAGTACTTCGGTGAACTGCTTCGTTAGTAGCGTTGGCTGGTGCATCATGAGACTGACACGTCGTCGTCGCATGAGAAAGATGAGGGGGGGTTCAGATAGAAAGCGACGGTGATTCCATTGTTAGCGCTATTCTACTCTCTCCCTTAGAGTTTTCGGGGTACATGATCGACTAAGGTAAAGCAGGCCGCTAGGATCTCCAACGGCAGCCTTCTATTGGTCCAATTAAGCTTATCTCTATCAAAAAACATTTCCCTTTTTGCACAAGAGGGAAAAAACACCAAAGAGAGTCCGGTTCCCTTCCTTTTCAACTCCACAAACTGCACAACATCATTCCGCCCTCTCTAGCCTCTCTCCCCCTTAGTCCGCTACTGTAGTAGTTTTCGCTGAATCTAGAGTACCTACCCTAAGGTACCTTAGACTGGAACAATACACAAGGTGCAGTCACCATCCAATTTGCCACGGTGGGGTTTTACCTTTTTGTCGGTGCTTTTTGTTTCCGGCTTTCCCCTTCACCATCCTATGTTCTCACCACACTCCCCCATTCATCTTTCCCTTCTTAGATTCTTCACACGCACAAGACAGAACATTCAAGCTCACTCCCCAAGGCAATTAGATAAACAAAATCGAAATCATTACTGCTGCGACTGTCCCTCTTCTGCCTAGTAACTTTCCAACGGCCTCCATCCGTAGGATGGGTTTCGTGGAGGAAATCTATGGACCACAAATAAAGGAAGACCAAGTCACCACTGTCTACGAGTACGAAAACACGCCAGAGAACCGGTCATGGGCCGGTGCTCTGCCCGTGAAACAGGGTCTTTACGACCCTGAGTTGGAGAAGGATGCATGCGGTGTCGGCTTTGCTGCGTCAGTAATGCAACATGATTTCGCAGTGACTGCTGAAGCTGACTTCTCGACAGCCATATCAAGGGCGTCGCAAGCCACAAAATCATCAGCGATGGTAAGGTCTCTCAGCCCCCATGGGTGTGTCGTTGTTCACTGACTGATTCCCTCTCGGTGCAGCACGAAATCTACTTTGTAACATGACCCATCGTGGGGCGGTGGGCTCAGATGCGAGAGACGGAGACGGCGCGGGTGTGATGACGTCGATTCCGCATCGGTTCTTCATTAAAAATTTCGAACGAGAGAGCGGGTACACGCTTCCCCCACAGGGTCAGTACGCTGCAGGGAACCTCTTCTTCAAACCTGACACCGAGATTCTTAAGGAGTCTACGACAACGTTTGAGGAAATCGCAGAGTCGCTAGGTCTGAGGGTCTTGGGATGGAGAGAAGTGCCAAGGGACTCCAGCTTGCTTGGGCCGGCGGCCTTGTCGCGAGAGCCATTGATCCTTCAGCCGTTCGTGGTTCTTAAATCATGCTACGGCGATGGAAATGCGCCAAAGATCACCGACAACGAACACTTCGACGAAAAGCAATTCGAGCGCCAGCTTTATGTTCTACGGAAGCGCGCCACCCACACCATCGGTCTACACAACTGGTTCTATCTCTGTTCGCTCAGTAACAAGAACATGGTGTACAAGGGCCAGTTGTCGCCTGTTCAGGTATACCAATACTATCATGATCTGGTGTCGGTGGACTACGAGGGTCATTTTGCATTGGTGCATTCGCGATTCTCCACAAACACATTCCCTAGCTGGGACCGTGCTCAGCCACTTCGGTGGGCGGCTCACAATGGTAGGCCATCAACTCTCTTCCAAAAACTATTTAGCAGCTAACCTGGATTAGGTGAGATCAACACTCTTCGAGGGAACAAAAACTGGATGCGCGCCCGAGAGGGTGTCATGCAATCAGACTTCTTCAAGGACGAGCTCGATCTGCTATACCCGATTGTGGAAGACGGCGGCTCTGACTCTGCTGCTTTCGATAATGTCCTCGAACTTCTGACTATCAATGGCGTGCTTTCACTACCTGAGGCAATAATGCTCATGGTACCAGAAGCATGGCAAGACAACGCGGCAATGGACCCTGCGAAGGCGGCATTTTACGAATGGGCGGCATGTCTGATGGAACCTTGGGATGGGCCGGCGCTTTTCACGTTTGCAGATGGTAGATACTGTGGAGCTAACCTGGACAGAAATGGTCTGCGTCCTTGCAGGTACTATGTAACGGACGACGATCGTATCGTTTGTGCGTCTGAAGTGGGCACTATTAGCATTGAGCCAGAGAAAATTGTTCAGAAAGGCCGATTGCAGCCTGGCAAGATGCTGTTGGTTGATACGCTAGCTGGTCGCATCGTAGATGATGCAGAGCTGAAGCATAGCGTGTCCTGCCGCCAAGATTTTAGATCATGGCTGCAGAAAGAGCTTTTGACATTGCCTGCGTTGCTTGAACAGTTGGAGGAGCGCGGTACTGACCTTTCGTACAAGCTGAATGACCTTGTTTTGCAGCAAGACCCCATGCTGAAAGCCTTTGGATACTCCTTTGAACAGGTGAGTTTGCTCCTAGGACCCATGGCGGCGGACTCGAAGGAGGCTCTGGGCTCCATGGGTAACGATGCCCCTCTTGCATGTCTTGCTCAGCAGCCTCGTCTTTTGTATGAATACTTCCGTCAGCTCTTCGCTCAGGTCACCAACCCTCCTATTGACCCAATACGAGAGGCAATTGTGATGTCGCTTGAATGTTACGTGGGCCCTCAGGGAAACCTGCTCGAGATGGGTTCATCCCAATGCCATCGTCTCTTGTTGCCTTCACCCATCTTGACAATCGAGGACTTCAATGCGCTTAGGAACATTACCACCCTCCATCACGATTGGACCGTCAAGATCATTGACATCACCTTCCCGAAAATGGAGGGTATCGATGGCTACATGAACGCTCTTGACCGCATCTGTGAAGAGATCACTGAAGGCATCGAGAACAGTGACAGGGTGCTCATCTTGTCTGATCGGGCGACCTGTGCCGACCGACTCCCGTTGTCTACGCTCCTTGCAACAGGAATGGTGCATCATCACATGGTGCGAAACAAGTGGCGATCCCAAGCTGCGCTTGTTGTCGAGACCGCCGAGGCTCGTGAAGTCCATCATATGTGTGTTCTACTAGGCTATGGTGTGGATGCTATCTGCCCATATCTGGCTATGGAATGCATTCTCAAGATGAACCGAGAGAAACTCATCAGAAAGCAGCTGTCGAACGAAAAGGTTATCCAGAACTACAAATACTCTTGCGATGGTGGTATCCTGAAGGTCATGAGCAAGATGGGGATTTCAACGCTCCAGAGTTACAAGGGAGCTCAGATCTTCGAGGCTCTTGGGGTGGACGATAGTGTTGTCGACCGCTGCTTTACGGGGACTGCCACTCGGATAAAGGGTATCACTTTCGAGCTCATCGCTCAGGACGCCTTTGCATTCCACGAGAAAGGTTTCCCAAGCCGAGAAGTCGTAAGTATTCCCGGCCTTGCAGAATCTGGGGAATATCACTGGAGAGACGGGGGCGAAGCGCATATCAACGATCCGGTGAGTATCGCCAACATCCAAGATGCTGTTCGGACCAAAAACGATAAGTCATACGAAGCATACTCCTTGTCAGCGTACGAGCAGATCAAGAACTGTACACTTCGTGGAATGCTTGACTTCAATTTCGATGAGAGGACTCCGGTTCCAATCGACCAGGTTGAGCCATGGACCGAAATTGTGCGTCGATTCGTCACTGGTGCCATGTCGTACGGTTCCATCTCTATGGAGTCTCACTCCACCTTGGCTGTTGCCATGAACAGACTGGGAGGCAAATCAAACACTGGCGAAGGTGGTGAAGATCCCGAGCGAAGCTTGAAAATGGAAAATGGGGATACGATGAGATCTGCTATCAAGCAGGTTGCTTCTGGACGATTTGGTGTTACTTCCAACTACCTGGCGGACTCTGACGAGTTGCAAATCAAGATGGCACAAGGCGCCAAGCCAGGGGAAGGTGGTGAGCTTCCAGGACACAAGGTTTCCGGACCCATTGCCCGCACGAGGCACTCCACGCCAGGTGTTGGCCTCATTTCACCTCCACCGCATCACGACATCTACTCCATTGAAGACCTGAAGCAGCTGATCTACGACCTGAAGTGTTCGAACCCTCGAGCACGTGTATCAGTGAAGCTCGTTTCCGAAACCGGTGTTGGTATCGTTGCATCAGGTGTCGCCAAGGCGAAGGCCGATCATATCCTTATTTCCGGACACGATGGTGGAACTGGTGCTTCTCGATGGACCGGTATCAAGTATGCCGGTCTACCATGGGAGCTCGGTCTTGCCGAGACCCATCAAACACTAGTGCTCAATGATCTGAGAGGACGTATCATTGTGCAAACTGATGGTCAATTACGAACTGGTCGCGATGTGGCTGTTGCCTGTCTGCTTGGTGCTGAGGAATGGGGCTTTGCCACCACTCCTCTGATCGCAATGGGCTGTATTATGATGAGAAAATGTCATGTGCGCGGCCCCTAACCCCCCAACACCTGATATAAGAAGAAGCTAATTCGTGTAATAGCTGGTTGGTCTACACATTTTTTCCGTTGCCCATATCACTTTCTATCGTCCACATCTTTTCCAGCTGTCTACACCTCTATCTAAGCCTCAAATTTCCGCCGTTGTCCAGTCTTTCTTTTACTATCTAGTTGGATATATTCTCCTATCGTTCGATTTCTCTCCACAGAATTCCAGAAATTTTATTTTTCATCCATTTACTCAAATCGCCGGCTCGGTCATTAAACTTGTAGTCGGATTCATCACGTCTTCTGTGATTTCATTTCAGATTCTGTCCCGTCGAAGCACCTTTCCACTCTCTGTTTCAAAGTCACAGGTGTATACTAACTTCCACATTTCGTTAGAACACCTGCCCAGTCGGCATTGCTTCCCAGGATCCTGAACTGCGCAAGAAATTCCAAGGAACGCCCGAACACGTCATCAACTTCTTCTATTATATCTCCAATGAGCTTCGCGCAATCATGGCCAAGCTTGGCTTCCGTACCATCAACGAGATGGTGGGTCATTCCGAGGCACTGCGTATGCGGGAAGATCTTCGAACACCAAAGACCGAGAACCTCGACCTCGGCCTCATACTCACACCTGCACATCACCTACGTCCTGGAGTCGCTACTTATAACGTTCGAAAGCAAGACCATCGATTACACGTCAGACTCGACAATAAACTCATCGCTGAGTCCGAGCTGGCCCTTGAGAAAGGGTTGCCTTGCCGCATTGAATGTGATATCGTCAATACTGACCGAGCACTTGGCGCAACGCTCTCCTATCAAATCAGTAGAAGATTCGGCGAAGCAGGTCTGCCACAGGACACCATTCACGCTAATATCAAAGGTTCAGCCGGTCAGTCGTTCGGTGCTTTCTTAGCACCTGGTGTTACCCTCGAGCTTGAGGGCGATTCGAACGACTACGTCGGCAAAGGTCTTTCAGGTGGACGCCTTATCATCTATCCACCGCGATCTGCTGTATTCAAGGCTGAAGAGAACGTCCTGATCGGAAACGTTTGCTTGTACGGCGCCACAGCTGGAACTTGCTACTTCAGAGGTATGGCTGCCGAGCGATTTGCGGTGCGCAATTCCGGCGCAACTGCAGTCGTCGAAGGTGTCGGTGACCATGGCTGCGAGTACATGACTGGTGGGCGAATCCTTGTTCTTGGTGGTACTGGACGTAACTTTGCTGCTGGTATGTCTGGTGGTATCGCTTATGTCCTCGACATGAACCAGGACTTCACCTCTAAGGTCAATATGGAGATGGTGGAGATTTCTGGTCTCGAGGATCCCACTGAGATTGCATTTGTCCGAGGTTTGATCGAAGACCACCATCACTACACTGGTTCAGAGCTGGCTGCTCGCGTACTCTTGGACTTCAACCGGGCCTTACCGAGATTTATCAAGGTCTTACCCACAGACTACAAGCGCGTCATGGCCGAAGAAGCCGCCAAGGCTGAGGCCGCGAAGAAGGCCGAGTATCCTCTTCCTCTTTTGCTAGGTAACCCCGTGCGGCAAGCCCACGAAGAGGCAAAGAAAGCCGAACACGATAAAGAGGCACACCAGAAGAAGAAGGATATGCTCGACATTGAAGAGAGTGTTGGTGATGCCAAAGCCGAGAAGAAGAGATCTGCACTAGTCCTTGACAAAACCAAAGGCTTCATGAAGTACCAGCGCCGTAGTGAAAAGTACAGAAAGCCAGAGACAAGAACCCGAGACTGGAAAGAGCTGTCATCCCGCCTCAACGAGGATGAACTCAAGTACCAAGCAGCTCGCTGCATGGACTGTGGCGTTCCGTTCTGCCAGTCTGATACCGGATGTCCCATCTCCAACATCATACCGAAATGGAATGAACTAGTTTTCCAGAACCAATGGGAGGATGCGCTCAACCGTCTGCTCATGACCAACAACTTCCCGGAGTTTACAGGACGTGTGTGCCCTGCGCCCTGCGAGGGTGCTTGTGTGCTCGGAATCAATGAGGATCCTGTTGGGATCAAGTCGATCGAATGCGCCATCATTGACCGCGGCTTCGATATGGGCTGGATGGTACCAAAGCCACCGCCACACCGTACAGGTAAGACCGTTGCCATCATCGGCTCCGGTCCTTCGGGACTTGCCTGTGCAGATCAGTTGAACAAAGCTGGCCATACGATTACAGTCTATGAGCGTTCTGATCGTGTTGGTGGTCTTTTGATGTACGGCATTCCGAACATGAAGCTTGACAAGACAATCGTCCAACGCCGGGTCGATTTCATGGCCGAAGAAGGCATCAAATTCGCGACAAGTACTTCTGTTGGACCAGACGAGAATGTCAGCCTTGAGTCACTTCGTCAAGAATACGATGCTGTGGTCATTGCTACCGGAGCTACTGTGGCTCGGGACTTGAAGATTCCTAACCGAGAGCTAGATGGTATTCATTTTGCCATGCAGTTCTTGCACCGCAACACCAAGTCGCTGCTTGACTCTGAACTAGCGGATGGCGAATACATCTCTGCCAAAGGTAAGGACGTGATTGTCATTGGTGGAGGTGACACTGGTAATGATTGCATTGGTACTTCTGTCCGCCACGGGGCCAAGTCTGTTACGAACTTTGAGCTTCTCCCACAGCCACCGCCAGAGCGTGCTCGTGACAATCCATGGCCGCAATGGCCTCGTATCTACCGCGTCGACTACGGCCACACCGAGGTGAAGACTCACATGGGCAAGGATCCGCGCGAGTACTGTGTCATGTCCAAGGAGTTTGTCGGCGACGATGACGGACATGTCACTGGCATCAACATTCACCGAGTTGAATGGACGAAGAGCGTGTCTGGTGGATGGGATATGAAGCAAGTTGAAGGAAGCGAGCAATTCTTTCCGGCTGACTTGGTCTTGCTCTCTATGGGTTTCTTGGGTCCGGATGATCGATTGCTGGGGACGGATGTCGAGAAGGATACCCGGAAGAATATCAAGACGCCTCCTGGGCATTACAATACGAATCTGTCCGGTGTCTTTGCTGCCGGTGACTGCCGTCGTGGACAGTCGCTCATCGTTTGGTAAGACCCTCCCTGATCTTATCATACTCTGCTTGTATACTGACAGTTGCTAGGGGTATCAACGAAGGCCGCTCAGCAGCCCGCGATGTCGACGTCTTCCTCATGGGAGTCGGCACCCAACTCCCCAGGACCGGTGGCATTGTCCAGCGAGTTCCCTACGAGATCGTCGGCCACCCCGAGCGCATGCGGCAGCAGGCTGTTCCGGCCGCTTGAACCCGCAACGGCAATCTCTACGGTAGTCTTACGGCAATCTAACATGATTTCAAGATCAGGTAAATATGCAAACACGGAACAAATGGGCATGACGGAAAATTCTCTGTACGATGCGGAATGAGACAAGAGAAAAGTCTGAAGGCAAACAACGAGACATACGGCAACATCCCTCTTTCGCGTACGCTCGCTTTAGTGGGCTTTTCTGGGCGTAAGATTCGATGGTATCAGCGATATCCCGACATTACACTTTCTTCTCGCATTCGTTTGACTGGCGGCATTAGTCAAGCGGTAGATTCCGATCTTTTGGGTGTTCTATTAGTCTTCCTGCGATTTTGATCATTTCTCTGGGGGCCCCGAGCGTGTATAGGTCTAGCTGCATCCGTGTTTATCAAACAAATCTATATCCAACCAGCCCCCTCCCTCCCTCCCTCACCTAAACTGTTTCGCTTCCTTACACGAGGTGCGTTTTTTTTTATTCGCGTCATCTACTCTGAACCTCTCCAAGGGATAGATGGCATTGAAAGCGTGACCAACGAGGGAATGTTGTGGACTGAGCTTTCAACCGACCCAGGGATCCAGCGTCCTCGCTTTTTTAAAAACCCCCTTACAAGTTTTACGCCTCCTACTAATAAACCGTGATTTTATTCAAACGTTTACAACCACCCAATATCGCGCCCCCTTTTCCCCTCCTCCAACCATTTCTCATCTCATCTCATCTCACAACCTCTCCTCTTCGTACACAATCATTTTTTATACTACTACTACTTCCTACCACCACCACCACTCACTCACCCACACCATCTCTCACTCACCCATCAACCCATACAAACCCATCCAAAAACCCATCCCCTCCCCCCTCCTCCTCTTTCCCAAACTGTACTATCTATCTACTAATCTGCTAATTCACCATCTCTACCATCTACCATCTACCATCTACGACCCTAAAAACAACGCCATACCTTTCAAAAAAAAACCTCATCCACGTAGATTATTAGTGTGGTGAGTATGGGATGTTTTTTTTAATGCTTTTTAAATATACGTTTTCTGTTGAAGATGGTAATAGTGCGGAAGGGGGCGGAGAAATCGGAATCGGAATCGGAAGGTGATGGGGGGAAAGAGGGTAATAGAAGAAGATGAGGAGAGGTTTTGGGCAGAAGGGGGATGGATAGTTCAAAAGGAAGTGTGTTGGATATGCGTGGGTGGGCAAGGTGGGGTAGGGTTGCAATGATCAGTTTTAAGAAGAAAAAAAAGCTGGGTGTTTTTTACTGCAAATGTCATGCGAGATGGATGTTGTTGCTTGTTTGTATCTTTTTTTGTTAGGGGGGGGATGAGAGCTAGAGGCGAGAGAGCGCGGGCGGATGAAGGCGGCGATGTCGAAGGGGTGGTTTGTGACTTGGGCGTTGCCGAGGACGAAGCCGTAGGAGTGACCGACGTAGATTACGCGGTTGAAGGTTCGACCTGTCTTTTGTAAAAGTAGTAGTGCATTGAAAATATCAGCAAAGTAGGGGCTTACCTGGCACTGCTGTGCCTGCTTTCAGCATTGTCACAAGCTTGTGATTGATGGCTTCTTCGAGGTTGACTTGCTCTTGCAAGATGGGATCCGGAAGCGGCCTGGTGTCACCCACGCCAATCCGGTCAATCACAAATGTCGGGTAACCTTGACTGGAGGCATACGCGATTGTCGAGTACATACCACCGTTGTAGCCGGTAGGGTAGCCCAAGCCAGACCAGTAGAGTTTGTTCTCGGTGAAACCGGACACGAAATATTGAACGACATCTCTGCGGTTCGCAATCTTGACTGGGCTCGCGGAAGCGCGCAACAATGGTCCCAGTATATGTTGTTGGAACGAGCGGGTAGACGGTGTTGGCATCACCAAGGACAGTTTGAACGAGGGCATGGATGGCACCAGGGTCGCTGTAGTTGAGGCCGACGGGGATGGGAAAGACCTCATTGGAGGCTGTGGCCGTAAGGGGTATGCTCAGGGTAGTACATACAGGATTGGCGTAACACAAATGGTTGAAGAGGAGACTAAGGAGTTGAACAACGATGATACTAAAGGACGTCCCGGGAAGACGAGAGAAAATACATGTTATCCTCGCGCAGCTGAAAAGAGACTGATATCAAGACTTGATATTGCAATAAGTCTTAATCGGATCGAAAGGCAACTGGATAAGATCTTTGGGTGATGGACCAAAGATCTTATATGCTCCAGTCGGCCCCCAATACTGCGTCATTGTAGAGGAGGCCGTAAACTAGTGAAGCTGAAGGACTGACACCAAAAGGAATCGAACTCCACTTGTTCAACTGCGCGTTGCTGATCTTGGAGCGGATTTTCCGAGTCCCTGACACTACTCACCCCCGGAACAAGCCAATAAGCAACTGGATCTTCAACAAAGACGGAATATGATACGCGGAGAATGTCTTTCCGGGTAGAGCACCGGCATCGGTATGATGGCGTTGCGGTTTGCTATACTGGATTAGGTTGATTAGCGATTTTAAGTGTCAGAAGATGAGAAGAGCCGAAATAGTTCAAATGATGAAGAAAAGAAAGTTAGACTGAAACGAATGCAGAATGTAGTCAGGGGTCACATCGTAAGTGGCGAGTGCTAGGCATTTGGATCGACAAGACGTGTTGCCAGGTCGCCAGGTGGTTGGGACCGCATTAAAAATTAGGAAAGAAAAGAGAATCAGGGCTAGGCTGTCTATCATTAGAACCACGTATCGGTAGCGGCGGCGTGATGCTTGGGGAATATTAAACAAACCAAGATATATCGTAGCCCGCTCAGTGGCCAGGTATTCCACTTGGCGGCTCTTTGCTCGCACACAGCTGATTCTTGAAGTGAAGTTCTAATGCGGATGAACCAGGTAGCGGACGAAGCTTACATATTCATTAGGAGTATACAATCTATACCTGTAGGTGAGTGCTTGATTGAACGCTCCTTGCCAAGTTGGTAGGCACGCCGGTACATCTGCCATATCAAAGACTTGATATTATTCATACTTGGGGTTTATATAAGCTATGCTAAGTAAAGATGCTAGCCTCGTTGTAGATGGGTACGACGAGCCGTTCCGTACGGTTTGTTCAGAACATATTAGTGTGACAGCTGATAGTAGGCATCGATGCTCGTTAGGGTCGGAAAACCAAGTCCCAAATGAGAGGCAGTTGGTCAGGGATCCTCCCGCACCTAATATGGTTGGATCAAGAGCCCGAAGATAAACAACACAACAATAGATTTCCTGCATAGACAAGGATGGGAATCTTCAGATCTGTATCCCACATGGTCCTCTCAGAATCAAAAGCCTAGCCGTAAGGTTTGATCGACCCTCCGATCTAGGTAAGAATGGTCGGACCCATATCTCTTCCTCTTCCTGATATGGAAGAAAGAAGTAAGATTCCCCTTATGAGATAGTGGCGTTCGCGATTCGTCTGCAATAAGCAAATGACATTGTCTCTGAGATGGTAGCGTCAGTGCAGTCAACCTAATCCAATCTCCATGGGACGAGAAGAGTATGGCTGTCGGCAGGCGATCTTGACAGGCCCGTTGTAGGTAGACCCGTTTGCGTAGTTGCGGCCGTTGGTTAACGCCTGGGCCGATCTGCACAATAAGTAAGGTGCTGTGCCATGGGCTATCTGCGTACTACAGCTAGAAACGGGGAGCTGGTCAGGAACAACCGGGCTGCTGTAAATCCTTGTAGGCGCGGTTCCGCTGCATTGCGAATAAACATCACGATCTTTAGGATTTGACGCCGAACAAGGTGGTGATGATGTGGCAAGAAGTTTCGGTTCTGGAGGGTGATTATCTCTCAGCATATGATGCATTAAAGTGCCTTTCTTTGCAGTTTTCCGACTGGGCCATCAGACTGGTTTGGTTTGTCGATCAGCTGTTCTGCTACCTCAGCCCTTCAATCGAAATTTATGGTGCAAATGAATCATATGCCCAACTGGTGTCTAGGTCACCTAAAGTACGGGATAGTGCTTTGCATCCACCGGTCCCAACCATGGGCCTGCAGAGACATTGAAGTGGTGCTACGCCACGAACCTGGGCGGACATCTGTAATTCGTGAGGGATAGGACTGGAGTCGGCGGCAGAGGAGCGTCATGCTCGTCTCAAGAGAACAAGGCGTGCACACTGTGCCAACGATGAACTGATCTGTTGTTTCGGTGGCTTCAGCCCCAGCAACTAGGTAGGTAGTTGATCTGGCCGGTGTCTTCGTACTGCACCAAAAGACCGAGTTCACAAATATACTTTGACTTGGGAATCAATACGATTATATTCATCTCTATTAGCATCAAATATTGTGCCGAGTCATGCTTTGAACATGTCGGATGCAAAGCGTTACCATAAGTACCTTGTGGTGCTTTCCAAACCGAGTCCATCAAGGTTTCGTTCGTACTTTTCTTAATGCAGCAGTGGAAGGCGTCCATCCGGAGGGCCACACGATGAGTATTCCGTACTGTGTACGTACGTACCTTACTTAGCACACAGAATTCGTGACCGGTATGTGAGTCAACCCAACGGGTACAGTATCGACAAGCCAATTTAAGCGAGTTCGAATCGACGTCAAAGTGACGTGGTTTTGTGTTCGGTGTTTGGCCCCCTCCAAGGCTGAAAACCACAGAATACTACTACGGAGTAAGTGAACGCCTGAGTCGCTGGTGATGAATTACCGTAGTGAGGTTATGGACTGGAGTGACTTCATGTCAGTTCTAGCATCTTCAGCTTCAGGAATGTTGTAGTGACTGCGAAGTGATTGGACAGAAGACGGCTGTGGAAGCTCATGGATGCCTGTCGAAAACGCTAGAAACTTCCTGAAAAATTCATAGCCTGCTACTTAAAACCCGCACAACACAGAACTCCAGAAAACTCCTCTCTTCTTCCTACAATTACTCACTCGCACTGACATCTACGTTTCTCTTTACGAAGTTACGATCGACCAAGTTCTACTGCATAAAGAACAACTGAATCACACCCTACATCCCCCCACATATCGAGAACACGATCAAACATGGCACCAGCCATTGGAATCGATTTGGGTACCACCTACTCCTGCGTAGGAATCTACCGCGATGATCGTATTGAAATCAGTATGTTGGCTACTGATGATCAGTTACTGTACACACAGGTGCTAACAGTTTCCAGTTGCAAATGACCAGGGCAACCGAACTACGCCGTCGTTCGTTGCTTTTACCGATACCGAGCGTCTGATCGGTGACTCGGCCAAGAACCAAGTCGCCATGAACCCTGTGAACACGGTCTTCGATGCAAAGCGTCTGATTGGGCGGAAGTTTGCGGACGCGGAAGTGCAAGCCGACATGAAGCACTTTCCCTTCAAGATTGTCGACAAGGGCGGCAAGCCAGTCATCCAGGTCGAGTTCAAGGGCGAGCAGAAATCCTTCACCCCAGAAGAGATCTCGTCAATGGTCTTGACCAAGATGAGAGAGACCGCCGAATCATACCTTGGTGGCACTGTCAACAACGCTGTCGTCACCGTTCCAGCCTACTTCAACGACTCCCAGCGTCAAGCGACCAAGGATGCCGGTCTCATCGCTGGTTTAAACGTCCTGCGTATCATCAACGAGCCGACTGCGGCTGCCATCGCCTACGGTCTGGACAAGAAGTCCGAGGGTGAGCGTAACGTCCTCATTTTCGACTTGGGAGGTGGTACCTTTGATGTCTCACTCCTGACCATTGAGGAGGGTATCTTTGAAGTCAAATCCACCGCCGGTGACACCCACTTGGGAGGTGAAGATTTCGACAACCGTTTGGTCAACCACTTCGTTACTGAATTCAAGCGCAAGCACAAGAAGGATCTATCAACCAACGCACGTGCTCTCCGACGTCTACGTACTGCCTGCGAGCGGGCCAAGCGTACTCTCTCATCATCAGCTCAGACCTCAATCGAAATCGACTCTCTCTACGAAGGCATCGATTTTTACACCTCCATCACTCGTGCTCGTTTCGAGGAGCTATGTCAAGATCTCTTCCGCTCTACCATGGAGCCTGTCGAGCGTGTCCTCCGAGACGCTAAGATCGACAAGTCCAGTGTTCACGAAATTGTTCTGGTCGGTGGCTCAACCCGTATTCCCAAGATTCAGAAGCTTGTTTCCGACTTCTTCAACGGCAAGGAGCCCAACAAGTCCATCAACCCTGATGAGGCTGTGGCCTACGGCGCTGCCGTTCAGGCTGCCATCCTTTCTGGTGACACATCATCAAAAACGACCGACCAAATCCTACTACTCGACGTCGCTCCATTGTCAATTGGTATCGAGACTGCTGGCGGTGTCATGACCCCTCTCATCAAGCGAAACACTACCATTCCCACCAAGAAATCCGAGGTTTTCTCTACCTTCTCCGACAACCAGCCAGGTGTATTGATCCAAGTCTTTGAGGGCGAGCGTGCCCGCACCAAGGACAACAACCTGCTCGGCAAATTCGAACTTTCCGGCATTCCTCCGGCGCCTCGTGGCGTTCCCCAGATTGAGGTTACCTTTGATGTTGACGCCAACGGTATCATTAACGTTTCTGCCCTCGAAAAAGGTACTGGAAAGACCAACAAGATCGTCATTACCAACGACAAGGGACGTCTATCCAAGGAGGAGATTGAGCGTATGTTGTCCGAGGCCGAGAAGTACAAGGAGGAGGACGAGGCGGAGTCTGCCCGTATCTCAGCCAAGAACGCTCTAGAGTCATATGCCTACTCACTACGAAACACACTTTCGGATCCCAAGGTTGAAGAGAAGCTCGATGCTGGCGACAAGGAGAAACTTAAGGCTGAGATCGACAAGACTGTCGCTTGGCTCGACGACAACCAGACCGCTACTGTGGAGGAGTATGAAGGCCAACAGAAGCAGCTGGAGGTAAGGACAAACCTGACTCCATCCAATAGATTTTCTCATACTAACTTACGAAAATAGTCTGTTGCAAACCCTGTGATGGTCAAGATGTACGGTGGTGGTGAAGGCGGTATGCCAGGAGGTATGGGCGGTATGGGCGGTATGCCAGGCGGAGGCATGCCCGGAGGAGGCTTTCCCGGCGCGGGTGGCGCACCTGGCGGAGCCGGACACGATGACGGACCAACTGTGGAGGAGGTTGATTAGATGCCTTGCTTCGAGGTGTGGCTTCCTGTTTGTTCTCCGGCGCTAGGGATTAAAAGAGCGATTTGCATGCATGAAGGATACGAACGATGTAGACTAGGCCTCATATTTGAAAGGCTTGCTAATGGAATTAGAAAATTTCTATCAGCTTCAAAGATTGTTCCCAAGCATCTATTTGAGTAT
>JAABUR0100005624.1_pt1 | contig 15858 bp, 8 predicted proteins | sample 5560091 | NCBI WGS metagenome assembly JAABUR01 (sample SAMN10711879, study PRJNA513375) | rock metagenome | isolation source: Antarctica rocks | place: Antarctica: Victoria Land, University Valley sud
CTCCCTCGTCAAAATATCCTACGTTGTCCCCAACCATTCGTACGCCAGTGCTTTTAGTAACTAATACTAATTCATATTCGGGATGATAATGCCAGGGGCAAGGAAAAAATTTGCCCTTTTCTACAAATACAATGAATGATTTATCAAACTCCTGTGGTAAACGATATTCTACAGCCTTCATTAGATAAACAGTTTGATTATTGGGAGCAAAAAGCAATTTTGAATTATACCTGACCCTGAAAATTCATCTCGAAAAACAGTATTATAAATGTAAATAAAACTAACTGATTTTATTTGTTTCCCTTATGAAATTGGTGAAAGAAAGAACAATGAAAGAAATAAATCTGACTCCTGAAAATTCATCTCGAAAAACAGTATTATAAATGTAAATAAAACTAACTGATTTTATTTGTTTCCCTTATGAAATTGGTGAAAGAAAGAACAATGAAAGAAATAAATCTGACTCCTGAAAATTGTACGTATCAAAGCTTCGTCAAATCCGTCAATAACTTCCGTAAAACCACGTCTCGCTTACGTCACCTTAATTAATAAAAAGTTATTTTGTATTTAATGGCGTCATCTCCACCCTTCTGAAAAATATTTCAGCTCCTTCTGATTGAATTTGTATACGTCCCATATACGGCTTTACATTTATCGCCTCGTTAACTAAAGTACCGTTTAGAATGACGGATATTTTATCGCCCCCGGCAATGCATTCCATTCGGTTCCACTCACCTGTTGGTTTTTCAATATCATTTTTGCCCCGGAACCCCAACGCATCCTTCCAGTCCGGATCACGGCCAAACCAATTAATGCGGCCACCATTGATCGTTGCCAGTGAACCCCCGGGTTTATAAATGTAGGTGCCATTTTGCTTTTCGGGAGCGACAGGGCTGGATAATGCAAATGTCGAACTACTATCTCCTACTACAAGTAAATCACCCGTACCACCCTCGATGATCTGGCATTCAATTGAATGCATCCATGTGCTGGAATAACTGCCGTCCTTACCTTTAGAATGTATAAGAATTCCGTTATCCCTGGCGTTATCAACCCTTGGAGCAAAAGTTTTTTCGCCCCATTTGAATTCCACTAACAATTTATAATTACTGTATTCTTTATTTGTGGTGATGCAGCCATATTCTTCTCCGGAAACGTGTATCATTCCGGCCTGCACCTGAAATACTTTTTTCGGATCAGTATCACGCCCCCGATCCTTAATAAATGTGTACCATCCATCAAGATTTTTGCCATTAAATAAATTAATGGTTGCTGATGATGTATTGCTTTCCTTGTTTCCCGTTTGCCGGGAAGTATTCACGGAGCTGCAACTTTCCATTATCATCAAGGTGAAAAAAAAAGCGAATAAATTGAAAAATATTTTATTCATTTTGTATCAAAAATTAATGTTCATTTCCATGACCACCCATTCCATCGGGAAGAGAGGTGAGATAAGCTATCAGGTCAGATAATTCTTCCTGGCTTAGTTGTTTATCAAGGCCCGGTGGCATCATTGAAATACTCTGCGGTTCAATTCCTGTAATCTCTGTACGTTGAACCCGCACATTTTGCCCGGGTGCAATTGATACAATGAGGGCATCAGGCAATTGTTGCCTGATAATTCCAGTGTAAGTTGTGCTTTTTGTAATAACCCTTGAAGTTTCGTGTTCCCTGGCAAAGCTGGCACTTGGATATAATATGGCTTCGAGAATATCATGTCTTGAACGGATTTCCCCGATGTTAGTCAGGTCCGGAGCAAAATCTCCACCCTGGCCACTAATTGCATGACAAGAAGAACAAATTGCTTTTCCATAGAAAAGTTTTCGCCCCTGACCCACATCTCCTCTTTTCAGTTTAGCCTCTGCTGCCTGCAATTGCGAAAGGCGAGCTCCATTCCGTTCACGTAATGTTGCCATAAGCGGTTCGGCCGACGTTTTTACAGATTGCGGATATTCACTGAATAATTTTTTCAAATCCTGCTCTGAAAGATTATCCAATCGATTTGCTGAGCTACGTAATGCTGCGACAAGCGCTTCACCTACTTCTGTATTACTGCTTCCTTCAAATGCACTCACCAGGTTTGGCAGAAGAAAAATATCTGTCTGCGCAACCTGTTCCTTTGCAAGTTTGAGGAGCTGTGCATTACTTAATTTCGCTGCTGCCGGCACACGTGCGGCTAATTGTCTTATGGGAGATTCATTTTTTTTATCAAGGTATTGCAATACCATCTGGAATTCCGCTTCTGAAAGTCTCGGATCGGAGTTTAGACGGGAATTGAGCGCTTTAAGTCGAAAGTCGGCAGGGGTATTTGGATTCTTAATAATCAGGTTCAACTGCTCATTTAATGCGTTGATGCTTCTTGATTCGATAAGTCCCAGTACGAGCGAACGAATTTCAGGATCTCCTCCCTGCAACAGTTTGCCCAGTTGCTGAATCCAAACCGCCGGAATTTCCTTCACTGACGAGTAATTAATAACATCTATCAATAAAGCCTTTCTTGCTGCGGGAGTTGCTGTGTTTCCAAGCTGTACACCAACGAAATTCTGCAATTGCTTATTTCCTGTGAAGGTAATCATCAGGTCACGCACTGGTGACGCCTCTGCTGCAGACAGATTAGCAAGGCTTAAACGGTTTTGAAGGAAGCTGATAACTATATCTGCCCAATCGGCATGATGTGAAGCAACCCAAATTCCGGTGTTCCGTAATTGAGGGTCTCCACTTGCAAGAAAAGGCACCAGGTTTTCCTTGTGTAAAGGCAAGCCATCCATTTGGTCCAGTGCAATAACTGCCGCCTTTCTTACATTTGATGAAGAATGAGTTAAAGCACCCATCAGGGGAGCAGGATTTTTTAGGTTGATAAGAGCATAAATTATAGAATGTTCTACAAAACGATCACTGCTATCTGCAGCAGCATTCAAAAGCGCTTCCACTGCCCTGCTATCTCCAATCTGTCCCAACGCAGTAGCTGCCTGGCGGCGAACAGGAGATTTATCCTTTTGCACTATTTCCATAAGTTTATTAACCGCTTCTTTGTTTTTTGCCAATCCTAAGACACGGGCAGCGGCTGTCCTGGCCACCACGCTGGAATCTTCGAGAGCTGTACGTACTTCCCTTAAAGCATTTGGTGAATTGATCCGGTAAAGGGCGAACACACCAGCGGAGCGGATATCCTCGTTATCGGATCCAAGTAATGAATTTTTAATTGGCGCAACAGCAGGCTCTCCTATTTCAACAAGCCGTTCAATCACATTGTCACGCACTGCATGACGCGGATCTTTCATCAGTCCTGTAAGACTTTCGGAGGAAAGAGACTTGAGGTCGAGTTTATGGCCCCAGGCATCTTCGACCTTTTCAGAACCATTTTTCTTTATGCGATATATACCGCCATGCACATCTAATTTAGCTACCCTTGACAGCGGGCATCCTGCAATAAACCATCCGCCTGTATTCAGCACCAGCATGCTTCCATCGGCATCCTCCAACACGTCGGTGGGATGTATATCGGAAACTGTTGATGTTATAAAAGGCTCATCAATCGTCCGGTAAGTAGCACCTTCAGGCGTAATCTGGTGACGCATGATTCGCCCTGTATTGAACTCAGCGCTAAAGAGGTTGCCACTATATTCTTTCCCAAAAGCAGATCCGCGGTAACGCATTAACCCTGATGGAGCTACGCGGGCCATCTTAGTCATTACAGGCATAAGGTCTCCCGTCAATTTATAATGATCCTGTTGAATAACAGAATAAGGTTTGGGGTACACCCCTCCTTCCACCCAATGCATGAGTGCATCTCTCATCCCTCCCTGGGGGTCGATGAAATAGGTCATTGTGCCAATCGTTTCACCCGAAGGCATAAACACAAGTTCGATTGCATTGTCATAACCCCCGCCTGACATAGACTCTAAGCCTGTACCATCGGGTCTGCATCGCCAGATTCGTGCACTGGTTCCTTTCAGGATTTCACCTTCTTTGGTAGTAATATCGAATCCACGCCGGGCATCAGTTAAATACATCCACCCGTCGGGTCCAAAAAATGGCCCGCCTAATAAGGCGCCATTATGATTAAGTACCCATCCGGTAAGGATGACTTCACGTTTATCTGCTACGCCATCTCCATCTGTATCAGTAAGGCGTAAAAGATCCGGCGAAGCAGTTACATAAAGGCTTCCCTTATAAAATACGCCTCCTTTTGGAAAAGAAAGGGAATCGGCAAAAATTTGACTTTTATCGAAAATTCCGTCCCCATTAGTATCTTCGAGAAGGCGGACATGATAAGGAGGCTTTTTAAGCATGTCTTCAGTTGATGGTGAACTGCCGTCGGACTCAAAAACGAAAAGCCGGCCTTCACCATCGAAGGATGCAAACATAGGATAAGTAACCATGTTTGCCGCTGCGACACGCTCGATAGAAAAGCCGGCAGGAACTTTTAATCCGTCAACCTCGGTTGTTTTGTCATTTGTTTTATCAGAATGCTTTGTGTTACAATAAACGAATGACAGGCAAATAAGTACCGATAGGATAAAACCATTGAATATTTGCTTTTGAAAATACCCCGTAAAAAATTTAAGTTTTTTCATTAAATATTTCTTATTGTGAAATAGTACTCAAATGAATTGAATACAATGAGATAATAAATTTACCAACCCTCGTTTTGTTTTAAATTCCTGTTCAAATCAAGTTCTTTCTGTGGTATGGGCCATAAATAATCGCGTTGCTGAAAACTTCTGACGAATGCCGGTTGAACAACCGTTTCTAATACTCCGTTATTTACATAGGTAAGGCCGGCAATCTGGACATTGATAACTTCAGTTGCAATACCCCAGCGACGGATATCAAAAAATCTTTGTCCTTCGAAAGCCAATTCAACCATCCGTTCATGGCGAACGGTTTCCCTTAGCTGTGCCTGTGTTTGCGGCTGGTTAATTAAAGGCATATTTACATCAGAACGTTGTCTCACCTTGTTGATAGCATCATAAACAGATGCATCCATTTGATCAAGTTCAATTTTTGCTTCAGCATAAGTTAATAAAATTTCAGCATAACGCAGCAGGATAATGTTTATTCCACTGTTTGAAAACTCAGTAATATCTTCCTTGTTAATATACTTCTTAACATTAAAGCCTGTTACAGACACCTGGTAGTTTGATCCCACTGCATCTGCAGTACCACTATTTGGTCGTGAATCATAAACCTGTCCATCAGGAAGCATGCTTCCCGGTACATAAATTGAATACAACAGCCGTGGATCGCGGTTTTTATAAGGATCAAAAGGATCAAAGCCGCTGCCAGCTTCATCAATATTCTTACCGTTAGTCATTTGGTAAGCATCAGCCATTTTTTTAAGAGGCACTACAGTTACACCATTAGATAATATCGAAAAAGGAGCAAACAGATCCAGTACATCATTAGAATAAACATTTTTTGTAAACTCCTTATTAAGGATCACCTCGCTGTTATTTTCGGCAGCATAGGAAAACAGATTTTCATAGCTTGGATAAAGGCTATAAACATTCAAATCCATAACCTGTTTTGCCAGTTGTGCGGCTTTATCATATCGTTTCGCATATAGCATAGCCCGGGCGTTCAAAGCTATCGCAGCACCTTTTATAATCCTTCCCTTTTCACCCCCCTCCGGAGGTAATTCATTTGCAGCTTCATTCAGTTCGTTGTTTATAAAATCCCAGATTTCACCGGCAGGCGCCTGAACTAAATTTTTTGCTTCATCTATGGTAAGAGACTTTGTAACAAGAGGCACATCTCCATAGATAGAAACGAGGTTTGTATAAAGGTATGCACGGATAAAATGAACTTCTCCTTTCAAATGTGTTATCAAGTCTGGGTCGACCGTCACGACTTTATCAACGTTTTCCAGGAAATAATTCGCTCCGTGAATGCCTTTGTAATCATTAGTCCATTCCTCTTCAACAACAGGGCTAAGTGCATTATATGATCCTGTTTCCATTGCCTTATAATCTCCATACTGTGTGTTTGTATGAGCTATATCAGTGAATACATCTCGGTGCAACTGATTTGTACCATCAAGAAACGTGTATAGCGCATTGGAAGCAATAACTGCATCTTTTTCCCGGTTCCAGAAAATATCTGAAGTGATACGGTCATTAGGAATGGTATGCAGCAGATCCTTTTTACACCCAATGCTTATCAGAATAATAAAAAAGCATGTATATATTTTAAATGACGGTTTCATGAAGTAGTTTTTTATTCTTTATCAAGTGATTGTACAATTAAGTTATCCGTTAAAAAGTAAGGTTAATCCCTGCAGTGTATAAAGAAAGTTGTGGATAGGTGCGTAGGCTGGTATTAAATTCAGGGTCAAATCCCCATTTATTGATTGCAGAAATAGTGAACACATTGGATGCAGCCAAATAAAATCTCAATCTTTGAATATTAAGCCGTTTAGTGAGTGCAGAGGGAAGGGTGTAACCTAACTGGATATTCTTCAATTTTAAATAACCAGTGTTAACTATCCAGAAATCGGCGTTAACCCAGTTTTTATCAGCAAATGCCTCTGGGCGCGGATACTTTGCATCAGGGTTTTCCGGGGTCCAGTAATCCTTTTGAAAATCCATTACAAAGCTTTGCCAGGGAACATTGCCTGCCCATTCACCTATCATTCCCTGGACTTTTCCAACTCCCTGGAAGAAAAGGTTCATATCAAAGTTTTTATAATCGAAATTCATATTCATACCGAATGTAAAATGGGGAATATCTGAGCCAATATAAACCATATCAGAGGAGTTCAATATTCCGTCGCCATTTACGTCCTCATACTTCAGATCTCCAGGTTTTGTTCCCGGGAATAAAGTAGGATACTTGTTTACCTCTTCTTCAGTTTTGAAGAATCCCAATGCCTTATAACCTATAAATGAATTAATGGGTAATCCTTCTTTCTGAATAGTTGTTACCCAGTAATCATTATTTATGTATGGGCCGGTCCCGGCGAGATTTGTTATTCTATTGCGAACGTTAGAGATATTAAATACAAAACCGTAATGAAAATCCTTTATTGCAGATCTGTGAGAAACAGCGAGTTCCCACCCTTTATTTTCGACATTACCCGCATTTTGAGGAGGTGCATTCAAGCCTAATGTCAAAGGAATAGGCAGCGAAAGAAGAATTCCTTCGGTCATTTTTTTATAGTAATCAAATGTAACACCGAGTTTTCCATTAAGGAAAGATGCATCAACACCTATATTTGACTGTATGGTTGTTTCCCAGGTGAGGTCTTTATTTGCAAGTGTAGCCTGGTAAAGGCCCTGAACAGGAACTCCTCCAAAATTATAATCCCTTGCTGCCAATGTTTCAAGGTAAGAATATAATCCTACGCTCTGGTTCCCGGTTTTACCCCATGATCCGCGAATCTTAAATTCATCTGCCACCGCAGATAAATTACCCCAGAATTTTTCTTTGGAAATGCGCCAGGCTCCGGAAACTGAAGGGAAGAAACTGTACCTGTTCTTTCCTGTAAACCGTGAAGACCCATCGTAGCGTGCATTCAGTTCAAGAAAGTATTTTTCGGCATAATTGTAATTAAAACGGCCAAAATAAGAGCGCAACCCCCATGCCGACTCGTATCCGCTGTTGTCTCTTGAACCTGTTGATCCCTGGGAAAGGGATTGAACATCGTTATTGTAGAAATCCTTCCGGGTGGCAGATAAGATATTATATTTATAAGCGACCTGGGAGTAACCTAACAATGTATTAAACGAATGCTTTCCTGCTGATGTCTCGTAAGTGAGCAAATTGTTAAGCGTTGACTGTTCTGAATAGTCGCGGATTTCACTAAGTGAGTTTGTTGTCACCTGTTGCCTGATAATCTCCTTATTCCAATAATCTCGTATCTCGTATGCATTTGAGAATCTTTTCTGGCTTAATCCGCCAAACGTAAGGCCATATTGGGTTTGAAATTTAAGTCCTTTTAATATCTCTATATCCGCTTTGAGATTAGCTGCTCCAAAATTATTTTTGAAATGAGATATTCCTTTAAGCTCCGCCTCGACCAAAGGGCTTATGCCATCCGAACTCATGCCATAAGTACCATCAGGATAACGGGGAACCGCAAAATTAGAACTGGCCCACATGTATTTGATCGCAGTCATTTCGTTGGTAGGAGACCTGTAATTTTTTATACGGTAGTTGAAATCCCCTGATATATTGATTCTTTCTGAAACCTTAAAATCCGTATTGAGACGAATGCCTGGTTGCTGGGAATGAGAATTTGGAATGATACCGTCCTGGTCCAAATAATTTACCGACAAAAGTGTCTTCATTCTATCAGTACCACCGGACACCGTTAATGTATGATTTTGCTGAGGAGCTGGACTGAACATTACATTTATCCAGTCATTGACAAGCGGATACTTTACCCGGTCTTTAGTAGTGAGCCAGGTTTGGATCTGTTCCTCTGTAAAAGGAGCCGCAGCACCCGCATTTGTATAGGCAACATTCTGCAAACGCATGTAATCCTCCATTCCGATTTGTTTGGGATTGTAGATAACTTTCTGGATCGCGTAATAACTATTAAGATTTACTGATAATTTGCCTGCCTTTGCCCTTTTAGTAGTTACCAGCACTACCCCGTTTGCGGCCCTGGATCCATATATCGCTGTAGATGCGGCATCTTTAAGAACAGTAAGCCGTTCAATATCGTTTGGATTAATATCTTTTAAAGGTTGTTCAATACCGTCCACCATAACGAGGGGATCATTACCGCTTAATGTTGTTATACCCCGAACACGAATTGTTACATCTGATTTTCCGGGACCTCCTCCTGCATCCAGGACCGTTACGCCTGGCGCCAGTCCCTGCAATGCCTGAGTAACATCTGCCACTGATCGTTTATTCATGTCCTCTCCTTTTATATCAGCTACTGCGCTTGTAAGACTCGTTTTCTTTTGTGTTCCATAACCTACTACAGTTACTTCGTTCAATGAAGTAATTCCTGAGATTAATACAACGTTAATGGAAGTTTGTCCGTTTACCTTAATCTCCTGTTGTATATAACTAATATGGCTGAAAACGAGAACACCCTTGGTTGGAAAATTGAGGCTATATTTTCCGTTTTGGTCAGTAATAGTTCCAATTAAAGTTTGTTTAAGGTTAACACTTACGCCTGGTATTGCTTCGCCTTTATCATTTTTAACCACCCCTGAAACCTTAGTTTGAGCAAAAGCGCCAAAACAAAGAACCTGGAGAAAAAGGAAAATATATGGTATTCTTTTAGACAGAATCGTCCCTTTGAGCGGGGAGCATGAAGACGCCTTTTTTTGATCACCAATAAAAATAGATTTCATACATTAAGTTTTAATTTATGATTGCTTTTCATTATTTTAAGAAGAAATAATTACAGTTATTCGCATTATATTCAACTTCGCATCCTTACAATAAATCGCGTATATATGACTTGAAATGTTAGTTCAAAAAGAAAATTGAAGATTTAATCCCTGTTCTTTTTTTATAATCCTATTTCGAGGAAAAGGTGTATTCAAAAGTAACTTTCATCCGCGGATCAATTTGATACTTTTATTTACATTAATAATACTATTTTTCAGAAACTTTTTATTGCAATAGCTTTCCATAAATCTGTTACTATATTCTTTTCAACAACAATTGCTTTATTGTGCAATGCAACAGTAGGAGATAAATGTTCCGGAACTCCATATAGTACATTCCCAAAAGTATTTTCGCTTCTGGAATCAAGGCGCATTTAAATATCCCAATGCCCGCTTTCATCATCCTGAATACTTTTAATATTTGGTTGTCTATACATCCAAAGCCGATATTGGTTCTTTATTACCGAGAGGGCTTGATGATATTTTGCTTGATCCGTTTTTTTGTAAAGCGCAAGCGAGAGGAGGACGTCGTATCTAAATAATTGAAACCACAGCAATGGGAAAGTATCCGGAATTGATTTATATGAAGTTACCTTTAAGCCCAGGCTCTCTTTAAAAAACGCAACCAGTTCTTATAAAAGATATTTTCAATGTCCAAAAATGAATAGCCCCTGTTTGCGAGTATTCCTCTTAAATTCTGCAGATCAGAAATATCTTCCAGATCGTAAGGAGATTGTTCTTTGCCATAAGCTCCATCCAGGTCGCTGCCTATAGCAACATGCAAACTATTACCTGCAATCTGACAGATGTGATCATAATGGTTGACCACCATCTCAAGGTTTATTCCCCTTTCTTTGGGATCATCTTTACCACGGACCCAGTTCTCACTAAGCATCCAGGTATCAAATACTCCACCGATTACCGCATCCCTTTCTATCAAAATTTTTATTTGCTCATCGGTTAATTGTCTTTGGTGGTTTACGAGTTTCCGGCAATTGTGGTGACTTGCCCATACGGCTCCTTTATAAAGAGCGATAGCTTCCGTAAAACCTTTATCGGTTAAATGAGTAACATCCAGTATCATTTTCATTCGATCCATTTCCCGGATAAGTTCCCTTCCTGCTGGGGTAAGTCCTCCTGACATTCCTGTACCAGGTGCATATCTGCCCGGGCCATAATGAGCAGGGCCGCATGCACGCAAACCATATTCATATGCTTTTTCCAGGTAAGAAATAGTAACCAGGGAATCAGCTCCTTCAAGACTTAAGATATATCCAACAGGTTTGGCATTATCCGGAACAGTTTGGTCGAACCATAGGTCAAGGTGTTTTTCCAACTGGATTAAGTTGGTAACCTGTACCATTTCTCCGAGTTCTTCCATTGCACGATACCATGCTAATTGAGCCTGAGTAATGCCCCAGGCGATCTCCGGGGAATTCCAACCCGGCAGTTCGCTGCCTGGTTCCACAAAACGTGCTATTTGAGTAGCGACCACGAGACCGATATTTCCTCTCCGGAGTTCTGGTAAAGCAACCGTACCTTTCGCACGATCCAGTTTATCGTTCATACCTATTTCCCGGCTCCGGATTTCTTTTACAGTTTTGCTGAGATCGCGGTTCCATTCAATTGCGTTCATCGCCAGGTCAAGGTGGCAGTCAATAATAATAACTGATTGATCAATCATTACAGAAGAGTAAATACAATGGTTAGTTAACGCTGCTTTTCCGGAACCTTCGCTATTGCACCGATTTCTACTTTTATTCCATGTCGCAGGCCTAATTAAACGGTGGTGCGGGCAGTTTTACTTTCTTAAAATAACTCGCATAAACAGAATTATACCAGTCGAATCTTTCATGTCACTTAAATGGGTGCATTTTACAATATCTTCCAGTGTGCATCCTGCTTCTTCACATATCAGCTGAATATTGTGCATGGTAAGATGTGTTTCATCCTCAATTTCACCCAATTGAAACGGTACTCAATATAACTTGTACGGCTTTATATTATAACTTCTTCTTCTTTCAGTTTCCTTTTTACAACATCAAGAGGATATTTCAACGCCAGGTTCCTGATTTCATAGCTGAAAGCGGTGAACGTCTCTTCCCACAATCTCGCCTCTTCATCGGTATAAGAATAAAATCCGTGTCCATTAGCTACACCCTTGCCTCCGGCCTTAACGATATCATCAATCAATTTAGGCATTTCAGTACTATTGCAGAGATTGGGAAACAAATCTTTTATAACATTATGATAGGCAGCAACGCCGGTCAAATCCATCCAGCGGAAGAGACCTACCAAAGTCATCCAGTAACCCGCATTATTACGGCATGCCCTGTCTATATCCTCAACAGTTGCATATCCATTTTCAACAAGGTAAAATGCTTCGCGGTACATAGCATACATTATACGGTTAGAGATAAATCCACGGATATCCTTTCTTACAAGGGTGGGTTCTTTACCCCATAAATGAGAAAGTTCATACAGGTACTGACCTTTTTCAGTGTCACTCAGCTCTCCGCATATCACTTCAAGAAACCGTGTGGTATGTGAAGGCTCTGCCCAGTGCAAGCCGAAAAACCTTTCAGGTCGGGTGGTAAGTTTTTGAAGAATACTTATCGGAATGGCCGAAGTATTACTGGTCATAAGGGCATCATCACCAATCACCGATTCAACTTTTGAGTATACCGATTTCTTAATAGACTCGTTCTCAATAGTACATTCGATAACCAGCTTACAGTTCTTCAGCAGTGAATAATCTTCTGTGATGACCAAATTCTTCAAATAATATTCAGGGGCTTCATTTACAAGGCCCTGTTCCCTGGAATTTAAAAAATGATTACGCACCCGAGATTCAGCATGTTTCAAATCATCACTGATCGGTGCAACTGCTATCACAGGGTGTCCGGCGATAAGCAGGCAAGTCGCTATACTGCAACCCATCAGGCCCAGACCGACAACCCCAACCGGGATTTCTTTAGTTCTAATTGACATAATATTAAACTTCTATTTATTATTTGCATAATCATTACGCTATAAGATTTTTAGCCTAAACCCTTATCTTATACCAATGACACAACCTTTCCGGTTCTTACTGATTCATCACAAGCAAAAGCTATCCGCAGGCTGTTTACTGCATCTTCTGCATGGGCAGAAAGGTCTATATCTTCTGCTATTGATTTGAGAAAATATCGTTGTTCCCTGTTGCACAATTCCTGGTGGTCAGGCTCATCTTCGAGATTGATCCAGGTATCTTCTTTAGCGAATTTTTCATTTTTATCTAAGTCAGCATGATGAAACCTCAATGCTTCCGTTTTCGTATGCGCCTCAATGGAAGAAGATTTTCCTGAACCGCCGGCTTCTTTTGCTACTATTGATACAGAACCTTTGGGCCCGAATACGTCTTTCACAAAAAATGCTGTCTCACTTACCATAGGTCCCCAGCCGGCTTCATACCATCCAACAGACCCGTCCTCAAAACGTATTTGGAGCTGCCCATAATTATAATTGCCGGCAGGAATTTCTTCCGTGAGTCTTGCCCCTATTGCATATACCTGCAGAGGTTTTGAACGCGTCATTTGGCACATTACGTCAATATAGTGCACGCCACAATCAACGATGGGGCTTAAGCTATTCATCAGGTTGCGATGAAGAGTCCACATGCTCCCATCGCTTTGCTGATTCAGGTTCATCCTCATTACTAATGGTTTGCCGAGTTCGTGCGACAATTCAACAAATCGTTCCCATGAAGGATGATGACGTAATATATACCCCACCACCAATTTTTTACCAGCCTTTTTTGCAGCTTCAGCAACACGTTCTGCACCTTCGACAGAATCGGCTAAAGGCTTTTCTATGAATACATCGCATCCATTCTCAAATGCTTTTATGGCAAATTCTTCATGGGTGTCAGGATAAGTTGAAATACAGACTGCATCCGGCTGGGTAGCTTTCATTGCTTCATCCATGTCATTAAACAATGCATAACTATTTCCCAGTTTAGCATTCAACACCTCTTTGGACTTACCTTTGGAGACGAGTCCGCAAATTTCGAAACCTTCAATAGTATGATAAGCTATGGCATGAGAAGATCCCATATTTCCACAACCAACTACAAGGACGCGAAAAGTCTTTCTTTGATTTTGCATACATTAAATATTCAGATTAGCAGTTGCTAAATTATATTAATAATTGTTTCATTTCTTTGATCATGATATTTTTCCACTTTACTTAAATGCCTCCTCAGGCCTACATCTGCAGAGCGGTAACTCCTTCTCCTTACCAATCAACTCGTATCCATATTCTTTATAGGGAAACTCTTTGCGATAGCTCACCGTTTTTCGCATTACCATTTTTCTGTTTCGTCTATCTTCCAACCTGTAAAATCCTTATTGGATAAGGGTACATACTGCTGAGAGTAAGTAAGGTTACTTAAAACAAAAAAATAGCGTATAAACAATAAATGTCTATCATGTTTTTAATAAAAAGTGTTTTCAAAAATAACTTTCATACTTCGATCAAACTGATACTTTTGTTTACATTGATAGTACTATTTTTCAAAGAAATTTAATCAAACAGTTTTGCCAACTTCATGTAACACCTATTATTCAAGGCCAGAGTCGACCCTCCCAAAAAGTATCCATCGTTTAGCAGGCTAAATCATTTTAGCTTGCTTTGACTAAACGCCAGCTATCTGTATTAATTTAACAGGCATCCAGGGGTATAGATAAAGAATGAATACGATATCCTAATGATTTTAATGGCGCTATGGACGGCTTAGTTATTGCGTAAAAACTGTTTAGAGAGAGTATGCAACAAGCAGTAACTATTTAATCTTTTTTTAAACATGAAGCAATACATCCAGGTGTTAGTGGTAACAGTATTTTTTTTTATATTTTCCGGCACTAAAGCACAACGGGTAAATCAATGTGGTATCATCATTCCTCCCCGTTCGATGCAATCACAATTTCAGTCGGTATATGAAGCAGGGGAGTATATCCATACTATGCTTGACAGCATTAACTGGAAAGAAAATTTTAATATTCAGGAACAGAACGGTATTAATAATGCCTATGCCACCATTATTAATAATAAGCGTTATATTGTTTATGATAATGATTTTTTGGAAAACCTTGATGGGTATGCAGGTACAAAATGGGCATCTCTAAGTGTACTTGCACATGAAATGGGACACCACTACCGCAACCACACTTTAGACAGGAGGGGAAGTACACCTCCAAAAGAAATTGAGGCAGACTATTTTTCCGGATATGTGATGGCTAAGCTGGGAGCAAGCCAGGGGGAAGCGCGTGCAGCAATGGAAAAAATTGCCTCTCCAGGTGCAAGCGCTACTCACCCAGCAAAAGCTGACCGCCTGACTGCTATTACCAATGGATGGAATTATGCTCTCGGAAATGCGGCAGGAAACACCACGTCTCCTGCTTCGCAACCTCAGCAAAACCCGCCTCCTGCCAATAATGATGCAAGCTGGATATACCTTTCATTGTATAGTAATAACGAAATGAATGTTTACCTGTCGGATAACGGCAGAGATTATAATTCTGCCCCTTTAAAAACCGACCAGCCTTTTGTATTTAAGTTTGAAGTATACAATTATGGCTGGCTTCGTTTCAGCAACAATAACCGTTCACGTACCTATAAGCTTTTGCACGGGAAGGATTATGCTATTATCTGGAGCCGCCGAAGGAATAACTGGACGGTTATTGAGGTTCCGTGATATAAATTTATAATTGTTATTGTTTTTTGAGCGCGGTTCTATCCGGATATAGTGCGGTATTATTTTCTTATACCTCCGATACCAAACTGATCCCCTGCCCGTACAGCTTTATTCCCTGCAAAATCTATTTCCAGCATTTTCTCGCTTGCAACATTATTGTAAAACTCATCCTGAAGTATTGTAACGATTTTACGGGTTTTAACATCAATTACTTCCCCGCTTGAGGGATATGCATATTTCCCGTCTATACTAAAAGTAATCCATCCCGGCATGTCTTGTACAGGAATAGTGGTTAATTGCCGGTAAGGCTTTGCTGCACTAAAAACATGCATACGCATGTTATGTCCGTCGCATACCCATAATTCCTTTTCATTTGGGGTGAGATTGCCGTGTCTTCTTACCGGACCCATATTCCATCCTTCTACAACAACACGATCAAGTTTTTTTCCGGTCTTAAGGTCACCTACTTCAAATCCAAGAAGGCTATCAACAGTGGCATAAACAAGTGTTTCTTTACCATTAATAGTAAAGGGGCGAATGAAGTTTCCAAATGGGCCGACCTTACTAACAAGAATGTGAGTTTTTGAATCTGATACATACAACCAGGGCGATGCTATATCATCGAGGTAAACATGATCTCCTAAAGAGCCAAAAATTGTATTATGTGCCCTTTTGAAAACATCAATTTTTTTAATGATATCGCCGGTATTGCAATCAACTACATTCCAAAAGCCTTTTTCTAAAGAAGGGAGATACATGGTTTTACCATCA
>JAABUR0100005626.1_pt1 | contig 15855 bp, 18 predicted proteins | sample 5560091 | NCBI WGS metagenome assembly JAABUR01 (sample SAMN10711879, study PRJNA513375) | rock metagenome | isolation source: Antarctica rocks | place: Antarctica: Victoria Land, University Valley sud
GCACCCCAGCGCTGATGATGCCCGGGCGACCGTAGGGCAGCACCGTCATCCGGATCATCGCCCACCTGCTGGCGCCCAGGGCGTAGGCCGCTTCCTTGTGGTCGGTGGGGACCAACGCGAACACCTCACGGGTGATGGCCGCGATGATCGGCAAGATCATGATCGCCAACACCACCGACGCGGTGAACAGGGACTTCCCGAAAATGCCGTCGGAGGTGAAGATCGGGATCCACCCCAGATAATCCGACAGCCACCGGCTCAGCGGGGTGATCGCGGGCACCAGGAAGATCAGGCCCCACAACCCGTAGACCACACTGGGCACCGCCGCCAGCAGATCCACCACATAGGCGATGGGTTGGGCGAAGCGCCGCGGCACGTACTGGGTGACCGACAGCGCCACCCCCACCGCGACCGGCACCGCGATCACCACGGCCAACACCGAGGTCACCACCGTGCCATAGGTCAGCGCCGCGATCCCGAACACCGACGGGCTGGCGTCGGGAAACCACGACTTGGTGGTCAGGAAATTGGTGGTGTCGGTGTTGATCGCCGGCAACGCCCGAGCCAGCAGAAACAACGCGATCGCCACCAGCAGCTCGGTGAAGGGTCGGTTGTCGCGGAGCAGCGCCCAGAGCACGTCGATGCGGCGGCGGGCGAGGGCGATAACGGCTTGGGTGTGGGTGCGGCCGTGCTGACGCTTTTTGAGGTAGTAGTCCCGATTGGGACCGGGCCGCATTATGGCGGTCTGCGCGGAGAGGTAGAACACGTGGCGCAGTGGCCGGCTGTAGCGGTGGGGCTTGTGCAGGTTGCCCGAGCGGCGGCCGGAGTCGTTCGGGACCGGCACCAGACCGGCGGCCGCAGCGAGGTGGCCGGCGGTCGGGAAGCCGCGCAGGTCACCGGCGGTGGCCAGCAGCGACGCGCCGAGGAACGGGCCGAACCCGGGCATCGAGACGATGATGGCGGCCTGCGGGTGCAGCTGGAAGGTCGCGGCGATCTGGGCGTCGACGTCGGTGATCCGCGCGTCCAGAGCCAGGACGCTGCTGGCGAGTTCGGAGACGATCGCGGCGGTGATCTCCTGTCCCGGCACGACGACGTGCTGGGTGCCGGCGGCGGTGACCGCGCGGTCGGCGAGCTGGGCGTAGTTGCGGACGTGGCGGGCCCGCAGCCACGCGGCCAGACGTGCCCGCCCGACCCGCCGCAGCCGGTCCGGGGTGGCATAGCCCGACACCAGGACCAAGGCGCCCTTGCAGGAGGCGTAGTCGAATTCCCGCTCCAGCGCCGGGAACACGCTGGTCATCAGGTCGCGGAGCCGGTTGATGCCGCGGACCCTGTCGGCGACCAGGTCCGCCCGGTGCCCGGTCAGCACGGCCAGGTTGCGGGCCAGGTCGGTGCTCTGGTCGATGATGGGCAGGTCGCGGCGCAGCCGGGCGGTCTCGGCGATGACGTGGGCGTCCTTGGCGTCGGTCTTGCCCTCACCGGTGAACGCCGAGCTCATCACCGACACCACCCGCCCCGACGCGTAGCGCACCTGCTGCTGCGCGGCGGCGAGTAACGCCAGCAGCAGCGCCGACGGCGCACCAACGATGTCCACGGCCCACAGGACCGTCTCGGCCAGCACCATGACGTCGGCAATGACCGCGTCGATCTCGCCCTGGTCGTTGCTGACCCGCCGGGACAGCAGAGTGGCCCCGGAGGCGTCGACGACCTCGACCCAGTGGTGGGTCTTGCCGACGTCGATCCCGGCCCAGGCCGTGGGTGGTGTCGTTGGCATGTCGGTGTCTCCGCTCCTCGGGTTCCACGGCGCGGTCGCGCCGTGCACGGCCCCCGTGGGGCACCCCGCTGACCCATCCGTAACCAGCGACCAAGCGCGCATCTCAATCAGCAGCCAGGGCGCCCCAGAAAGACCGGGCGGACATTCCCAGTGAGCGATCGAATCGCAAGGCGATCTCAGCCACTCCCGGTCCCCCTGGGGCCACGCACAGTCTTACGGAGGGGGATCTGATCATCGGCAAGCAGAACCAGAGGGCGATCGGCACCCTCGTTGAACGCCAAACCGGGTACGCGATGCTGCTGCACCTGCCCGATGGCTACAAGCCTGAGCAGGTCCGCGACGTGCTCGCGGCGAAGATCAAGACGCTGCCCGAGTCACTGCGCCTGTCGCTGACCTGGGACTCTCATACTGGTAGTGCCCCGGGGGTGGGGCCCGGAGATGCGGGGGTGGGGCCCGGAGATGCGGGACTGGAAACACGTCGCCGTTGACGCCAGTATCGACATCTACTTCTGCGACCCGCATGCACCCTGGCAGCGCGGCACGAACGAGAACTTCAACGGGCTGCTGCGTCAGTACTTTCCGAAGGGCACCGACCTGTCCGTGCACAGTGCTGCTGACCTGGACTGGGTCGCCCAAGAACTCAACGACCGACCCCGCAAACGACTAGCGTTCAAGAAGCCGATCGAACTGATCGGCGACCTCCTGTTGCGATGACCGCCAGAATCCGCCGTTCCCTCACCGGGCGGGGTCGACGGACTGCGAGGGCGGGGGCTGGCGTCGAACTGATCGACCAAATGTTGGGGCCGGGGTAGGGCGGCGATCGCACCGTACGGTCGGCGGGGGCTGCCCCGCGCCGATGGTCAATCCGATGCAGCAGATGCTGCCTCCAGGGCGCCCAGTACCCGAGGCTCGGGGTGTGGCAGATTGCCTTTCATGAGGATTCAGTCCAGCTCTGCTGACGTTCGACGCCAGGCCGGATGGTTGCCGGACCAGGACGCCTTGGAGTCCTGGCTCGCGGGGCACCGCGAACGCGTAGAAGCCAAGGGTGACCAGGTGACGCTGCATCCGGTGATCACCGAATTTCAGAGTCTGATCGAGACTGACCCGGTCATCCGGATGCATGTCGAGCGGATGATCGAGCAGGTGCCGCACACCAGGAACTACAGTAAGCGACACCTGACGGAGCACCGAACAAATGCTGCGCCTGATCAACGAAGTGCTGACGATGGCACCGGAGTTCGGCGACCAGGCGGTGACCCTCCCACTGGGTGCGATCCTCGACTGGACGATGGGCACTCAAGCTGGCTACGCCGCCTACCGGGATGCGCGGGTAAACGCGATGCTGAAGAAGGTTCTCACCGCATGGTGCGAGTTCCTCAACAGCCCCGACTCGCGGTATGTGCTCAACGATTCGCCGACCGGATGGAAATGTGAAGCGGCCCAACGAGCCATCGGCATAGACCAGTACCAGCACGACCCGCACGATCCCTACTGGGGCTTCGACTCCTCGAACGACTTCTTCACCCGTCGCTTCAAGGACGGCGAGCGGCCTGTGGCCTGTCCGGATGACGACAAAGTCATCGTGAGTGCCTGCGAGTCGACGCCCTACGGCATCAGCATCGACGTCCAGCGTCACGATCAGTTCTGGATCAAAAGCCAACCCTATTCACTGCAAGACATGCTCGCCAATGACGAATCCGTTGACCACTTCATCGGCGGAACCATCTACCAGGCATTCCTCAGCGCCACCAACTATCACCGTTGGCACAGTCCCGTCGCGGGGACCATTGTCCGGGCATTCGTCACCGAAGGCGCCTACTACTCCGAAGCCGACTCCGAAGGGGCGGCCGCGGTCGAGCCGATGAACTCGCAGTCCTACCTCGCCCACGTTGCTGCCCGGGCAATCATCATTATCGACGCCGACGACCCTGTGATCGGCCTCGTGGCGCTTGTCGCGGTAGGCATGTCCGAGGTGTCGTCCTGCGTGATCCGCTCCGCGCCCGGTTCCCACGTCACCAAAGGCGACGAACTCGGGTATTTCCAGTTCGGTGGCTCCACCCACTGTCTGGTCTTTCGCCCCAACGTCATCGCCGACTTCACCCTGGCCGCCATTCCCCAACCCCACGACCCGACCGCGCCGCTCATGCTTGTCCGGTCCAAACTCGCCACCACCAACGCCGCCACCTGAGCTACCCCGCCGCGACGAAGGCGTGGACACCGACGAGCTGGATGAGGACTGGCCCGACTGCCGTCAGGGTGAAACGCCTTGGACGAGACGGTCCTGGCACTGCTCGTCGGCCCGGCTGTCGCACTGCTGGTCAGCGGCGCACTGGTCGCGCTGCTCCCGAACAGCGGCCCCGCACAAGGACACTGACCAAACCAAAGTGGCCGACGCGACGCGCCGTCCCAGAGAGTGAGCCTCATCTGACACACGCGCCGCTGATTCCGAGAGCAGCCCGATGACCGCTGCCCCGAGCCCGATCAGGGAAAATGTGCGGTTACCGGCAGGCCCACCGCGTGGTCCCACACCGGGTCCCGTCCAGCACACCACCGTCGGTGTCTGTGATGGCCTGCACCCCGGGGCGACCGTCCAAGGCGATACCGATGATCGGGCTCGACGGCCGGCCATCCGGCTCCAAGGTGCGCCCCCCGAAGCGGCCGTGGTTGCTCTCGATGTGCGCGATACCCGCCAATGTGGTCCAGGACAGATGACACCCCGGCTGTTCCCGGGCCACCAGGCCTTGCGCGTTGCCGTACGCCTGCAACGCGCGAGCCGGGACGTCGATCACCCTCGACAACACCGCCGCCCACGCCGAATACGGCGAGACACCCGCCGGGATCACCGAACCCCGCGCAGCAGGCGCCGCAGCAACACTTGTGCCGCTGCTCGATGCGGCAGAAGGCACCGCGCTAGGTCCGCGCGATGGCAGCGGTAGCAACGGTGCGATCGGTCCGGCACTGGGTTCAACCGACGTTATGCCCAGAATGTGGCGCTCAGAGTAACCCGGCGTGGGTGAGTGCGGCGTCGACGGCGGCCCGGCTGGTGGGGCTGGGCCAGGTCATGGGCAGCCGCAGCGAAGGGGGGAAGCCGGGGATGAGGCGGGTCAGGGCGTACTTGACCGGGCCGGGTGAGGCGTCGCTGAATAGCGCGGTGTGCAGCGGGGCAAGCCGGGCGTGCAGGTCCAGTGCAATGTGGTGCTGGCCTGCCCGGCTCGCGGCTTGCAGGTCGGCGCACAGCTGGGGGGCTGCGTTGGCGGTGACGGAGATGCAGCCGACACCGCCCATCGCGTTGAACGCAAGGGCGAGCTCGTCGTTGCGGTGAGCTGAAGGAAGTTGGGCCCAGGCCGGCCCGGTGGTCGCTGACCCGGGTGAGCACCCCGCTGGAGTCCTTGATCCCGACCACGACGTCGGAGGCTGCAGCGACGATCCGCAACAGGGTTCGGGGTTCGACGTCGGTCACGGTGCGCGAGGGCACGTTGTAGACCAGCATCGGCAGTGCGGCCCCCTGCGCCAGGGTCGCGAAGTGTTGGAAGAGTCCTTCTTGGCTGGGCCGGTTGTAGGCCGGGGCCACCACCAGGGCGGCGTCGGCCCCGGCGTCGGCGACCGCGCGCAGGGTCTGGGCCGCGACGCGGGTGTCGTTGGACCCGGCGCCCGCCACCACGGGGACCCGGCCACCCGCCTGCTCCACGCAGGCACGCACCACCTGGATGTGTTCCTGCCCGGTCAGGGTGGCCGCCTCACCGGTGGTGCCGCACGCCACCACCGCTGACGAGCCCTGCTCGATCAGCCGTTCGACGTGTGCGCGCAGGGCGTCCTCGGCGACGGCACCGTCGGCGTCGAACGGGGTGACCACCGCTGGGATGGACCCTGACAGCATCACGGGTTTGATCCTTCCTCAGCGGCGGGCCGGGAGGGCGCCCGCCGCCCGCGCCGACCCCACCGGTCCCGGGCGATCCCCCCACCCGTCTCCCCGACCACGATGCCCAACAGGCCGCACAGCGCCCACCACGGCGGAGCGGGGGTGGGTACGCCCATCAGGTGGTAGAGCACCCCGGCCAGCAGACCGACGCCGAGCGCAGCGACGAACCCGTTCGCCGTCTTCGTCACAGCAGGGCCCCGGCGGCGGCAAAACCGATCAACATTCCCGCCAACCCGGTAAGCCCGGTTAGGGGCGGGGCAGGTGACCGCACCCGCAGCACGGCGTACACCACACCAATGACCACCCCGGCCAGCAGGGACTGCAGATACATCACGCCTCAGCGCTCGCTCTCGCGGTGCGCGCTGGCACCGTGGCCCTTGATGACGGCCTCGCCGGCGGTCACCGGCGGCGGCGCTGTCCCATCCCCGAACGGGCGCCCGCCGAGGGCCTCGCGGTAGTGGGCAGTGAGCCAGCTGGCGGTGTCCGGTCCGACGGGCACGATCCCCGACGGGTTGAGCTCGGGCTGCGTCCGGTAGTAGTGCTGCTTGGCTTGAACGAAGTCGATCGTGTCCCCGAACCCCGGGGTCTGGAACAGGTCACGGGCGTAGGCCCACAGCACGGGCATCTCGGTCAGCTTGGACCGGTTGCACTTGAAGTGGCTGTGATACACGGCGTCGAACCGGGCCAACGTGGTGAACAGGTGCACATCAGCCTCGGTGATCGTGTAACCCACCAGGTAGCGCTGCGCCGAGAGTCGTTCGGTGAGCCAGTCCAGGCGGTCGAACAGGACGGCGTAGGCCTTTTCGTAGGCCTCCTGGGTACTGGCGCGGCCACACCGGTACACCCCGTTGTTGACCTCGGAGAACACCACCGCGTCTACCGCGTCGATCTCGTCGCGCAACCGCTCGGGGTAGAGGTCCGGGGCGCCCGGGCGGTGGTGGGCGGCCCACTCGGTGGACATGTCGAGGGTGATCTGACCAAAGTCGTTGGTGACCACCTGACCGGTGGTGATGTCGATCAGGGCCGGGACGGTGACGCCCCGGGCGTAGTCCGGATCCCGGGCGAGGTAGGCCTCCCGCAGCCGGGCGATCCCGAGGACCGGGTCGACCCCGCCGGGGTCGAGGTCAAAGGTCCAGCTGGCCTCGTCGTGGGTGGGCCCGGGCAACCCCATCGACATTACCGCCTCGAGCCCGAGCAGGCGGCGGACGATGATCGACCGGTTCGCCCACGGGCAGGCGCGGGCAGCAATGAGTCGGTACCGCCCAGCTTCGACGGGGTAGCCGTCACGGCCGTCGGCGGTGATCCGGGTGGCGATGTAGTCCGGGTTGCGGTCATAGGTGCCATCGGGACGGGTGTCGGGATGCATCGTCCGCGGTCCGCTTTTTTTTGCGGTCACCTCAGCAGTCCTTCCAGGCGCGGGGTCAGGCGCGGGGTGGGGAACGCGTGGGTCACGGGATGACGGCGAACCCGCCGGACCAGTCGATCCTCCCGGAGTTGGCCAAGGTGAGCTGCAGGAAGCCTAGGGCCTCGAGCTGCCGGGCCCGGTTCAGCGACCCGGCGTCCAGTGCGGCGATCCCGGACGCCCTCACCGCCTCGACGACTGTGTGCTTGGCGTCGGTGTCGTCACCGGCAACGAGCACAGTGGTGGTGTTAGGACCCACCGTCTTGGTGGTCAGGGTGGCCGCGAAGGTGGTGTTGAACGCCTTGACCACCCGGGAGTCCGGCAGCGCGGACTGCAGGCCGGCCGCCGCAGAGCTGTCCACCGGCACCTTCATCGCGTCGAAGGTCTCGAAGTCCAGCGGGTTGGTGATGTCCACGACCGTCTTGCCCACCAGCTGATCGCGGTACTCGTTGACGATGCTCTCCAGCGCCTCGTAGGGCACCGCCAGGATGACGATGTCACCGCCGATGGTGGCATCGTCGGCCTTTCCGACGTGCTCGACGGTCGACCCGCCGTCGGTGAGCAGCTGCCCAATCGCGGTGCCCATGCCGCCGGAGCCGAAGATGGTGATGCTGGCCATGTCGTGGGTCCCCTGTTCCTGTGGTGTCGTCTGCGAGAGCTAGGCCAGCGGGGCGTTCCCAGCGCCACTGCCCGTCGCCTGTCCACCCGACACTAGGAACGCCCACCCACCATCACAAGACCGCACTTCGGCGTGCTATAGGTACTTCGTGGTAACCGCCCCCACCCCCCGCCGCGTTCCACCCGGGGACGCCGTGCCCGACCGCAACGCTGCCGACCACTCCCCCGCGTCGTGTGCCAGCCACGAGCTGGCCATGATCATCGGCGACCGCTGGTCGGTGCTCGTCCTGATCGAGCTGGGCGATCATGGCCGCACCCGCAGCGCCGACCTCAAGCGTGCCGTCGACGGAATCAGCCAAAAAGTGCTGACCAGCTGCCTGCGCCGCCTCGAGCAACGCGGCCTCGTCGAGCGCACCATCGAGCCCACCGTGCCCGTCTCCGTCAGCTATGAGCTGTCCCCCATGGGAACTAGCTTCTTCGACGCCTTCGCCGGCCTCCGCGCCTGGGCCGACCAAAACTCAGAACACACCCACCCGACGTGATCGTGATGGTCAATTTCGACCTCGACACCGCTCATGGTTGAGGTCCGCCCGCTGCGCGCCGCGGACCGCGACGCCTGGCAGCCGCTGTGGGAGGGCTACCTCGCCTTCTACCGCAAGAACCTCGAACCCGCCGTCACCGACGACGTCTTCAGACGCCTCTCCCGCGAGGCGCAGGGAATGTTTGGGCTGCTCGCAGTCCACGAGGACGCCGCGGTTGGTCTCGCCCACGTGGTTCTGCACCCCTCCACGTGGTCGACGACACGCTCCTGCTACCTCGAGGACCTATTCGTGGCGCCCACCGCCCGCGGGGCAGGTGCGGCTCGAGCGCTCATCGACGCCGTCTACGCCCGCGCAGACGCCACCACAGCCGACCGCGTCTACTGGCACACCCAGCACGACAACACGATCGCCCAAGCCCTCTACGACCAACTCGCCCACCGCACCACGCTCGTCACGTACAAGAGATGAACGGGCCCCTAGACTTCGGCACGTGGGGCCTTCGTGGCCCATACCGGGGCGGCGGTGGACGACTACCCGGTAGCCCTCGCATCTGACGTCAACGGCCCCGACGATGCCGGCAGCCTCTGCGTGTAAGAATGGGAGGACGGATTGCCACGCACACCGAGAACCCGGTCTAGGGGTAGAGGTCACAGCTCGACACCTTCGCCGGGGCCGCACCCTCCGTCGCCCCCACACTCGATGTGGCGCAGCCTAAGCCTCGATCCACCGACGAACCGGGGGCTCGTCGTTTCCCCGCGCAAGGTGGCTGGGGTGGCGTCAGGGCGTGAAGTCGCCGCCGGTCTGGCCGGCTTTTCCACTGTGGTTGGTCTCGGAGGGGCAGGGGTCGGTGGTCAGGTCCCCCTGGCGACGGGTGTGGTGAAGAGCGTGTCGTAGAGCGCCGACCACGCCGCCTCCCAGGGCCAATATCCACTGTCCGAGAAACGCGGGGCACTTCACTGAGCCGTGCTGCGTCCACACTCGTCGTTCCCGGAGCCCGCCCGGTGTCGATGTCGGCCTGCTTGACCCACCCCCGGCAACGTGTCCGGATTGACGCCCACCCGGGGCCCGATCCGCCGCACCGCCGCGTTCAGCGACAAACCCGGATCGTGCGCCCTGGCCTCCACTTCCTCGGTGCCGGCATGAACCCACCTTCCCGTGGGATCAGACCCTCCACCAGACTCGGTCCGCTTGACTGAGCCGTCAATTCTTAGCCCGGGTGACGAGGTCGGCGGCGTGTTCGGCGATCGCGATGGTGGGGGCGTGGGTGTTGGCTCGGGTGATGGTTGGCATGACGGATGCGTCGGCGACCCACAGCTGGTCGATGTCGTGCACGTTGAGGGTCGGTGACACCACGGCGTTGTCGGGGCCTCCGATGCGTGCTGTGCCGACTGGGTGGTGGTAGGAGATGAGGTTGGTGTCGAGGAAGGCGTCGATGCTGTTGTCGTCGAGGTTGAGGGGCGTGAGGGGGTCGCCGGCGAGTTGTTGTAGGGCGTCGGTGGAGAACAGGTCGAAGGTCATGCGTATGCCGTCGCGCAGGCGTGCACGGTCGCCGGGCTCGGCGAGGTAGCGGGGATCGACGGCGACCGGGTCGCTGGGGTCGGAGGAGGTCAGGGTGACCGTGCCGCGGCTGGCGGGGTCGACCAGGGCGACTTGCAGAACACCATCGGCACCTCCGTGGGTGGCATGCCGGCGTCCACGCCGGCGGCGAGCACTCCGAGGTGGATGCTGGGTAGCGCCTGTGGGTCTGTGGTGAGGTCGCCGACGGCGAGGGAGGCCACTGCTTGGGCGAGGGAGGACCAGGGGGCCTCGTCGCGCCAGTTCGTAGTACTGCTCGGGCTGTTGGTAGGACAGATCCCGCTGGCTGTCGGCGTCGCGCAGCGACCAGGTCAGCACCACACGGGGGTGGTCCTGCAGGTTGCGGCCGACCTGTGGCAGATCGGTTACCACCGGTATGTCGTGCGCGTGTAGCTCGTCGGCAGCCCCGATGCCCGACAGCATCAACAGCTGCGGGGTGCGAATCGCTCCGGCGCAGAGCACGACGCCACGCCGAGCGGACAGGAACTGGGTCCGCGCGGGCGCGCCGTGCGCGGGTGCCGGGCGCAGGTGGACGCCGACAGCGCGGTTACCGTCCACCTCGATGCGGGTGACCTGTGTCTGATGGAGCACGACCAGGTTGTCGCGACCGCGGGCCGGTGTGAGGTAGCCGTCGACGACGCTGTGGCGCGCCCCGTCGCGGATGTTGCTCGAGGCCAACGCGACGCCGGTGCGTTGCGCCCCGTTGAGGTCCTGGCTCAGCGGCCAGCCCAGATGGCGTCCCGCCGCGAGGAACGCCATCGACAGGGGGTGGGTGTGGCGCGGTGAGGTGATCGACATCGGGCCGCCGGCCGCGTGGTGGGTGCTGGCGCCGAGTTCGTGGTCCTCGATGCGACGAAAGTAGGGCTGCATGTCGGCCCACGACCAGCCCTGCGCACCGTCGGCGGCCCACCCGTCGTAGTCGGCGGGCAGCCCTTGGAACCAGCCCATGGCGTTGACCGAGCTGCCCCCGCCCACTCCTCGACCAGTGAGCAGGGGCACGACCCGGCTAGCGGCGTGCGCCTGCGGGGTCGTCGGTGCAGGCCATACCGAGTCGTGGCCGCTGCTCCAGAACGCGAGCGTGTTCGCGGGCACGGTGAGAGCTGGGTCAACAACGCCAGGGCCGATCTCCACCAGTGCCACCGTGACGGCCGGGTCCTCGCTCAGCCGGGAGGCCAGGACGCAGCCTGCGGCACCTGCACCGATCACGACGTAGTCCACGGTGTCCGGCCACGCCGGTGTGGAGTCGGCGGTGGCGGCACCAGTGGTGGCAGGGGTTGGGCTCATCGGGTGACCTCAGTGTTCTCGTGGGTAGGTGATTGCAGCGGCGGTGCAGCATCGAGCGGAACGAGGCGGACGACGTTATACGGGCTGTCTCGCCCGAGGCGCCACTGCCCACCCGGTGCAGCCACAACATTTTGATGGCTGGTTACAGCTGCGGCGCCCCCGAGGCTCAGCACGAGTGGGAATCCGCCCCGCCACCCTGGGGCCAAGTCGGGTTGACACACTCACCGATGAGATGCTCGCGGCCGCCATGCTCGACCGGCTCCTCGAGCGCAGCGTCGTCATGCACCTCGACGGTGACAGCTACCGGCTGCGCTCACACCACGCCCGCGCCGACACCCTGCGCACCGCCACCCGCCAACACCCCTGAACGACTACCTTCACCACCGCGCAGAGTGAGGAACTTCGACGAGCAACACCGGGGAAGTTCAGCAAGCGCCATCACCACTACGGCGTCAGTGACTGGATGGCCCGCTACCGCCTCAACGTCACCGGCGCCAGGGGCCAGCGCAGGACAGGCTGACACCGAGCCTGACCACTCGTACCTAACCCACATAACCCGCAGCTCGAGCGGCCCCGCCGCGGCCGCCGACGCGATCCCGCCGACCAGCGCTGACCAGCAGCGCCCCGTACCCCAGCACGCTCAGGCGCGGACGGATCCGAGCCTGCCCCCCGCGCCGCGCCGGGCACGCCACCTTGGGGTCCTGCGGGAACGGCTCCCCGGTCTGCTGCGAGGTTGTCCCACGCGTCGTAGAAGTTGAGGTGGCGGTCCCCGGCTCGATGCCTGCCGCGTGGTAGGTGTCGGGCTTCCGCCAAGAAGTTCGACCAAGAAGGGGACCGCCGTGACCAAGAAGTACCAGACGAGCAAGACGATGACGAGCGCCGAGCTGCGGCACGCGATGCCGGAGACGGTGAGTGTGGCGATGGCCGAGGTCGCCGAGGACGTGCAGGAAGGGTTGTTGGCGCTGGCCGTCGGCACCGGGCTGCAGGTGATGGCCGCGATGATGCACGCTGATGTCGAGACCGTGTGCGGCCCGAAGGGCAAGCACAACCCGAGCTGGGCCGGTGTGCGGCACGGCACCGAACGCGGCTCGGTCACGCTCGGCGGTCGCCGGGTGCCGGTCGACCATCCCCCCGGGCTCCCCCGGAGCCCCGCGGACTGGCTTGGCAGCGGCGGCTCTGCGACGCCAGTGCTGGCCCTGCTGGCCGCCCTCGCCGGGGCCATGTGACTCAGGCTGCGGCCGCCGTACGCCTCGACAGCCGACGCGCGATAGCGCCAAACCGGTCAACGCTATTCCGCGCAAAACCCCATCCTGCCAACACACGAAACCCCGATTCGCCGAACTTCGTGTGTCCCCCTGCCGGCCCTCAACCGTGCCCGCCCGGAAGCGATCGGGACCTCAACCTTGACCGTCCGGCAGGGCAGGGCAGGAGCTTGCCCAACCTTGACCGTCCGGCAGGGCCACACCTTGCCCAACCTTGACCCGGCGGCAGCTGATCTTGACCGCAACCTTGACATCAAATCGCTTCCGCGCGGCGGTGCGTACCGGGGTCTGGGTGTGGTCGTTCCGGTGGGTGGTGCGGGCGTCTGGGCCGGGTGTGCGCGGGGGTGCAGGCGTGGCCGGAGCCGTCCGTTCGGGGGCCGGCGGAGCTTCTTCCCGGAGCGGACCTGGATGCATGACTATGCATCCGTTTGGAAGAGTATGCTAGGCTCAGTGTCGTAGCTCGCGCGGACCGGAAGGTCGACAGGGCGTAGCGAGACTGAGCCTTCTCACATAGCTCCTCCAGCTCGGTTGGCATTCATCGTTCAGCTGGCTGTCGTTACCCGGTAAGACGTCGCCGCGGGGCTGCCCGATCCGGCCCGTGCTCTTGCCTTCGCCTACGACCCGCCGCGAAACTTCCCGTCCCCTGGTCGCTGCGCTCACCGCCTGCCGGCGGACGCTGCGCTCCGAGGACGGTCCGACCCTGCCGGGACGGAAAGACCCCTGCCGGGATGTAGGTGTTCCCACCTCCATCCGCTGCCGCGTGTAGCCCTCCCTCTCGCTGCCGCGTGTTCACCTTCGCCCTTCCGGCCGAATCGTCGGCGCCGCCTGGCACGCTGGTCCGTGCACCCGCCCCGGCCCCGCTGCCTTCACGATTCTGACACCGGCCGCTGGCGCGTCGTCACGAAAACCTCGGCGCACTACCTCGACCTCACCGACCGCACCGTCACCCGGATCGAGGGCGCCGGTGTACCGACCGCCGAGCCCGGGTGGACGGTGTCCGCGCTTCGCCGCGACCGCGAATCCGTGAATCTGCTCGAGCTCGTTCGCTGCGCGGTCGGCCTGCCGATGAAGCTGTTGGTCCAGGTTCGGGAGGACTGCGTGACGGCCCGCAGGACCACGGCGGTCGTGGCGATCACGCCCGCTGAGGGGCGGTCACTGCGGACGTGATCGTCGCGTCGTGCCGCGGACAACCGGCCGCCCAGGCAGCCAGCGGCTGGCACTCGGCGGCGATGCGAGCGCCGCTGTCGGAGCCCGGCCCGAGGGCGTCGTCGGTAAGCACATCGACCCCACCCTCTTCGAGGGTGAGGAGGTCCTCGACCGCCAGGGCAAACCGGGTGACGTCGAACAAGCTCGTGCGTGGACCTGTGGTGCCGACAATCAGGTCCACATCGCTGGCGCGGGTGTCGGTGCCGCGCGCGCAGCTGCCGAAGACGCGAACGTCGGTGAGCCCGCAGGCGGTGGCCGCTGCCACCACCTCGGCGCTGTGTTCGGCGAGCCGTACCGAGGGCCGGATGCGATTCTGAGCGCGCCGGTGCCGGGCCTTCCCTCGGCCCTGGACGAGCGCCCGGCCGATGCCTCCGATCGTGTGCCCGGCCGTGCGCGCCGCCCAGACGCTATGGCCCAGCGCGACCCCGCCCGCCAATAACTCGGCGGAGGCGTCGGAGGAACGTGCCGCGGCCAGCGTGAGGTCGCGCAGCGCCGGGTCGGTGTCGGAATCGGTCATGGGCTCAGTCGCGCCGGTCACACGTCAGCTCTCCGCTGCGGTGCCTTCGAGCTCCGCCGCCCGGGCCGTCAGCCGGGCGTGCATCCGCTCCCGGTCTGTCTCGGGGCGCAGCGCCATCGCGCCGGCGAGCGCGAGGGAGATCCGGTCCGAGGTGTCTCCCTCACTCCACACGGTGGTGGCGGCGTCGAGCAGTGCGGTCACACTCATGGCCCCGCCCTCGTTGACCAGTTCGACCACCTGTGTGAGTTTCGGTGCAGCTACGGGTGTGGGTTCCGGAGTGTTCGCCTGCACCGGAGCAGCGGGGGCGCGGCCGTCCTGCGCGAGTCCGCTCCGCAGCACGGACCACGCCGCGCGCTGGTGTTGGCGCTGGGGTCCGCCCGCGGTCCACCCGGGCGGGGTGCGGCCCCAGAGCAGGTCCGGGTATTCGGCTTGGTGATCGGCTGCGGCCGGGGCAATAAGGCGGGCATCCGGCCACACCGCGGCCACCGCCCCGAGCACCGCCCACGCCCCGAGCGCGTGACGCCAGATAGCCATGGGCACGACCGACGTGCCGGCCTTCACCGGTGTCGGCGGCAGCATCGTCTCGACGACGACGGTGACCTCGTCGTCGGCGACGCCGTGCTTCTCCAACATGTTCATGCACGCGGCGATGACCCGCCGCACGTACTGCGGGCACCCCATGTGCCGGACGTCTTTTTCCTCCTCGGTGCGGTCCAGGGTCACCCCGTCGATGGGCACCGGGCCGTCCGGGCTCAGCTCGGCCAGCACGAGTCCCGTGTGCTGGCCGCCGGGGTCCACGGCCAGGGCGTAGCGGGTCACTGTGTCCTCCTCCTGCGGTAGCGGTCGCGGACCGACGCGGTGCGCGTCGAGGCCCGCGGGGCTGGTGCGGGTGCGGTGGCCGGTGCGGGTGTTCCGTGCGCGACGCGGGAAGCCCGCGACGGGCGGTCCGGGGTGTCCTCGATCCAGCTCAGGAGGCCCCGGGCAGCGGCCTCGCACTCACGCAGAGCGTGCAGCGCCTCATCGTCAGCCTCGCCGCACTGAGCCCGCAGCGCCGGCGCCTGGGCCACGACCTCATCCGCATAGCCGGCGAGGCCGCCATGGGGCGGTCCCTCCAGACCGCCGGCTTCGGCATACCGCTCGAAAGCCTCTCGCGCGCGCCCAGGCATCAATCGGCCCACCCGTCATCATCGGCGGCAGGCGCCGACATCTCGGGTGCGTCGTTAGCCGGTGTGATGTCGTCGGTGTCCTCGAGCGTGAACTCCATCTCCCCGAGTTCGACGACCTGCGGCGGCGGCGCCGGGGTGGTGCGCAGGGCACCGAACTCGGTCGACCAGCCGGCCAACGTCGCGTCGTCGGTGAACGGGAATCGGACCCTCACCGGGTCGGCCTCACCTTCCACCCGCATCCAGGCGCCACCGGCCGAGGCGTAGTGGTTGCCGGGGTTCGCCGGGGTGATGAGGTGGCTGAGTGCGCCCTGGTCCACTGATCCTTGCCCGAGGACCAGGTCCGTCTCCGTCGGAGTCTCCGTCCGCAGCGCGACCCGCATTGCGAAGAACATCCGCGATCGGCCCACCATTTCCTTCTGTGGGGCCTGCACGGCGGCCACAATGATGTTGCCGTCCGATCGGCCCTGGCTAAGCCCGGATCCACCGTCTCTCCTTTGATGATCATCCGGTTTGGGTGATCTTGCGAGTGGTCGGTGAGGGCGTGCCGAGGTCGCCGGCGGGCCGGCTGTGTCCACGTTCTCCGGTGAGGTCCT
>JAABUR0100005630.1_pt1 | contig 15846 bp, 13 predicted proteins | sample 5560091 | NCBI WGS metagenome assembly JAABUR01 (sample SAMN10711879, study PRJNA513375) | rock metagenome | isolation source: Antarctica rocks | place: Antarctica: Victoria Land, University Valley sud
CCGATTTCGGCGAAGGTGCCGTATTTCTGGTTGCTTAAGTTGATGTCGAGCGCTTTTTGGCCCGACGCGAGCGATTCGCGGGCAACGGTGATTTCCATAGGTCTTGGTCTAACACGCGCGGGTTACAGGAAGATGAACACGCGCGCAAAGTTGGAATTTCAGGTCGCTCAAGAGTTGGCCAATTCCGTGTTTTTCGGGAAGAACAAATGCAACTTCTCGGCAGCTTTTACGGGTTGGAACAGCGTGCGGGCGGCAATCGCCTGTTCAAGATTTACGCGACGACGGATGGGATTTTCGGTGGCTGGGTCGCGCCGTGCGACTTTGCGAAGATGCGGGCGCGACCCGAAATCGCGCAAAACGCGCGCGAGTGGGAACTTTATCTCGACGCTCTTGTTCCGGGCAGTGATGAGTTTTTGGCGGCGCACCGCGAAAATTTCGCTTTTGATTCGTCTTTCACGCAGGCCTCGTTGACGGGAAAAACCGGGCTATTGCCACGCGCGGCGACGCGTTGTGGCGCGCTCGATGTGTGTCTGGACGGCAGCAAAAAGCGGCGTTTTTATCTCGTCGGGCGCGTCACGTCCGAGGAAGTCGCCCCGCTACTTCAAACCGTCTTTGCCTCGATTCAAGCGGAAACGGCGCGGCCTCAACTTCTCCCCGCGAACTCTTGAAAATCCTGACCGCTACCGCAACAAACTGAAGACCCAAAGGCCGCGTGAACAAAACAAATCGCGCGCGGGCGCGCCGCGTTTGCTAAACGGAAAGGGCGCGGCGAGCGTAGCGAGTCCTTATGTCTTCTTCTTTGTGCGATGTCGTGGTCGTTGGTTCGGCCAACATGGATATGACGGTGCAGTGCAAGCACCTGCCGATTCCCGGTCAAACCATTCTGGGCGATTCGTTCGTCACCAACCCCGGCGGCAAGGGCGCCAATCAAGCCGTCGCCGCCGCCAAACTGGGCGCCAAAACTGAGTTGGTCGCGCGCGTGGGCAACGGCATGTTCGTGCCGCGCTTCATGGAATCGTATGACCGCGTGGGCTTGGGCCATCAACACGTTATCCGCGACACCACAACGCCTTCGGGAACGGCGCTGATTTTCGTGGACGACGACGGCGAAAACATGATCGTCGTCGCGCCCGGCGCCAACAACAAACTCTCGGTCGTTGACGTGGACGCCGCGCAAGACATCATCGCGGGCGCCAAAGTGATGATCTTGCAACTGGAAGTTCCGCTTGAAACCGTGGTTCACGCCGCTGAACTCGCCAAAAAACACGACCTGACGGTGATTCTCAATCCCGCGCCCGTGCGCACTTTGCCGCCTGCGCTGCTCGAAAACGTGGACATCATCGTTGCTAACGAAGTCGAAATCGCCATCCTCACGGGCGCCCAGGAAGTGGACACCTCAACCGCCGCGACCGCGTGCAAACCCTTGATCGACGCAGGCGTGGGCCACGTCATCACGACGCTGGGCAAAGACGGCGCGATCATCACGGGCGGCGATGGCGCCACCAAAGTGCGCGGTTTTCGCGTCAACGCCGTCGACACAACCAGTGCGGGCGACACCTTCGTCGGCGCTTTGGCGTGCGCCCTGACGGAAAACCTGTCGCTCGAAGAAGCCGCACTTTTCGCCAACGGCGCTGCGGCGCTCACCTGCACCAAACGCGGCGCCCAGCAAGCGATGCCTACACGCGAAGAAGTGGACGAAATGCTGTCATAGAAGCAGAAAGCAGGAGGCAGAAGGCAGAAGGCAGGGCACTTCCAATCGAGCTAAAACATCTCGTCTCTGGCTGCAACTTTTTCTGCTTTCTGCTTCCTGCCTTCCGCCTTCTGCTTGCACACTGAAGGGCATGAACTCCTTTGATCTCACGCCGCGCCAGATTGTCGCTGAACTCGACAAACACATCGTCGGGCAAAACGGCGCCAAGCGGGCCGTCGCTGTGGCGCTTCGCAACCGCTGGCGGCGCGAGCAACTTTCGCCCGAACAGCGCGCGGCGATTTCACCGAAAAATATCCTGATGATCGGCCCGACCGGCGTCGGCAAAACCGAAATCGCGCGCCGTCTGGCCAACATCGCGGGCGCGCCGCTCCTCAAAATCGAGGCCACCAAATTCACCGAAGTCGGCTATGTCGGGCGCGACGTGGACGCCATCGCGCGCGATTTAGTCGAAGTCGCCATTCGCATGGTCGAGCGCGAAAAGCTGGACGAGATGAAGCCGCGCGCCGCCAAAAACGCGCGCGACCGCCTGCTCGATTTGCTGGCGCCTATGCCGGGTAGCAACCCCGCGCCCAACCCGTTCGCGTCAGGTTTTCCCAACCTCTTCGGCCAGAACGCGCCGACCGAAACCGAACGCAGCGCGCGCGAAACTTCGACTCGCCTGCGCGAAAAGATGGCCGCGAAACTCGATGCGGGCGATTTGGAAAGCGCCGAAGTCGAACTCGAAGTCGAAGAAAAGCGCCCGCAAAACGGGTTTTTGTTCGGGCCGGGTTTTGAAGAGATGAGCGTGGAAATGCAAAACGCGCTTGGCCCGATGATGGGCGGCGGCAATCGCAAAAAAAGGCGCGTCAAAGTTTCGGACGCGCGCGCCATTTTGGAAGCGCAAGAAGGCGACAAACTGCTCGACCGCGACGCCGTTGGAACCGAGGCCATCGAACGCGCGCAAAATCGCGGCATCGTGTTTTTGGACGAAATCGACAAAATCGCCGGACGCTCCGAAGGCGGCAACCCGAACGTGTCGCGCGAAGGCGTGCAACGCGATTTGCTGCCCTTAGTCGAAGGCGCCACTGTCAACACTAAATACGGCCCGGTCAAAACCGATCACGTTTTGTTCATCGCGGCGGGCGCGTTTTCTCTGTCCAAACCGAGCGATTTGATTCCCGAACTGCAAGGCCGTTTTCCGGTTCGCGTCGAACTCGAACCGCTGAACGAAAACGACTTGAAGCGAATTCTGACCGAGCCGCAAGATTCCCTCTTGCGCCAATACGTCGCGCTGCTCAGCGCTGATGGCGTGGATTTGCAATGGAGCGACGACGCGACGAACGAAATCGCGCGCTTGGCGGCTCAGGTCAACGCCGAAGGCGAAAACATCGGTGCGCGGCGTTTGCACACGTTGCTCGAACAGGTGCTCGGCGAACTGGCGTTTGAGGCTCCCGAATCGGCGCGCGGCGTTGTGAAAATTGATTCGCTCGCGGTGCGCGCGAGGCTGGCGCATCTGGTTTCCGACGATGATTTGAGCCGCTTGATGTTGTAGTTCAACTTTCTTCTCCTGAGAGTCGCTTTACCATAGACAAACCACAAACGCCCCGCTCGATAATTCGGGCGGGGCGTTTGGGTGTTCGACTGCGTTACTTCACCGGCACGATAACGCGGGTTTTTTCTGTTCCGCGAATGACGGTGATGTCGCGCGTTTTGGGAACGTCCGGCACGCGGGGAATCATGCTGGGCGTGCTGTTTCCCGAAGGCCCAAACGAAGGAACAGTTGCGGGCGCTGACTGAGGCATTCCTTGTTGGACGTTGGAAAGCGGCAAAGGCGAGGGCGGCATCAGCGCGGGCAGAGGCGGCGCGTCGCTGCGAATGCGGCGTCCGCCGCCCGAACTTTTGGAACCGTCGCCCGTGGCTCTGCCGGGTTGTTGGCTCGTGGTTTTGGCGTCGCGCGCCGTCACGACGCGCGAGGGATATTCGCGCGCTTCGGGCGAAAGCGTTTGGTCGCTGTCACTTGGGTTGCGAATGGTGATGTGCAGCGTGCCCTGATCGCCCGCGGCGACCAGACGCGTCGCGGTTTCGACGGGCGCGGCCAAAATCACGCGAATTTTGGGAATCGGCGCTCCGGGATTGGCGGCGGGCGCCGGTGGCGCGGGCGTGGGAGCCGGAGGCGCGCCGTTGGCCGGAGCGGCTCCGGCGGCGGCGGGTGGCGCAACGGGTGTGGGAACGGGCGCGGCGAGCGATTTGTCGACGGCGAGGACTTTGAGGTCGGAGCCGATCAGACGGCCCGCCGAAAACTGCAAGGCGCCCTGCACGAACTGGTTCTTCTCCTTGTCAACGGTGAGTTTGTGAACCGCGATGACATCAACATAATCGCCGACATCCACCAATCCCGCAGCCGTTGAAGTCGGGTCAACATAGATGGCGACGGCGCGAAAGCCGCGCGGCACTTCGATGTTGGCGGGCACGACGCGCTTGAGACCCTGCGTGAACGACGCGAGTTGCACGGTCTGGCCGGGCAAAATCGCGTCGTTAGTGAGTTCGCCCTGCACGTCGGCGAGGGTTTTGATGGCGCCCGGAGGCACGTCGCCCGCAACGGCAGCTTGATGAAGCATATCCGGCGTGATGGTCGTGCGCGGCGGGATGTAACGGCTGGCGACCCAGCGCACAACCGGGACGGGCGTGGGCGTGGCAACGGGGCGGGCACTGCCGGGCGGGGGCGCCGAAGCGCCTTTGGGCAAAAAGATGTAAGCCAGACCGCCCAGCGCCAGAACGCCCAGTGCGGCGGTGGCCAAGAGAAGCGGAGAACGTTTCGGTTGCATGATGGTTAGGTGGTTGGATGGTTAGGTGGTTGGTTTGTTAGATAGTTGGTTGGGTGGTTAGCAGAGTTCATCTAACCATCCAACCAACCACCTAACCATCTGTGTTAGCGCGCTCCCTCGTTGGCACCGGTTGAGATGGTGCCACCGGCGTTGAATGCGCTCAGGCCAGCGTTGCCCAGTTGAGCGGCGACGTTGGTGTTTTCGCCCACGTTGACCACGGCGGCGGGCGCGAGTTGATCGCCCGTGAGCGGGTTGGGCAAAACGCGGGGCCGCACGAAGATGACGAGTTCGGTTTTGTTGGTGCGGAAATCTTTCGACTTGAAAAGCGAGCCGATGATGGGGATTTTCGACAAAATCGGCACGCCACTTTCGGTGCGCGTGTCTTCCGAGCGAATCAAGCCCGACAGGCTGAGCACGCCGTTAGGCGGAACCGTGACTTCCGTGACCGTCGAGCGGCGCTGGAAGCCGGGAATCGGGCTGCCGCCGCCCGGAGGCGTCACGCCGTTGGCAAAGTCGGGCTGCGACACTTCGGTGCGAATGCGAAGCGTCACCACGCCGTTCGGTAGCGCGTTGGGCACAACATCGAGCAAAATGCCGTAGTCCTTGAACACGATGCCCGTGGTCGAGCCGTTGGCGCCGACCGTCGAAATGGCGGGAATCGGGACTTGACCGCCCACTTGGAACGTCGCGGTGCGCCCGCTCAGCACGGTTGTCGAGGGCGCCGACAAAATGCGCGCGCGGTTGTTGTTCACGAGGGCGTTGATGCGCACGCGGAACGGGTCGAGGAAGCCGGTCGGCCCCAGTCCCAAAAAGCCGTTGCCCGCCAGTGCGATGCCCTGATTGAACGTCGGGTTGATGGTGCGCGTGATGTTCTTCGCTTGAAGCGGGACGCCGTTGGGGCCAATGACGGGCGTGCCGCCCGCGCCGTTGACGCCCGTGTAATTGACGTTTTCGCTGGTCAGACTCGCCGTGCCGTATTGCACGCCCAAAGAGCGCGCGTCGTTCGAGTTGATCTCGGCGATGGTCACGTCCACGTTGACCTGCACCGGCGAGCGGGTTTGCAACAGGTTGTCAACTTGACCCAGACCCGGCACCACGAAAGCGCGCGCCACCTGTTCGGCCAAAACCGCTTCGTTGGTGTCGCCGACGATGCCTTCGAGCACCAGCCGCTTCGTCGTGCCGCGAACGGTGATGCCGGGGCGACCGATGGCCGCCGCGACCGAAGAGACGAGCACTTGATCGGAGGTGAGCGCGGGCCGCACCTGCAAGCGATTGACAACGGGAAGTCCGGTTCTCCTCGCCGAAGCGAGCGCCAAATCGATGTCGCCTTGCGCCGAAGCGAAGCCTTCGAGGATGAGTTGCCCGCCCAGTTCGCGCACGGAAATCGGCGCGCCTGAAGTCATCTGGCCCGGCGTGGAAAGCGACTGAGCCGCGTCCACGCCGCCCAAAGATTGACGCAACTGGTCAACCGACAAAGCGGGCAGACGGATGAGGTTGACGATTTTCTTGCCCGTCGTTGCCGCCACGGTTTGCGAGTCGGTGATTTGGTTGGGGTCGGACACTTCGCCGGTCAAGATGATGGTGTCGCCCGCGATGCGCGCTTTGACGCCGGGATAATCGGAAAGCAAATCGCTCAGTTGCGCGACCGAAGCGTCCGTTGTGCCCGCGCCACCAGAAGAGCGAATCGTCAGTTGGTTGAGCACTTTGCTTGAGTAAACGCCCGCGATGTCCGCCGCATGCTGCGCTTCGGCTGGTGAGGCGACTTCGCCTTCGAGCACCTTAGCATCGCCAACGGAACGAACCGTGACGCCGGGAATGCCGATTTGAGCCGCGATGTCTAAATCCCGTTTGCCCGGAGCCGCTGTGACGCGCACCGAATACTGGCGGATTTTCTGGCCGTCCACGATGACCAGACTCGTCACGCCCAGCCCTTTGCCGTTGAGCAAAACCGAGCGCGAATTGACGACCGCCACATCAGCAATCGAGGGATCGGCGATGGCCACGGTTTGCAAATCAGTCGTCGTTAAAAGAACCACGAACGTCGAAACCGCGACTTCGATTTGGTTGCTCAAGCGGTCGGAATTGGTGACGGGCGCGGCGGGCTGGCGAACCGGCGCGCCGCCGGGATTTTGCGCCAACCGTTTGGAATTTTTGCCTCCCTTTTCAAGGCGATCCACGCGCACCGCCGCCGCCTTCATCCACTCGGGGAGCGGCTGCGACAATGGCGGGAGGGAAAGTCCGGGCACTTGAATGACTTTTTTCATGCCGCCCGTGCTCAGTTGGCTGTTGTCGGACGCCAGAGGAAGCGACGAAACGTTGTTCGCCGCGCTGCCCGAAGTGGCGATGGTCGCGCTCGACTTGAACTGAATGAACCTGCCGCCGCCTGTATCGGACACAACGGCCACGCGAGGAGAACGAGAGGCAACCGAAGCCGAACCTTTGGCAAAGGAAGCCATTGGAACGGGCGCGGGCGGGATGTTCGCAGGCGCCAGATCGGGCAGCGCTCCGGCGCCGGGCTGGGTGAACTTGGCAAACGCCGGGAACCGCGCGAGGGGAAAGGCGGGCGCATCCTTGAACGCCAGAGCCACTCTGGACGCGCGCGACAAGCGCAATCGTTGCGCGTTGCTTTGGGTTTGGACGCCTGACAAACGCGGCGAAAGTTCGGGCAATGCCGCGACGAGCGTATCGGATGAATTCGGCTCGATGCTGGGTAGCGCGATGCGTCCCAAGCGCGAACCGACTTCTTGAGGCGAAAACACGATCAAGGTTCTGGGCGTGCGAGGTGGCGTAGCGACCGCTTGCGGCGCGCCGTTGTTTTCCAAAGCAAGCGTGAGCGTAGGCGTTGCTCCAAAAGACAACGCGAGCGCTAAACCCGAACCCGGCGCCGCCTTGCAAGTCGGCGCGAGGTGCATAATGGGCGTGCGGCGCGGCGTGCGATGGGCGCGGAGCAAACGCGAGGTGGGCGAGTCAATGCGCACCTTGGAGGCGAGCACCGGCGAGCCAAAGGGCAAATCGGCATGAGCCGGAGCAACAAGAGCGCAACCCGCCGCGCACAGCGCCAACAGGGCGCGGCGACGGCGCGGGCGCGTAGCAGAAGGTGAAGAGCCGACGGGCAAAACGCCCATCAGAAAGTGGTGGCCGCGCGCGACTTGCGCCGGGGGCATCACCGGAGGAACTGCCAGGTTCATAGAAAGCTCCTTACAGGGAAAATCGGGATCACGAGGTGCCATCATGGTTCGGGACACGTTCCCCTTGACTCTGGTGGCCCCACTTGCATCGGGCTTTCCCGAAAACAAAGCGGCGCGTTGCGGCAAGATGAAGGCAATCACGATTGCACTTCATTTAGCACGGAAGCTACCATTTGCATCGGTTTGGGGCCAAAAGTTGTCTATCTCGGCGCGTAGCCAGTTTCAGAGAAGGAGGGGCGTTCCAGTTGTGAAAGCGGGTCGAGGCCAAAGAACGCGTCGGGAATCGGCGTCGAATTCTTTGTGCCACACCTGAGCGCAGTCTTGAAGTAGTTGCGCTCTGAGATCGCTCAAAAGGCAGCGTTTGAGGTTAAAGACGGCGTTTGTCTTCTCTTCACTGGGCGGCACCGATCATTTGCAGGGTGTCCGCCTGACGAAATATAGCTCCTAAAACACAAGAGGCTACAGGCTGTCATTCCGCGGTAAAGGCTCAAGGTAGGGACATGGCTTGCCATGTCCGCGCCCGCTCATCAGGTGAGAACTCACGTTCAAGGCGTTTCTGCTCGCTGCTACTTCCTCTGGACATGGCAAGCCATGTCTCTCCTTGAGCCATTACCACAGTCGCTAAAAGCCACAGATGAACACAAAAAGCACGGAGTTGGATGTTTCCAATCTGTGTTCTTTGTGTTCATCTGTGGCTTTTCTTCATTGAGATTTTGGATGGAAGAATAGGTTTGCGGTAGGCTTTAGAGGCGCCTCGCGCGTCCCAACACTTCGACTTCCATGCGCATTTTGTCCCGCCTTTTGCTGGCCCTATTTCTTGTGTGCGGTTTGGGCTACGGCTCCTACGCTTTTGGCAAATACGTGCTTTCGGCGAAGCTGTTCGGCGCGAACGGTCAGGCGCTGCAAAAACCCAAAAACAGCGCGCGCGTCGTTTCGTCCTCGCCCGGCGCCGCCATCGAAGTGCTGCCCGAAGCGGCGCCAACAACTCCGCCCGCCACTTCGCCAAACGGAAACAACCCGGACACCGGTTCCCCCGACGTGACGCCCTTGGTTCCGCGACGCGACGCGCGCCAAACGCTTCCTCCGCCGCCCGTTCCTGACAACGCCGTCCAATCGAACAACTCTCGCCCGTCGAACAACACCCCGCGCGACAACTCATCCAGTGGCGGTAACACCATCAACCCGCCGGCCAATTTTCCTCCGCCCAACGTGGACTCAAACAGCGACAACACGCCCAACACCGAGCGCCCGCGCCGCCGTCCTCGTGTGAGTTCAAACGATTCGTCCAACGATTCCTCGAACACTTCGCGCTCTTCCAACGATTCGTCCGACGCGCGCCCGACGCGCGCCGAACGTCGCCGGACGCGCCGCGCCCGTTCACGCGTTCGGGTGCGCGACGCGTCCACCGATGTCACGCCCCGGCGCCAGCGCACGTCCGACAATTCCAACTCGGATAATTCCAACTCCGACAACTCCAACCCGAACAACACCGATTCCGCGCCTACGCCGCGTCGCCGCGAGCGCACAACCGAAGCCCAAAACGACAACGCCGCGCCGCGCGTGCCGGTTGATTCGGGCGCCGACCCAACGCCGCGCCGTCGCCGCGAACGAGTCCAATCCGACAGCGGCGGCGGCAGCGCCGATGCCACGCCACGCCATCGCCGCGAACGCACCGGAAACAGTGATTCCTCGCCCGTTCCCGTTCCTGAAGGAAGCGGTGGCGGCGATTCGCCGGTGCCGGTGCCGGGTTGAACAATTGAAAACAGAGCGCATCACAGGTGAGTGGACACACCTTGTTGCCGCACCCGGTGAGTAAATTCGCGGCCACAAAAAGCGTCGGCCTTCGCCAACGCGAAGTTCAACAGGGGTTCCCGCGTCGGCGAAGGCTGGGCGTCCGATGAAATCAGCGCAGCCCGTTTGTGGCTACGAATTCATTCGCTCGAAACGTGTAGCAACGAACTTAGAAACCACAAACGCCTCGCTTCGATGGAAGCGGGGCGTTTGTGGTTTCTGTTGAGTTCAATGCGTGTCACAAAAGATCGCCGCGCAAAAGATGGCTTCATCCGCTATAGTGCCTCAACGAGTAGAGGCTACAACAATGCACTCTGAGTGGCTCCTCGTTGTGCCTCCTGGCTCAAGGAGAGACATGGCTTGCCATGTCCACAGGAAGTAGCAGGCAGCAGAAACGCCTTGAACGTGAGTTCTCACCTGATGAGCGGGTGCCGACATGGCAAGCCATGTCCCTACCTTGAGCCTTTACCGCGACTGTCACCCGAAGTAAACGAGAACGCGAAGCGTGAGCGAGTGCCTTACGCAGGCACAAAAGCGCATCACTAAGATGATGGCGCTCGGCGCACTGTTCAAGGCACTCGCTCACGCTTCGCGTTCTCGTTTCAACCTCAGCAGGGTTTTCAACCGAACGAGTTCTGGGTGAAAATGCGAATCAGCGCCGGGCCTAAAATCACCACGAACAGCGCGGGGAAGATGAACAAAACCAAGGGGAACGTCATCTTGATCGGCGCTTTTTGGGCGGCTTCGCGCGCGCGCTGGGCGCGGCGTTGGCGCAAGCGTTCGCTTTGCACCGTCAACACGTTGGAAATCGCCAGACCCAGTTGCTCGGCCTGCACCATGGCGGTTAAGAGTGATGTCAAATCGGGCAGATCCACGCGCCTTGCCATGTCGCGCAGCGCCTCGCCCTGCGCGCGGCCCAGACGCACCTCTTGCAACGTCCGCAAAAACTCTTCGGACAGCGCGTTGGGGAAGCGCTCGGAAATGCGCTGAATCGCGGCGACGAGTCCCAGTCCCGCTTCGACGGAAATCGAGATCAAGTCGATGGTGTCGGGCAAAATCAGTTGGATTTCTTTCTGGCGCGCCTTGATCTTGGCGCCGAGCCAGATGTCGGGCAAACGAAAACCAACAAAGCCGCCAAACCCGACGGCGAACCAAAATCCAACGAGGGGTAGCGGCATGATGTTCTCGTTGACGAGCACGAAATAGAACGCCATGAACAGCGCCAAAAGCGGAACCGCCGCGAGTTTGAGCAGCAAAAACGTTTGGGCGCGCAGGTTAAAGGGAAACCCGGCGCGCATCAAGCGCACGCGCAAATCGTCTTCGTTGATGTTGCGCCAGATGGCCGCGCCCGGCGCCGTCAAGCGGTCGAGATAGGGCCACACCACGCGCATCCAAAACGTAGGCGCTTTGACGCGCGCCTGTTGAGGCATGATGCGGTCGGTCAGTTTGCCGCTGCGCCGCCCGCGAAACGCCGAAATATCGGGCGCCCGTAGCGAGGGATCCAGAGCGGGAGGCGCGCTGTTGCGCGGCGCCGCGCGGTTGGGAATGTTAGGTGCTTCTTGCATTGGAGTGGTTAGATAGTTGGATAGTTGGTTGGTTGATTAGTTAGTTGAGGTTCAATAACCATCTATCTATCCAACCAACCCGAAACTAAACCTTGATATTCACGATGCGCATAATCAGCCAGAAGCCGATCATTTGCCAAAACACGGCACCGATGAGCAGCATATGGCCCATGTCGGTGAAAAGGAGCGGATCTAAAAACGAGGGTTCGTCCGGCGCGGTCATGTGACCCACCATGTAGATCATGAAGCCCACGCTAAAGGGCAAACAGCCCATGATCATGCCCGTCAAGCGGCCCTGCGCCGTGAGCGTTTGGATTTCGCCTTTGATGCGCTGGCGCTCGCGGATGACTTCGGCGATGAGTTCGAGCAACTGAGCCAAGGCGCCGCCGACTTCGCGTTGGATGATGACGGCGATGAGGACGAGATTCAAATCCACGCTTTTGACGCGCGCGCTCATCGCGGTGAGCGCATCAGCCACGGGAACGCCAAGCGAGATTTCCTGTGTGACACGGCCAAACTCGTCTTTCATCGGCGAAGGCGCTTCGCGCGCCACCATTTCCATCGCCTGCATAAAGCTAAAACCCGCGCGCAACGAGTTGCTCATCAACAGCAGGGTGTCGGCGAGTTGATCGTCGAAATGTTTGAAAAACCGTTTGCGCAGCGTTTTGACATACAAACGCGGGATGATGAGCGTGACCGGCGAAACGAACAAAGCCGCCAACGGCTGGCCGAGCAGCAAAAAGATGACGAGAACCGTCATGGCGAGCACGACCGAGCCGGTGACAAGTTCGGTCGCGCGCCACGGCGAACGCACTTGAATGAGTTCGTCTTCGAGGTGGCCGAGAAAGTTATCGCCTTCGGCGAAGCGCGACAGCGTGGGCAAAAACGTCGTTTTGCGGGTTTCGCGCGCCCGCTGTTCTTCGGTTTTGGCAAAGGCGCGATCCACGGCACTCACGTCGCTTTGAGTGGAAAACGAACCGAGCGGCATCGTCGCCACGCGGTGAATACGCCGCGTCATGTGCGCTTCGGTCGCTTCCTGCTGGCGGTCGAAAAAACCGGCGACCATCAAAGAAACGCCGCCCAGAATCATCGCGGCCATGAGAAAGGTCAACATCGAAAAACCGGCGCTTCTCAAGAAACGCCGGTTCGACTTATCCACCCTTTTGGCCATTTGGGTTTCGATTTAACGATTAACGCTCTGGGTTGAATCTCAAATCTTCAGTTGCTCATCATCAAAGAGCGAGACCAGCAACTAAACCAACGAAGAACCCTGAGTGCATGAAGACGATAAAGGGCACGTTCAACCACGCCGGAGCGGGATAACGGTAAAACATCCACCCGACGGCTGTGCCACAACCAAAAGTCGCTATCCAACCCAACGCAGAAAAGGTGAGCGTGGCTATCGCGCACAGGAGATAGCCCACAATCTTTTTCGTCATCTTAATTCTCCGCTTCGATTTGGAGCACTTTTTCCAAACGCCGCACGTGGCGTTCTTCGCCGGAAAATTTAGCGTTCAAAAACGCGGTCACGATTTCTTTGGCGATGGCCGGGCCGATGATGCGCGCGCCCATCGTGATGATGTTGATGTCGTCGTGTTCGACGCCCTGATGCGCGGTGTAAACGTCGTGCGCCAAGGTCGCGCGCACGCCGTGGATTTTGTTGGCCGCGACGGTGACGCCCGCGCCCGAACCGCACACCAAAATGCCCCGGTCGGCGCGCCCGTCGCGCACACTTTCGCCAACCGAGCGGGCGAAATCGGGATAATCCGATGGCTCACTGGAAAACGCGCCCATGTCGAGAACTGCGTGGCCCGCTCCTTCGATGAGCGGGATGAGTTCGTTTTTGAGTTCAAATCCGGCGTGGTCGCCGCCAATGGCAATTTTCATGGCCTTTGGTTTAACCCGAATCATCAGGCGAACGACTGAAACTCTTGGAAAGTGTGTTGGAAGTGGAGGCGAATTCATTCGCCTCCACTGCTTCAAACTTTCACGGTCGCCAGCACTTCAACAGCCACTTCAACCATGTTTCGTTCCACCCTCCTCGCGGGCGCTTTGCTCGCCATTTCGGCGTCTCCGTCATTCGCGTGGTTTCCCAAAGGCCATTCGATCATCGCGCGCTCTGCCGCGCGCGTTGTTCCCGCCGCTGTTCCCGCGTGGTTCCGCGAGGGCGCGAGCCAAATCGCGCACCATTCCCAAGACCCCGACGTGCAGAAAAACCGCGATTTGCCGCTTATGACTGAAGTCGAAGCGCCGCGCCATTACATCGATTGGGAACTGTTGCAATCGAACCCGTTGCCCGAAAAGCGCGCCGGTTACTTCGCGTTGCTCGCCCGTTTAAAGCAGTCGCCCGGCGATGTCGGCGAGTTGCCGTATGCTCTGCGCGAATGGAGCGAGCGCTTGGCGATGGATTTCGCTGAAGCGCGCAAATACCCCGACAACCCGTATATTCGCGCTAAGACTTTGGTGACAGCGGGCGTTTTGTCGCATTATTCGGGCGATTGCGAAATGCCGCTTCACGTCACGCTCGACTTCGATGGGCGCCACTTGCCCGACGGTTCCTCGCCCAAAACCGGCATTCACGCCAAAGTCGATTCGCTCGTTGAACGCGTGAACCCGTCGCTTGGGGAACTCGAATCGAACCAGACGAGCGCGCCCATCACCGATTTGTGGCCCGCGATTCAAGCCGAAATCATGTCGTCGCGCTCGCACATCAACCAAACCTACGCGCTCGAAGCGCAATTGCCGCCAGCCAAAGGCGCCTGGTCGCCTTCGCCGCAGGTGCGCGCCTTCACGGTTGAGCGAACCCGCGCCGGGGTCGGTTTCACCTCGCGTTTGTTCGCGTGGGCGTGGGCCAAATCGGCGACGATCAAACTTCCCGACTGGCTCGAACGCGAAGACGATTCCAGAAAACGGTAAATCGCCCGTTTCAACTTCAGCGCCAATGCGATAGCCTCTCTCGTGATTTGGGACTGGAGTCTTTTTGATGAAGCGTTTGATTCTTAAAAGCCAAAAAGCGTTTACTCTGCTCGAAATGCTCATCGTGGTCGCCATTGTGGCAATGCTGGCGGCGATTGTGTTTCCCGTTTTCTCCAGAGCGCGCGAGAACGCCCGCCGTTCAACTTGTCAAAGCAATTTGAAACAAATCGGTCTGGCATTTCAGCAATACGTGAGTGACAGCGACGGCATGATCGCGCCCAAAACGCTGGGAAGCAACACTCCAAAACAGGTGTCGTGGCCTTCGATGATCGTGCCCTACACCAAAAGCACTCAGGTTTTTGTCTGCCCTTCGCAAACGACTAACGACTTTTGGACTGCGCCCAATCCAAGATTCATTGATGTCAACGCGGGAAGCACCAAAAAGCCTCGCTACTGCGGCTACTCCCACGGCGACGTTACCAGTGGCGATTCTGCCGCGCCTTTCTACCGGAAACCAATTACTTACTCGCGCAATTTGATCGTGTCCAAATCATGGATTAATCGGTCGTTCATTAGGTGTAAAAGCGGTTTTTTAGCGGTGTCGGCCACTTCAACGACTTCTGGCCCGGTGCTCCACGAAGCCGCCGTTGAAGACCCTTCAGGAACGATTCACATCATTGATGCCATGACAGGAGGCACTAACACAGCTAATTCTCCCTGTGGCGGCGGCGCCTCGGCCATGATCTCAATTGACGGCGAAGTCAACACCGACCTCTTTCCAAATGCCGAATCAAGCAAACCCGCCTACCGCCACCTCGACGGCTTCAACGCATTGTATGGCGACGGCCACGTCAAATGGCGCCAATGGGGTTCAACCAAAATCGGCGAATGGTCGATCCAGGCGGGCGATTGAACGCAACTCATCCGGCCCAATCAAAACCGCCGCTTGATGGATTCAAGCGGCGGTTTGGGTTCAACAAAGCGCAGGTTTAGAAGTGTCCGTTCATCGAGTGGCCGGTCGTCTCGTAACCGTTGGGATTGTAACCGGGCAGCGCCGTCGAGGGCGCGGTCGCAACCGAATCGGGTTTGGTGATGTTCGTCGTGTAGGCCGTCACGTGAGGCGCCATCGGCGAGGGCAGCATGGGTGTTTCGCTTCCGTATTCGAGGCCGCGCCGCAAAACGCAGGTTTCGATTTCTTGCAGGCCGAACGCTTCGAGCAGGAAATCGCAGGTCAAAGCGGGGTCGAATTCTTTGCAGGAAAACACGTCGATGGCGACTTCGCCGCGTTCGGGAAAAGTGTGAACGCTGATGTGCGATTCGGCGATCATGACGAAGCCGGAAATGCCCCAGTCTTCAGGTGAAACTCCGACGTAGCGCGTGACGATGGGCGGCATGATTTTCGTCATGTTGATGCGACCGGGCAAGGTGTCCAGCAGTTCGTAGAGCGCCGGAAGATCTTGCAGTTTGTGCCAGTCGCCGCCGCGACCTTCGATGATGAGATGCATAGTTGAAACCGTCTCCGATGACGGCGTTGGGAAGGGGCATTTTGGCCCCGATCCGATTTGAAGCCCGACCTTGTAATTCAGGGGAAACCGTCACTGTGTTTCCTGTTGCAAACGTGCAAACCTGAACTTTTGTTAACCGGGCTAACCTCCTCGCGGAAAGGGAATCACCGTGCGCGGCCCGCGACCTCGCCCACAGCGTTTTGCTTTTGGCCTTGACAGGCGAGATTTTGGCGAAAAAAAGAGCCACACCAGAATCAGGACTATTTCCCGCTCTTGCGGGTTAGGCCCCCAGTGTGACTGTCTCGAAGACGAATTCTCTTCGCTTTTATTTCTTTGTCAAGCCCGCCCGAAAGCGGAGCTAATAGC
>JAABUR0100005633.1_pt1 | contig 15843 bp, 17 predicted proteins | sample 5560091 | NCBI WGS metagenome assembly JAABUR01 (sample SAMN10711879, study PRJNA513375) | rock metagenome | isolation source: Antarctica rocks | place: Antarctica: Victoria Land, University Valley sud
CGCGGCAGCGGCAGCGTCGACAGCCGCCTTCGCCTCCGCCGCCGCCTTCGCCTCCGCCGCCGCCTTCGCCTCCGCCGCCGCCTTCGCCTCCGCCGCCGCCTTCGCCTCCGCCGCCGCCTTGCGAGCCGCCTCCTCACGGGCGATCCGGGCCTGCTCCACCAGCATGGCCTGCAACCGGGCCTGCTCGGCCTCAGCCCCCTGCAGCCGCTGCTGCTCGTCCGCCTTGCGCGCCTCGACCTGCTGTGCGTGGCTCGTCTGCTGGGCGATGAGTGCGTCCAGGCGCACCTTGGCCTGGGCGGCTGCCGTCTTGGCCTGCTTGGCCTGGGCCAGCGTCCGCTCCGCCTGTTTCTTCAGGTCCGCGACCTCCGCCCCGACCGCCGTGAGATAGGCCTGCTGGGCCTGCCCCTCCACCCGGGTGGTCGCCAGCTCGCGCAGCGCCTCGTTCGTCATCGAGGTCACGGTGTCGGCAAGCACCACCCGGGTGGCGAAGTCGTCCGCGCTCCTCGACCCGAGCGCGACGGCGAGCTGGCTCGAGTCACCCCCCTGGAACATGTCCGCGGCGAAGTTGTCGAGGTTCGTCTGGGTGGTCTGCAGCCTCTGCGCAGTGGACTTGACGGCCTCGGCGGTACGGGACTCGTTCGCCCGCGCGACCGCCAGCTTGTCCGCGACGACGTTGTTGTGCTCGTTCGCTGCCCGCTCAGCCGCCTGCGCCTCCCGGAGGGCGGCCTTTGCCGCGGGCAGCTGCGCCTGGGTCGCCTGCAGGGCGAGGTAGGCGGCGACCAGCTCGGTCGAGGTCCCCTCGAGTGCGTCGCTCAGCTCCTGGACCTGCTGGTCGACCCTGCTCTTGTCATCGTTGGTGTCGGCGGCTGCGCTCGACGCGTTGACGGTGGCCGCGCAGACGGTGGCCGCGCAGACGAGCGCGGCGACGGGGCCCGTCACACGACGCCACGACGCAGACATCCGCATCTGCCCCATCAATAACATGCGCCCCATTGGTACCACCCGTTCGGCCTCCAGCCCGGCTCCGACACAGCTGAGCCGCGTTTTCTCTGGGGAGGCGTCAGACGCGCAGGTAGCGGCGCAGGGTGAAGCCGGATGTGCTGACGGCGAGGACGACCACGCCACCGACCACCCAGGGCGCGATGGCGATCACGTCCGGCACCCCGATGAACGCGGTGTCGAGCAGCGCCTTGCTCAGGTAGCCCGAGATCCCGTAGCGGACCGTGGCGTAGAGCAAGCCCATCGCCAGCCCGGCTCCAACGACGGCGGCGACCACGGTCTCCATGATGAAAGGGAGCTGGATGGTCAACGAGGAGGCGCCGACGAGGCGCATGATGCCCGTCTCGCGGCGCCTGCTGAAGGCGGTCTGGCGGATCGTCGTCGCCATGAGCAGCGTGGCGCACAGCACCATGAGCGCGGAGAGGGCGATGGCCCCCCAGCTGAGGACGTTCATGAACGTGAAGAACTTGTCGAGCAGCTGTTTCTGGTCCTGGACCTTGCCCACCCCCGGCGCCCCCTGGAAGGAGCTGGCGATGACGTCGTACTTGCTGGCGTCGGTGAGCGACACCCGGAACGAGTCGGCGAACGCCCGCTCGGTCGCCTGGTCCCCGAGAGGTGAGTTGCGGAACTGCTCCTTGAAACGCTTGTAGGCGTCGGCCTGCGACTCGTAGAAGATCTCCTTGACCGGCGGCTTCATCTGCGTGAGCTGCTGGCGGACCTGCGCGCGCTGTCCCTCCGTGGTCGCCTTGCCGGCACAGTTGGGGTAGAGCGACTTGTCGACGCACAGGAAGATCGAGACCTGGACACGCTCGTACCAGTAGTCCTTCATCGTGTCCGCCTGCCGCTGGGCGAGCAGGCCGAGGCCGAGGAGGTACATCGAGATCATCGTCACGAGGACCACGGAGACGACCATCGACACGTTTCGTCGCAACCCGTTGCCCAGTTCGCCGAGCATGAATGTCAGCCGCATGGTCAGTCCCGGGACCTCTCGTTCACTTCCGGCGGAAACGGAACCTGGGCGGCGCCTGCCCCGCCGGACCCGCGTCCGGGCCATGGGCGCTGCCCGGGGTCACCGAGGCGCCCGCGAGCACCCTGCGCCTCGGGCGCAGCCGCCCCGTCTCGTCCGGGTCCGGGTCTGTGCCGGCCGGGGGCACCTGTGGCATGACCGACGTGCCGGTGCCGTACTCGCCCCCGACGTCGTCGCGGACGAGCGCTCCCTCGTCGAGCTCGACGACCCGCTTGCGGAACGAGTCGACGATCTCGTCGTCGTGGGTCGCCATGACGATTGTCGTACCGGACCGGTTGATCCGGTCGAGGAGCCTGACGATGTCCAGGCTCGTCGCGGGGTCGAGGTTTCCGGTGGGCTCGTCGGCGAGCAGGATCGGCGGCTTGTTGACGACAGCCCGCGCGATGGCCACCCGCTGCTGCTCACCGCCGGACAGCTCGTGGGGCATCCGCTTCTCCTTGCCCTCGAGCCCGACGATCTTCAGGGTCTCGGGGACCGTCTGGCGGATGACCTGGCGCGACCTGCCCAGCACCTGCAGCGCGAAGGCGACGTTCTGGTAGACGGTCTTGTTCGGAAGCAGCCGGAAGTCCTGGAAGACCACCCCGATCTCCCGGCGCAGCTCGGGCACCTTGCGGTCCGGCAGGGTGGCCAGCTCCCGGCCCGCGACGAGCACGGTGCCCGAGGTGGCGTTCTCCTCCTTGAGGGCCAGCCGCAGGAGCGTGGACTTGCCCGAGCCGGACTGGCCGACGACGAAGACGAACTCCCCGCGCTCGACCTCGAGGGAGACGTCCGCCAGCGCGGGACGCTTGGTCCGGGGATACCGCTTGGTGACCTCTTCGAACAGGATCATGCGCCAGCCTTCGCGGCCTCGGGGACAGGGCGGCATACCCGTCGGTAGGGCATGTTCCGTTTCGAGGCTACGACGCGGGCGCGGGAAACCGGTGCTACCCCGAAGCCGTGGCGTGGCGGCACAGGCGGCAGGCTCCCGGCATACCTGCAGGCGCGACCGGCCCGGGTCGCCGACCCTGCTCCAGGAGTGCCGCGAGACGGCGGCGCTCGACGAGGGGGGCCCACCATCGCCACCGAACAGGACTGGTATGCCGCGGTGGCTCAGCCGCGACGGGCCTGGTCGGCCCGGTCCGCCCTGTCCGCCTTGTCCGCGGCGTCGGCCCGGTCCGCCTTGTCCGCGGCGTCGGCCTTGTCCGCGGCGTCGGCCTTGTCCGCGTGGCGCCGCCGGCGGATCCCCGCCTCGATGAAGCCGTCGATGTCCCCGTCGAAGACTGCGGACGTGTTCCCGACCTCGTAGTCGGTCCGCAGGTCCTTGACCATCTGGTACGGGTGCAGCACGTAGGAGCGCATCTGCTCGCCCCAGCTGGCCCGGATGTCGCCGGCCATCTCCTTCTTCGTCGCGTCCTGCTCGGCCTTGCGCAGCAGCAGCAGCCGCGACTGCAGGACGCGCAGCGCGGCGGCGCGGTTCTGGATCTGCGACTTCTCGTTCTGCATCGACACGACGATGCCGGTCGGCAGGTGGGTCATCCGAACCGCGGAGTCGGTCGTGTTGACCGACTGGCCCCCGGGGCCTGACGAACGGAAGACGTCGACCTTGATCTCGTTCTCGGGGATCTCGACCGAGTCGGTCTGCTCGATGAGCGGGATGACCTCCACGGCGGCGAAGGAGGTCTGGCGCCGACCCTGGTTGTCGAACGGGCTGATCCGCACCAGCCGGTGGGTGCCCGCCTCGACGTTGAGGTTGCCGAACGCATACGGCGCCTTGACCTCGAAGGTCGCCGACTTCAGCCCGGCCTCCTCGGCGTAGGAGGTGTCCAGCACCTGGGTCGGGTAGCCGTGGCGCTCGGCCCAGCGCAGGTACATCCGCATGAGCATCTCGGCGAAGTCCGCGGCATCGACCCCGCCCGCCCCGGACCGGATCGTCACCACCGCCTCACGTTCGTCGTACTCCCCGTTCAGGAGCGTGCGCACCTCGAGGTCGCCGACATCGCGCCGAAGCGCGGCCAGCTCCCGCTCGGCCTCGGCCAGCGTGGGCGCGTCGCTCTCCTCGTCGGCGAGCTGCACGAGCACCTCGAGGTCGTCGATCCGGCGGTCCATGCCGGTCACCCGCTCGTACTCCGAGCCGGCCCGCGAGAGCGCCGAGGTCACCTGCTGGGCCCGGTCCTGGTCGTCCCACAGGTCGGGCGCAGAGGCCCTGGCCTCCAGGTCGGTGATCTGACGCCTGAGGGCGTCGAGGTCGGTCACCTCGCGCACCGAGTCCATCGTCGCGCGCAGGTTCCTGATCTCCTCGGAGAAGTCGACGGCCACAACCGGACAGCCTACGCCCAGCCCTGTTGCCCACCGGCTCGCCGTCGGGCACCCCCCTCCGGTATGCCCGCCCCGGTCGTCCCAGTTCCCGTCTCGCCATTCGAGAACGGATGTTTACATCGTGGGCGCCAAGGTGTGCGATGGAGACCCTGGCGAGTTTGCCCACGGGCTGGTCCGGTCCGCACCGTCGCGGGAGAGGGCTCATGACAGAGACGTCAGCGGCAGTCGAGGCGCCCCCGGTCGCCATCCGCCTGGACGGGTTGACCATGGCGTTTCCCACGCCGGCGGGGGGGACCTACACCGCCGTCGAGGACATCGACCTGTGCGTGCCGAGCGGGCGTTTCGTCTCCATCGTCGGACCGTCCGGCTGCGGGAAGTCCACCATCCTCAACGCCATGGCGGGACTCGTCGCCCCCGCCTCGGGACGCGTCGAGATCCTCGGTTCCGCGCTGCAGGGAATCAACCGGCGTGCGGGATACCTGTTCCAGCAGGACGCGCTGATGCCCTGGAAGACGGTCCTCGACAACGTCATGCTGGCGCCGCGCCTGGCCAAGAAGGGCACCCCGGCCTCGCGGCGCGACGAAGCGCGGCAGTGGTTGCGGCGAGTGGGCCTCAGCGGCTTCGAGGACCGCTACCCGTTCCAGCTCTCGGGGGGAATGCGCAAACGTGTCGCCATCGCCCAGACGTGGATCATGGGTCCCGACATGCTCCTCATGGACGAGCCGTTCAGCGCGCTCGACGTGCAGACCCGTCTGCTCATGGAGAACGAGCTGCTCGAGCTGTGGACCGGCTCCGGCACGTCGGTCGTCTTCGTCACCCACGACCTCGACGAGGCGGTGTCGCTGTCGGACGAGGTGCTGCTGCTGTCGGCCGGGCCGGCCAGCGGCATCGTCGGGCGCTTCCCGGTCGACCTGCCGCGCCCGAGGGACCTCATGAGCATCCGGGCCGACCCCCGCTTCACCTCGACGTACAACACGATCTGGGCTGCCCTGCGGGACGAGGTGATGAAGACCCATGAGCGAAGCACGCAGCTCCATCACTGAGTCCCCCGGGTCGGTGCGACCAGCGCCGAGCGAGACCCGTCCCACCCCGGCCCCGGACCCGCCCGCGGGAAGGCGGCGCCGCCGGGTACCCGTCACCGTCCGGCTGCTGCAGCTCGCCCTGGTGGTGCTCGTCATCGGCCTGTGGGAGGTCCTCGGCCGCGCCGGCGTGGTCGACCCGTTCTTCTTCAGCCGTCCCGGCGACATCGGGGGCCGGGTGCTCGAGTGGCTGCGGACCGGCTCGATCCTGCCGCACCTGCAGGTCACGCTCACCGAGGCGTTCCTCGCCCTCGTCATCGGCATGGCCCTGGGCCTGCTGGTGGGGTTCGTCCTAGCCCGGGTCCACTTCCTCGCCCTGCTGCTCGACCCGTTCATCAAGGTCCTCAACGCGCTGCCCCGCGTCGTCCTCGCCCCGCTGTTCTTGCTCTGGTTCGGGCTGGGCATCTGGTCGAAGGTCGCGTTCGGGGTCACACTCGTGTTCTTCATCGTGTTCTTCAACACCTACCAGGGCATCCGCGAGGTCGACCCGGTGCTGGTCGCCAACGCGCGGATGCTGCGGGCCACCGAGTCCCAGCTCGTGCGCCACGTGTTCCTGCCCAGCGCCCTCACCTGGATCTTCTCCAGCCTGCACGTCAGCGTCGGCTTCTCGATCGTCGGCGCGGTGGTGGGCGAGTACCTGGGCTCGTCCAGCGGTGTCGGCTACGTCATCGCCCAGGCCGAGGGGACCTTCGACACGACTGGCGTGTTCGCAGGGATGGCCGTCCTGTCCGTCGTCGTCGTCCTCATCGACGTGCTCGTGGGGGTCCTCGAGCGCTATCTGCTCCGCTGGAAGCCCGAGGCGGCCTCGCGTGCCTGAGCCTGTCGCGGCATACCGTCTCTCCCCCAACACGAAGGGTCCTGCCATGTCTGTCCCCCGCCGTACGACCGACCGTCGCCCGCGAGTACGCCTGCTGCTGAACCTCGTCGCGACAGCGGCCCTGCTCCTCTCCCTCGGTGCGTGCGCCCAGAAGCCCGGCGAGGGCGGCGGGGGGGCGAGCGGCGGCGGAGGTGGCACCGCGCCAGCGAGCGGCGGACCCGCCAGCGGGGGGACCGTGCGAATGGGCGTCGGCGGGCAGCCGCTGCTCGTCTACCTGCCCACGACGCTCGCCCAGCAGCTCGGCTACTACAAGGAGGCCGGGGTGGACGTCCAGCTCGACGACCTCCAGGGGGGCTCCAAGGCGCTGCAGGCGCTGCAGGGAGGCAGCGTCGACGTCGTGAGCGGCTTCTACGACCACACCATCCAGATGGCGGCGAAGGGCAAGGAGGTCAAGGCCTTTGTCGGCATGTTGCAGTACCCCTCGGTGGTCCTCGCCGTCTCGCCCAAGGCGAAGAAGCCGATCAAGACCATCAAGGACCTGCAGGGCGCGACGGTCGGGGTGACCGCCCCCGGGTCCAGCACCGACTTCTTCCTCAAGTTCCTCCTGCGCAAGAATGGCCTGAGCCCGGACGCAGCCCCGGTGGTCGCCATCGGGGGTGACGCGACGGCGGTGGCAGCCATGGAGAACGGCAAGGTCGACGCCGCGGTGATGATCGACCCGTCGCTCTCGCAGCTGCAGAAGCGCGTGGGGAAGGACAACCTGGTCATCCTCTCGGACACCCGCACCGCCGAGGGCGTGCAGAACGCCTTCGGGGTGAGCACCTACCCCGCGGCGGTCCTCTACTCCACGGGTGACTGGATCAACAAGAACCCGGACACCGCCCGCAAGCTGGCTGGTGCGATCCAGAGGACGCTGACCTGGATCCAGGGGCACTCCGCCGAGGAGATCGCGGCGAAGATGCCGCCCCAGTACGCGGGGGACGACAAGTCGGTCTACGTCGCGTCGATCGAGGCGGCGAAGAAGGCCTACTCGCCGGACGGCAAGATCCACGAGGACGGCGCCAAGGAGGTCCTCAGCGTGCTCAAGCAGTCGATCCCCGAGGTCGGGAGCGCCACCATCGACCTGTCGAAGACCTACACCAACGAGTACCTCGCCAAGTGAGCCAACCCCCCACGGCTGCGCTCGCGGGCATCCGTGTCCTCGAGCTGGGGTCCTACATCTCGGGGCCGTTCGCCTGTCGGCTCCTCTCGGACTTCGGTGCCGAGGTCGTCAAGATCGAGCGCCCCGGGATCGGTGACGAGCTGCGACGCTGGCGACTGCACGAGGGTGACACGTCGCTGCTCTGGCGCAGCCTGGCCCGCAACAAGAAGTCGGTGGCGATCGACCTCGGCGTCCCCCGCGGGCGTGACCTCGTCCTCGACCTCGTCGGCACCTGCGACGTCGTCGTCGAGAACTTCCGGCCGGGCACGTTGGAGCGGCTGGGGCTGGGGGAGGAGCAGCTGCGCCGGCGGAGTCCGGAGCTGGTCCTGGTGCGCGTGTCGGGCTACGGCCAGACCGGCCCGTATGCCGGCCGGCCCGGGTTCGGCGCCGTCGCGGAGGCATTCGGTGGGCTGCGCCACCTCACCGGCTACCCGGACCGCCCGCCCACGAGGGTGGGCGTCTCCCTGGCCGACTCGCTCGCCGGCCTGCACGCCGCCTTCGGCGCGGTGGTCGCGCTGCTCGGGCGACAGCGCCACGGGCAGGGGGAGCTGGTGGACACCGCGCTCTACGAGTCGGTGTTCAACGTGATGGAGTCCCTGCTGCCCGACTTCGACGCCTACGGGGTCGAGCCGGAGCGGACCGGTGTCTCGATGCCGGGCGTGGTCCCGTCCGGGACCTATGCGACCTCTGACGACACGTGGGTCGTCATCAGCGGCAACGGTGACCGGGTCTTCCCGCGCCTGATGGACGCGGTCGGCCGCGGGGACCTCGCGAGCGACCCCCACCTGGCCGGCAACACCGGGCGGGTGGCCCGCGAGGACGAGATCGAGCAGGCCATCGCCGACTGGGTCGTGAAACGTCCGGCGCAGGAGGTGCTTTCCGTGATGGAGCAGGCAGCGGTGCCGACGGGTCCCATCTACCGGGCCTCCGACATCGCCGAGGATCCGCACTACCGGGCCCGCGGGATGCTGGAGCGACGCGTCGTCGACACCGGCTCGGGGCAGCGTCCGGTGGCCTTCCCGGGGGTGGTCCCCCGCCTTCGGGAGCGGCCGGGACGGGTGGAGTCGCTCGGTCCGGAGCTCGGCGAGCACACCGACGAGGTGTTGTCCCGGGTTCTCGGGCTCGCGCCTGGCGACATCGACGCCCTCAGACGCGAAGGGGTCGTGGCATGAGCAGCCCCGAGGAGCTGGTGACGATCACCGACGTCACCCTCCGCGACGGCCTCCAGATCCAGCCGGCGGTCGTCGACCTCGACACCAAGCTGGCCGTTCTGGCTGGTCTGTCGGCCGCCGGTGTCCGCTCGTTCGAGGTCGGCTCCTTCGTCAACCCGGCGGTCGTGCCGCAGATGGCGGACACCGCGGCGCTGTTCGGCGCCATGCCCCGACGCCCTGACACCTCCTACGCGGCGCTCGTCCCGAACCTGCGGGGGGCCAGACTGGCGGTGGACGCCGGCGTCACCAGCGTGCGGATGGTCCTGTCCGCCAGCGAGGGGCACAGCCAGAGCAACACGCGACGTTCGGTGGCCGAGGGGCTGCAGGCGACCCGTGCGGTGGTCGAGTTCCTTGCCGGCGAGCGCGTCGCCGTCTCTGCGGCAGTGGCAACCGCCTTCGTGTGCCCGTTCGACGGCGTCACTCCGGTCGAGCGGGTCGAGCAGATCGTCGGCGACCTGCTGGGAATGGGCCTGACCGACTTCGTCCTCGCCGACACCATCGGCCGGGCCGACCCGGCCCACGTCGGCCGGCTCACCGCCGGGGTGCTCGCCTGCTTCCCCGAGGCGACGTTCGGCCTGCACCTGCACAACACCTACGGCATGGCACTCGCCGGCGTCGTCAGCGGCCTCGAGCACGGGATCACCCGCTTCGACTCGGCACTGGGCGGTATCGGCGGCTGTCCCTTCGCACCGGGGGCCGCGGGGAACGTCGCCACCGAGGACGTGGTCCACATGCTCGAGTCGATGGGGCACCCCACCGGCATCGAGCTCGGCCTCCTCGCGGATGTCGCCGCCACCCTCCACAAGGGGATCCGGGCGCCGCTCGACTCGTCGGTGGCGCGAGCCCTCGCCTGGGTGAGCTGAGGAGGCGGGCTGGCGGCGGAGGGTCAGCGCAGCGGGGCCCGGGCCCGCGACTCCACGGTGATCGTCACCGACCCGCCGAGGGCGCTGAGCAGCCCGCCCGTCATGGGCAGGCGCGCGACGCCCTGCACGACGACCACCGCGGTGTGGCCGTCCGAAGTGCCGGTGCCCACCACGGTCCCCCACGAGGTGACCCCGGTCGGCAGCGGTCGCGCCGCGAGGTTCTGCGCCGCCGCCCGCTGGACCGTCGTGGTGCTCAGGGCCACTGCCGGCCCGAGGCCCCGCCGGTAGGCGCCGGGCTCGTCCAGCGAGTCCGCCGCGTCGAGGGCCGCCGCGTCCGCGGCGTCGAGGACGCGAATCCGGGCGAGCTGCGCCGCGGTGACGTCGATGCCCCCGACGACGAGCAGGGAGACGATGCCGAACAGCCCGAGGATGAGCACCGAGACCTGACCGCGGTCGCGGCGCCAGGACGTCGGACGTGCCCCGGACGGGAGCCCATCGCCGTCAGTCCCGCCACGCGACGTCCGTGCACGCAGGGACCGGCGGTGGTGGGGGACGCGCCGGCCCGGCATACCGCTCATCGCCCCGCGAACCTGTCCACCGTGGCGACGTGGGTCGCCGAGACGGGGATGGACGCGGGCACCGCCGCCGCGAGGAAGTCCGGCACGAGCGGCATCCGCACCTCGACCGTCGCGATGGCCCTGACGCGACCCTCGGGCCGCAGACACGGCGAACCGTCGCAGGAGAGCGCGAGGTGTGCCTCGTCGCCGAACCCGTAGTCCGCGAAGGACATCGCCGCCGCCACTTGGGCCCGGCCGTAGCCGTCGGCGTCCTGGGTTGCGGTGGTGAAGGCGCGGCCCGCCTCCCGGGAGGCCGTCGAGACGGCGAAAGCGCCGCCCTGCAGCCGGGCCATCGTCAGGACGAGGTAGACCAGGGGAACGAGCAGCAGGACCCCGATGACGATGAACTCGACGATCGCGCCGCCCGCGTCCGCCCGGCCCGCGTCCGCCCGGCCCGCGTCCTGACGGACGGGTAGGCGGCACCCGGCGCGCAGCCCGGGCCACCCCCGGCGGCTCACTGCTGCTCCGCCAGGGCTCGGCCGGTGACGGTCAGCGACCCCGAGGGGCCGAGCAGGCCGACGACGGGCAGCGGCGCTGTCACGGTGACGTGGACGACCCGCGCTCCCGCCGAGCCGGCGGTGACCGAGCGCACGTCCTTCGCGTACGTGGCGGACAGGCTGCTCGTGATGAGGCTGCGGGTGCGCCGCTCGCCGTCCTCCGGAGCGGCGTCGGCCCGTGCACCGAGCCGGGCGCCCTCCGCCGCACATGCGATGAGGGTGTTGCGGACGTGGAGCGCCAGCCCGAGCTGGAACAGGCCGAGGCCGAGGGTGAGGACGAGTCCGGACACCATGACGAACTCGGCGATGGCCGACCCGCCGTCGAAGCGGGCGGGGCGAGGCCGCTGCCCGGCCACGGCTCACCGCCGGCCGGAGACGCTGCCCAGGGCACTGCTGAACATGTCGACGAGTGCCGGCCCGGCCACGAGCCACAGGGCGGACACCAGACCCGCGGTCATGACGGTGATGAGCACCCAGCCCGGGACGTCCCCCTGGTCGCGCCGGCCTGCACGCAGTGTGGCGAAGCGGTGGCGGCCGCTGAGCACCTCGGACCGCCAGCCACGGCGGCCGGTGCGGATGATGCGGGTCATTTTGGTCTCCCCTTGTGTGGTCCCTCGTGACGGATGGGATGTCGGATGGCGGGCCTGCTCAGATGGACAGGCGCAGGAAGGTGAAGCCGGGGTAGACGGCGAAGAGGACGGTGACCGGAAGGACGAGGAAGACGACGGGCACCATCATGGCGATCTCCTTCTTGCCGCCCTGCTCCATCACGACCCGCCGACCGGACTCCCGCACGTCCTGCGCCTGGGCCCGGAGCACCTCGGCGAGGGGAGTACCGCGTTCGACCGCCACGACGATGCCGTCGACGAACCGGGCCAGGCTGGTCAGCCCGGTCCGGTCGGCGAGACCCTGCAACGCGGTCGGCAGGTTCGCACCGGCCCTGGCGTCGGCGAGGCAGGCGCCGAGCTCACTGGACAGCTCGCCGTGCGAGAGGCGGCACACCCGCTCCAGGGCACCGATCGCGCCCTCGCCGGCGCTGACGGCGAGCGCGAGGAGCTCGGCGACCGTCGGGAACTCGGCGAGCATCCGCCGTTCGCGGCGGTTGGCCGCCAGGGTCAGCCACTGGTCGCGTCCGATGACCCCGCCTCCCGCGCAGCAGAGGACCACCAGGACGACGGGCAGCACCGACGCGCTCCTGACGAGGACGGCGAGAGCGCCGAGCGCGAGCCCGAGCAGTCCTCCACCAGCGCCCCACAGCACCTGCTCGGCCCGGAAGCGCTCGACATCGGCCGGCTGCCCGGCGCGCTGCTGCCGACGGTGGACCGAGGCGGCACCGCCGAGGACGCGCTCAACGCGGGCGGCGAGGTCGGTGACCACGGGCCGGAGGACCCGGACGACGGCCACGCTCGAACTGCCCCGGCGCGGGCTCTCGTTCAGCAGGCGGGATGGCCGCGGGGTGTCGCGCAGGTACGGCTCGAGCCGCTCCACGAGCCCCGGGCGCCGGCTGGCGGGCACTCGCCGAAGCACCAGGGTCACCCCGAGGGCGGCCGTCAGGCCGACGAGGGCGCCCGGCCAGGACCAGCCGGCATGGAGGACACGAATGACGAGGTTCATCGCAGCACCCGCTCGTCCTCGGGGAGGCGGCCGATCCGCACCATCACCCGGTAGGCGACCACGGTGACCGCAGCACCGAACACGAGCACCGCGATGCCGGTTGCCGTGCTGTAGGCGCGCAGCGAGTCCCGCTGGAGCGACATCATCGCCAGCACGACCCACGGGGCGGCCGTCGCCAGCCGGGCCGCGTTCACCGTCCACCCCTGCCGGGTCTCGAGTTCGGCGCGCGTGCGAGCGTCCTCGCGGAGGAACCTGGACAGGGTGCGCAGCAGGCGGCCGAGGTCCGAGCCACCGACCTCACGGGCGATCCGCAGGGACTCGATGAGCCGGTCGCCCACCGGGTCGCTGAGCCGGTCCTTGAGTCGGTCGAGGCAGTCCTGGAAGCGGCCCGAGGCCCGGTAGTCGGCGGCAAACGCCGCGAACGCGGGGCGCAGCTGCTCGGGACCGCGGAGCGCGAGCTGGCTGAGCGCCTCGGGCAGGGCGAGGCCGGCCCGAACCCCGGATGCGATGTTGTCGACAGCGTCGGGCCACAGGTCACGCAGCTGGGCGCGCCGCCTGCGGGCACGCGCGTGAACCAGCCCATACGGTGCCCAGCCAGCCATCACCGCGAAACACGCCGCCACCGGGACCACCTTGGTGGTGGCCACCATGAGGGCGAAGGCGAGGGCGAAGGCGAGCACCCCTGCGGTGAGGACGTTGCCGGGGGTGACGCTCTCGTAGCCTGCCCGCGCGAGCTCGTCAGCCAGCCGGGCCCGCACCCCCGGTCGGCTACGGACCCCCGGAGCGGGCACTGGCGTACTCGTCGGCCACATCGACCACCAGATGCAGAACACGCCGGCTCCGAGGAGCAGCCCGATCATCAGGGGCCTCATGTCAGCCCTCCGCTGCCAGCAACGCGACGAGGTCGTAGCCGGCCCGCTCGAACCGGTCGACGTGCGGTGGGTAGCCGTCCATGCGCCGCAGCCGGCCACCGCGGCTGGAGAACACGTCGGCGACCTCGACGACGTCACCCTCCGCCCGTCCGGGGACGGCGACGACCTCGCGCACCCGCCGCACCCCGTCGCGCTCCAGCGCGACGTGCACGACGATGTCGATCGAGCCGGCCACCGTCGGCACGACGAACCGGGACCCCACGTTCTCGCCAGCCAGCAGGGGCAGGGTGCACATCTTGGTGATCGCCTCCCGCGCGGAGTTCGCATGCAGCGTGCACATCCCGGGCAGCCCCGAGTTCAGGGCGATGAGCAGGTCGAGGCTCTCCGCCTGACGGACCTCGCCGACGATGATCCGGGACGGCCGCATCCGCAGGGCCTCCTTCACCAGCCGCCGCAACGGCACCTCCCCGGTGCCTTCGAGGCTGGGCTGACGGCACTGCATGCCGACGACGTCGCGCAGGGGGATCTTCAGCTCGAAGACCTCCTCGCACGTGACCACGCGCTCCCGCGCGGGGATCGCGGCTGCCAGACAGTTGAGCATCGTCGTCTTGCCCGCCTGGGTCCCGCCCGCGACGAGGATGTTCAGGCCCGAGACCACGCAGGCCTCGAGGAACGTCGCGGCCTGGCGGGTCATCGTCCCCAGCCTGACCAGGTCGTCGAGATGGTCCGCCTTGACGACGAACTTGCGGATGTTGACGTGCCAGTGGTCCTTGGTGATGTCCGGGATGACCACGTGCAGGCGTGAGCCGTCCGGGAGGGTGGCGTCCACGAACGGGGACGAGAGGTCGACGCGGCGCCCCGAGCTGCGCAGCATCCGTTCGACGAGGTCGCGGACCTGCTCGCCCGAGAGGATCGTCGTCGTCAGCTCCGCGACGCCCCTTCGGGCGATGAACACCTTGCTCGGCTCGTTGATCCAGTACTAACCCCGCACGTGCGGTCAGCGTTGGGAAACGTTGGCTTGGGCGTGTGACCTGCAACGATGCCGATGGTTGGCGTTGACACTGAAGGAGTAGAGACGGGTGAAGTGCGGACTCCGTGCGGACTCAGTCAGAGCACGATCCGCCTGCACGCCTATTGTTGAAAGGTGGTGTACGTGAACCCGACGGCCCGTGTACTGCCCTCACCGCGCTCCCTTCATTCGACGCCTGGACCCGGTGGGGGGTGTTTCGACCCGGCCCAGACGAACTTGATTGCTCACCGGATGCGACAGGTCTGTTTACCAGCCAAACGAACATTGGTCCCGGTGGTGCCGGTTGGGGATCTCAGCGTCGTGACCTGCGAAACGTCCAGACGGTTGGTGACGGCTTGTCCGTCTGGACCGCCTTGTCCGGGGAGTGCCGCGACGTTTCCTACCGCATCCCTGACGCACTAGACCCCTAGCGCAGGGATTGAGTGCAGCGAGGTCCACCTCGGCGACCTGCGCCTGGCGCAGATCGTCGTCGACCGACCCACGCCGAGGTGTTGTTCCTCTCCACCCTTCTGATCCGTAGGTGGCTTGGGCATGTTCCGTCCTGTCCAGCAACGTGCCGACGCGTCCGTGACGTGCGTGGCCGAGCCCCGCTGCGCACCCATCAGGGACGCGGAGCCGCGACCCGCGCGCGAACATCCGGATATTGCTTGATGTGAGCTCACCCCGTGGCAGGGTCCGTCGAGCCCCGAGCTGGCGATGAGCGTGCGTCACCTATCGAGATTGGGCGCTCTCCGAAGCTGCACACCGCCCAAAGGACGTCCTGTGCGGCAGGCGAGTTGGCCTCGGCACAGAGCGGATGTGACGACATGAGCGGCGCATCCGGAGGGGCTTGGTTCAGTCGAGGAGGTCGCGGTATCGCGATCGCGCGTTCATGGCGTGGATGACCAGCTCGTTGCCGGAGTCGAAGCGCAGCACGACGAGTTCGAGGAGCCGGCCCGAGCGGTCGAACCCCAGTCGCAGCTGCCGGGCGGGGCTCTCCTCGTCGAGATCGCAGGCGTAGACCCAGTGCGTGGCTGCGTAGACAGCTTCGTCGGGGATGACGCCGTGTTTGAGGGCGGAGGGGTGGACCTTCACGCCACGTAGGCGCGGATGGCGGCCCGGATTGCCTCGGACCGGCTGAGGTGGTCTCGTTCGGCGCGCTCGGCCAGTGCGGCCAGGAGGGTCTCGTCGATACGTACGGGCACCACCTGCCCGGGGCCGTCACCCACCGGCTTACGACCTCGCTTACGAAGACGGTCAACGTCGTAGCCGCGGTCGGCCTCGTCAGCCCACTGCCGGATCTGCTCCTCGGTGACCGGCGCGCCGTCGATCTTCTCCGTCATCCCATTAGCGTAATACGAATTGAATCGGCGGTCCACGCGCAGCGGCCCCCAAAAGTCTGTGGGGTTGGCCGCCCCCCGTGGCGAGCGTGACGTCGCCGCCGGGCGACGCCGGGGCTGTTGGGGTGCTGCGCGCAGGCTCGGCGAGACCCGCAAGGTAGCTGTCGATCTCGCCCCCGGCATGGCTTGAGATTGCCGTGAGAGGGCACTATTCGACTTTTCGCGGCCCTTGCGCGGCCTGAGGCTGGCGGCTGCGTGTGGCAGAGCATCCTGTCGCTTAGTGGTCAGGTCTGTAAGTCCGTCGGGGGTTGGTCAACTCGTGGGGTCGCCGAGGTAGAGGCCGGCGGCGCAGTCGAGGGCGTCTTCGGGGAGACCGGCGAAGGCGCCGGTGGGCAGGACGGC
>JAABUR0100005634.1_pt1 | contig 15842 bp, 25 predicted proteins | sample 5560091 | NCBI WGS metagenome assembly JAABUR01 (sample SAMN10711879, study PRJNA513375) | rock metagenome | isolation source: Antarctica rocks | place: Antarctica: Victoria Land, University Valley sud
AGCTGGGCATAGTGTGGCCTCAGCAAAGTATAGCCTCAAGACCGCGGTGCAGTTGGGATGGGTGCACGCTGCCACGCTGGCGCAGGCGAGCGCGGCCGGGCTGCGTGCAGGTGCCTCGTGGTCAAGATCTGCCCCGCGCGCCTGGCCGCGCAGAGCGAGCAGTTTGCCAACGAGCTGACGCTGCACGTCGGCGTGTGCGCGCCGGCGTGCCGCATCCTCCGCAAGCAGGCGCGCGCGCGCGACGGGGGGCAGCGGGCATCCCGGCCCCCCGCTCCCGCCCCATGCGCGTCCCGCCCGCATGCAGCGCCCCTGCCTGCGTCGCACGTCTCCGGCTGCGGCCCGCCCCAGACCCTGCAATCGCCGCAGCCCAGCCGACTGGGCTCCATGACTGTCTGGGCATGACGCAGCCCTGGTGGCGGGCGCTCGGTGGCACGGAGCCGGCGCCGCAAGCGGCGCGCGCGCGCGCGCGCGCAGGGCGCGTCGGCGCCGGAGTTCAAGGCGGCGCACGCGGCGAGCCTGCTGCTGGGCCGCCGCGCGGCGGGCCTGGCCGAGCAGCTGGCGCGCGCGGCGTGCGTGCTGGTCATGGAGTTTGTGCGTGGGGCGGCGCTGCTGGCGGCGGGCGAGCCGTTCCAGCCGGCGCGGCTGCCCGCCACCGCGACCGACCTGGGCAGGTGCGCGCGCTTGCAACTCAAGCGTGCTGATGCTGCCGATGCTGGCGGGCAGGTGAACGCGGGCAGGTGAGCGCAACCGCGCGCGCGCCCGGCCGCGTCTTGCACTGCTGGGCACCTCCTTGCGCTGCCGAGCGCCTGGGGCTGAGCGGGGGGTGCTGCGCGGCAAGCGCTCGCAGTCTGCCGCCCTGTCCCGGTCCTGCATGCCGGCTCGCAGTGGTGCTGCAGCCGCCGGGGCGCGGCGGGCGAGACAGACATCAAGCACATCCATGCCTTTGCATCCTGTGGGTGCTGCTAGCGCACGCGGCCCACCGGCGGGGTCACAACCAGTCCTTTGGCCTTCCAAGACAAGCCTGTTCCACATTCTCCTATGGACTTCTTCGGTTTTCAAGCGGCGCGCGCGCGCGCGCAGGCTCTTCCTGCTGGACATGCTGCTCGGCAACGCGGACCGGCTGCCCTGCGAGGCGCTGGGCTGGCGCGGCAACGCGCAAAACGCGCTGTACGCGTCGGCCGGCCGCGCCGCCGGCCGCCTGGTCGCCATCGACAGCGCTGTGCAGCGTCGACCTCCAGGCAGGCCCGTGCGCTGCGTGGCGCGCCCGCGTACATGGGCGCAGGGTCTCTTTGGCAGCCCTGCCGGTCATCGAAACACAGGCTGAAGACCTTTCTGCCTGCATCCTAACTTGATATCACAAGCGACGGACAGATGGCTTTTCAGAATCCAACCTTTTTTACCATCCCTCAGGGCCGTTTCAACCCAGACAGCTGCATGCAGCGCGCGACCTGGCGTGTTTAAGGCGCGCCCGACCGCGGCGCTCGCGGGCGCAGGCGGCCTGACGTCAGCGGAGGACGATGCGTGCAACCGGATGGCGGAGCTGGCGCTAAACGACCGCGCGGTGCGCCGGCCCCGGCAACGCGGCGCCTTGTCGCCACGCCCGGCCATTTGCCGCGCATAAGCGAGCGTGGCGCTGGCCTGCGGACACTCAGTTCGCAGCGCGCGCGCCCGCGCAGGTGGCCGGGCGGCTGCTGGCGGAGGCGCTGGCACGCAACCCTGCGGCCGTGGCGGCCGTCGGTAGCCCGGACGTCAACCATGCCTTCCAGCAGGTCAGTCCAGGGCGCCTAGGTTCGAAGCAATTCATTTGGATGTGAGCACTTCATTTTCGATGCAGACCGTGGTGCTGGCCATGACGGTAAGAGCTGCCATGGCGTGGAGTGGAGAGCTGCAACGCCGTCCTGGACGGGAGGCGCCTTGCGGGAGGCGCCGCACCAGACATGCTGGGACCCAGCACCTGGGCAGACGGAGGCGCCCGTCGCGGCGCACACGAGCAGGGCAGCCTGCGCCGCTGGTGGCGAGGCGTGGGCGCGGGGCGCAGGGGCTGCGCGGCGCGCTGGAGGCGGCGATGCGCATTAAGGGGCTGCTGGAGATGATGTTTGACGTCCTGTCCGGCTGGATCGCCGAGTTCATCGCGGACATGGAGGCGCGGCCCTGTTTATTAAAGAAGATTCGCATGCGCGTCCGCTGTGGCTGGGTGCCCGGCGGGCGTGCCTGGCGAGGCAGCGGCGCTCGGCGCTACACACGCTGCAGAACATGTGACGAGGCCCACCGCCCCCGACCCTGCCGCGCTGTCATGCCGGGACATTTCATGCGGCACATGTCAGTCCAGCCGCAGGCACATGCAGCAGGAACAAAGTCAAGTCACAAGAGGCCGTGCGGTGCATACAAGCCGCTCGTGCTCCCCAGGCAGCGGCGGCTCGCCTGCGCCATGCGGGCCGGCGCGCGGGCTGGCAGCCGTGCGCCGCAGAAGCTGGAGGGTTCCGTGGGCTCTTTCACCGTTGATTTTTCACCCTAACCCTACCCTGACCCGCCACCTCCTGATGCCAGCATGAGCGAGCTGCTCCCGCAGGAGGTGGAGGACGCCGAGGGCGTGTCCACTGCTGCCACGCCGGCCGCTACGCGCCCGGGCACCCCAGAGAGCCGCGGCTGCACGTCGCCGGCCGCGCCCGGCGCCGGCGCTTGCGCCTCAGGTGCCTAGCCGCCTCAAAACGCAGGAGCGATGCATTGACCACCTCGCTGCTTTCTGCAGCTATTGCAGACGCGGCGACGCAGGCTTTGCCGCCTTGCATTGGAGTGGTAGCCGAATGCTGTCACAGAGGCCCCATTTGCAGCATCCCGTGCGTGGTGCCAGAGGCAAATGCTCGGCATGGGCGGCGCCAGGCGCGCGGCGCAACCCGAGCAGCCCGCGCGGCGAGCTGCTGACGACGGCGAAGATCCGCTCGCTGGGCCGCGAGGCGGCCGCCAACGAGCTCATCTGCGAGCGCCTCAACCACTGGAAGGCTGTCATGCGGGAACGGGGTGCGCCGCGGCCCGCCTGCCATGTGCGTCCGTGCGCTCATGCTCATGCCAGACTCTACCCGCCAGACTGTACGTTTGCGGCGCCCCGGCTGGCGCTTCGAACGCAATTGCCACGTAGTTCCACGGCAAGCCTGCTGCGAGAGTGCTCTGGGTGATGGCGCATACGACTGCACATGCAGATGCTGTTAACTCCGCGGCGAGCCTGCTGCGAGCGTGCAAGCGTCGCCGCGCAGGGGAGGAGCTGCAGCGCGCGGTGGAGGACTGGCAGGCGAAGCGCAGTGGGGCGCCCGGCGCGCCGAACGGCGCCGCGCCGTCCGGCATCACCACGGGCTTCCTGGACGGCACGCACCCGATCGTGGACGCGTACGAGCTCAAGGCGCGGCCCGCCGCGCGCGCGCTCGGGGCCTGGGCCTCCTGGCCCGCCTGCGTTGTTACAGCCGGCGTGCATGCCACCCCGTGTCCGGCTCCCCTTGCTGGAAGTTGTGGTGCGACAGCTCCCGTACGGCCGGGCAGCAGCTGCCGGCGCCGTAAGCTACCCTGACCCTACCCTGCAGGTGCGGCTGGAGCACATGCTGCGGCGGCTGCGCGCGCTGCAGGACGCGGCGGCGACCGCGCGGCCCACGCGGCTGCTGCCGCACCTCTGGGTCGCCGGCGCGGTCGAGGCCAGCAGGCGCGCCGCGCCCCGCCGACAGGCGCGCGCGCGCTGGGGCGCCAGGCAGCTGCGCCCGCTGCGGCAGCTCCGGCGGCCGCCCCGTGCACTCGGTGGCGATGCGCCTGGCTCGGTTGGCTTGTAGAGGTCAGCGTCTGACTGGCCCGCTGGGAGGCGGCCCGCACGCCAAGATGCAAAAGCCCACACGCGTGTGCAAATGCGTGAGAGCCCAGTCGCGCGCGCGCGCGCGCAGCCTGCACCTCCTCCGCCACCTGGGCATCACCCACCTGCTCAACGCGACCGACGACCTCCTCCTGCCCGAGCCCGGCGCGGGCTTCCAGTGCGCCCCGCCTCACCTGGCGCGCAGAACTGGGGCAGGCCCCAACCTTGCGCATGCTCAAAACAGGCACGCAGTAGCCCTTGTTCAGCGCTTGCTCGCCACGCCGTGCTGCAGGCTGTCCTCGGACGCTGGCCGCCCGCTCGGACGGCGCTGCAAGGACTGCTGCCCTTGTGCCTGCTGGCATCTCTGCCGGGTGAAGGTCTGTAGGGTAACCCAATGTATAGGGTTTCAAGCTTACAGGGTTCTGTGGTGAACGGGGTTTGTGGGCGGCGCGCCGCAGGTGCATGCGCTGCCCGCTGCGCGACGTGGAGGACGAGGACATCGACCGCTTCTTTGACGACGCGGCGCGCTTCATCGGCGCCGCGGCGGCCGCCGGCGGCGCGGCGCTGGTGCACTGCCACGAGGGCCGCAGCCGCTCGGTCACGCTGGTGCTGGCGTACCTCATGCGCTCGCAGGCGCGCCCCCCCGCCCCCGCGCCGCGCCAGCATGGAGCGCGGGGCGCCCGCCTTCTGTCCTAGAGCAGGCGCCGCGCGGGCGCTGCGTTGGCAGATGCCGCCGCCTTGTTAGGACTGCGCTTTCTTTATTCTCACCCAATGCGCACATGGCGCTGTGGCTCTGTCAGCTCGCCTTCTGCCAGGCGGGCGGGACGCGCGCGTGCGCGCCGCAGGACTGGAGCCTGCGCCGCGCGCTCAGCTTCGTGGAGGCGCAGCGGCCCGGCGTCAGCCCGAACGCGGGCTTCATGGCGCGCCTGGGCGCGCTGGAGGAGCGCCTGCGCGGCTGCCGGAGCGTGCGGGTGCGCCGGCGGCGCCCCCGGCGCCCACGCGCCCGCCATGATGAGTCACTGTAATAAGCCATGGTCGTGCTTGCCACGAGCCTGACGTCGGCCCGGGCGGACCCTGGGTAAGAGGGTGCGAGCCAGAGCAATCACTGCCCGGCGGTGGTGCGGTGGACACCTGCTTGGTGTCCTACAGCGGCCGACGGTGGCCGGCTGGGCGGGGCGCCGGCAGGTCAAGCGCACCAAGCCGGAGCCGCGCGCGTGCCCGCTGTGCCACGCGGTCGCCGGCGTCTCGCACCAGTCGCTGCTGGTCCACATGCGGACAAAGCATGCGGGCGCTCCGGCCGCGCTCTAGCCTGCGCCGGCCGGCTCTTGGCAGGACGCCCTGTAGCGTGCGTTGACCCACTGCCAGCCCTCGCATGGTGTAACGTGATAGCCTCAAGATCGCCCTCGGCAGCATTCCGGAGGGCAGACATGCAGGATGCGGGCACAATTTTCCGTGCGTGGTGGGCACTGCTTGCAGCCTACGCCTCAAGGTCGCGCTCTGGCTTGCGCGCTCTGATCTGCGGTGCCCGACGAATACGCCTCAGATGATGAGAGCCGCAGCGGTGCGCCGGCTCTGTAGAAAGCGCGCTGACGTGCGGTGACAGAGCGGAGATTGCTTCAAGCTAGCACTTGGACGCGCGCGTGTATAATGACTTGCTTTGTAAATGTCGACGCTTACTTGCCAGCACAATGTCGGGTGCCAGGCTGCGCACCGAGCTGAGCATCTGTTGCCCTGCTTTCTGAGCGTATTTGGGGTGCAGAATGTGTCTGGTGCTCACCGCCCTGACCAACCTCATAGAGCTTAGCACTGCTTCCAGACAGGCGCGCACTTAATTGGGGCCCTGAGAGAGGTGGTGGTACTCGGGATCACCGGAGACTGTAACAGGGGTGTGATCCTGCCCAGCACACCTAGGCTCCCGGACCTGCGCAACCCCTCCGGAAAATACGACATGCCCTATCGTATTCCCTAGGGTTCGGCCTCTTGCCTCCCCCTCTGGACGCAGCCCATCAGAGTCCAAGCGCAGGTCTGACGAGGTCGTGCACAGCTTGCTTGCAGCGTGCACAGAAAGGGCGGAGCGTGTGCGCACATTGCGTAATCCAACGCGTCGGCAAGCCAGCGGGGCCCTGCGGGCGCGCTCAGCTGGTGCTAGGCTGCGCCCTGCGGTCGTGAGGCTTGGTCAGGAGGGCAAGACAGCGCGTGCCTCGCCGCCGAGGGGTGCGCTCACCAGGAACAGGGTACTTGCCAGCCAAGCATTGCGAACGAAAGAGTCTCTGCCGCAGTTCTGTCCCGGGATCTGCCCACTGTGGGAGTGGATGTTGCCGGCGAGTGGATGTTGCCGGCGACATATGCATGCGGCGCTCTCGCCTGACGGGCCAAGTCGTGCGTCAGGCAAATCCTCCGGAACGCCGGCCTCGGCTGAGGAGCGAGTGCGAACTTTTGGGTGTGCGCAGCCCATCCTCGGCACGATGGATTGATGGTTCCCGGACATGTTGCAAATGCAGCCTGGTTGCCTGGCCGGGTCCTGCTTAGTGCCGGGCTGCCGTGTGGGTTACATGACGTTCACACGGGTGTCGGAAGAGCACTCAACGCAAGCCGCGGGGTGCGCAGGGAACCTGCAAATGGACGCGCCCAAGATGGACGCATGCACCGTGGGCGCCCTGGCCCCGTGCAAGGAGGATGGCGGGCTGGTTGCCACTGGCCCCATTCAGCTCACCGCTGACGCGCGCGACTGCTGCGAGATTGGTGCGATCTGAGCGCAGCAAGTGCGCTGCAGTCATGGCGTGCAAAGCCGGCTGTGGTTCTGGCCAGCTGCACCAGAGAGCTGCCTGCTCCGGTCCTGCAAGCTACCCTGTGAGCACAGGCAGCAGCAGGCACGCGGCCATATGGTGTGATTTCTTGTCTCCCAGCCCGCATAGCGAGGTCAGGCTTGACAGGCCGTGTGTGCTCTATCGTGCAGTGCCCGCCGTCTGCGACCAGCAGCCGCAGGAGGACACGGGCAGCCCGCGCGGGGCGCTGTCGGTGCGGCGCGCTTCCTGCATGCTGCCCGCCCACTCCGCCCACCGCCCACCACAGTCCTATTATTGCTCGTAGCGCGAGCCTGCCTGCCACCCTGGACAGTGGCGCACGTGCGCCGCACCTGCAGACGAGGCAGTAGTGTGAAGGTTGCGATGCAGGCTGCGTCACACGAGCCGCGCGACCGAAATGGCGTTCGCTGCGCGCAGGCGGGCCTGTCGTCGCGCCGGACGTCGACCGACAAGTCTGAGCGCACAGTCTCGTTCGACCTGCCGCCGCCGCCGTGTCGCCCCGCGCACGCCTGGCGGCCCGACAAGCCCAGTGCGCGCCCGCCTCCCGCCCGCGCCCGAGACGTCTGGGCCGCGTATCCAGCATTGCTTGTCCACCGCGCTGTCAAGCTCGCTGGTGCATCGCTGTTCACACGTCTGGAGCTGAGAGGTAGGTCGCTTCCCAGGCGTCTGTTCCTTCTGTGCTGTGTGGTGATTGCCACCGGAGCTGGGGTTCCCACTTACAAAGTTCGCAAGGCCACGGCGCTGCTGGCGCGCACGGCACATGCGCGCGCTCCTGCCTGCGCACGGCAGCTGCTCCGGCTTCATAAAGAGGCGCGCTGCGCGCTGCTCGCCGACGTCGCACCTGCCGGACGCCCGCCGCAGGGGTGGGCGAGGGCCCGCGGATGGCGCCCGAGAAGGACGAGTACACGATCTACGTCGCCGGAGAGCTCAAGAAGGACAAGAAAACTGTCAAGGTCCGCCGCAGCTGCCACGCACTGGCTCCGTGGCACCCATGCGCTGGTATGCTGCGGGTGCTCGGCGGACACGGGCGGCAGAGGGGCAGGCGGGAAGCGCGAAATGACGATACGGTGCAGCCTGTCTTTAAAGGCGCTGCGATGCGCCCTGCGTGCGCACAGCAGCGCTCCGCCAGCGCCGCTGTCGCGCACTCGTCAGGCGGCGGCCAGCATCGGTTGTTGGGATGTGCATGGGGATCTGCGTACCCCGCCAGCTGGCCTGTGGAGCCTGCGGGCGCAGGTCTCACGCGCGCGCTGCGCGGCGGGCGCGGCGCAGGGCTGCTTGCCGACGACGGCAGAGATCCTGGCGGTGGAGCTGCCGCCGCCGCGCCCCATGCGCCCCGCATGGGCCCCGCCGTCTGTCAGCGTGAGCAACGTGACGGAGGAGCTGGACCTGGACAACGAGCCGGACGCAAGCGCGGCAGAGGCCAGCGCCGCCCCAGGCGCGGCGCGCCGCAGCGCCGCCGCCGCGCTGGAGCGCGCCGCCGCCGCATGCAAGGTGCGCACGCGCGCGGCGCACCGCCGCTCGTGGTCTCGTGCGCGTGCAGCTGGTCCTTGCCCGCGCCACCTTTTACAACCGGATCGACGCGCAGCAAATCGGGGAAGTTCCCATATGTGTCTTCCTGTGGCGTGAGCAGGGTGGCTGCTGCGTGCACAGTCTGCAAGAAAGCCACCAAGCAGACCCCGCCCTTCGCACGTGCAACAATGCATACCGGCCCTGTCCTGCTGCTCCTTGCCAACGTCACATGAGCTGGGTTGAGCAAGGCTTGGCAGCCCCCGGCAGCAAGGCGTGCCATGCATTCCTGCTCTGCACAGCCGCTTGGGACGCCGCGCAGGCCTGGGGCGCGCGCGTGGCGGCGCCCTGGAAGCGCGGACCGCGGCACCCAGCGGCCACGAGGGCGGCGCCGCCGGCGGCAGCCGCGGCAGCACCGGCGCCGCCGGGCCAGGCAGCAGCGGAGGAGGCCGCGGGGGTCTACCCGCTCCAGGCCGCCATGGCGGCCATGGCGATGTCCATCGGCCAGCCGGCGCGCGTGCCCACGGAGGACCTGCTGGGCTCGCGCGAGCTCGCGGACGCGCGCGAGCTGGTGCGCCAGCGCGCCGCGCACGTCGCGGCCTGGGTCGCCTCCGGCATGCACGGCGAGGACGCGCAGGCGCGCGCCCCCGCTCCCGGCCCCGCGCTTTGCGCGCCCTGCCCGTTGATGGCCAGGGCCTCCGATGCGCGGGACGCGCGCGCGGTCCTCGGATGTTTGGAGCAGGCAAATGGTGCTTGCGCTCAGGCGTGATGTGTGCATTGCCGGCTGCCTGTAGGTCAGGAGACACGCGGGATGCACGCGCGGTCCTCGGACGTATGGGACTAAAGCAAGCAAACGGTGCTTGCGCTCAGCCATGATGTGTGCATTCCGGCAGCCTGTAGGTCAGGAGACACTCGACGGGCCAGCATTGAGGGGCATGGCTGGACAGCCGCGCGGTCCGGGCGCAGGACACCCGCCTGATGGCGCCGGCCGCGTGCGCGCGCGCAGGTCTATTGGGAGTTGCACTGCATCGGGCTCCGCTGCGGCAAGAGCGATGCGGACGGCCGCCTGCCGCGGGATGCGCTGCTGCGCAACCCGGTGGCAGATGCGCTGGACGATGGGTGGTGGCATGGGTGCCTGGGTAGGCCCCTGGGGGTGCAGTGCTAGAGGCGCCGGCCCTGCCAGCAAATTGCCCCGCAGTCCTTGTGGGCCACGCCACGTCTCTGTCATGGCGCATTCGCGCAGCGTGCTCGTGATTCAGCAGCAACCTCGTGCCGTCTCTGCTCTGCCCATTGGGCTGTACCGCCGCATTTGTGATTTTGCCGCTCCGATGCCGGCCCTGACCGAGCGCGTGTATCAGCTGGCTCATTGATCCAGCCTGTGAACGGAATCTGTGACCAGATTTGAGGTCCTGCAGCAGCATGGGTCTGGGTGTTTCGTATGCGCGAGTGAGTTGCCCAGCGCGTGGGCCAGCAGTTCCTGTTTGCTAATGCGTTCCTTCTTGCAAATGCGTCCAGTGCATTTTATTCAGTGCTGCCAGGAAATGTGCTTTGGCTGCTGCTTGGTTGGTCAGGTGCTCTGGTCCCGATGAGCTTTTGACGGCACGCAACCAAAACAGCCGAGGTCTGACGCATGCAAATAGAAGGTTGTTAGGCTGTAGTGGTACACAGCCAGGAGTGGTGTAAGAGCAAGATAGGAAGGACAACACAGCAAGCGGTCGAGGTGGCGAACAGAGCCCAGTCATGAAAGCTGCACATACTACTGCGGGACCTCGCTTCAAGCTACAGGGTCAGCTCACAGCGCTCATGTGATAAACAAACGCCAGCTGATGTACACGCCCAGTTCGGGCTGGCAGTGGAGCGGCACAACTGCGCATGCAAGTCTTACAGGGCCGCAGCAATGTACGCCAGCATGGAAATGCCGCTGGGAGAGCCTGGCACGCTAAGCGCGCATGCATCATGTGACAAAGCTAGCTGGCTACATGCACAGGCTGGATCGATGCAGCCAGCTGATACACATGGCCAACTGGAGCGGCACAATTGCAAATGCAACCGGGACAGGGCCGCATGAAATAGCAGTGCAACCAGCATGATTTGTCCGCTAGAAACCTCAGCATGCGGCGCGCATGGGCCGTGTGACAAACCTGGCAGGGCCCAGGAGGGTTACAAGGCAGACGTCATGAACGCTTCACTCGTCTTCTTTCCCTTGCTTCCAATAAACAAAAGGCCTGTCCCATGGGTGGGGTTCCAGGCACAGGGCCTGCGCCGCAGGGCACGCACGCCCCAGGGCCTGCCCAGGCGCCCATGCGTCCACCCGCCGTCGAGCGCCTCGACCATTGGGGTTGCAGCGCAAGCCTGCCTGCCATCCTGGACAGCGGCGCATATGCGCCACACTCGCAGGCACAGGAGACGAGGCAGGAGAATGTTGAGTTTGCGCAGCAGACTGCGCCGCACGAGTCGCGCGAGTGACGTGGCGCACACTGCGCGCAGGTGGGCCTGTCATTGCCCCGGACGTCAACCGACGAGTCCGAGCGAACCGTCTCGTTTCGGTTGCCACAGCTGCCGTGCGCCAGGTAGTGCTGCAGATGCAATGATTGCAACCGCAGGCAGAAAGCCAGGCACCGCTTCTCTATGTATGCTCACCACATGCACCGCTGCCCCCAGCGTGTTTTTTTTTGCTCAGGCGCGGTGCTGGTTGCACAGGCGTCTTTGATGGCACTGCCCGACGAGCTGCTGGGCAGCATCCTGCGGCGCGCCTGGGCAGACAGGCCCGCCGCGCCCCGCAGCAAAGGAGATGCGCGCCGCGGCCGGCCTGGCGTCCTTGTGCCGCCGCCTGCGCGAGTTGCTCTGCGCGCCGCCGCTGCCGCTGGCGCTCGACTTCAGCGCGGCGCGCCTGAGCATCGCCCAGCTCTGCTGGCTGCGCGAGCCCGCGCAGGCCGGTCGCATGGAGGCCGCCAGCTTTCACCACAGAGACGATATGTGGTGGCCGTCGCTGCTCGAGAGCTTCTTGGCCCTGCACGGCCGCACATTGCTGCACCTGTCTGGCGTGCCATTGCACCTGCTGGCCTGTATGGGCCAGGGGCAACGGCCCGGCCTGGACCTGAGCGGCCTGCGCCTGATGAAGCTGGGCATCCACTGCATTAAGATCGAGCGGCTGCTGCGTGTGGAGCCGCCTGGTCATGTGTGGTTTTGGCCCGAGCGCCTGCCAGGCTCCCTGGAGGAGCTGCACCTGCTCAGCCTCTATGATGATTGCCTTGGGTCCTTGGCATGGGCGCCGTGCCCATGCAAGGATGCGGGTTCAGGCTTGGCAGGGCGGCTGCCGCGTCTGCACACCCTGCGCGTGACGCGGCTCAGACGGACACCAGCATTCAGCATTGACAGAGTCCCCCTCCTGGACGGCTTCCCTGTCTTGCCGGCCTTTGAGGTGGATGGATCGGGGATGGATATCCATGTGCATGACAACCTGTTCGGCCGGGTCAGGTTTGCGCGCATCGTTGCCAGTGGCTTTGTGAGCCTGTTGCATCGCCACGGGGATGTGGCCACGTTCGTGGACCGCCTATGCCCCGTTGGCCTGCAGGCCGCAGAGCTGTGCGCAGGCACTCGTTGTAAACTGTCGGAGGATCGTACCTTTGGGGAAGAAGTCGTGCGTGAGCTGATCAGCAGGTGCGGGGAGCGGTATGCCGTTGAGGTGGGAGTCTACGCGAGTCCTGGTGAGGGATACAGGGCCCGTATTTATCGGCTGGCCTGGCGTCGCTGGCCTGCCCGCGGTGCGCCCGATCTGCAGGCAGCCAGGGCAGCGCATGAGCGCGCCCGCGCATGGACGGCAGCGGGACGCCAGCAGTAGGCACTCATGATGACAAATACAGAGATCGACATGACATTGTGTCTGTCACTGCACTTGTTCATCTTAAGTATCTACTGCTGGCCTCCCGCCGCCGCCCATGATGAAGGCGTGGATGACAATGTGTGAGATTGGTTGGTGTGGGGTGAGATCCATTGGCCGGCAAGTGCATCATGAGCAATGCAAGGCGCAAGGACTAGCGTAGCATTTTGGCAGGCAGGGAAGATCCACTGCTGCGCGGGAACACAGAAATGCTTTTGGTGCTGTGCCGTGTCTGCAGGAGAGGCCGAGGCATGCGCCAGCAAGGATGGAATTGTGTGTGATGTTTTGGTGTTAGTTTCTGTGCCTGCCTGCTCGCATGCTTTACAGGTCAGCCTGGAAGGCAGTGCAAGCGTGTGCTCAGGCTCGCATGCGCCCGCTTGCAAACATGTGCTGGCTGGCATCCGCCTTCACTGGCATGACGAGCGCAGGGCGCCCCGCTCGCGCGTTTATCGAGCTCCTGTGCATCCTCACGGCGAGTAGCATGCATGCAGAAAAGGCAAGGTGATGCTCTACTCTCACTGCCTGCTCAAGAAGCGTTGACGCACTCGCACACAGCCGCAGGGTGAGCGGGCCAGTGTAGGCGCTCGAGTGCGGCCGTGTGTGCGCCGTTTGCACACACAGTGATTTGTTTGATTGTCAAACAATTGATTTATGAAGCAGGCAGTCGCGGCAGCTCCCCGCGTACAGCTGCCAACGCTCGCAGCGCATGGTCACCTTCAGGGCCCTGCCTCGCTGCTATCCAAGCACGCGCTGCAGTACATGCATGCTGCACTGGGCGCCCAGTTAGGGCACCGCAGCCCGGCTGCGCAGGTCTGGCGGCCGAGCGGCTGCTGCATGGTGGGGTGGCGCGCCGAGCGCGCCGGGCTGGGGTTCCTGCGCGCGGCCTGGGGCAGGTTTGCCGCCGGGCGGGCGCTGCAGCTGACGGCAGGGCCGCGCGCACTGCCTGCACGCTCGCTGTGCGCACGCTGTGCACGCCAGGGCCAAGAGGGAGGGCGCGCGGCGGCGCTGCGCAGGCATGCACCGCCGCGCATTTCGAGGCGCGTCCGGTAGGGCTGGCGTCCAGCCCCTTCTTTATGTGCAGTCAGCAGGGTAGGACGCCAGCCCTACCATACGCGCTCCAGAAATAGTTACCGCTCTGTTACCGCACGTCAGCACGCGTCTGGTTCAGCCGGCGTGCCCTGCGGCCCTTATTGTCAGAGGCATCACTGTGGTCGTGCGGGCGCCGCAGTCGGAGCACGACACATAGGCCGCAGGTTGTGAGTGGTGCCGGGCCATGCTGAGTCAAGTAGCCCACTGCATTTGAAATCGCTCCAGGTGTGCTCAAGAGTGCGGCTGGCCTGGTGCGTGACGCGGCTGTATGCAATAATAAGTGGTCTGAAATGCATGCAGGACTTGCTAGCCAGGCCTGAGCATCAGCAGCTGCGAAAAAACATTTACAAGTGGTTCGTGCGGACATGATAAGGGCCGGGGCACTTGGCATTGCTGAGCAGACCAGCACACACACTGCAGCTCGGAAGCGAGGTGCAAAGGACAGTCAATACGCACGATACAGGGACAGTGCCCGACAGTAAGGGTGGAGTGAAATGCATGGCAGGGGCACACAGCACGCAAGTTTGGCAACAAGCAGAGCACGGCCTCTTTCGTTAAGCTGCAACATGTTATGTAACGTTCAACGTACAGGTCCTGCGGTGACATTCCAAGTCAGCTTTCCTTGCACGTCTAGTATCCTTGGCAAACGCCCAACTTATGGGTCCATGAACACACCTGGAACCGCTTGGGCGTGCTGTATCACATGTCCTTGCACACAACCACCGACACAGGCGTGGTGCGCACGCAGTAGTCGGACACGCTTCCCAGGCCCACCATGTTGAGGAGCGTCCTGCGTGCGCAGGCAACCGCCGTGTTTTCAAATTCACACAACGCCTGGGAAAAGCGCCTTCAAGCAGGCATGGCCAGTTTTGGCACTAGGTAGCATCACCAAGAGGGTTCCGTGAGGGCAGTGTGAGGGCAGGAAGGCAGTGACCTACCTGGGCTGCTGAGGCAGACCTGCGGGGGCGCACCGCCTCACGGCCCCGAGCTTGCGGGTGCCAATGACCACATCGGTTATGTCATGCCTGCCCGCGTAGTCGTTGATGGCTGTCCCGATGCCAGCCGCGTTGTTGATGTCCGCCTGCAGCAGCACCGCCTTGACGACGCAGCTCTCCTGCAGTGCGCAGCGCCACCTCAGCGCTGCCTTGACTATCAGGTGCTGTGCACTTCCATACAGGTGGCACAGGGCAGGAGGGTTGGTCCCTCACCGCAACGGCCTTGTGCGCAGTGGCCTGGTGCTGCTGTAGCACCTCGCTGGAGTCGTGCGGGGCGGACGCCGCAGGCACCAGCCACGCGGGAGGGAACAGCTGCGCAGGAAAGCTGGTCAGGTGCGCTTGCACCGCCTCAAACGGGTAGCAATGTGGTCAACTCCTTAACGGGGGCAACCGCATCGCCCGCGCCAGCGAACAGCAGGCCGTGGAGGTCGTCGCGAGGCCGCACCACCTGGAAGCAGGGCATTCATACAGTTTGAGATGGGAACACAGCAATGAGGGTGCAACGTCCCACACATTAAACTTTCATGCATTTGAGCACACGCCTCAGCATGCTTGCAGCAGAGGTGCTTGCCGTGACAACGTGCAGCTCGTCCTTGTCGCGTGCGAGCTTTGCAGCCCACTTCAAAGCTCCAGCTGTGGAGGTTGAGTGAAAGATGTCAGAGCGCGGTTGCAGAACCATTGATGTCAGAGCTCGGTTGCAATTTCTAAACACCAGCACGCTCTGGGCAGCTCGCGCAGGCTCCTACCAGCGCCCTCAGTGTCGTCCACCGCCACTAGTGTTCTTCTGCTCTTCTTTGGCTCGCCCATCAACCGTGTGCCGCAGCTCACATCGCCTGACGCGGTCTCATCCCAGTACACTGGAAGTAGCACAGCACACAGCGCGTGCCTTTAAAGATTAAATCCCCAGTCTGTTTATTTCTGAGCTGCTAGCACTAAGCGCCTCGTCAGACACCCATAGGCCCCAGCAAGGGCTTTGGGAGTTTCAAAGAGGGAGGATTGGGAAGGGCGACCAAAGTGACTGACAGAGGGGGGTTTTTGAGAACCGCACACGAGCGCGACATCGCCAATATCAGCCCCGATAGCCGCTCCGCAGCCATTTTGACGCTTGCGCTGGTGTTGCTAGGTAACCAGGCTGCCGCTGGTAGCGGGAGCAGGCATGGGTCAGCCTCATGCCTGACAACAGTGATCGGGCAGCACAGTGGCAGCGTTCCGGGGCCTGCCCGGCCCGCTGTGACCTGTCACAAGTCACCTGAGCCGGTTTGCGGCCGCTGATCCTGTGTGCACAGGCCGCCTGGGGCCCCAGCAAGCCAATGCGCACCACAGGAGGCGTTTACAGCTGTGCTGCAAGTGCGGCACCAGCGCCCTGTGGTAACAGCTTGCGCTGGTCTTCTTCCAGCCTAGGAGAACACCAGAGGCCGCCCGGGCCCTTCCTGGGGCGCAAACCGGTTGCGCATGCGCAGCTGATGGCACGTGTATGCCCGGCCGGACCCGTAGGTGCCCGATATTATAGCCAGCATCACCTCTAGCTTCACCCCTGTGACCTTACTGCGCGGGGTCGTGTCCTCGGGATGCATGGTTGGCAGATGCGATCGCACCGCATCACTGGCCAGTCTAGTCCCTATGAAGTCAAGTAACACTTCTGTGGTGGTGCTTCTCCGTTGTTGCCTTGAAACAGCTCAATTTGCGAAACAAAAAGATCGCTGTCGCGTTCGTGTGCGGTTCTCCAAAACCCCCCTCTG